>Ga0209342_10006867_pt1 | contig 11478 bp, 5 predicted proteins | sample RifCSP16_2_FD_184023 | JGI IMG/M metagenome (GOLD analysis project Ga0209342, IMG submission 184023) | Soil microbial communities from Rifle, Colorado - Rifle CSP2_sed 16_2 (SPAdes) (version 2) | ecosystem: Environmental > Terrestrial > Deep subsurface > Rock core/Sediment | place: Rifle... | reverse complement strand
CGATCCCTACGTGACCTTCACCCTCAACCCCAGCAGCACCACCTCGGTCCTGATCCCGCCCGGCGCGCAGTACGCCAATACCTTCACCCTCCGTCCGGCCGTCTTCGACCCCGCGGTCGAGTACACCCTGCTGATCGAGCAGCCGGCGGCTCTGGACTGGATTACGCTGGTCCCCGACCAGCCCGACCCGATGCAGTGGGTCACGGAGACCGAGATCGCCCTGGCCATGACTGCCAATACGCCGACCTTTTTGGCCGAGGGTGTCTACACCGACTCCGCCCGCATCCGTGTCGTCGGCGACGACGGCTCCGAGCGGGAGGGAACGCTGGTCTTCGAGGCCACCCGCACCGCGGCCGGCCTCAGCTTGCACACTACCTTCCAGCTTGGCCCCATCCCTACCGAGATCAAGGGCTCCGTGAAGACCGTCGCCCTGCGCTCCGCCGAGTGCACGGTGTGGAACTGGGCGCCCGGGCCCTCCGGCAACACATTCCAGGGCTTCGCTTCCGGAGGCGGGTTCAGCTTCCCGTCCTTCAACTCTGCCGCCGCGCCGGTGCTGCAGTTCGACCATCAGCAGGTGCGGGTCGAGCTCACCCAAAAGATCATGATGGAAGGGGAGGCCTTCGAGGCCCGCCTGCGGGTCGACGACACCACCACCCTGCCGCTCGAAGACATGGCGGTCGACCTGGTGATCACCGACGCGCTGGGAACCGACGCATCTTCAGCTTTCGACCTGGTGCCAGAGGTGCCGACCGGCCTGGGGACGATTCCGCCTGGCGGCGGGACCTCCCAGAATTGGCTCATCCTGCCCTCCCGGCTCGGTGTCACCAATCCGAATGGTGTCCCCTTCGACGTGCGGGCCGTGATCGCCTACACGCTGGATGGCCAGCTCTATCAGGTGGTCACGATCCCCGAGCGCATCACCGTGTTCCCCTCGCCGGAGCTGGTGATCACCTACGAGATGCCGTTGCCGCAGGTGCCCTGCACCAACTTCCTGCTCAAGACCACCATCAAGAACGAGGGGCTGGGCAAGGCCCGTCAGTTGAGCTTCAGCACCTCGCAGATCCAGGTAGTGGACCCCTTTGACCTCCCCATAGACTTCGCCATCACCGAGGTGCTGGTCGACGGTGTGCCGCAGGGCGGAGCGCTTGCGCTGGAGCTGGGCGATCTGCCGCCCGGCGAGTGGGTTGTGATCACCTGGAAGCTCCAGTCCAGCATCCCCGGCCGCTTCGTCGAGTTCACCTCCGACTACAAGCAGATCAACTACGAAGGCGTGCGGCTGACGCCGCTGCTGCGTGAGATCAACACGCTGTTCGCCCCGGGGAGCTGCACCGCTGGCACCGCCGTGCCGGACAAGGCGGTCTACTGCCCCAGCGGCGAGTGCCCGGGGGCAACCTTCGAGGGCGCCACCGGCCAGGTGGGCGGCCCGATCAACACCCGCACCGGCGGGGTGGCTTACTCTGACGTCGACCTCACGGTTCCGACCTCGGCCGGGCCGCTGACCTTCGAGCGCTGGTACGCCTCGCTCGCCACCGGCGACTATTCCGTTCCGCTGGGGTTCGGCTGGACCCACAACCTCGACTCGCGCCTGATTCTCCCCGGCGATCCGGGCGGCGAAGAGGGCAAGATCCTGCTCAAGCTGCACAGCGCCAACCAGTACGAGTTCCTGGATGTCGGCGGCGGGCTCTACGCCCCGTATCCCGGCGTGTGCGGCACCCTGGTCCGAAACGATGGCCCGCCGGTCACCTACGTCTTCACCGATCAATCCCAACGGGTGTACACCTTCGACGGTGACGGTGTGCTCCTCACCCGCGCCGACCCGCAGGGAAACACCTGGAGCTACAGCTACGATGCCGATGGGCGCCTCGAGCGCGTGACCGACGACACCGGCGCCCGCTTCCTGGCCCTGACCTACGACGCCCAGGGCCTGTTGGTTTCCGTCGCCGATCAGGCCGGCCGCCAGGTCGGCTTCACCTACAACGGCGCCGGTGACCTGGTCTCCCACACGGACGTCCTGGGCCAGGCCTGGACCTACAGCTACGATGCCGCCCACCGTCTGACCGAGGTGATCGATCCGCGCGGCGTCACCGTCGAGCGCAATGAGTACGACGCCCAGGGCCGCGCCGTGCGGCAGTTCAACGGGGCGGGCGAGCTGGTCGTCGAGCTGGTGTACAACCCCGACGGCACCACCACCGTGATCGATGCGCTGGGCAACCAGGAGACCCATGCATACGACTCCCGCAGCACGCTGGCCTCCCAGACCAACGCTTCCGGGGACGACCTGGGCAAGTCCTATGACCTCAATTTCCGCCCCACCGCGCTCACCGATCCCGCCGGCAACACCACCTCGCTGGAGTGGAGTGAGAACGGTCTAAACCTGACCGAGGTTGTGGACGCGGCCGGCAACGAGGTCGCACTCGATTACGACGGGCTGAACAACCTGACATCGGTGGTCGATGCCCGCGGCCAGCAGACCTCCTTCAGCTACAGTGGCACGCTGCTCACGAGCTCCACCGACGCGCTGGGCAACGCCACCAGCTACACCTACACGCCCGAGGGCTACCTGGCCTCCGTTGCCGACGCCCGCGGGAACACGACCAGCTTCACCTACGACGCCTTCGGCCAGCGCACCTCCATGGCCGATGCGCTGGGGAACACCTGGACCTACGCCTACGACGGCCTCGGCCGCCTGGTGGACAGCACCGATCCGCTCGGCCGCACGGCCCACAACGAATACGACGCCGCCGGCCGGCTGGTCCGGTCCACCCGCAACTACGACTCCGGCCGCCCGCAGAACGACGACGGGCACTACAACATCGTCACCGAGTACGTCTACGACGAGGTTGGGAACCAGATCCAGGTCATCGATACCTTCGGACGCATCACGCAGTACGCCTACGACGACGCCGGGCGCCTGCTGAGCGTCACCGATCCGGCCGGCAACGTCACCGGCAACACCTACGACGATGCCGGCAACCTGGTCGCCAGCACCGACGCGCTGGGCCGTAACACGACCTATGTCTACGACGAGCAGAACCGGCTGGTGCAGGTGATCGACTCCCTCGGCGGCGGCACCACCACGAACTACGATGCCAATGGCAACGTCGCCTCCGCGGCCGACGCCCTCGGCCGCACTACGTCGTTTACCTACGATTCGTTGAACCGCCTGGTGGGCGTGACCGACTCCCTGGGCGGCACGAGCATAACCAGCTACGACGCCAACGGCAACGTCGTCGCCACGGCAGACGCCGCCGGCCGCACGACCACGTTCGCCTACGACGACCTCAACCGCCTGTCTAGCCAGATTGACCCCGAGGGCGCCGACACCCAGCACTTCTACGATTCGGTCGGCAACCGGGTCCGCACCGTCGATCCCAACGGCCACGAGACCCGCTTCGTCTACGACGAGCTCAACCGCCTGGTGCAGGTCATCGACCACCTGGGTGGCGAGACGACCTATGCCTACGATGCGGTCGGCAACCGGGTCTCGGTCACCGACGCCAACGGACACACCACCCTCTTCGCCCACGACGCGCTGGATCGGCTGGTGCAGACGCAGGATCCGCTGGGGAACGTCACCTCGACCGAGTACAACGCCCTCGGCAACGCCCTCTCCCGGACGGACGCCAACGGCAACGCCACCGGCTTCGCCTACGATGTCCTCAACCGGCTGACCCAGCAGATCGATCCGCTGGCCGGCGTGACCGGCTACTTCTACGACGCGGTGGGCAACCAAATCGCCGTGACCGATCCCCGCTCCAGCGTCACGGCGACGATCTACGACGCCCTCAACCGCCCGGTCAGCACCAACGATCCCAATGGCAATGTCACCACCACCGCCTACGACGCGGTCGGCAGCGTGGTTGCGATCACCGACCCGCTCGGGCAGGTCACCTCGTTCGGCTACGACGCGTTCAACCGGCAGGTCTCGATCACCGACCCCCTGGGCAACGTCACCGCCTATGGCTACGACGCGGTCGGGGACCGGACCTCGATGACCGACGCCGAGGGCGTGGTCACCCGCTACGAGTACGATGGGTTGAGCCGGCTGACCGCGGTGGTGGAGAACTACCGGCCTGCCGTGCAGCCCGACGGCCAGACCAACGTGCGCACGGAGTACGCCTACGACCCGGCCGGCAACCGGCTGACCATCCTGGACGGGAACGGCCACCTGACGACCTTCGCCTACGACGCGCTCAACCGGCTGGTGAGCGAGAGCGATGCGCTGGGGAATACCACCTCCTATGGCCACGACCCGGCCGGAAACCGCACCACCCTGCTGGATGCGGCCGGCTTCACCACGACTTTCAGCTACGACGCCGCCAACCGGCTGGTCGGGATCGACTATCCCGAGCCGGACGAAGACGTCAGCTTCACCTACGACGCCGCCGGCAACCGCATCGCCATGCAGGACGGTGCCGGGGTCACCACCTGGGTGTACGACGACCTTCACCGGCCGAGCGCGGTCGCCGACCCCTTCGGCGGTACGGTGGGCTACGCCTATGACCCGGCCGGCAACCGCACGCAGCTCACCTACCCGGATGGCAAGAGCGTCGCCTACGCCTACGACCCGGCCAACCGTTTGGTGCAGGTCACCGACTGGGCTTGGCTGGTCACCGCCTACACCTACGACGATGCGAATCGGCTGGCGACGACGGCGCTGCCCAACGGCGTGATCTCCAGCTACAGCTATGACGACGCCGGGCGGGTGCTGGAGATCCGCCACGAGAGCCCCTCCGAATTACTGTCTTCGTTCCAGTACACCTATGACGACGTCGGCAACCGGGTGCAGGCGGTGGAGACCTTGCGCCTGCCCGGCGCGCCGAGCGGCGACCTGTTCTTCGACGACGGCGAGTCCGGCGGCGGGCAGTGGATCGCCGAGGGAAGCTGGGCGCTGGTGGAGGAAGCCGCCTACTCGGGGAGCTTCGCCTGGAGCGACTCGCCCGGGGCGGACTATCTGGACGGGTCCAACGACTCGCTGACCATGGCCCAGCCGGTGCAGCTTCCGGCCGGCCCGCCGGCGCGGCTGGAATTCTGGGACCCGATCGAGCTGGGGGCGGGCGACCACGCGGTGGTGGAGCTCTCGGCCGACGATGGGGCCACCTGGGTCGCGCTGCTGGACAAATTCGAGGTGGTCAATCCGGAGTGGACCGAGCACTCGATCGACCTCTCCGCCTACGCCGGGCAGTCGATCCGCATTCGCTTCCGGCTCGACGCCCGGGTGGACCCGGCGGTGGGTGACGGCTGGCATATCGACGATGTCCGCATCACCACTGAGGAGGAGGCCGCCCTGGCGCGCGTCTCCGACTTCGTGCTGCTGGGGATGGAAGGCGTCTACCTGCAGCAAAACGCCACGGTGGTGAGCGGCGACGTGGGGGCGAACGTGGCCAGTGAAGGCCCGTACCTGGCGACCGGCTCGGAGGTCACCATCGGCATCGGCGTGGATTTCCTGGATCCGGCCTCGCGGGTGATGGGCGACAGCGTGTACCTCAAGGACAACGCCGCGGTCTTCGACGTGTACTACAACGAGCTGGACGGGCTGGGAGACGTGCTGGGGGAGCACCACACCCCGCTGGAGCTGCCGCTGGTGGCGGCGTTCCCGGACGTGCCGGCGTTCAATCCCGGCACCGAGGACTTCGACGTGCCGCAGGGCGGTTCGCTGACGCTCGAGCCGGGCAGCTACGGCCTCTTGAAGGCGCGGCTGAACTCGAGCGTCACCTTCACCGGGGGCAGCTACGACTTCAGCGAGTGGGACGTGGGGGAGAGCGTGGAGCTGGTGTTCCAGGCGCCGAGCGAGGTCCGCATCGCCGGCAAGCTGGCGGTGGACCAGGCGAGCACGCTCCTGCCCTCCGACCCCGAGATGGACGCCACCGGCATCGTGATCTACGTGAACGGCATCAACGGCGGCACCGGCAATCTGGGGGCGACGCCCAAGGCGGCCAAGTTCGGCATCGCCACGATCATCGAAGCCAACGTGTATGTGCCCAACGGGACGTTGTGGCTGCGGCAGAACGGGCAGTTCACCGGCGCTTTCCTGGGCAAGTGGGTGGACCTGGGCATCGGGACCACCGCCACGCATCTGAGCCAGTGGACCGAGGGCTCGACCGCGAGTGCGCTGGGGGCTGGAGCCTCGCTGGCCTCGCTAACCCCCGATACTGCGGTCTCACCCAGCCTTGCGCTGGCCAGCACCGTCGGGCACGCAACCAGCGCTCCGACCTCTTCCGGCGTCCCGGCCACGCCTGCCGACTTCGACCCGACGCTGGCCCTGATGGCGCCATTCGCGCTTGTCGCCGTCGTGCCCTTCACTCGCCGCAGGCGACCGCACGAGCTGTCCCTGGGCTTGCTGGTCCTGGTGATCCTGGCCGGAACCGGCCTGGCCGTCGCCGCGCTCGCTGTGCCTGGCTCCTCGGCGCAGGCCATGACCCTTCCCGCCCCGCAACTTGGTTCCCTCTCCGCACGTGGCGCACTGCCGCATGCCCTCGCTAACTCCGCGCCCGCCTCCATGCAGGCCTCCCCGCTGCAGCAGGGCGGCCTCCAGACCACGACCATCGTCTACGCCGACGACCCGCTGTACCGCCTGGCCGTTGCCGATTACTCCTCCGGCGAGTTCTTCCACTACGTCTATGACGCGGTCGGCAATCGCCTGACGCAGGAAACACAGGCCGGCGCCAACACCTACACCTACGATATCGCCAACCGGCTGACCAGCGTCGATGGCGTGCCTTACACCTGGGATGCCAAGGGCAATCTGCTCGCCGACGATACGCGCACCTACACCTACGACCACGCCAACCGCCTGACTTCCGTCGTCATGGGCGCCGACAGCTTCACTTACGCCTACAACGGCCTCGGGGACCGATTGCAACAGATCGTCAATGGCACCCCGCAGAACTACACCCTCGACCTCGCCGCCGGCCTTACGCAGGTGCTGCAGGACGGGACGAACGGCTATCTATATGGCGTAAGGAGGATTGGGGAGGAGCAGCCGAGCGGCTTCGTCTATCACGCGGCCGATGCACTTGGGAGCGTTCGACAACTTGTAGATGCCTCCCATCGGGTCGTTATGAAGGCGGGATACGAGCCCTTCGGGAGCTCCATGGCCACGATCGGCACAGCACATTCAGACTATCAGTTCACTGGTGAGTCTCGGGATGGCACGGATCTGATCCATTTGAGAGCGAGGAATTACCTGCCGGCCGCAGGGACGTTTGTTACTAGGGATCCTTCCGGGTTGGAGACAAATCCATATCGCTACGCGGATGCCAATCCAACCAACAGGACAGATAGGTCGGGTCTGCTCTCGGTGGGCGACTTGGTGGGTCCGTTCGCATTCGTGACCTGCTTTGATCTCCATTCGCGGCTTCGTGGAAACACCCCCCTCGTCTCGGCACAGACAGCTGTGGACATCTGCAGGTTGGCGTATAGTCAGAATGCCTGGGATAGGGACTGGTTTGACTTGAGTGGTGAGCGCCCCACCTCAGGCCATGACTTGTTCGGGTGGTATCTCTATCAGCAGGGGGCTGAGAGCCGCCTTGAATTCGATGCGAATGAGCCTCTTACAAGAGAACTGATCAAGTCCGTGTCCGTACATTGGCAGAGGACCAACGCATACCTATTTGGCGACACGGGGCCAGGGATTGCCGAATACCGATACAACCTCCCCCAGCAGATAGCGTGCATGGTGGACTTCAGGAATGTGACGAAGCTGAGCATGCCCCTCACGTGTGTGCTTGGATCCTATTACTATCAGATCAAGACGGTGAGGAATCAGAACGGAGATTGGCTTGGCTTCAGGATTGACAACAGGACTGACTTGGAATCCGGAACCCATATCGCGTTTCGGTTTCCGGGCGGACTGTACGAAGGTTCGATCGAGGAGCTTATCGCCAATGGCGAGATTCAAGGCAGCGAGTCGCTCTTGACAGTGGCCAACCGGAGCTACAATGGCAAGAGGGTAGTCTCAATCCTCAGGGCAAGAGATCGCGATGTTACTGTCCCATGGGAGTCTGCTTGGGGTACCACCTATCAGTTGGGTGGCGGTAACCTCGTTCAGACGTACTATTGGCTAGAGGAACGCAATCCGTGCCCCTTCCCCTCAATACTATTCCAATCCAGTTTCCTCGACGATCTCGAGATCGCACCGTGGGATGATGTCGCAGACCACACGGATCCGATCTCGCTGTGGGGGGAAACCTGGTAGAAGGGAGGGCTGCGGAGATGAAGAAGTGGTTCATGATTGTGCTGGTAATTGGGTCTGCAGTCGTGACAACGGTTGCGATTTGGGCCCTTGGGTCGCTCATACTTCCTGTTCTCTTCGTCCGGGCAGCAAACGCCGGTCTTCCCTGCGAGGGTCCGCCCGAAGGCTTCTCACAGACGGACCTGGTTGGCACTTGGGAAGCCGGCGTACCCGAGCAGAGAGACACCCTGATCCTTAGGGAGGACGGCAAGTACAGACAACTTGTCCACGTTCAGCTCGCGACAAGGCCACCGGTGGACTATGAAAGCGACTGGCAGGAGTGGTGGCTTGAAAACCAGGACAACGGTATCCCCTACCTTCACCTGGAGGGCATGCGTCTCTGCGGTTTCAATCCGGAGCTGAGCTGTGGGCAGGCAGGTGGTGGCGGACACGATTTCTGCAGGAACACGTCACTGAAGATGTCAGGCGAGGGGATTCTGCTCGTACTCGGGGTTCCCAGGCCGATTGTCTCGTGGCCAGGAAGCACCTTTGCCGCCCGGGGAATATCTCTTATGTTGCCGGCGGGCTCGGAGAACTCCTGGGGCTATACTCTTAAGGACCCTTAGAGGGGTTATTGGTCGCCGTCCCCATACATGCTGGGAGCCTGGTCGCCCCGCCCGACTCGCCAGGCTGCAGGACAGCCTATGCCTGCGACGCGTTGAACCGCCTGGTGTGGGTGATCGATCACCTGGGCGGCGAGACGATCTACGCCTACGACGCCGCTGGCAACCGTACCTCGGTCACCGATGCAAACGGCCACACCACCCAGTTCGCCTACAAGGCCCTGGATCGGCTGGTCCAGACGCAGGACCCGCTGGGGACCGCCACCACCGCGGTCTACTGCGCCCTCGGCAACGCCCTCTCCCAGACGGACGCCAATAGGAACGGGACCAGCTTCGCCTATGTCGTCCTCAACCGGCCGACGCAGCAGATCGATTCGTTGGCCGGCGTCACGAGCTACGCCTATGACCCGGCCGGCAACCGGACCCAGCTGACCTATCCGGATGGCAAGACCGTCGGCTATGCCTACGACCCCGCCAACCGCCTGGTGCAGGTGACCGACTGGGCTGCCCTGGTCACCGCCTACACCTACGATGGTGCCAACCGCCTGGCGACGGTCTCGCTGCCTAATGCCGTCGTTTCCAGCTACAGCTACGACGATGCTGGCCGCGTGTTGGAGATCCGCCACGAGAGCCCCTCCGAGCTGCTCTCGTCCTTTGTGTACACCTATGACGAAGTCGGCAACCGGGTGCAGGCGGTCGAGACCCTGCGGCTGCCCGGTGAGCCGAGCGGGGACCTGTTCTTCGACGACGGCGAGTCCGGCGGCGGGCTGTGGATCGCGAGGGGACCTGGGCGCTGGCGGACGAGGCCGCCTACTCCGGGAGCTTCGCCTGGAGCGACTTGCCGGGGGCGGACTACCTGGACGGGTCGAACGACGCGCTGACCATGGCCAATCCGGTCGAGCTGCCGACCAGCCCGGCGGCGCGGCTGGTCTTCTGGGACCCGATCGAGCTGGGTGCGGGCGACCACGCGGTCGTGGAGCTCTCGGCCGATGGCGGTGCCACCTGGACCGCCCTGTTGGACCAGTTCGAGGTGGTCAACGCCGCCTGGACCGAGCACATTGTCGACCTCTCCGCCTACGCCGGGCAGTCGGTCCTGATCCGCTTCCGGCTGGATGCTCGCCTCGATTCCGCATTTGGCGATGGCTGGCACATCGATGATGTGCGCATCACCACCGAGCCGCGGACTACCCTGGCGAGTGTCTCCGACTTCGTGCTGCTGGGGATGGAAGGCGACTACCTGAAGCAGAGCGCCACGGTGGTGAGCGGCGACGTGGGGGCGAACCTGGCCAGCGAAGGGCCGTAACTGGCGGAGGGATCCGAGGTCACGGTCGGCATCGGGGTGGACCTGCTCGACACGTCCTCGCGGGTCATGGGCGACAGCATCTACCTCAAGGACAACTCGCATTGGCACCACGTCATGAGAGAAGTCGTCATTCCCTCGTCATGGGAACGAATTGCCGGTCAATAGCCCAAATGCAAACAAACCATACACTGCTATCAGGACAACCACTGTCCAACGTGGCCAACGCGACACGATGACGGCCAATAGCCCAAGATAGGACGGCAAGTTAACATAGGGTGACAGCAGCGGCGATGCCACGACTCCCCATCTTTCATCAGCTGTCTTCCAAGCCTTCCAGAGCGAGAAAAGCCCGAAGGGGATGCCGAAGGGCCAGAGAGAGGAGTTCCAGTAACCAGGGATCTGTCTCATCACTGGGCCCAGGAACGCAACAGGCCACATCCACCACACCACCAGAGAGATGCCCAAACCGACCAGGCTGGGAAGCACATATCTGGACCACTGGCGTCCTGTTCGTTTCACACGAGAGACAATGGCACCCGCGGCGACCTGCGGTTTCATCAGGAGTATGAGCGGGTCGACACCGTTGAAGAACATCAGTCCCCCCAGTACCAGGCAGTCAACTTGACCATTGACCATGAGCCATAGTCCGGGTGGCGTCAAGAGAACTGGAATCGCCCCCCACTTCGGACCGCCAAACTGCATTATCACCGACGTGAGGAGGATGACGCTCAGGCCATTGGTGAAGGCCGTGGCCAGTCGATCGGGTACGCCCCCTAACGGGGACAAGACCAGGGCCGCCCAGGGCAGTAAAGGAAGACCTTCTTCCCAGGGTGCAGGCCACCAATGTCGTACTGCTGGTCCGAAAACCTGACGCCAGTCCGATCCTCCCTCCGGCAAATAGATCCATGAAACCAGGCTGACCAGGCCTGCCAGGATCCAAATCCCCGCGGGCACCGATGGGGATCTGGTGGGGCGCCATTGCCGCGGTGAGAAATGAGGAGTTTTCATGTGTCGTGCGGATCAATAGGTGGTCGCTCGGGCTGTAACGAGAATCCCGGCATCGTACCCCCCTGCTTCGTCGGTTGGGGTGTCCATGACCAATGTGCAGGCGAATGCGCATCGACCCAAGGGACCGGGCCCCTTCAAGAATAGCACGGCTCTCGTTGGGCCGAGGCACTTGGATCGCTGCTAGCGCCTGGTCAACGTGCAACGGCGGCCGAACCCGACCGAGGCGTCCAGGCCTGTGCAAAACTGGTACTACCCTTTTCTTCTGGATCATGGTAAGATAAATGCTTGTAGGTCGCATGCGAGTAGTTCTGTCTGGAAGTCGATCGACTTGGGCCTGAGCTGCAGCTGCTCGGGCCGCTTTGGTTAAGCAG
>Ga0209342_10006863_pt1 | contig 11482 bp, 10 predicted proteins | sample RifCSP16_2_FD_184023 | JGI IMG/M metagenome (GOLD analysis project Ga0209342, IMG submission 184023) | Soil microbial communities from Rifle, Colorado - Rifle CSP2_sed 16_2 (SPAdes) (version 2) | ecosystem: Environmental > Terrestrial > Deep subsurface > Rock core/Sediment | place: Rifle... | reverse complement strand
CCCGTCGATCCGCTCGATTGGGCTGGGGCCAGCCTCCGTTTCTTATGACTACGGCGCCGAAGCGCAATCGATCCGCACCCGCATCGAGAGGCTCGCACTCTAGTGGCACTCACCGGCCTACAGAGCTCGATCTCGTCGCTGATCGGGATCCTCGCCGAGACGCTGACGCTCCGGAAACAGGCTGCCGGCTCGTTCGTGGTCGCGACGCAGACGTATACGCCCGGCGCATCGAGCGACACGGCCACCTACGGCCTGGTCGAGCTCGTGGAGACTGGCGTAGATGGCGTAACCGTGCAGCGAGGAGATCTCACCGTGTGGCTCCCGAAGCTGGCGCTAGACGTGCTCGCCATCACGCCCGTGATCGGAGACATGCTGATTCGAGGCTCAGACAAGCTGAGGATCCTCGAGCTCGAGTCGCAGCCGGTCGTCGGCTACTACCGCGTCCGCGCGCGAGCCGTCGTCTGAGCATCACGGTACGAGTAGATACTTCGGCGCTCAAGGCCGAGATCGAGCGGCTCAAGGTCGCGATCCCCGAGGCGCACCGCGACCTACAGGCCGAGCTCGTGGGCCTCGTGATCAACGACCTTGTGGCAGGCTCGCCCGTACGCACCGGGGCCTACCGCGCCTCGCACGCAGTCGGCACGGGCGCCGACGCACCGACACATCTGGTCTACGACTCGCCGGAGCACCCGGAGCCGAATGCCGTGTTCCACCCGGGCGGGCAGCCGATCTTCCAGGTTCCTGACGGCGAGCTCGCGCGCAAGAGCTACGAGGCCGAGGCGCCGTTCCAGCGCGCGGTGCTTTTCAACGACCGCTACTACGCCGGCATGCTCGAGTACGGAACCGCGTCGATGGCGCCGCGCGCGATCTACGGCGCGTCCGAGGCGGTCGCTGGGCTCCTCGCCGAGAACCTCGCCGCTCGCGACGTGAAGGTGTGACGGGATGGCCGACTTCGACGCCATCAACGGCATCCTCGCCTCGCATTTCTCGACGCAGATGGCATCGCTCGAGCCGTCGGTGTCGATCGTATGGGATAACGCGCAGCCGGATCCGACGCCCTCGAACCCACAGACCGAGGAGTGGTGTCGCTACAGCTTCCGGCCCGGGTCGGAGACGATCGGAGCCCTAGGTGGACTCACTTGGCGCGGCACCGGTGTCGTGATCGTGCAGGTTTTCACGCCGCTCGGGCTCGGCCAGGGCCCGAATCTCGACGTGTTGCGCAACGTGCAGCTTCTCTTCCGAGACTCCTCGCCGATCTCCGGCGTGCGCATTCAACCACCGATCTCGATTCGCCAGTTTGGCGAGCAGGACGGCTGGTATCAGGGCAACGCGACGATTCCGTTCGAGTCGGACGAGATCATCTAACGCGGGAGGAAATGAGTCATGGCCCTCGGGCAAGCTTCTACTACGCAACTAAGGTTCAAGAAAGAGACTACGTTCGGGACGGCAGCGGCTGGCACCTACCAGCTCCTCCGCTACAACTCGTGCGACTTCCGACACACTAACGAGACAGTGGTCTCCGACCAGATCAACTCGACGCGCGAGCCTGGCGACGCCATCCGCATCAATGCGCGTGCGGAGGGCTCGATCGCGACCGAGTTCTCCCACGATACCTACGACACGTTGATGGCCGGAGCGTTTCATCAAGATTTCTCCGCCGAGCTCGGGATCACGGCTAGCACCGTGACGCTCACTGGTTCCGGAGTGTCGAGGACGTGGACGAATACCGCCGGAACGGACTTCGGAGCCATCGGATTCGGGATCATGGCCGGCGACGTCATCCGTTGCCGAGGATTCACGAACGCTGCGAATAACGGACTATGGTACGTATCCACGAAGACGAGCGCGACTGTGATGCTGTGCACACAAATCCAGACTGGCGACCAGGCGACCGTACAGGATGCAGTCCCCGCTCCGGCCAGTACATCGCCGGTGAATGAAGGACCGACGTCCATCAAGATCAGCGGCAAGCGGCTGGTGCTCGGCCCCACGCTCCAGAGCTTCTCGTTCGAGAAGGCGCTGGATCTCGACGCCGATCTCTATGAGCAGTTCCTCGGCTGCTGCGTCTCGCGCTGGAACATGAACGTCGCGATCCCCGGAAAGATCGAGCTCGGCTTCGACGTGATCGGGAAACAGGGAAGCCTGGTCAGAACGCCTGCCATCGGTGCAAGCCCCACAGCAGTGACGACCACGGGTATCCTCGAGACGGTTGACCACGTCCAGTTCGTTCGCGACTGGACGACGAGCGCCTCAGGGAACTATATCAGGCCGCTCGCCTTCACACTCTCGGTCGATAATGCCCTGGCACCCCAGCCCCAGCTTGGGTATCTGGGGCCCATCGCCATGCGCCTCGATCGCGCCAATATCACGGGGACGTTGCGCATGTATGTCGAGGACGACGGCTCGCAGCCTGGCGGTGTCTTCGACCTGTACGCAAGTGCGGTCGCATCCACGAACAGGAACCGCATCATCGCCTGTCTCACGGATGGGATCGCATCGACGCCGACGAAGTACGTGATCGTGATCCAGAAGTACCGGATCACGAATGCGCGCATCCCGGTACAGGGCAACGCGAATGACCTGATCTTCGAGCTGGACTTCGCGGCGCAGGTCGATCCGCTCGCAATCAATGGACCCGTGAGCGCAAACGGTACTTCGGTCGCGATCCACAAGCTCATCTACCCCGCATAACAGAGGTATCCATGACGCGAAAGAGGCCCGCCAACGGGACGGGAAAGCCCGAAATCCCGCGATTTTCCGACTATCTGGCCGATGCCGAGCGCGAGGAGCGCGGCGAATGGATCCAACTCTCTCCACCCCTCGATCACGTTCGCGTGCTCCTCCGCTCCCCCTTCTGCCCCGACTATCAGCGCATACTCGGCAGGCTCGTCCGTGAGCAGCTAGAGGCGACACCGGAGATGGATACGACGATTCACCTCGAGCTCGTGAAACGCGCGATCTCCGAAGTCGCGATCGTGTCATATGAGGGGCTCTTGGACGATCAGGACCGGCCGATCGAACACTCGCAGGAGTTCCTGAATCGCCTCATGTTCGATCGAGCCTGCCACCACTACAGCGACGCGATCCTCTCGGCCTTTCAAGGTCTCGCCGCAGTGAAACGCAGGGAGCGCGAAGCAGAGGGAAAAGAGTCCGCGATCTCCTCCGATATCGACTCGTTGTCGGCGCACTGAGCAAGGACGATCGCAGGGGGCTCGAGGTCCTACAGGCTCAGGGCGTACGCACCATGCTAGATCCTCCGAAGGGGTCTAACGCTTGGACGCGCTGGCTCGTCGAGCTCTACTGGCCACTCCGCAGCCGCGTCGAGTGGGGGAAGCCGATCCCGTTCGACTCAATCTACGGTTACCTGGCCATGAAGGGCCACCAACCGGCAGATCTATTCGACTGGATCTTGACCTGCGATGACTCAGTCGTCGGCTGGATGAACGAAGAGACAGAGCGGCGCCACAAGGATCTGACTCGTACGAGGGACCATGGCGGACGTACGATTCGGCATTGATGCCAGCGGCGGCCGCACCGGGGCCGACGAGTTCATCCGGCAGATTCAGCGGATGGAGGCGGCCGCGCGGCAGTTGCAGACGATCAAGACGATCACGGGAGGATCCGCCTCCGGTGGTGTCACGCAACGCGCGCGCCAGCTTGAGACCGAAACTCGCGCGCTCAATACCCAGGTTGTAGCCTCACAGTCTGCCGCCAAGGCCGAGGAGGCGCTGAATCGCCAGCGCCTTGCACAGATCCGCTCCGGCATCGCGTACCTGCGCGTCATCAACGACGAGCACGCTAGCTACGCGAGGCGCGTCGATGCCTCGCTCCGCTACTCCAAAGCACTAGGCATCGAGATCGACACCCGGAAGCTCCTGGTCGGCGTGCAGCATCAGATGCAGCGGGCGCAGGCTGCATCGATCCAGGCGACGACTACCGAGGAGATCGCGAACCGGAGCCTATCGCGGGGCCTGCGTGGCATCCGGGACGACTTCCGCGGCCTGGCTGCCGTCCTACAGATCCTCCCTGGCAACATGGGACTTCTGGCTGCGCAGACGGCGCGGCTCGTGCAGGGCTTCGTGCTCCTCGGGCCCCTCGTCGGCATCCTCGCCACGGCCGCAGGCGGCTTCGTCGCGCTGGGCGTGGCCGGCGACCGCGCCGGGAAGATCCCGGACACCCTCAAGGGCATCTGGGCCGGTCTCAAGGAGGTGGCGGCGCGTGCCGGAGAGGCGAGTGGTGCGACCGGCATCCTAGTCGGCTGGCTCGAGAAGCTCCAAGGACTGCTCCCGGCTCCGACTACTGCGCTGCAAGCCGCAGAATCTCGACTCGCCGAGCTCCAAGCTCGTGCCGCCACCTCAGCGGGTGCGACGACGGGAGGACGTGGCTCGTCGGAGCTGGCGCGGAATGCTCAGCTCCGTGCGAACGAGCTCGGCGCCGCAGAGGCGGAGGTTACGCGGCTCCGCGCCGACGAGAAACGCAAGCTAGCGCTCGAGCTCGACAAAGAAGCGAAGTCGCTACGCGATATCTACCTCCGTCTCGGCCAGGTGCTCGAGCTCGAGCAGAAGGAGGGCGGCGAGACTGCGCAGACGATTCGCATCAAGCGCGAGCTGAACCAGGAGTATCTGCGCGCTACCGGCCAGCTCGAGGCGATCGAGAAGGCGACGCGCGCAGCAGCGGATGCGACGCGAGAGGCAACCGAGCGAACCGAGGCGTATCGCGACGCGCTCCAATCATTCCGGCTCGCAGAAGAGGAGGCGATCCGAGGCGAGCAGCAGCGCGCGCTAGACATGAAGGTGTCGAACGATCTTCTGGAGCAGGAGATCGAGGCGACCAAGCGCGGCACGGAGGCGCTCCAGGCGTTCAACGTCGAGAAGGCGCGCACGCTGGAGATCGAGCGGCAGCGCAAGTCGGGCACGCCGATCTCCGGTGCGCAGTCAGAGGCGCTGATCCGAGAGGCCGAGCGCGGCGCATCGCTCCAGAACGAGATGCGCCGCGTGACCGATGCGCAGAAACAGCTTGCGCGCGTCGCCGACGACGTGTGGGCGAACACGATCGAGAACATCCAGCGCGGATTCGGTGACCTGTTCACGCGACTCGTGACGGACGGAAAGGATGCATTCGACAACCTCGGAGACTTCGTCAAGGATCTTTTCGCGCGTGTGATCGGTGAGATCATCAATACCCAGATCTTCGGGCGACTCTTCGGTGCGCTCTCGCAGGCTGGATCACGGGTCGGCGGTGCCGCATCCGCAGGCGCCGCTCCGATCTTCGGCAACACGGCTCTCTCCAAATCCATCACCGACGGCATCGTGGCTGGATTCGCAAAGATCGGCGGACTGGTCGGTGGAATATTCGGAGCCGGGCAGACAGGAGCGAACACAGGCGGAACGATCGGCGGCTTCGCCGCTACTGCGGTGGCAAATATCGGGGCGATCATCGCTGGCGGCTTCATCGGCTCGAAGCTCATCGGTGCGCTGAAGCTCGCGAATGATACGAAGCTGGAGAAGATCGCTCTAGCCGTCGGCACTGCGCTTGGGTCGATCGTTGGTGGAATCGCTGGGGCTTATTTCGGGCAACCCGGGCTCGGCGCTGCGGTGGGTGGATTTCTCGTAGGTAGTGCAGCCGTCGGCCAGGCCCAAGTCATCAACCAGCTTCGAGCCGGTGCCAACATCTTCGAGGCTCCGAACCGGCTCCAGGCGATCAACCGCGGCGCGCAGATCGGCGGCCCGATCGGCGCCATCATCGGAGGTTTGAGCTACAACAAGCTGGATACCAACCTAGAGCTCAGGACGGCTGCCACGGCTGCGCTACTGCCGAGTCTCCAGGGAGGCACCACCGCAGTAGAGGGTGCATTCGGCTTCCTCGGCGCGGCGGGTGCAGGAACCGGCGGAGACCTCAAGGGCGGAAATATCATGCGTATCCTGCGCGGTGTCGCCGCGCTGGATAACGAGATCGCTGCGCATCTATCTGAAACGGAGATCGCGCTCGTCGCTGCCGCACAGGATATCCAGACTCAGCGTCACTCGAACGTGCGCGACGCCACGAAGGTCTTCGCCAAGCGTGCGCGCGAGGTGCTCGAAGTTATCGGCGTTCCAGATCTGACGATTCGAACACTCACAAAGGGGAAGCCGGACGTCATCGCCTCACAGGTCACGGCGTTTCTCGACGAGCGTAAGGCGATCATCGATCTCATCGACGAGCTACGCAACTTCGGCGAGGAGGTCACAGACTCCGAGCGCGCTCTAGAGGAGATCTCGCGCGTCTTCGAGCGCATCCGGCTCGCTGCACCCGACTTCGGAATTGCGCTAGAGGACGCGACAGAGCTCAAGGCCGAGGCGATCCGGCGCGTGATCGAGGGCTTCAACGACACGATCTCAGAATCCATCCTGTTCCTGACCGATCCGGCAAGTCTTGCCGCGAACCAGCTGGCCGAGGCGCATGATCGCCGGCTTCGCGAGGCGGAAGCCCTCGGAGCGGACCTCGTACAGATCGAGCGCCTCACGGGGCTCGAGCGGCAGGAGCTCCTCAAGCAGATCAACGATCCGCTGCAAGGCGTGATCGATGCGCTCAAGTTCAGCGTATCCGGGCAGTCTCCACTAGCTGCACTATCTGCGGCCGAGTCGCGCTTCGCGGAGATCGAAGCCGGGATCCGCGACAATACCGGTGCCTTCCAGCGCACCGACCTAGCGACAGCCGCGCAGACTCTCATCACGCTCGGTGAGTCACTCCTCGGAGGCCCAGACTTCGCCGCGCAGCGCGATACCGTGCTCGCGACGCTTGAGAGCTTCCTGCTCACAATGCCCGGCACTGCTTCGGACACGGGTCAGGCGCTATCCGGCCTAACGCTCGAGACGGCACGCGGGAATGCGGCGAACGAGCAACTCCTACAACAGATCGCCGATGAGAATGTGGCGATGCGCGCGCAGATTGCGCTGCTCACGTCGCAGCTCGACCGGCTGCTTAATCAGTCATGATCTTTGCGCGTGGCCACTGGCTCGTGACGCCGTTTACGCGCGTCACCTTCACCGATGAATCTACACAGCCTCTCATCAATGCCCTACTCACGACGCCGGAAAAGCGCCGCTATTACCTGCTACGGATCGACCCCTACGACACGGTGTCAGCAGGAACTGTCGAGCGAAACTTCGGTGCCGGACTCTCGCGCATCTCCGGCTCCTCGGCTCTCTGGCGGCCGCGTCTGATCGATGCGTTCAACGTGACGACGGACCTATTCTCGGGCCCGCTCGAGATCGGCGGAGAGGGCAGACCCGCTTACGGAGCGATCAATATCGCGATCGGCGACGCCTACAACGCCGACGAGCTCACCACGTACCTCTACGACGGCCGCGACATCAGGCTGTACCTAGGCGGCAGTCCCGACGAAGGCTGGACGTTCGGCGATTACGTAGAGGTGTTCCGCGGACGCTGCGAAGAGGCAACCTGGACCGAGGATCTGCTAACGCTCGTGGTTCGCGATCCCTCCACGCGGCTTGACGTACCGATCCAGAACACCTTCTACGCTGGCACTGGCGGGGACGAGGGGCAAGAAGAGCTCGAGGGCAAGCCGAAGCCGCTCTGCTACGGAAGGCCTCGCAACATCTCGCCCGTCCTCGTCGATCGTAACTACCTGATCTACCAGATCCACGATGGGCCCGTGCTCGCGATCGGAGACGTCTACGGTAAGGGTGATCTCTACACGCTCTCTGGAGATACGACCGATCTGCGCGCTTGGACTCCGGTCTCCGGTGAGTATCAGACGGACCTATCGCGCGGAATGTTCCGGCTTGGATCGACACCGCAAGGCATCGTGACCGCAGATAACATCCAGGGAGATTCAGACCTCGATCTTCCCTCCCTCGCGACGCTAGATGCCAACAATCAGGAGCTATCCCTCTATCTGACCGATTCGACCACGATCTCAGAAGTGGTGGATCTAATCCTACTTCCGCGTGGTTACCGTACCTTTGACACGCTGGGAAAGTTTCGCGCGGGACGACTTGAGCTTGGCGTTACCTCGATCATCGTCAAAGCTCCCTACATCGTCTCGCTGCTACGCGATCACACTCCGCTACCTGCGTACAGGATCTCACTCGGATACGCGCGCAACTGGACGAAGATGTCCGAGAACGATCTCGCCGCAGTCGGCGCTGAACTCGACAAGGACTTCGCGACGAACGAGTGGCGACGTGTCGTGGCCAAGGATGACGCGGTATGGAATCCGACGGCTCAGACAGGCAAGCATCCGCGCGCTAAAGATCTGACGATCGACAGCTTGTGGAACGATTCGGCAGATGCTCAGACAGAAGTAGATTCACTGCATTCGCTCGTCAAAGCCGATCGGAATACCTACCGCGTGACCTGCGTCGGAATGCATTTCCGAGCGCGCGTGGGAGAAACGGTGCGATTGATCCATCCACGCTTCGGCCTCTCAGCAGGGAAAGCAATGCTGATACTTGGCGTCACCGAGAACACGTCAACCGGGCTAACTGACTTCAGGCTGTGGGGTTGAGGGCACGGTGGCAAACCTGATCCTCTGTGAGCCGTCTCTATCGGATGCCGGTGCGCTCTACGGCACTGGCTCAAACCCTGCGGCTACGCCGTGGACGAATCTGCAGTTGATGCAGCCCAAAGAGGTATGGGAGACGGATGGCGTCACGACTGCAAAGACGCAGCTCTCGATCGACCTTGGTGCAAGCGCAAGTTACGACACTTTCGCGCTGCTATTCACCAATGCCTCGGCTGCTGCGACGTGGACGATCTCGAATAGCACTGCGCCTAGCAGCGGATTCACAGATCTCGTGACGAGTGCTACGTTCCGTGCGGCAGGCCAAACAGGCTATACGCGGACGCATGCGCTCTACAAGCATGCGAGTACACAGACGAGGCAGTTCGTCAAGCTAGCGATCAGCGACACCGGCAACGCGGAGGGTGTCTTCCGGGCCGGACGGCTCTACGTCTGCAAAGCCTATTCGCCCACGGTAAATGCTAGCTACGGACTCGCCCTGGGTTTCGATGATCTCGCCCTCGGTCAAGTGGTGACGAGCGCAGGCGAGAGGATCACGCGAAGAAACGATCCGATCCCGATCCTATCGTTCACGCTAGCCGCGAACGGATCTGCTGCATGGGCCGAAGTGCAGGACAACCTTTTCGAGCTCATGCGCAAACGTAGTGCGTCACGAGACGTAATGGCCGTCGTGGATCCTGCGGACGCTAGTTACCTCGGGCGTCTGATTCACTACGGCACACTACAGCAGCGACTAGCGATCGCGCTCCCTGCGTACCAGTTTTTCCAGTCGTCCTTTGAACTGACGGGGCTCGTCTAGTGGCGTTCAAGCTCGGCGAAATGGTGCAGGAGACGACGACGACTGATTCGTCTCCCTTTACACTGCTAGGTAGAGTAGGGGGATTTCGCAGCTTCGACGATGAGCTAGACAGCGGCGACACCACGATATTCACGATCTTCGATGCCAGCATCCCGCCGAAGTATGAGAGCTATAAAGGGACATTCACTGGCACTGCCACCTTGACGGCCAACACTTTCATCCGGTCAAGTACCGGCTCTCCGATCGTGTGGGTCGGAAATGCGGTCAAGAACGTCATCATCGGTTTGCCGGGTAAGCTGATGCAGACGCTCCTAGACTTCGATCTCGCAGCCGGATACCTGAAGCTCGCAAGCGGTAGCCCTGAGAACCTATTCTCGACTCAGGTAGTGCCGATTCCCGTGGCAGACGGTGGCACGAACGCGATCACTGCGACGGCTGCGCGCACGGAACTCGGCGCATTGAACCGGAGCTTGAGCGAGCAAACGCTCATGCTCTCTAACGGAGACACGCTCTACTTCTCCGCTGGCGCCCCGGTACGCTTGGCGGGAGGTGCCGGCAACAACGATCGCTATCTGCGGATCGCCTCGGGGCTGCCAGTGTGGACGGCGCTCCTCGCCTCGCATGCAGCCTATACGCCGACTGCACCTCTCACGGGTACTACTGCCCAGGCTGCACTCGACCAGCTCGCGCATGCTTTGTCAGCAGTGACCACGCAAGCGACAGCGAATACTAACGTAAGCTCACTAGTCGCCGTCACTGACCTAGCGAATCTAACCATCCCTGGCAGTCCTGACGGTGCGAAAAAATATAGGGTGATTGCCAAAGTGACCATCGGTGCAGCAGCGGCGGGTGGCGTCAATGTCATCGTGAGAGCCCATGTCGGAAGCGCGGGTACAACGGCGGATCAAGAGGTGGATCGTATCTACGATTACCACTCCGCGCTGTCTGCCAATATCCACACGATCCTCCTAGTGAGCAAACCATTCGTTCCGGCTAGCGGAAATAAGGTCACGATCAGCGTGGAAGACATCATCGGAGCTAACAATCCGGATACTGTCATCACCTACACGGATTGCTACATCGAGCAGATGAGAAACGCATGAGGAGGATCCTCTTCGCTCTCGCCTGCTCCCTCGCATCGACTGCGATGGCGCAGCTCCCGCGACCCCCCGCCACGATCGGCCAGGCTGGATTCGTCACCTGCTCTAATGCGACCATGGGGCTGGCCGGCTCGCCGGATACCGTTCAGGAATGCCTCGAGGCGCTCGATCGGCAGGATTCCGATCAGGACGGCGATGGGCTCTTTGATCGCGCGACGCTCTGGGATGCCGACGGCGACGGCTCGACGCTCCAGACGTGCACCGCCAAGGATCTCCCCGTCCCGCAGTGCAAGATCGTCGGCGAGAAGATCTACCCGGACTTCGCGGACGACTTGAACTGCGCCGTCTCCGACTGCGGCTTCGGGCAGATGGAGGTGGACGGCACGATCGAGCTTGACTCCGGCGTCGTGTACGCGCTCTTCCCGTGCTGGGACTTCGGCGCGTGGGATGCCGATGCGAGCACGCCGGCAGGCTGCCCGGCGACGGGGATCAATGATCCGCGCGCTGCGTGTCAAGCCGGCGGCACCGACACGCGCTTCAACTCCGAGAGCGGAGACGCCTCAGTCTTCGCCGACTGCCCGGTGGATGCGGACGGCTATGCGCAGATGGTCGTGTCGCTCCAGGACTGGCAGGGCACGCTCGAGGGCGGTGGCAGTGACGTGCGCCCGAACGACACCAGCAAGCTCACGACCGGAGGCCGCAACGTCGGCACCACGATCGCGATCGACACGAGCAACACCGACGTCAACTGGTTCATCACTTCAGGTGGCTTCGTGCGCGCGATCCAGATGGGCCGCTTCGATCAAGGGCTTGGCTTCCCGTTTCTACGCGACCATGCGGGCGGCAGCGCTTCTACAGCCCCGTCGAAGGGTTGGGGTCGCTTCGTCGGTGCTGCGGTCTGGGTCGGCCCCGATTCCTCGCCCGGCTCGATCTGCGTCTGCGACCACGCGACCGCTTGCGACGGGGTGACGGACCGGGCGAGCGCGACGGACTGGGTAGACGCGCTCGTGGACGGCGACCTGCTGACCGTTGCGCTGCTGCTGCATCCAGCGAGCACAC
>Ga0209342_10006862_pt1 | contig 11482 bp, 7 predicted proteins | sample RifCSP16_2_FD_184023 | JGI IMG/M metagenome (GOLD analysis project Ga0209342, IMG submission 184023) | Soil microbial communities from Rifle, Colorado - Rifle CSP2_sed 16_2 (SPAdes) (version 2) | ecosystem: Environmental > Terrestrial > Deep subsurface > Rock core/Sediment | place: Rifle... | reverse complement strand
CTGCACTTTTTGGATAGCGTGCAAGTGACGGCGATTGCCGATCCGGTTGAGAGCCGCCGCCAAAAAGTGCAGGCCATGCTCGGCCTGCCCGATGCGGCCTGCTTCGCCGATCACCCCGCATTGCTCGGCGCGGGTGTGGACTATGTGGTGCTGACCGTGCCGCAGAAGTTCCGCCGCCCGATCATTGAAGAGTGCGCCCGCGCCGGAGCGCACGTGCTGAGCGAAAAGCCGATGGCGACCGTTCCCGCCGATGCGCGAGCGATGATTGACTCGATGCGCGCCGCGAACTTGCGCTACGGCATGGTTCACAACTATTTGTTTTATCCCGAATACGCGCTGGCGCGCAAACTGATCGCCGACGGCGCGATTGGGCAGTTGCGGCACGTCAGTCTTAATTTTCTCGGCGTGCCCGACTCGCCCGGCGCCGCCGAATACCGCCCGCACTGGCGGCACGACCCGGCGGAAGCGGGCGGCGGCATTCTGATGGACATGATGCACGCCATTTATCTGGCCGAATTTTTCATGGGCGGGACGATCCGCCACGTCAGCGCCGTTGCTGACAATCTCGATCACGACGGAGAAGCCGTCGAAGATTTCACACTGGCGACTTACTACTTCGACTCCGGCTACGCTACTGTGAACATGTGGTGGGGCGGCGGGCCGGGCGGCGTCGAGATCAGCGGTGCGAAAGGCCGGATCATGATCTTTTACGAAAACTACGGCGTCGGCCCGTTCACACCGCTGGAGAGTTTCACGTTGGTGAACGAGCGCGGGCGCAAAACCTATCAACCGCGCGGCGAAAATTACACGCCCGACAACTTCGCCCGCCTGCACGCCGACTTTGCCGAGGCGGTTCGCGCCGGGCGCGAACCGGTTGCCGATGGCGAAGGCGGTTTGCGCGCGCTCGAAGCCGCGCTCGGCGCATACGAGTCGGCGGCGACGGGGCGCGTCGTGTCTCTGCCCTTCGCGGCGGGCGGCGCGGTGTATCAGTCCGGCGTGATGGGCTTGCAAAAGACGGACGTGTGGCGCGAGTCGCCGTTGTTCAAGCACCGGGTGTTTGGGTTGGGTAGAGAATAAACAATGCAATTCACCGGCGCGCAAATTATTGCTCACTCACTCGTCAAGGCCGGCGTGCCTTACGCCCTCGGCATCCCCGGTCACGGGTGCTGGTGCCTCACCGACGCTTTTCTCGACGTGAAAGACAAACTGACGACGATGATGGTGATGCACGAACAGTCGGCGGTGCACGTGGCCGACGGTTACTTCCGCGCATCAGGAAAGCCGCTGGCGGCGTTCACCTCCATCGGACCCGGCTCGACCAACACCCTCATCGGCATGGCGACCGCCTTTGTAGACTCGAGCGCGGCGCTGTTGTTGACCGGCTCCACGCACACCTACATGCGCGGCCACGCGGTGATGCAGGAACTTGACCGCGCGCAGGCCACCAACAACACGCGTATCTTCGAGCCGGTGAGCAAGCGGCAGTATTTGGCGGTGTCAGCTAAAGGTCTGCCTCACATCATGCACCGCGCGTTCAACGCCATGTTGAGCGGGCGGCCCGGCCCGGTGCATCTCGATTTGCCGATGGACGTACAGGCCGACTCCGCCGACGTTGACCTCCCCGATTTCGATCAGCGCGTTCCGGTTGCGCGTCCGCGCCCCGATTCCGATTACACGCAGAAAGCGGCGCGTTTGCTGTGCGAGGCCAAGCGCCCGGTCATCGTCGCCGGCGGCGGCGTGATACTTTCGAACGCGGCGAAAGAACTTGTGGCGTTAGCCGAACACATCGGCGCGGCAGTGGTGACGACGTGGCAGGGCAAAGGCGCGATCCCCGAAGATCACGCGCTCAATGCCTGGGGCATCGGCACGCAGGCCAGCGATTGTGGCAATCAATTGGCGGCCTCGGCCGATGTTCTGCTCGCCGTCGGCTGTCGTTTCGTGGATTGGACATCGTCTTCTTTCCGGCAGGGCGTGACGTACACCATCCCGCCGACAAAACTGATTCATCTCGACATTGATCCGTCCGAGATCGGCAAGAACTATCCGGCGGAGATCGCGCTGGTGGCCGACGCCAAAGCCGGGCTGATCGATCTGCTCGACGCGGCGCGGCAGATCGGCAAAGCCAAAGACTACAAATCCGGCGGCTACTTCGCCGAAATTCAATCGAAGAAAGCCGAGTGGGATGGCACGCTGGCTCCGCTCCGAGATTCTGATTCGACTCCCGTCACCATGCCGCGGGCGGTGAAAGAACTGCGCGCCGCGCTCGACCGCGAGGCCATTGTGACTTCGGGCGCGGGGCTGGTGCAGGGCATGGTGCGGCAGGCGTTTCCGGTGTACGAACCGCGCGCGCACATTACGAGCGGCGGCTTCAGCGCCATGGGCTTCACCCTTCCGGCGGCTATCGGCGCGCAGTTGGCGCACCCCGGGCGGCAGGTGGTGGGCTGTGCCGGAGACGGCGACTTCATGCAGACTTTGCAGGAGATGGCGGTGGCGGCGATGTACGACCTGCCGATCCTGATCGTGGTGCTGAACAATTCCGGTTTTATTTCGATCAAAGGCGGGCAGAGGCACAACTTTGGCCGCTCGACGGTGGTGGATTTCCAAAAGACGGACGGCAGTTTGTACTCACCCAACTTCTGCGAGACGGCGCGCGCGTTTGGCTTGCGCGCCGAGCGCCTCAGCGCGCCCGGCGAGATTCAACCCGCCGTCAAGCGCGCGCTGGCGACGAAAGGCCCGGCGCTGATCGAGGTGATTGTTGACCGCGAACTGGGCCGCGCCGTGACGTCGACCGGCTGGTGGGACATGCCCATCCCCGAATACTTGCCGGAACGGCGGGCGGCGTACGAAAAAGAGCGGAGTGAGGAGGCGATTGGGTAGTAGAGACGCGGCATGCTGCGTCTCTACCGGGCGATTTGAAAAATGAAAATCGGTCTCTTTACCGACGGCCTGCGCGACATGTCTTTCGAGTCCATGCTCGACTGGTGCGCCGCGCACGGCATTGACGCGGTGGAGATCGGCACGGGCAATTTTTCGCCCGCACCGCATTGCGTCTTCGGGACACTGGTGGAAAGCGACTCGGCGCGCGCCGAATTTCTAGGCGCGATTGCAACGCGCGGACTCCACCTCTCCGCGCTCAACTGTTCCGGCAATTTGCTCGACCCGGACTCGGAGCGACGCGAGCGCACTCAGCAGATATTCCGCGACACGGTGCGCTTGGCCGAGAAGTTGCGGGTGACGACGATGGTGACGATGAGCGGCTGCCCCGGCGAGCCGGGCGGCGCGGGGCGGTTCCCGAATTGGGTGACTTGCACCTGGCAACCGGAGTTTCAACCCCTGCTCGAATGGCAGTGGCGAGAGGCCGTCGAACCGTTCTGGCGCGAGACCGGGCAGTTCGCCGCCGATCACGGGATCAACGTTGCGCTGGAAATGCACCCCGGGCAGGCCGCGTACAACACGCGCACGCTGTTGCGCCTGCGCGAGTCCGGCGGAGAAGCAGTCGGCGCGAATCTTGATCCGAGTCACTTGTTCTGGCAGGGGATCGATCCCGTGCGCGTGATCGCCGCGCTGGGCGAAGCGGTCTTTCACGTCCACGCCAAAGATTGCTGGCTGGACGCGCAAGAGATGGCGCTGAACGGCGGGCTGGAAACGCGAACCGCCGCGCCGCGCGCGTGGGAACACTGCATTCCGGGCGAAGGACACGACGAAAATTTTTGGCGCGACTTTGCCGCCGCGCTGTCGCGCGCCGGATACGGCGGCCCGTTGAGCATCGAATATGCTGGGCCGTCGGCGGACGCTCGCGATGGAATCGAAAAGGCGGCGGCGCTGTTAAGGCGGGTGCAGGCGAAGTAGAGGCGCGCCCGGGCGCGTCTCTACCGCCAAACGTTTCAGTATTCATCGTTGAGAAAAGGAGGTGATACTATCGCTGAACGCTACAGTATGTCGTCACAACCAACCCGTCTAACTAATATCCTATGAATGGAGGAGAAACATGCTTACCAAGAAAATCTTTTCGGCGCTGTCGTTTGCGATCATCTCCGCGGTGATTTTGGGCGCGTGCGCCGCCCCGGCTGCGCCCCAAACGGTGGTGCAAGTGCAAACAGTCGTCGTGCCCGGCACGCCGGAAACCGTCATCGTCACGGCCACGCCCGAGACGGCTGAGGCCACGCCGGTCACCGTCCTTTCGCTGTGGGGCGGCAGTGAGCAGGAAGCGTTCCAGAAAGTGCTGGACGGTTTCACCGCTTCGACCGGCATCCCGACTCAATACGAGCAGGCCCGCGACTTCCTGCCCGTGCTCCGCACGCGGTTGGCCGCCGGTAACCCGCCGGACGTTGCCATCGTTCCGCGCCCGGGTGTGATGGTCGAGTTCGCCCGCGCCGGCGACATCGTCCCGCTGGACGGCATCGTCGGCCAGGAGATCATCTCGCCCGACACCGCCAAGGCGAATTACTCGCAAGCCTGGATCGATCTGGGCACGGTGGACGGCCTGCTGTACGGCATCGCCGGCAAAGCCAACTCCAAGAGCGTGATGTGGTACCGGCCTTCAACGTTCAAAGAACTGGGCCTGAAGGAACCCAAGACGTGGGACGAATTGCTGGCGGTGATGGAAGCGATGAAGGCCGCCGGCAAGACTCCGTTCGCGGGCGGCGGCAAAGACGGCTGGACGTACACCGACTGGTTCGAGAACATTCTCGTCCGCACCGCCGGGCCTGACCTGTACGATCAACTGGTAACACACCAGATTCCGTGGACGCACCCGAAGGTCAAAGAGACGATGGAGCGCATGTGCGACCTCTTCTGCGACGAGGCGAACTTCGTCGGCGGCGCGGAAGGCGCGAACGCCACGGGCTTCGTGGACGGCATCGGCCTGGTGTTCGGCCCGAATCCGCAGGCGGAGATGTACTACGAAGGCGGATTCGTCGGTGGCATCGCGCTGGGCAACTTCCCCAATCTGAAACCGGGCGAAGACATCGCCTTCTTCCCCTTCCCGGAGATCGATCCGCAATATGGATCGCCGGTGGTCGGTGGCGGCGACCTGGCGGTAGTGTTCAAGGACACGCCGGAAGTGCGCGCCTTCATCAGCTATGTGGCGAGCAAGGAAGCCGGTGAAATCTGGGCGGCCACGGGCGCAATCGTTTCGCCGAACAAGACGGTTGACCTGAGCGTGTATCCGACCGATCTGGCCCGCGCCGAAGCCAAGCAGTTGACCAGCGCAGCCGTGTTCCGCTTTGACGGCTCGGACCTCATGCCCTCGTCGCTCGGCGGCGATTACCTGTTCACCGCATTCCAGGATTTCGTCGCTGACCCGAACGATATTGACGGCTGGCTGGAGGATGTTGAAGCCTTCGCGGCACAGCAGTATTAAGACCCTATCCGTAAACGTAGCCTGGCGCCCTGCTTGCGCCCCGCGCAGCGGGGGTGTGGGCGGGCGGGGACAAGCCCCGATGCTACGGGTTTACGCAGTCCGACCGAAAACCTCCCGAAGGCTCAAAACCTTCGGGAGGTTGAAATCAAAAGAGGCGACCATGTCCGTTTTTCGCCGCAACCCGCTGAACTGGTTATACATCCTCCCGGCGTTGGCGCTGTTGGCGACTTTCGTCGTCTATCCAACTCTGTGGACGATCCGCATGAGCTTCGACACTGGGCAAGGCCTCCGCTTCCGCAAATTCGTGGGGCTGGATAATTACGTCCGCCTGCTCACCCGAGACAAGTTTTTCCTCGACCTTTCTGAATTCCCGCCGTCGGGCGCAGTCATCAACAACATCATCTGGCTGGTGGTCTTCACCTCGCTCACCGTCGGCCTCGGCCTGCTCATCGCCGTGCTGGCCGACCGCGTGCGCTACGAACCGGTCATCAAAGCTGTCGTCTTTCTGCCCATGGCCATCTCATTCACCGCCGCCGGAATCATCTGGCTGTTCGTGTACAGCCCGGACGCCAACACCGGACTGCTCAACGCGATGATCAAAGCGATTGATCCGGCGTGGAAATCGGTGGCGTGGGTGGGCCGCGTGGAAACGGTGACGTATTCGGTGATCATCGCCGCCGTGTGGATGTGGACCGGCTTCGCCACGGTGGTGCTGTCGGCGGCGCTCAAAAGCATCCCGCAGGAAATCATCGAAGCCGCCCGCGTGGACGGCGCGGGCGAGTGGCACATCTTCTGGCGCATCACCCTGCCCATGCTCGGCGCGCCCATCGCCGTGTTGACGACGACGCTGATCATCAACGTTCTCAAAGTATTCGATCTTATTTACATCATGACTCGCGGCGGGCCGCGCGGAGCCAGCCGCGTGATCGCCTACACCATGTACACCGAAACGTTTGAGGCCGGCAAGGGCGGCTACGGCAGTGCGGTGGCCGTCATCATGCTCCTGCTCATCATCCCGATCATGCTGGTCAACCTGCGCCGCTTCCGCGCCGAGGAGGCCGAACGATGAACGCGCGTCTCTCCCGGCTCTTGAGCAATAGCACATTGCACGTTTTGCTGGTCGTCATCGCCGTCGCGTGGCTGGTGCCCACCGTCGGGTTGTTCGTGACATCGTGGCGGCCCCGGCCCGACATCTTCGGCTCCGGCTGGTGGACGGCGTTTGCCACCTTGCGCTTCACCGCCGAGAATTACATCGAGGTATTTACGGCGCAGGGCCTGGGGCAAAACTTCCTCAACAGTTTGGCCATCACCCTCCCGGGCACAATCCTGCCGGTGCTCATCGGCGCGCTGGCCGCCTACGGTTTCGCCTGGCTGCGCTTCCCCGGACGCGATTGGATTTTTCTGATCGTCGTGGGACTGTTAGTCGTCCCGATCCAAATGACGTTTGTGCCTGCGCTACAATTGGCGAGTCGACTGAAGTTGACTCACTCCCTGCTGGGCATTTGGCTGGTGCATACCGCTTACGGCTTGCCCTTTGCCATTTTCCTGTTGCGCAACTTTTTCGCCGCGCTGCCCCGCGACTTGATCGATGCCGCCAAAATGGACGGCGCTTCAGACTTGGATGTTTTTGGGCGCATCGTATTGCCGCTGTCGGTGCCGGCCATGGCCTCGCTCACCATCTTCCAATTCCTGTGGGTGTGGAACGACTTGCTCACCGCGTTGATCTACGTGCAAGACCCCAAGCTGCTCCCGATGACCGTGGGCATCGCCAAACTCATCTCCACTTATGGCCAAGAATGGCACTTGCTCAGCGCGGCCTCCTTTATCCTCATGGCCGTGCCGCTGGTGATCTTTTTCAGTCTCCAGCGCTATTTTGTGCAAGGGATTCTGGCCGGATCGGTCAAATGAAAACACGCGCGCTTTTTACATTGCTGGCGCTGGCTTTCGCCGTACAAACGGCGCACCACGCTGAGCACGTCACGCAGTTGATTCAAATTTACGCGCTGGGCTTCAAGCCGCCCGAAGCGCACGGCCTGCTAGGCAGTGTGTTCGATTTTGAGTGGGTGCATTTTCTTTACAACGTCGGACTCGAATTGGCGCTCGTTGGGTTGTGGTTGGGGTATCGGCGCGCGCTGGGTAATCACATGGGATTGCCCCTACTAGCCGGACTCGCCCTCTTTCAGGGCTATCACTCGGTTGAGCACATCGTCAAACTCTATCAGTATCTTTTCATTCCGTTCTATCAATTTGGGATTCGGCCCACGCCCGGTTTTCTGCCGCTGGCCACCGGCTGGCCGATCTTCCTCGTCCATTTCTGGCTCAACATGATCGTTTGGACGTGGATGGCGCTGGCCGTGTGGACTCTTCGCCCGCCCGACTTAGTTCCGGGCGCCGTTGCCGCGCTCAACCGTATCCCTCTGCCGACTGCTCTTGCCAAACTAATGGCGGTGATTGCCATCTTCGCCGGTTTGGCCGTCGGCGGCGCGGCGCTCTACCGCCAAATATTCACTCTGCATGTCCCTGCCGATTATCCGACTCTTCAAGCGGCGATTGACGCCGCGCCGCGGACGGCGGTCGTCCTCGTCGCGCCGGGCGATTACGCCGGGCCGATCTCGATTCAAAATTCCGTCACCGTGCGCGCCGAACAGCCGGGGACGGCGCGGCTGATCGGGACGGACGACGACGCGGTCATCAGCATTTACGGCACGCATGATGTGGTGATTGACGGCTTCGTGATCGAGGGCGGCTACTACGGCGTGCTGATCGAAGAAAGCGAAGCGGTGACACTGGCCGACAATCGCATCGTCGGCGCGTGGCTGGCCGGAATTCGCGTGTCGCGGGCGCAGGCGCGCATTGTGGGCAACGAGGTGCGCGGCACGCGCAGTCCGTACGGCATGGGTATCGAACTGGCGAACACGCACAGCCGCGCCGAGTCAGTGATCGAACACAACACTGTCTCCGGCCACCCGCACGAGGGCATTGTGTTGCATAATGCGGCGGCGGAAGTCGTCGGCAACTGGGTAGCCGACAACAACCTGCGCGGCATTGCCATCACCGAAATGTCTATGGCGACCGTGCAGGACAACACGCTCATCAACAACGCCGACGCCGGGCTGTATATCGTGGATATGTCTAGGGTCGAGGCTGAGAACAACCGCATCGGCGTGACGCGCCCCGGCCCGTTCGGCTGGGCGCACGCCATCCGCGTCGAGTATTACGCCGAAGCGCAGTTGAAGGGGAATCGCTTAGATGACGGCGTGGCCGGGATCGTCGTCTGGCACAATGGTTTGGTCGAGGGCGATGTTTCCCCGTGACTTTGTATGGGGCGCGGCCACCTCGGCTTATCAAATTGAGGGCGGCGCGCGCGCAGATGGCAAAGGCGAGTCTATCTGGGATGCTTTTTCCCGCCTCCCCGGCGCGGTGCTCAACGGCGAGACCGGAGACGTGGCCTGTGACCATTATCACCGCTGGTCTGAGGACGTCCGCCTCATGGCGGAACTCGGGCTGAAGGCTTATCGCTTCTCGATTGCATGGCCGCGCATCCTCCCGGACGGCATGGGCCGTGCCAATTCTGCCGGGTTGGATTTTTACAGTCGGTTGGTTGACGCGCTGCTGGCCGCTGGTATCCGCCCCTTTGTTACGCTGTACCATTGGGATTTGCCGCAAGCCCTGCAAGATCGCGGCGGCTGGCCGAACCGCGAGGTGGTGGGTTGGTTTGCTGACTACGTCGAGGTTGTCTCGCGCCGCCTCGGCGACCGCGTGCGCGATTGGATTACGCATAACGAACCCTGGGTGGCCGCGATGCTGGGGTACGGGGTTGGCCTGCACGCGCCCGGCATACGCAATCCGGCCGCCGCCCTCTGGGCCGCCCATCATCTACTCCTGTCGCACGGCGAAGCGGTATCTATCCTGCGGCATAATGTGCCCGGCGCGCGCGTCGGCATCACCCTCAACCTCTCGCCGATCCACCCGGCTTCGGATGGCGAGGCCGACCACGCTGCCGCCCGACGCAGAGATGGTTTCCTCAACCGCTGGTTTCTGGACGCGCTGTACCGGGGCGCTTACCCGGCCGATATGCTCGCCTATTATCGCGAACGGTTATCCGGCCAGCCTGACTTTCCCTCCGACGATCTCACGCGCATCGCCATCCCAACCGATTTCTTGGGCGTTAACTATTACACCCGCAGTGTGGCGCGTGACGATCCGCAAAGTTTAGAAGCCCAGACCCAAACGGTCCCCGTCGAGGGTGCGGAATACACCGACACCGATTGGGAGGTGTACCCAGCCGGGCTGTCGGAACTGCTCTTGCGTCTGCGCGACGAGTACGCCCCACCTGCGATCTACGTCACCGAAAATGGCGCGGCTTTCGCCGACGCACCCCCTTCGGGCGCGAACGATGAGGTCGGTGACGAGCGCCGCATCGCCTATTTGCGCGCGCACCTGCTCGAGGCGCAACAAACCATCGCCGCTGGCGTGCCTCTGCGCGGCTACTTCGTCTGGTCGCTCATCGATAACTTCGAGTGGGCGCAGGGTTACTCTAAGCGTTTCGGCATCGTGTACGTGGACTATTCGGCGCAACGGCGCATTGTCAAGGCGAGCGGGCGGTGGTATGCAGACGTCATTCGGGCAAACGGCATTGAGGGTATATGACCGGTTCTTTTGCCTATCTCTCCAACGGTGTGCTCACCCTCGGCAACGTCAGCCTCCAGCGCCGCTTCGCCGCCGCCCCGGGCCAGCCGTTCATCACCACCACGTTCACAAATCGCCTCACCGGGCGCGATTATTTCCGCCCCGGCGGGCGTGAGTTTGCGTTCGCGGTTGACGGCCAACCGTTCGCCGGACTCGACTTCACCTTTGAGCGCGCCGACCTCTCAACCGCGCCGGATCGCGCGGAGGCTGTCGTCCACGCCGGCGGCGCTTTCCTCGCCATCGAACTTCATTTCATCGTTTACGCCGATCATCCCGTCATCTGCAAATGGCTGGTCGTGACGAATCGTGGCGCGCGCACGGTGACGTTGACCGACTTCGAATGGGAGGACGTTCATCTGCTGGTGGATACTCCCGCCACCGCCGAAGTATGGGCCGATTACTTCACTCGCCGCGAGAAGTCAGTAGCGGCGACGATGGACGACTGTGCGCTGCTGATCAATGACCCGGCGCACGCCGAAGGCTTTATCCTGGCCACCGAGGCCCCCGGCCCCCTCAAACGACTCGAAGCCTATGCCAGCCCGGCGCGCATCGCCGTCGGCTATAACCGCGACGACGAAACGATCTTCGAGCGCATTCTTCTCCCCGGCGAAAATTTCCGCTCGCACGAAAGTTTCATCCTGTTCTTCGCCGGCGCCATCCCGCAGGACGCGGTGGACGGCCCGTATGCGCGGTTTGTGGCCGACCACTTGACCGCGTGCGATGTGTCGCTCGTGCCGACGATCACCGTCAACTCGTGGCGACCGCACGAGTTCAACCTTTCGCGCGATCTGCTGATCGAGCAAATGGACGTGGCCGCCGATCTCGGCGTTGACGCTTATCAAGTGGACGCGGGATGGTACGACTTGATGGGCGACTGGAACGACGACCGCCAAAAATTTCCGGACGGGCTGGAGGAGATCGCCGATTATGCGCGGGCGCGGGGAATGCGCTTCGGCTTGTGGGTGGCTCTGCCCACCGCCGACGAGCGCAGTCAAATTGCGCGTGAGCACCCCGAATGGATCGCCCGCGACCGGCGCGGACTGCCCAACCGCCATCCCATCCCCAATGCCCTCACCATGTGCCTCGACAGTGGTTACGGCGATTACATCCAAAACAAACTGGGCGCGATCATCCGCCGCTACGGAGTCGAACTGCTCAAACTTGATCTCAGCGCCGTTCGTAATCTCTACGAGCCGGGGCAGTATCCGGGCTGTTATGCCGAGGGGCACGCGCACCGCACGCCGCGTGAGAGCCATTGGCGAATCATCGAGCGGATGTTTGAGATTATCGCCGCGCTCAAAGCGACGCGCCCGAGACGACTTTTACCGCTACTATCAAGTCTCGGATGTTTTTCCCGTTCCCGGCGGCGTGAGTTCAAAGGATTTTCGCCACACGATTCCGAGCGCGCGCTACGGAATCCCGCCGGATGGG
>Ga0209342_10006860_pt1 | contig 11483 bp, 25 predicted proteins | sample RifCSP16_2_FD_184023 | JGI IMG/M metagenome (GOLD analysis project Ga0209342, IMG submission 184023) | Soil microbial communities from Rifle, Colorado - Rifle CSP2_sed 16_2 (SPAdes) (version 2) | ecosystem: Environmental > Terrestrial > Deep subsurface > Rock core/Sediment | place: Rifle... | reverse complement strand
TGGCGGCGCTCGCTGGGTAGGGCCACGTGGCGAGTACGAGTAGTACGAGCACGAGGAACGTGAGGGCTCGCCGCACGCCGCTCGTGCGGGTCATGGCCATTTCCAACCCATGAAGTACCGTCACTTATCCCTCCGTCCCCCGCATGAGACTCACGACGGCGAACACGAGGTACGCGCCGGAGACGATCACGAGCACGTCTATGATCTCTTGCACGGGCGTAGGCGCTCCGAGGGCGAAGAGCGTTGCATACACGGCCAACGTGCCGAGGATGAGATTCACGACGATGCCGCCGACGAACACGATCACACCCGCGAGCGTGAGGATGATGAAAGCGATTCCGCTTCCGACGAGCTGGATCCCTTTCCATACGAAATTTCCGAAGCCGATGATCGCGCAAGCGACTTCATCGAGGGCGGGAAACCACGCACCATCCGGAGGTTCACAATTTACGGCCAAGGAGTACTCAATGTCAATCCGGATATACGAGATCCGCACGATTGGGTTTCCGAGTACACCGAAGCTGGGTGCCAAAGAGATGATATCCGCTTGGTACGTATGATTGGTGAGCGTGAACGGGAAGCACGCGGCATCGCAATCGGGGAGGCCACTTGCGAATGTGTCCGTGAGCACGATTGTGGAGTATTCTTCGCCCTTCTTACAATCCCCATTTATGGCGGAGGGCACGGGGTTGCCATACGTATTCCAATCGAAGAGGAGCTTCGCGGTGCTCGTGTTCGTCCCGGCTTCCGTCTGACACATGATCGTGAGCTGGACCTTCCTCAACTGAGGGCCGTTGATCAATAGGAATCGGGGATTCGTCCAATTGTGGCGGAAGAGGGAGGTGGAATTCCCGTAGTACGTCTCGTTGTAAACGGCCATGCGAATGTACGAGGCATCGCCGTCGGGCTCACCGAGACACTCCGCCCTCCCGAACGACGTGTTCTCGCATCCGACCACGGATTGCACCGAGAACCCGGTGAGATTCGCTGGGGCTTCCACGTACGCACTCTCGCGCACGATTTCCTCCGTGAACGGGTTCCAGAACGCGGGCCATGATACTCCCGCTGAAATCGAGGAACGGATTGCCGTCCATTCGGGAGGCGTAGTCCCCGTAATCGCGGAGGTGAGCACGATGAGGAGGCCCATGAGGGCCAGCACCTTGACCAAGGTTGTGCCGCTCGCCACGGCGCTAACCTCCGCCACTCGAGGAGGAGAACGGGTTGATCAAGGCGAGCAAGACGATGAGGGCGATAAAGATGATCGCCCACACGGGCCACCAACCGATGAGCACGACGAACGCGACACCGACGCCTCCGGCCACATAGCCCACCTCGAGTTCCTTCTTGTCCAGTACGAGGAGGAACGCGATCAAGAGCACGACGATTACGGCGAATCCGAGGATCCATCCGGCCTCCTCCGGCGTTGTCCCTAACAGCGAGGCGAGTGCTACCGTGATCCCCTCGAACATCGTTCTCCGTGGGAAAGGGTGGCCCGTCCGGGGTGGACGTGGAGGAGTACCTCCCCCGAGCGGGCCCTGATTGGCGTGGTCACATCCCGGCCTTCGCCTTGCCGAGGAACACCGCGACGATGCCCAGCAGAATCGCGGCGCCGATCACCAAGGGAACCACGACAACGAGGATCGGCCCGAAGGTCGTCTCGTTCGTCGCGTAGTCCCCGAGGGCCGTGGTCAGCACGGGGAAGAGGGCCGCGATGATCAGAACGAGCACCACGACGCCGACGAAGAGCGTGGCCCACTCCGCCGCGTCCAAGCTCCCGGTCTCGGAGAGCTTCCGGCGGAGGAGTGTCGTGCGCGCCTCGAGGCTGGCACGGGCGGAGACGAGGGCGAGGAGGATGGCGAGGAAGCTGAATCTCATGTGTGCACCGCCCTAACCTCAGATTCACCGTGCAACACATCCCGCGCCTGAGGTGAGTCCGCGCGGGAGGTACGAATCACGTCAATCACCTCCCTACGGAGAACGCACGTGCCTCCGTTGTCGGCCAAGCGAACGAACGTGTATGTGACTTGCTCGAGCTTCCCCTCATAACTGAGGCCGTTCCGCAAGGTCACGGTTACGAGGTGCCCGAGCAATCCGGTGTAGGGATCACGGCTTTCCCGTTCCGGAGCCACGGGAGGCGGTCATGCCCAAGTCAGTTTAAATACCCTTCGTATGGCGCGGTAAGCGCCGGGGAAGGTTCCGCTCGAACGGCGGGCGCGCGGGCTCGAGGATGAACCGAAGGTTCGGCGGGTACGGATCCGGCCCGCCGACACACGCGGCGCAACACTCCACCACGCCATTCGCGTGGCACGCATGAGGACACGGCACGTTCATACCTCGATATCGTCGGGCACCGTGATCGTGGCCGTCACCGCCCACACACGCGCAACGGGATCGTACATGTGAAGCCGATAACCGCGCGTGATCTTGGTGGCGTTCAACACGTTCCGGCCCTCGCGCGCCTCCCAAAGCTCCACCGAGTACGCGGAGGCCAATACGGAACGTTCGCCAAGGTCAAGGAACGTCGGCCATGGGAGGAGCTCGATCTTGCGACGATGTGCCGAAACGCCCGCCGTGGTGCACACTTGGACGAAACGGAACCCGTTCGTGCGATGCATGACGGCGAGATCGATCGCACCCCACAAATCCCCGCGCCGCGTGAACCATCCCGTCTTGGTTTTCATCGGGCACACGAGCGAACGCCAAAGGGCGGCCACCATGCCGGGTTTCTCCTCCTTGATCGGAGTGACCAAGGCGCCCTCCCGCTCGAGGATCCGTTGCGCGACTTTCTCGGCCACCGTGGAACCGAAGGTCATGGGCTCCTCCCCGGAGGCTCCTCCCGATACAATTCGTTGAGAGCTTTGCGAAAGACACGTAGGGCTCGGATTGCGAAGTCAGGTTCCTCGGCGGCCTTATCCATTTCGCCTTCCGTCTTGCACACCGGACATGAAACGAGAGCGATGCCTTGACTCACCGCCTCCACGTATGCGTGGTGCCTCTCCGCACTTCGCTCCGCTCGGTTTGCTCGCTGGGTCTCCGATGCGAGATCGTTTGCCGTACGGCCCCACCCATCTTGAGCGGCCTTGAGCTGGGCACGTACATCCGCAAGCTGGCCCGTGAGGAGCCCGATAGCGCTCATGAGTCACCGTCCCGTGCGGCCCGGAACATCTTGGCGCCCACCTTCGCCCACGAGCGGATGAGGTACTCCATGAACGCGCTCTCGCTCATCCCGCCGCCGAGGTTCATCTTGGCCGCGCACGCCTTGAGCATGGCGCGGCCTTCGGGCGTGAGGTACACGTGCACTCGTTCTTTCTTGAAACGGGCATCGCGTACCCCACGGTGATCGAGCCGCTCGTTCTCACGTTCCGGATTCCACTCGCGGCGTCGTGCCCGCCGTTCCTTGGCCGCCTCGCTGGCTATCTCGGCTTCGCTCATGTATCACCTCGGAGGATCTCCTCCACGGCCTCGCGGAGTTTCTCTTTGTCCGCCTCCTCACGCTCCTTGATTGTGTCCATCATGGGCACATCCACGAGCCCCTCGAATGCTTCCGTGATTAGCTGAGAGAGAACCTCCGGTGGGAGCGCGTCCACCTCCCACGATGAAGCGCCGTGTTGCTCCACGTATGCGGCGGCTCGGGAGTCCGTCATTTTCGCTGGGTTCGGTGGCGGGTTGTACTCCTCCACTTGCTCCATCGTGAGTGCGATCTTCCGTACGTCCACATCCGCGCCAAACATGGCGAGACGATCCCGCACGTCGCGCACCATGTCCTCGCCCGATGGGTCATGATCGCCAAGGTAGAGGAGCACGAGGTTCGAGTGCGCCTTGGCCGCATGGCGGAACCGGATTGCCGCCTCGTACATGGCGGATTGCGACGAGTACCCACGGTTCACCATGAGTACAGCGTGCCACTCCCGCGCGAGCGGTTCAAGCACACCCGCGAGGGCGTCTTTCTCCACCCACAATTCCACGTACGAGCGTTGGCCATCCCATCGCGGGAGGCGGTACGAGGCGAGAGCGGCTTCCGCGAGCTCTTGAAGATCGGCAAACTCGGACGCCTTGCGCGGAACACGCACACGATCCTCAATGGCACTCCAATCCACGAGCCCCGCAAGGCGCCCATCGGACACCGCGTTCCCCACGTTCTTGTACGAACGCTCGGTGTTCTCCACGACGTTGCGGCTAACGAGCTGATAGTAAAGCTGGCGGAGGGTGAGGCGGTATCCTTGGGCGAGGTAGTCCGTGATGATTGTGTTGCACACGGCGAGGAGCGCCATGCGGGCCTCCCCGAACGCGCGCCGGATGAAAGCGATCTTGGCCATGCCTTCACGCTCCTCCCAAGCGCTCATGGGACAAGGCCACGATTTCGGCCTTGATGGCGCGAGCCGCCTTCGCAACCGCGCGCACGAATATGGCCTCCGCTGCCTTCCGTTGAAGCCTCCAATCATGGAACGCTTGCGTTCCGATCTCTTGGAGTGTGATCGCATCCTCCGTGAGCTCTACGAGCTTTCTGTATGAGCGGGCCACCACGGTGGGATTGATCACCAACTCGAGGTTCACATGATCACCGCCACCGCGACTCGCCCCGTTCGGGGAGTCCAAACGTCCGTCCATGTCCACACCGTCACATCCTCGCGCTCCACCACGATGAAGGACTTTTCTCGGAGGATGAGCGCTTCTTCGACAGCTCCCGCAGCAGCAGGTCGTTCGCCAGCCATCCCGCGACGGCCTTGGCCACGAACGCGGGGTCGCCCTCCGCCGAACATTCCAGGACGCCGATCTCGACGCGAAGCCTCATTTAAGTCTTCTCCTTGCCTTGGGTAGGGAGGGAGAGTGGGGGGACGTCTGCGTCTGTGTCCAATTATCCGGACAATCCTCACAATAATAATCTCCCACGCAGGACACATAGACGAGGACAGCATCGTGACCGTCCGCACAACGGCCGTATCTCGCTTTCGGTATCCGTGCGAGACATATCCAGTCCTTGGCGTGAGTTCTTCCAAACGTGCAAACGATCATGTCAAAATCTCCTGCTCGCCCGTGTCCGGATGGACGTGGACGAGCTCGGCGACGGCCATGAACCCCATCGCCGCCACGCGGTTCCGCTCTAGGCGGACCTTGGCCAGGGCGTCCGCCCGTGCCTCGCCGTACAGCGGCGCCTTCTGTCCCTTGACCTCGACGAGCATGACGCACGACGGGTGGAACACGATGAGGTCCACGCCCGGATACGACGGGCTGACCGGGAAGACCACGGCGCCCTTGGACTCCCAGTACGCCTGGCGGGCCCTCTCGGCCTTGTCGCCCTTGTCTTTACGGCTGGTCATGGGCAAGCCTCCATGCGATGACGGCCTCGCCAGCCCGGAAGAACCACTCGATGAGGCCGGCCTCCTGCTCCCTCTCGACGGAGATGCAGAACGTCTCGCCCCGCCACCAGGCGTCCTTTGTGAGCGTCATAAGCCCTCCGGCGGCGGATTCGGGCAATGGCAGGCGCCCCAATGGCAACCGTGCTTCTCGCACAGTGGCCAGTCCGGGGCCAGAGCGCAGCCGAAGATGAGTTGCTGGAAATCCGATTCGAAGGCGGGCGAGTGCGGCCACCAGCGGGCGGCGCAGTCGGTCATGCCGTCCGCCCCGCCTTGTAGCAGTCGATGCAGACGGCCTCGTCGCGCTCGGATTCGGTCATGAGAGGACTGCCCCGATGAGGACGCCCAACCAGAGGAGGGTCATCGACCACACGATGAGGATGGCCTCTCGAATCTGTCTCTGGGTCATGTCCCGCGCTCCTGGTTCTCGGCGGAACGGCGCGCGGCGGATTTCGCGGCGGCGTGGTGGCCTTGGTCCGGCGACTGTACCACCCCTACGCCGGATTCGCCACCGCCGCTCTCGCGTCCCGCCGCGCGCGCCATATGCATCGTCAAGCCGTAACCCGTCGTGCCGACCCGATGGTCCTGAAGGACTTGCGCGGATAGCGCCGCGAGCGCAGCTTCGGCCTTCCGACGGAAACGTTCCTCGCGGGACATTGCCTCCGCGAAAACATCTGTCTCCCGTTTGGCAGCGGCGAGTGCGGCCTCGGCCTTCTCGGCGCGCTGACGCCATGCGTTCCCGTTCACCAGGCCCAAGCGGGCGTTCTCCGCTTCGAGGGCGCGGACGCGGATGCGCAACGTGCCGATGATCTCTTCCGAGGTATATTGACCTTGGAGATTCGGCCTCCCGAGGGCGGGGCAGCGGGGCAGGTGGTCGCGGAAGTCGTAGATGCGACGACCGCACGACGGACACCGCCAGAAGCCCCAGTCCGTGCCCATCTTCGGCGTCCACGGTCGCTTCATCGTCCGGCCTCCTTCATCAGGGCCTCGTGGATGGCCCGGCGGATCCATTCGGAACGGCTCATGAAGCCGCGAATGGAATCCACGGCCTCGACCACGGACTTCGGCACGTACACCTGGATGCAGTTCGGTGCGCTCGGTCGAGCCATGCTGAGAGCATGTACGTAGTGGTACATAATGGTTCTGTCACGGACCGGACACGACCAGAGGAGCCCACTTGTTCGCTCGCCGTCCCACACCATTCTCGGTTTAGCCGTCGTTGCCATGTCCGTGGCCTCGCCCTCGGGATAGGCCGGAGGGGGTATAAATCTTGGCCCACGATTAGCCCACGAGGAACCCAACGGTTGCGCCGTAACGACGTGAGGAGATGGGTACGCGGTTAGGGCTCGGCGTGTGTGTGTTCCGGCCACTCCGTGATGAGACCGTGAAATGTGGTGCCCTCCTCCTTGAATCGCGCGAGCGCCTCTTCGGCGCGCATCGTGATCCTCATCGTCACTCCAGCGGAGTGGCGGGCGGAGCTGAGGGATCTTGGGCTCGAGGGGAGGAGGGCGGCCCCGCCCGCGTTGATCGTCGCGTAAACCGCTTGGGATTCGTGCAACACCGATAGTGGTTCTGCCCGTGGAGATCGCACACGGGCACGTGGCGCCCCGTCGCGGGGTTCATGAGGAACACGATCCCCTCCTCGCACGTGGCCTCGCGGCAATCCCGAAACTCCATCGGGTCCACGATGCCTTTGCCGTTCTCCCAACGACGGAGGTTGAGGGCGTAGAGCGCCACCTTCATTGATGCGGGCGTGGGATCGTCGGGCTCCTCGTACTCGCTCGCGTTCGCGTTCACAAGCCCATCTCCGCAAGCACGGCGTCCACGGCCTTTTTCCACGACTCGGGGAAGTCCGTGCACAAGGCATCAAAGGCCGTGCCCTCTTTGACCCTCGGGCGGTACAAGTACGTGGGCTTGTCCCACGCGAACGAGGCGCCCATCTCCACGTGCGCGCCTCGGGCCGTGCCGTTGAGGGGCACGATGAGCACCACGTCGGCGGCACGAAGATCGGTCAAGTCCGTTACGGACATGATCTCGCGCGTGGACCCGACGGTTTGCCCGAGGTGGTGCCCGGAGCGCACCCATCGTGAAGTGCATGCCCATCCCGTCTCGTTCTCGAGGGCGCGGATCAAGGCCCGAGCGATATCCGTTCTCGGCCTCCCGTCCACGTTGAAGCTCGAGGCGAAATAGAACGTGCTCGCCGTCCACTTGGCGCCCTCCGCCGTCTCCACGGTGGCCTTGTTGGGCGGCGGTGGCGGTGGCTCCATGGTTGATTCCCACGGCGGGCCGGGCCTCGGAGATCGTCTCGCGTTCACCTTCTTGACAACGGAGATCGTCGTTCTCATGAGCTTCACCACCACCTTACGTGTGAAACGGAATCCGTTCGTAACGAGTCGCGTGAGTGACGGCTCCTCATCGCGTCTCGTCAAGCGAACACCTGAACGATTAGAACCACGATTGCGATTGTCGCAAGCACATCAAACCATAGGACAAGTTTTTCAAGCGTGGTCACTCGAACCAGCTCCACAGAGAGTAACGCCCCCAAATGCCGTTCGCCTTCCGTCGCGTGCATGCGTGGCGTTCCCAACCGCTATTCCACCACCTCGAAATTCTTCGCAATCGGGGAGTATTCCTGCACGGTTCCTCGCCGTGCTCGGGGCACGTGTGAATCCAACGCGGCATTGGGGCTCACACCCTCGGCGGGTAGGGGATGAGATACGTGCCCGTGATCCCCGCGCTCGTGTCGGGCGGGATCTCGCGGAGTAGGTGATCGTCCACGAGAACGGTGAGGTATTCCCGCACCTTCGCCTCCGTGAGTCCCCATTCGCGTTGCGCTTGCCGGAGCACATCCCCACGCGGTACGGGCTCGCCCGTTTGCTCGTACTCCCTGATCACCGTGGCCAAGAGCTGACCAAGGCGCTTCGCCCGCTCGTGCTGGCCGCCCATCTACTTGGCCTCCACCCATCGGCTCGGCACGGGCTCGTGCCACGTTCGCATGCACTCGGGGCAGTACCATACGGTTCGGACACGGCCAAGGAACACGAGGGCACCCACGATTCGGTGAGTGTGCGTGTGACGGGAAGAACCGCACGCTTCATTCGCCACGTCCGTGCGGAAGAGTTTGCCCATCTCATCCCTCCCGAACGGCCTTGTCCATCTCGGCGTACCGCGCCCCTTCCGAGATCGGAGCACCGCACCACGCGCAATACGTGAGCGCCATGCTCACAGCGAACGTGGACGGGTCATACGTCTCCCCCGTGAGAACGTTGCCCGCCTTGGCCTCGGGCGCGGCCTCCGTGAGCTTTTTACGCGGGAGTATCACCTCGCCGCGCACGCGCTCGAGGAGGCCCAGCTTCAAGGCTTGGGCGAGATCGTCGCAACACTCGGCCACGACCCTCACTCCTCGCCGTGGTCCCCGAGCTTGCTTTGGCTCTCTTTCATCGTGAGGATCACGTTCGAGCCCACGACGGACTCGAACGGTGCATCCTTTTGGAGCCGCACGTGCTCGCCGGAGTTTCCGGTGATCGTGAGCACGTACACCTCCTCCTCCACGATCCGAGTCGTGGCGTTCTCCCCGATGCCCTCGCTCACCTTCTTGGTGATCGTTCGCTTTTCGTGCCGCTTGATCTCGCCGTACACTTTGTAGGGTTCGCTGGGTTTCTTCGCCATGTCCGTGGCCTCGCGGCGGCATGCGCGGTAGGGTACTTATGTGTGTGTGTCGCGGTGGCGCTTGAGCTCGGCCCACGCCTCGAGCACGGCCTTCGCGTTACCGAGGAGATCGCCCACCGGAATCGAGTCGAAGGCCCGCGCCTCCGTGCGAACGAGGCCTTCCCGCTTTTGGTACACGGAGAGGATGAGGGCGATGGCATCCGTGACGGCGAGCGGCGTTTTGAACGCGAGCTCCGTGAGGCCCTCCGAGTCAAGGTTCACGTCCACTTGGCGGAGGAGCCATAGCTCCGTGGGGAGCCCGAAGGCGCCGGGGAGCCAAGCGTCCATGAAGCCGTAGAGCTCGATCAAGGTGAGCGGGAGGGTGGAGGCTTGGAGGAACACCTCGAGGAGCACCTCGGGGGCCTTGGCGTGCCCGTGGAGCGTGATCGTGATCGGCCTTACCTTCCACTCGGATTTCGTCGTGAGGGAGTGGTTGAGGCGGTGGTGGTGGAGCTCCATCGTCCAGAACCGCCCCGTCACGGTTTCGTACAATCGGCGGTAAGGCCCTCCCTCCGTGTTGTGACACCGCGCCTCGAATTTTAGGGCATGAAACCGCACGCGAGGATCGAGGCTCGGATGGACAAGGCCGGAGGGCGCTTGGTACAATCCCCGCGCTGGATTGGCGATCACGGCGGATTCCGTGCCCCTCCTTAGGATCTTCCGCACGCTCGCCCGATTCGTGTGTGTGCCAAGGCCGATCTCCTTGGCCGTCCACGAGTGCTCCTTGCGGGCCTCGAGCCACACGAGAACGGCGTGGAGGAGCGTTCCCGCCCGTACTGGCACTTGTGACACGGAATTTGTCACATGACGTGACAAGGGCCTCACCGCTCGAGCGGGTAGAAGGCCTCGAGGGGTGGGTGCCGGAGGGGCACGGACTTGGCGCCCTCGCGCTTGATCTCGGAGCCAATGGGCTCGTGGTTCCATGGCTTGCGATTCTGACAACGGGCTTGGTGTTGGAGGCACAAGACAAGGCCGCACGCGCATGCGTACGCGAGCGCCTCGCACCCCTCGCCCCACGTGCACCGAGGAGGCTCCACGTGATCACCGCCCTCGAGCTCGGAGGGCGTGTTCACAACGGGCGCATCGCTTGGAGTCGGCCCGCATGGAGCGCCCGCACTCGGGGCACTTCGCCGCTCCACGGCCTCCCTTGCATGTCGCACACACGCGAGCCTTGCCCGAGGGAAGGCGGCCCGGATCGGAGGCATAGGAACCGTACATCGTGCGGTGGCACCTCGCGCACCGAGGCGGCGTGTCGGCCATGTGTCCGACTTGCCGAGTGGACTTGTCCGACGTTTGCGTGTGTGTGCGCGTTCTCGGCTCACATATAAGTAACCCAGAGGGATAGTCCCTCGTGCCATCCGGCATGTGTTTCGCCCCTCCGCCTTGTACGGTCCATGTCCGTGGCCCGTGTTCGGCGGCGTGGGCCGGATGGCATTACTTCTTTTAAAAGAGTGGGGTTCGAGTCATGGCGGTGTTCGGTTCGTGGAGTGACGTGCTCTCCTACACCTCACCGATTCTTCACCCGCTAACCACTAACACCCGTCTAAGCCAGCAAGTTCGTTAGAACATGTAGCCCGGCATGATGCCCAAACGGTTAGCGTTCGTCTCGCTCCGACTCGGCGCCCGCCTCGGGGTCCGCGAGCTCCGCCACGCCGAGCCCGGTGCGGTCCTTGGCCTTGCGGAGCGCACGCGAAAGCGAATTCGGATGGATGCCGAGCGCGCGCGCGAGGGCTCGTTTGGTCTTGCCCAACTGAGCCGCGTAGTCCGCAAGCAGGAGGAGCATCCGCGCGGATCGATCATCCATGGAGATGCCGCCCGTCTCGATCTCGTTCACGAGGCCCGCGTAGAAGTCCATCATGTAGCGCGACTTGAGCTCCTCGTACGCATCCGCGAGCTCGCGCGCGGGAGTGTTCTGGAACCGGATCATGTCAAGGACTTCCGGCCCGTGGCCATTGTCGATCCTCGGGTGCTTGTAGTAGATCTTCCCCGTGCGCGCGTTCGTCTCCGGCAAGTACACGCGGGCCGCGATGGGCTCCTTGGGGTTCGTGCGCCGGAGAAACTCAAGGTGCACGTCCACGAGCTTGCGCGGTTGGGCGTCCAAGAACGATTTGTCGGGCAACGTGATCCAAAGGAGGAGGCGGCGGAACCGCGACGATTGGGCCACCATGCCCACCGCACGGTTGAGCAAGGACCAAAACTCCCTCGAGGGAGCTCCGAGCCCGGCATCGTCCCACATGACGAACGAGCCGTACGTGAGATCGGGATTCGCCACGGCCCGGATGTAATCCAAGCCGGGGAACACGACGCGCTCAATCCCGAATTTGGGATCACACAAGGAGCCGACGCGGAGACCCGTCCACGACTTGCCGCTCCCCGGAGGGCCGACGGCGGTAATGACGCGGTTCAACCGCATCTCCGTGA
>Ga0209342_10006857_pt1 | contig 11490 bp, 7 predicted proteins | sample RifCSP16_2_FD_184023 | JGI IMG/M metagenome (GOLD analysis project Ga0209342, IMG submission 184023) | Soil microbial communities from Rifle, Colorado - Rifle CSP2_sed 16_2 (SPAdes) (version 2) | ecosystem: Environmental > Terrestrial > Deep subsurface > Rock core/Sediment | place: Rifle... | reverse complement strand
CTTCACCATCACCATCGGCGGCGCCCCCGGAGTCGGAGTTGCCGACCGTGCCCGTGGTGCTGACGCTCACCAGCTCGACGACCTCGGTGGTGTCGCCGATGGTGATGGTGAAGTCGCGGTTCGCGGCGGCACCGGCGCTGTCAGTCACGCGGACGGTGAAGGTGAAGGTGCCGAGAGTGGTGGGGATGCCGACGATCTTACCCTTGAGCTTCTTGAGGGTGAGCCCCGGGGGCAGGCTCGACCCGCTGCCCAGTTGCCACTTGTAGGGGGGCGTGCCGCCGATCATCTGGATGCGGCTCTTGTACGGCAAGCCGACGGTGCCGTCGTCGACGTTCTTGGTGTCGAACTTGAGCTGGGTGTCCTGGGCGAGCGCGGGCAGGCCGCCGGCGGCCAGCAGCGCCAGCGCGAGCGCAAGGGCCGGCCAGGCGCGCCTGCCGAACCGCTTCTTTCTTGGCGTCAGCTTCAGCAACTCTGCGGGTCTCCTACGATGCTCAAGGAACTCACAGTTTATCGCAGCCTCCGCTTCCGGGTCTACCCCCGACGCCGCCTGTCTCTGCCTTAGACGCTGATGCCCGGCGCCGGGTTTGCCGGGCGGGGGAGCGTATGATATCTTGGTTGAAGAGGGCCGACCCCAAGTCGGCCGGTTGACTGTTATGGATCGAAGTCGCTCCTTCCGAGGTCTCGTCAATCTCCTCGCCGCCGTCGGCTTTCTTCTCGGGTTGCCCGCGCAGGCGCAGCGGGGAGGCCTGGCCGCCCAGCAAACCCTGGTTGACCTGGTAGACCGGGCGGGCACCATCATTCACGGCCATGTGGTCTTCGCCCGGGTCGAGCCCCACCCGGACTTCCCCAACCTGACCACGGTAGTCGTGACTCTTCGGGTGAAGGAAATCCTCAAGGGACAGGCCGGGGACACGCTGACCTTCCGCCAATACATCTGGGACCTTCGCGACCGCACCGACGGCGCCGGCTACCGCAAGGGCGGAGAACTGCTGCTCTTTCTCACTCCCCCCAGTGAAGTGGGTCTCTCGAGTCCTGTGGGGTTGGGGCAGGGGCGATTCCGGGTGATCCGGAACGCCGTGGGGCAGAGGTTTGTGGTGAACGAAGCAGGCAACGTCGGGCTGTTTTGGGAGTTGCGGTCGGCCCTTGAGAGCCGGGGCGTCCGGCTGACGCGCAAGCAGCTCCAGTTGCTCGAACGCTTCCAGGGTGGCCCGCTACCCTGGGATGAGTTGCGAGACTTGATTCGAGGGCTCGCCGGCACGAGTTAGGGACCGAATGCCAAGAATGATCCGCTGCCGCCGCAACACCTCCGGCGTCGCCGCCGCGCTGGGCCTGCTGGCGCTCGCCCTCGGGGGAATCCTGGAGCCGGGCGGGTCGGCGTGGGCGGGAGGTCCGCTCGTCGTGGGAGGAACTTTCGGTCCGCCGGGCCAACCCTTCACCTGGGATATCAGCCTGGGAGAAGTGCAATACCGGACGGACGGGGGCGGCCTCGGCGTTTTGAGCAACAGCGAGGCCAACGACTTGGTGGCGGCCATGTTTCAAGTCTGGGAGGATGTGCCCACCGCCGCCATCGGCTTCAACCGCCTGGGACAAATCACGGGGCTAGCGGATGGCAACGTCGAGACCTTGGCTGAATTCGATAGGGTCGTCGGCCGGTGTGAGGCGGGCTCGCAAAGTCCCATTATCTACGACAAGCAGGGGGCTCTTTTCAGCGTGCTGTTTGGCCCCGGGTCGGGAGTCATCGGTTTTGCTGGCCCGTGCCAGGTGAGCAACGGAGGGCGAATCGTGTCCGCCCTGGTGGCGCTGAACGGGGGCTTTCTCGACGGCCAGACGTTCAACGGCGAGCTGACCGGCAACGAGTTCGAAGCCGTCTTCATCCACGAGTTCGGGCACTTCTTCGGGCTCGACCACTCCCAGGTCAACCTGAACTGCTTGTTCGGGTGCGCCTCGGGGTCGGACGACGCCTTCGGCCTCCCCACCATGTTCCCTTTCCTCATCAGTGGCTTGACCGAGGTCCCCGGAGTGCACCCGGCCCGCACGCTTTCAATGGATGATCTTGCTTGGGTGTCCCGGCTCTATCCGGACCCGAGCTTCAGCAGCAGCTACGGCACCATCAGCGGCACGATCCTTTTTTCAGACGGCCTCACTCCTGCGCAGGGGGTGAATGTCATCGCCCGCCGGGTGAATGACCTCGGCACCACCGAGAACGAATCCCGGCGGTTCGCCGTCTCCGTGGTGTCCGGCTACCGGTTCACCGGCAACCCCGGCCAGAGCGTCACGGGGACGAACACCGGCGGCAGCCCGTTCGGCTCCCGCGACCCGGCCCTGATCGGGGCGTTCGAGATCCCTGTGCCTCCGGGCGCCTACACCATCGAGGTCGAGGGGCTCTCGGCCGCCTTTCAAGGCGGTTCCAGCGTCGGCCCGCTCGACCCGCCGTTCCCCAACCCGGGCGCCCAGGAGTTCTGGAACGTGGGGGAAGCGAACGACGACCCCACCTATCTTTCCAGCCCGGTCACTGTAGCGGCGGGCGCCACGGCCTCCGGCATTGACATCATCTTGAACGGGACTCCCCGCCGGCTGGATGCTTTTGAGATTGTCCGCCTCTGGCTGCGGGAATCACTGGCGCCCTGGCTCCGGGAGAACCGCGAGTGGGTGAGGGGATGAGTGGTCGTCGGCAATCCGGCGCTCCCGCCCGGACCCAGCCGCCCGGGGCGAAGAGAGTTGTATGGATGGGACTCCTCGGCCTGCTGGTCTGTCCCTCGGCGGCCGCGGGTCAGGCCACGATCACTCTCTCGCCAGCTTCGGCGGTCGTTCCTCTGCGGAAGACCCAAACCTTCACGGCCGAAGTCGTCGGCGCTCCCAAAATCGTCTACTGGAGCGTGTGCGACGCCAACGGGAAGAATTGCATTTCCGGCGGAAACAGCAAGCGGGGAACCATCGTCGACATCGGGGCGGACGCCAATGGCAACCGCCTGGGGCGCTACGAAGCCCCGACGGCGGTGCCGAATCCGCCGGCCTGCGCTCCGGCGAATCCCGGCTGCCAGCTCACCGTCCGCGCCAAGCTGGCCAGCGGCAAGAAGAAAGCCTTCGCCAGTGTCACCGTCATCATCCCCCCGCTGACCATCACCACTACCTCCGTGCCGGTCGCCTACCGCGGCCAGTACTATGCCGTCGGGGTGTTCGCGGAAGGCGGCAACTACTCTTACACCTGGACGATTACCGAGGGGGGCCTTCCCCCCGGCCTGGCTCTCACCAGCCAGCCTACGGTAGCCCTTATCAGCGGCACCCCGACCGCCGCCGGCACTTTTGACTTTACCATCCAGGTCGAGGATTCCGAGAGTCCACCGCAGAGCGACACCCAGGCCTACACTCTCCAGGTGAATGTCGATCTCCGGACGGGCACGTCCGGTCTGGACGACAGCGTCCGCGGCCGCTCCTACACGGAACATGTTGACGTTTCCGGCGGCACGGCCCCCTTCACCTGGACCGAGCCGACAGCTTTCTTCGATGCGGCCGGGGCCGGCGTTCCGGGGACGCCGTGCGAAGGCTTGGAGCTCGGGTTCGCCGGCTCCCTGGCTTCTCTGAACGTCTCGGGGAATCCGGTGAGCTCGGGCATGTGCGGGCCGTTCACCATCCGGGCCTCCGATTCGAGCACTCCGCCCCAAGCGGTTTCTTGGCCGTTGTACATCCGGGTGGCCGAGCCGCTCGTCATCAATACGACATCGCTGCCGGACGGAGCGCAGGGGTTCCCCTACACGGTGCCCCTGGAGGTGAGCGGCGGAATCCCGGCCTATCTCTGGTCCGTGAGCGGGTTGCCCGACGGGTTGATTCTGTGGATGAATGATGCCATCAGCGGTGTCCCCACCGTGCCGGGGACCTTCGACATCACGCTCCAGGTGCGAGACTTCGCGTTCCCATCCCAGATTGTTCAGCAAGCTGTCAGCCTGGCGCTCGCCCCCGGCCTGGGACGCAACGACACCATTGCCAAAGCCACGCCGCTGCCCAACGGCAGTTGGCTGGCCTCCATCAGCCCCTTCGCGGATCCTCCGGAGACTCCCGGCCCCGACACCGACTACTACAAGATCACCGCCAATGCCGGGAACACAGTGACAGTCGTGATCTCTGCGGAACAGATCTCCCCGGACAGCCCCATGGACCCCGTGCTCGAAATCGTCAACGCCGAGGGCGTCCGCTACACCACCTGCCGCAACCCCGGCACGGATGACGGTGTGACCGGCGCCCCCGACACCACCCCCACTGCCTTCGACGATGTTTGCCTGAATGACGACATTACTCTCGGCGAGCTCATGGACTCCAAGTTAGAGTTCCAGGTGCCGGGGCCGCCCGCGACCCCGTTGACCTTCTACGTGCACGTCCTCGATTTCCGCGGCGACGCCCGCCCCGACCTGCGTTATCGCATCAGCGTTTCCGGCGCCAACTAGCCGCCGTAGCTAGAAAAGGCGCTCGCGGGAGCGGATGGTGCCGAAGCTGCCCACGTTGGCCAGCGTGAAGGTGAAGCGGTACTCGTTCTGGCTGCGCAGCAGCCCCAGGCCCAGGCGCCGGTAGGAGAAGGCGACGCCGCAGCAGTCCCAGTTGTAGCTCGTCTGCACGACCGTGTTGGGCAGGAAGTCCCGCCGCATGTCCCAGGTCGAGGCCACCACGGCGTTGAAGCCGCGGCGGTAGAGCTCGCCGTAGGCCACCAGGAAGCGCAGCTGGTTCGAGTGCGGCTGGAGGAGCTCCAGGTTGCGGGTGGTGAAGTGCGAGACGCTTAGACGCAGGAGCTCGGCGACCCGGGTCCCCGCCGTCAAGCGCGTGTTGGTCACCTTGCCTTGGTCGGGGTCGAAGTCCAGCCGGAAGTCGGCGTGGTAGCGCCCGCCGGGGTCGAACTTGACCGTGGAGGCGATGGGTGAAAACCGCCGCGGCCCCGCCGCCCAGGCGAACGGCGTGAGCGAGCTCAAAGCCGTCAGCACGTTGCGCACCCCGGGGCGCAGGGCGTCGCGCAGGTCGGGGTCGAAGAAATACTTCTGGCTCAAGCGCCAGCTCAAGATCTCCCGCGCCTGGCCGTCCTCCCCCGGCTCTTTCGCAAACAGCCGCTGCGTCAGCGCGTACTCGATCTCGTGGGTGTCGGAGAGGATGTCCGAGTCGTCGAAGCGCAGGAACTCATCGGTGTGGCGCACGCCGTTGACGTAGCGGTAGGTCACCTCCGGCTCGATCACGTGCTTGTACTTGTGGTCGCCGCGCTCGAAGACGCGCTCGAGCGAAGGGAAGCGCAGGTCCACGCTCACCTCTTCGCTCACGCGGCGCAGCGGCTCGTTCAGGACGCGCTTGCCGTTGGGAGCGGACGGGTCGTCCACCACCCGGGCGCTGTAGCGGGTGGCGCGCACGCCGACCGTCGGGGTGAGGCTGAAGTAGGGCCCGAGGGTGAAGGGAAAGGTGACGCGGGGAAACAGGCTGTAGCGCTGGACGAGGTTGGGGGTCTGGTACCGGGGCTCGTCGCGGCGCATCCCGCCCACCGAGGAGTCGAAGCTGAAATAGACCGGCTGGTTCTTGAACCAGTCGAGCCAGTAGGGCCGTGTGCCGAACTCGAAGCCCGGGGCCTGGAGCAGCGTGATGGAGGTTTCCGGCTGGGGCTGGAAGAAAGTCTGGTAGCGGCTGAAGAAGCCGTTGAAGTAGAGGGTGCCGGGGTTATTGGTGAGGAAGGCGTCGGCGTGGACTTCCGAGCGCACCGCCTCGTTGAAGGTTTCGGCGAAGCCCAGCCGGAAGGCGAAGGAGCTCAAGTAGTCCAGGTCCATCACCCCGCGAAAGCCGTTGGCCCAGCGGCTCTCGGCGTAGACGCGGACGTACTGGCCGCTCTGCCGCAGGTCCTGCCCGCCGAAGCGCGCCTGGGTGCGGCCGAACTTGGCGGCCACCGCCCCGAAGTAGTTCACCTCGATGCGGCTGTTCTCGGTGGGGAGCGCCCGCAAGTCGGCGCTCTGCGTCCAGCCGCCCTGGTTGAAGTACTGCGCCCCCAGGGTCAGATCGGCGTGGGGGTTGATGGCCCAGAAGAAGGCGTCGCCCACGGTCGTCCCCCGGCGGGAGTCGTTCCCGATGCTCGGCAGCAGGAACCCGGTCTGGCGCGGCTCCTCGGCGAGGGACATCGAGAAGTAGGGCGAGAAAAGAATGGGCACGCCCGCAATCAGGAATGTCGAATGGTAGAGCCGGGCGTCGTTTCCGGGGCGGATCTGGGCGCGCGCCGCCTTCAGGCGCCACTTGGGCCGGCCGGGCTGGCAGTTCGTCACCCAGCCGTGCTGGACCAGGTAGCTGCCGTCGCTGCGGCGGTCGACCCGCTCGGCCTTGAAGTAGAAAGGATTCGAGGTCACCAGGTAGTCGTCGGTCGGCCGCGGCCGCGGCCCCGCGGTGCCCTCGACGTTCAGGAAGACACCCGCGCCGGTGCCGAGCTCGTAGTGGGCCTCGTCGGCCTCGAGGCGGTCGTCCTCGCGCTCGAAAACCACGTGCCCGCGGGCGTCGGCCACGCGCTTGGCTTCGTCGTAGACAACTTCGTCGGCCGTGAGCGTCATCCCCCGATAGTGGATGACCACGTTCCCGCGCAAGAGGTAGACGTCCCCCGCTTTCTGCTGCGAGTCGGCCAGGATTTCGACGATGTCCGAGCTCGGCGGCGGCTCCGCCGGCTGCTGCGCCGCGCCCAGTAAAGGCGCGCACAGGAGAGCGAGCAGGGACGCGAGCGCTGGAGCCTTCTTCATTGAGTCGCCGGACAAAGGAGGCCCAAAGTAGCACGGCGGCGGGGGGCGGGCAAGCTCCGGGCCGTTCCCACAATGGCCGTCCCATGCGTCCGGATGCATCCCGGACGCATAACGCATGCCGCCTAGGGGGGGTATAGCCCCCCCCGGCCCGCACGGCCTAGAACTCGAGCCGGGCGCCGGCGCGGACGGCGAGCTTGAGCGCGGGGAAGCCGAGCACCTCCATGTACTCCCGGTTGAGGAGGTTCTCGACCGCGGCGAAGTAAGTGACCCGGTGCGGGCTGCGGTAGCTCGCCCCCAGGTCCCACTTGGTGTAGCCCGGGTTCGAAGTCAGCCCGAGGAGCGAGAAGTCGCTGTCCGTGCGCCGCCCGACGAAGACCGCCGTCGAGACCACCGTCAACCGCTTCCAGTCCCAGAAGAGCTGCAGAGCGCCGGAGTGCTTCGGCCGCCGCAGCAGCCGGTTGCCGGCTTCGAACACAGGGTCGAAGACGGTGCCGCTTTCGGTGACCTGCGAATCAAGAAATGTGTAAGTGCCGCGCCCGTGCAGGCCCTTCCCGGGCGCAAGCTCCAGCACCACTTCCGCCCCTTTCGCCTTCGTCCGGCCCAGGTTGAAGAACGACCCGGTAAAAAACGGCGTGAAGCTCGTGATCTCGAAACCAATAAGGTCGCGGAAGCGGTTATCGAACCAGTTGACCTCGAGCTTGGCGCGGTCAGCCCAGAAGCGCTGCTCCACCCCGAAGTCGAAGCTGCGCGTGCGCTCCGGGGCGAGCCGGGCGTTCCCGACGACGAACGGCCCGGGGCTGAACGATTCGACCAGCGTCGGCTCCTTCACCCCCAGGCCGAAGTTGAACTTGAACTTGGTCGCGCCGAGCGCCCCGCCACCCGTCCGCAGGAAGTAGGCGAGTGAGCTGCGGGGCACAACCGTGGTGCCGAAGCTGGCGTTGTCTTCGACGCGCACCCCGTTCGTCAAGTAGAGCCGCCCCCAGAGCGCCTGGTGCTGGAAGACGGTTCCGAAGTTGTCGCGCTCGGCCTCGACCGCCGGGCTGGGGAAGAGCCGCTCGCCGAGCAGGCCCAGCTCCCGGTCCCACTCGAAGGCGAAGGTGAAGAAGTGCTGTCCGGCGCTCGAGCCGGCCGCGCCGGCGCGCCAGTCGCTCTGGTAGCTCACGTGGTGCCGCCGGGTGTGGTTCAGGAAGTCGGACGTGAAGTCGAAGAAGGGAAAGGGCGCCGTGCGCCCCTCGAAGCTCGGCACAAAGGGCGGGTCGGCCAGGAGGTTGCGCGAGACCTGGCGGGACTGGGCGTAGGCATAGGTGAGCCGCTGGTCCCAGTAGCCGGCCGTCTCATCGCGCAGCGTTACGCCGAAGTCCGTGTCGCCGCGGTGGAAGAAGGCGTCGAGGTCGGGCCGGCCGAAAGCGGTCTGCCCGGGCGTGCCCGCCTGGCCCAGCTCGCCGCGCAGGATGACGCGCAGCGAGGTGGCTTCGCGGAGCGCCAGGCCGAAGCTGGCCGAGAGCGTCGAGTTGCGGAAGTGGTTGTTGGGTTCCTGGTTGTCGGTGTCGAACCGTGCCGCCGCGAGCGAATAGTCGAAGCGCCCGGCCTCCCCGCTCACCGCCGCGCGCCCGAGCCAGCTCGCGTGGTTGCCGCCCTCGAGCGAAAACGAGAAGCGCGGCCGCGCGGTCTCCGCCTCGCCCCGGCGGGTGAAGAGCTGCACCACGCTCGCCACCGCGTCCGAGCCGAAGAGCGCCGACTGCGGCCCGCGCACCACTTCCACCCGCTCGAGGTTCTCCGCCGTCAGGTTGGAGAAGAAGTAGGTGCCGCCGGGCTCGTTCAGCACGATGCCGTCGAGCAGCACCTTGTTGTGGTCGTTCTCGCCGCCGCGGACGAAGAGCGAAGTGAGCGCGCCCGAAGCGCCGCTGCGGACGACGGCGGCGCCGGGCACCGGGCGGAGCAGCTCGCCGAGCATCACGCCCCGCGAGAGCTCTTCGCCCGTGAGCACGGTGGTGCTGGCGCCGACCTGCGCCGAGGGAGCTTCGGTGCGCGTGGCGGTGACGACCACACGCTCGCGCACCGGCCGCACCGCCAGCACCGCCTCGACGCTCGCCCCCGGCGCGGCGCTTTGGCTGAACCGTTCGAAGCCGACGAGCTCGACCACGACCGTATAGGAGGCGGGACTCAAGCCCTCAAAGCGGAAGCGGCCCTGCGCGTCGGTGCGCGTCCGGGCAAGCTCCGCGCCGCCGGCGGCGAGCAGTTGCACCGTGACCCGCGGCAGCGGCGCGCGGGCCGGGTCAAGCACCGTCCCGGTGATGGTCCCCGGCGATTCGGAGAGCAACGAAACAGGACACAGCAGACTAAGCAGCAGAGTCAGCGATACCAGGCGAGCGGTCATAGCGTTTTCCTCCTCCCCAGCGAGGGGGGAACGGGATGCGGCTCAGACCGGTCTCCTGGCTCGATGGCGCTACGGCAGCGACGCCTTCCCACCCCGAGGCTTCGGGACAGTGGCTGTCGTGCGGGAACAAAGCCATCTTACAGTCGCGCGGCGGCTCGGGTATTCCACCCGATTCCCGGGTCTCTGAACCGAACAGCACTTCCTTTCTCCTTCCCAATCAACCAATCAACCGATAAAGCGATCAACCATCAACCCCTCAACTGGTAGCGGGGCCTCCTTTCTCCGGCGCGTCCGGCGCGGCGCGGAGCACGACGCGGGGCCGGCCGGTCTCGGGCTGGATCAGCACCTCAAGCTCGGTTTCGAACACCTGCTCGAGCAGCTCGCGCTCCAGCACTTCGGCGGGCGGGCCCAGGCGCAGCGGCCGCCCTTGCTGGAGCAGGAGGACCGAGTCGGCGAACTCGGCCGCCAGGTTCAATTCGTGACTGACGAGCGCCACGGCGTAGCCTTCGCGCCGCGCCAGCTGCTGCACCAGCCGCAGGAGCTCTACCTGGAAGCCGATGTCGAGGTGGAGCGTGGGCTCATCGAGCAGCAGCAGCTCCGGCTCCTGGGCCAGCGCCCGCGCCAGCAGCACCCGCTGCTTCTCGCCGCCGGAAAGCTCCTGCACCAGCCGCTCGGCCAGGTGCCCGGTGCGCGTTGCCACCAGCGCCTGCCGCGCCACTTCCAGGTCGTCCTGGCCCTCAAACCCGAGCGCGCGCAGGTAGGCGTACCGCCCCTGGAGGACGAAAGGCAGCACGCGGATGGGGAAGAGCAGCGGGCTTTCCTGCTGCACCACGGCGATGCGCCGGGCGCGCTCCCGTAGATCGAGCCCGCCGACGGGGCGGCCGTCAATCAGCACCGCGCCCGCCTCGGGCGCGAGCAGCCCGGCCAGGAGCTTCAGCAGCGTGGATTTGCCCGAGGCGTTCGGGCCGATGATGGCCAGCAGCTCACCGCGGCGCAGCGAGAAGTTCACCGCTTGCAGGGCGAAGTGCGGGTAGCGATAGGAAAGCTGGCGCACTTCCAGGCACACCGGCAGCGTCGGCTGGGGCATCACGCCCCTCCTCCGCTGCCCGGCCCGGACGGGCGGCCCGGCAACCGCGAGCGCAGTAGATAGATGAACACCGGGGCGCCCACCACCGCGGTGACCGCGCCCACCGGCAGCTCCGTCGGAGCCACCACTGTGCGCGCCAGCGTGTCGGCGGCGAGCAGCACCACGGCGCCGGAAAGCGCCGTCGCCGGGATGAGCAGCCGGTAGTCGCTCCCGAAGAGCAGCCGCACCAGGTGCGGCACCAGCAGCCCCACGTAGCCGATGGCGCCGCTCACCGAGACCGCGAGGCCCGTGGCCAGCGAGGCGGCGAGATAGACGATGAGCTTCGTCCGCCGGACGTTCACCCCGAGCGCTTCGGCTTCGGTTTCACCGCCGAGCAGAAGGTTCAGCGGGCCTGCCACCGCGTAGATCGCCGCCACGGCCCCCAGCACCCCCAGCGCCAGCCAGCCGAGCGCCATCGGCGCCGGGCTGCTCAAGTCGCCCATCAGCCAGAAGGCTATGCCGCGGAGGTCGCGCCCGGAGAGGAAGTTGAGGAGAAAGGTGATGAGCGCGGAGAGGAACGAGGCTGTGATGACCCCGGCGAGAAGCAGCGTGTAGGGCGAGAGCTCGGCGCCGCGCTGGCCGAGGAAGTAGACCCCGGCGATGGTAAGCGTCGCGCCGAGGAAAGCGGCGATGGGCATGGCCACCGGCGCCTGCCCGGCGAGCACGAGCGAGAGAATCGCGCCCAGGGCCGCGCCGCTCGAGACCCCGAGCACGTAGGGATCGGCCAGCGGGTTGCGCAGCAGCGCCTGGTAGCCCGCCCCGGCCACGCCGAGCGCCGCCCCCACGATCATCGCCAGCAGGATGCGCGGCAGGCGCACGAAGAGCAGGATGGTGCGGTGCTCGGGCGAAAGAGAAGTCGGGGCGCCGGTGAGCGCTTCCCACAAGCCCGCGCCCACGGCCCGGAGCGGCAGCGACGCCGCGCCCACCGCCATCGCCACGAAGGCGAGCAGCAGCAGCGCGCCGGCGAGCAGGGCGCACGTCCGCGCTACGCGCTGCCAAGTCAGCACCGTCGTCATTTCTGCGCCTTTTCCTCGCGGGTCCCGGCTTCCGGGTGGAGCGCCCGGGCCAGCTCTTCGATGGCGTCCACGATGCGCGGCCCGGGGCGGAGCACGGCGTCGTCGAGCCAGACGATGCGGTTTTCCCGCACCGCCCGCAGTCGCCGCCAGGGGTCTTCCTGGACGAGCCGCTCGAAGCTGGCTTGCAGGCTGTGGGTGCGCGGCAGGATGAGATAGTCCGGGTCGCGGCGGATG
>Ga0209342_10006853_pt1 | contig 11496 bp, 10 predicted proteins | sample RifCSP16_2_FD_184023 | JGI IMG/M metagenome (GOLD analysis project Ga0209342, IMG submission 184023) | Soil microbial communities from Rifle, Colorado - Rifle CSP2_sed 16_2 (SPAdes) (version 2) | ecosystem: Environmental > Terrestrial > Deep subsurface > Rock core/Sediment | place: Rifle... | reverse complement strand
GTCCAGGCCGCGGATCAATTGGCCTTTCTCGTACTTGGCCGGGTAGCCTTCCGCGGCCATCACGACGCACACGGCCGGCCGCGGATCCCAGTCGAGCGGTTCGAGTTCGTCCAACCGCCGATCGACCGTCGCTTCGAGCACGTCCAACAAGTCCGTCTTCAGCCGCATCAAGAGCGGCTGGCACTCGGGATCGCCGAATCGCACGTTGTATTCGAGCACCTTGGGACCCTGGTTGGTCATCATCAGGCCCGCGTAGAGCACGCCGGAGAACGGCCGCTTGGCACGTTGCATGGCGTGGACGGTGGGCACCAGGACGTGTTCTTCGATCCATTGGAGCTGCTCGTCCGTGACGAGCGGGGCGGGGCAGTAGGCGCCCATTCCGCCCGTGTTGGGGCCCGTGTCGCCGTCGAAGGCCGGCTTGTGGTCCTGGGCCGGCTGGAGGGTGACGATGGTCCGCCCGTCGGTAATGGCCAGGACGCTGGCCTCTTGGCCGTCGAGCCGCTCTTCGATCACCAGGCGGTTGCCCGCCGAGCCGAAGGCCCGTTGCTGGGCGATCAATCCGACGGCCTCCAGCGCCTCTTCGCGTCCGCGGCAGACCATCACGCCCTTGCCCGCGGCCAGTCCGTCGGCCTTGACCACCACGGGCGTGTCCTCGCGGTTCTGGAGAAAATAAAACGCCTGGCGGGCATCGGAGAACGTCTGGTAGTCGGCCGAGGGAACGGCCGCCTTGCGCAGCAGATCCTTGCAGAAGACCTTGCTGGCTTCGAGTTCGGCGGCCGCTTTGCTGGGGCCGAACACGCGGAGACCCTCGTCCTGGAAGGCATCGACCAGGCCGGCGGCCAGCGGAGCCTCGGGCCCGACGACCGTGAGCCCGACGTCGTTCTGCTTGGCGAATTGGATCAGCCCGGCCGTGTCTTCGGCGGCGAGGGGGACGTTTTCGGCGTCCTCGGCCGTGCCCGCGTTGCCCGGGGCGACGAACACCCGGTCCGCGCGGGGACTTTGGGCCAGTTTCCAAGCCAGGGCGTGCTCGCGTCCGCCGCCACCGATAATCAGGAGGTTCATGGGGAAAAGTTGGGGATGGGGGTCGGGGGGCGAGGGACGGGGGTTGAGGTCAAAAAATCCTAGCCACGGGTGGAAGCCCGCGAAGTGTCGCGCACGCCTCAAAATCTCATAATGTATCCTCCGATTCTACCGGCAGGAGCGGGGTAGGTGAAGTGGCGCGGCTGTGAACCAGCAGTAGGCCGCTTGGGCGTGTGCGGCACGGTCCGATGAGGTCGCATGGTTGCGATAAGTATGGTGGCCGTCGGAGGTTTAGGAAACTTGACACTATCTTTTGACACGGTTATAAGGGGATGATGAAGTCGAGATCGCCCATTGTTGTTATTTGTGCGGCTACGCTGGGGTGTGTAGTGCTGGCGCTAGCCCCTCCGTTGATTGGAGTGGCGGCGTTCTTTGTTTACGCCGTGATTCTCAGGTTCCTTCGGTCCGAGACCTTGCCCAAGGACTGGCTCGCCTACGGCGCCTTGGGCGGTATTTGTGTTTTTGCGGCTGCCACGCTCTTCGCGGCGTATCTGAACGGCGAAATGCGATACGGTCTCCACGGCGAACCACCCAATACATGGATTCGTATATGTGCCTCATGTTCGTTTCCGATCGGCGGTTTGATGGGAGCATTGGCAGGGTATGCCGTGGCTTTGTTGATACGCGATGCCCGACGCCGCACGGTCGTGCTCGGAACCCGAGCGGGGCTTGCGGTTGGCGCGTTGGTGTCGGGAGCTTACGTAGTGTGGCTTTGGGTCGTATGTGTTCGCGAGCCGCCCAAGTATGCCTCCGTGGTCGTGGTGTACTGTATTGTGATAACGCTCTTATTTCTCAGCGTGAGTGGTTATTTGGGAACACTCGTTGGCGCGATTGTTTCGCGATGGCGAGGTGAGACACCCGAGTCCATTTCCGCCGGGTCTTGACCCGGCCTACAGCTTGCTATGTATTTCTCACGCTCCGCGTGAGGTTCCTTATGACGTTTCCGTAGGTCAGGCTGTGCCTGACAACCGTTGGTGGATGATTGTCAGGCACAGCCTGACCTACGGGCTACGGGCTACTTTTTCTACTAGGACTGAGCGATGATGGACGGCGACATGAAAATCAAGGAATCCCTTCCGGAACTCACCGACCGGATTGTGCAAACCTACGTCGATATTGCCACGATCAACCACCTGGGCCATTGCCCGCTGCCGAGTTATGAAAAAGTGATCACGGCCACCGAGGATCTCAAGGAGGTTCTCTATCCGGGCTATCGGCGGCGGAGCGGCCTGCACGCCGGCAACGTCATCTATCACGTGGGCGACCTGGTCGACGGGCTCCACGAGACGCTCTCGCAGGAGATCGCCCGGGCCGTTTGCCACGCGGCGGGCAAGACCCGCTCGTGCAGCGCCGAGCAGAAGTCCGAGTTCGAGGCGATCGGTCAGGCCAAGGCGTATGAGTTTCTGTCGCGATTGCCGGCGATCCGCGAGGTGCTGGCGACCGACGTCCAGGCGGCCTACGACGGCGACCCGGCCTGCAAGTCGCTAGACGAGGTGATTTTCTGCTATCCGGGCGTCGAGGCGGTGACGGTCTATCGCCTGGCGCACGAGTTGCATCTGCTCGACGTGCCGCTCATCCCTCGAATGATGACCGAATGGGCTCACGGACGCACGGGCATCGACATCCATCCCGGCGCGAAGATCGGGCGCTATTTCTTCATCGACCACGGCACGGGCGTCGTGATCGGCGAGACGTGCGAGATCGGCGAATGGGTCAAGCTGTATCAAGGCGTGACGCTCGGCGCGCTGAGCTTCTCGACCGACGCCGAAGGCAATCTGGTTCGCGGGCACAAACGCCACCCGACGATCGAGGACCGCGTGGTGATCTACGCGAACGCGACGCTCCTGGGCGGGCAAACGGTCATCGGCCACGACGCGGTGATCGGCTCGAACACGTGGATCACGCGGTCCGTCGCGGCGAACACGACGGTGGCGCTCGAAAAACCGCGACTCCGTCTCCGAGGCGGCGAGAAGGACGAATTCCGCGTGGAACCGGAGGCGTAGCGGGTTTTTTCACCACGGAGGCACGGAGGAGGAGAAGTACTGGTGGGGCGACGCAAACCGCGTTTTGGTGATTCAACGTGGATTGTGGGGAAACGCGAGGGACGGTTCGGGCCCGGTGAGAATTCGGTTTGCGTCGCCCCACCCTACAAGTTGCCGCGGCGCACGACGTGCAACAGGGCGCGGCTGCGGCGGACCGCTTCGTCGCGGGCGGCCATGAGTTCGGGCGAGGTCGCCGGGCGGGCCAGGGCGGTTTCCAGTTGTTCGACGGCCACTTTTTCGTCGAGTTCCCCGGCGGGCACGGCCCGCGGGGTGAGGACCGACACAACGTTGTCCAACACCTCGACGAAACCGCCTTCGACGTAGTAGCGGTCGGTCTTGCCCGAGGTGGTGATCCGCATCTCGCCGCTGCCCAGCCGGCCCAGCATGGGGGCGTGGCCGGGCGCGATGCCCAACTCGCCGTCTTCCAACGTGACGCTGACAAACTCGGCCGGCGTGTCGCGGAGCGTTTTCTCGGGCGTGACGGTGATGGAGCGAAGCATGGGAGGAAGGGTGAAGGGTGAAGTGGGAAGTGTGAAGTGGGATTAGGGATTAAACGATTCCGACTACCGACTACCGACTACCGACTACCGGCCTGTTCGGCCGCTTGCTCGATGGGGCCGACGTACATGAAGGCCTGTTCGGGCAGGTGGTCCCATTTTCCGTCGGCAATCTCTTCAAAGCTGCGGATCGTGTCTTCCAGCGGGGTCACCTCGCCCGGCTTGCCGGTGAACGCCTCGGCCACGAGGAACGGCTGCGAGAGGAACCGCTCGATCCGCCGCGCGCGGTGGACCGTGAGCTTATCCTCTTCGCTCAGTTCGTCCACGCCGAGGATGGCGATGATGTCCTGCAATTCGCGGTAGCGCTGCAGCGTTATTTGCACTCGTCGGGCGATCGCGTAGTGACGCTCGCCGACGTACTGCGGGTCGAGCACGCGGCTGGACGACGCCAGCGGATCGACGGCCGGATAGATGCCTTTTTCGGAGATCGATCGTTCGAGATAGATGAAGGCGTCCAACTGGCTGAACGCGGCGGCCGGGGCCGGGTCGGTCGGGTCGTCGGCCGGCACATAGACGGCCTGGACCGACGTGATGGCGCCCTTGCTCGTCGAGGTGATCCGCTCCTGCAGCGCGCCCATCTCGGTGGCCAGCGTCGGCTGATAACCCACGGCCGACGGCATGCGGCCCAAGAGCGCGGACACTTCGCTGCCCGCCTGCGAGAAGCGGAAAATGTTGTCGATGAACAACAGCACGTCGGCCCCGAGCGAGTCGCGGAAGTACTCGGCCATGGTCAGCGCGGACAAGGCCACGCGCAATCGGGCGCCGGGCGGCTCGTTCATTTGGCCGAAGACCATGCACGTCTGGTCGAGCACCGAGCGGCCCGTCTGGCCGATTTTCGATTCCTGCATTTCGAGCCAGAGGTCGTTTCCCTCGCGGGTCCGCTCGCCCACGCCGGCGAAGACGCTGTATCCGCCGTGGCCGCTGGCGATTCGCGCGATCAGCTCGGTGAGGATCACGGTTTTGCCAAGCCCCGCCCCGCCGAACAGACCCGCCTTGCCGCCGCGGACAAAGGGCGTCAACAGGTCGATCACCTTGATGCCCGTCTCGAAGATTTCGGTCTGGGTGGATAGATCGGTCACCAGCGGCGGTTCGCGGTGGATGGGCCAACGCTCCTTGACGTCGATCGGTCCGCGGCCGTCGACCGTTTCGCCGATCAGGTTGAACACGCGGCCGAGCGTGGCTTTGCCCACCGGCACCGTGACCGGCGAGCCCGTGTCGAGGCAGTCCATCCCGCGAACCATGCCGTCGGTGCTTCCCAGGGCAACGCAGCGAACGCGCCCGCCGCCGAGATGCTGCTGCACCTCGCCCACCAGGCTGAGCTTCGCGCCCTTGCGTTCCGACTCGATCTTGACCGCGTTATAAATGGCGGGCATGTGTTTTTCGGGGAATTCGGCGTCGAACGTCGAGCCGATGACCTGGGTCACGCGGCCGATGTTCTTCTCTTTCGCGGCCTGCGGGGCCTCGCTTTTTCCAGTCGTGGACATGATGCGGTGGTGTGCTCGTGTTTCGAAAATGAATCGATGCGTGTTTTTCACGCATCTTACGTTTGTTTGTCCTTTCCGCAGGCTTCCGCCCGCGGCTATCACCTGCCTGACTACTGACTACCGACTACCGACTACTGTTCACCCATTCAACGCCTCCGCCCCGCTGATCACCTCAAGCAACTCGCCGGTGATTTGTCCCTGGCGGGCTCGGTTGTAGGCCATCGACAGGTTGCTAATCATCGTGTCGGCGTTTTCGGTGGCGGCTTTCATGGCGATCATTCGCGCGATCTGCTCGCTCACCGCCGCGTCCAAAAAACACTTGAACAGCCGCACCCGGAAACTCATCGGCACGACTTCCTCCAACAGACTCTCGGCCGACGGCAGGAATTCGTAAAACGTCTCGGCCGCCGACGTGCGGTGGTTGCGGTTGTTCTCCTCGGGCCGGGCCAACGGGAGCAGCGTTTCGACCACGGCCGATTGGCGCGAGAAACTCTCGAATTTGGTGTAGGCCACGTCCAACCGATCGATCCGGCCCGCGCGGAAGTCGTCCAAGTAGCGGTTGGCGAGCAGTTCGACTTCGTCATAGGCCGGCCGGTCTTCGAACTGGAGAAACGCTTCGTCCGGAGGGGTTTTTCGGAACCGAAAGGCCGAAATGCCCCGCTTGCCCGAGACTTCCAGTCGCACCTCGGGCACGTCCTTGCGAAGTTCCTTGAACCGCGCGGACGCCAGCCGGACGATGTTGCCGTTGTAGCCCGCGCACATGCCGCGATTGGCCGAGAGGACCAGAAGCAACGCGCGGCGCGTTTCGGCCCGCGGCTCCAACAACGGATGCGTGACCTCAAGGCCGCTATGCGCCAGATCGGCCACGAGCTTCGTGATCCGCTCGGTGTAATCCGCGGCGGCTGTGGCCCGTTGCATCGCGCGGCGGAATCGGGCCGTGGAGATCAACTCCATCGTCCGCGTGATCTTGCGGATGCCGCGGATCGACTTGCGTCGGCGATCGAGGGCTCGGGCTTTGGCCATGACTAAGAAGTGTGAAGTAGGAAGTGTGAAGTGTGAAAGGGGGTGTCGCAAGTCGGAGATTTCAAATTTCAAATTTGAGATCTGAGATCCTCGTCATAGCCGCGGGCGGGAGCCCGCGGTGATGTTGTTGCGCCGTTTATGCGAACACGTTTTTGTCTTTATTGGCCGTTCTTTCCGGGCCGAAGGCCCCTCGTTTTCCCCAGCCCAGGGCAACGCCCTGGGGACAGGTTTCGGGCCGAAGACCCCTCGTTCTCCCAGCCCAGGGCAACGCCCTGGGGACTGGAATCCATTCCGAATGGTTTCGGCCCAACGGGCCAACCGTTTCGTCAGACCGCGTTACGAACGATTGGGCCGTTGGCCCGACAACGTAACTTGTTGTCGCACTTTGTCCCCAGGGCGTTGCCCTGGGCTGGGCGAACCAATGCCCCTTCGGGGCTTCTCGCGTGAATACATGATCTGCCGTGTCCCCAGGTGTCCCCAGGGCGTTGCCCTGGGCTGGGCGAACCAATGCCCCTTCGGGGCAAGCGTCGGTGTCCTGTTCAAATGCCCCTTCGAGGCAAACGTCGATCTTGTTCATACGATTTATGCCGTAACGGTCTTTTCCTCGGTGGTTGTCTGCTTGGGAAGGAAGATCTTTTCAAACTCGCGGAGCGTCTGTTCCAGGGTGGCGACGAGGTCTTCGGTCATCTGGCCTTCGTCGGTGAGTTTTTGCCAGAAGGCCTGTTTTTGCGCGTGGACGAATTCCAAAAATCCTTTTTCCCATTCGGCGACTCGCGCGACGGGCACCCGGTCGAGCCAGCCGCGGGTGCCGGCGAAGATGACCATGACCTGGTCGGTCACGTGCAGCGGTTTGCAAAGGCCTTGCTTCAACAATTCGGTCATGCGATAGCCGCGATCCAGCCGCGATTGCGTGGCCGCGTCCAAATCGGTGCCCAATTGGGCGAACGCCTCGAGTTCGCGGAACGAGGCCAAGTCCAGACGCAAGCCGCCGGCCACTTTTTTCATCGCCGGCACCTGGGCCTTGCCGCCGACGCGCGACACGGAAATGCCCACGTTCATGGCCGGGCGCTGGCCGGCGAAGAACAAGTCGGGCTGAAGGTAAATCTGCCCGTCGGTGATCGAAATGACGTTCGTCGGGATGTAGGCCGACACTTCGCCTTCGAGCGTCTCGACGATCGGCAGGGCGGTCAGCGACCCCGCGCCCAGCTTGTCGTTCAGCTTGGCCGCGCGTTCCAAGAGCCGGCTGTGGCAGTAAAACACGTCGCCCGGGTAGGCCTCGCGTCCGGGCGGTCGCCGCATGAGCAACGAAAGCTGGCGATAGGCGGTGGCCTGTTTCGACAGATCGTCGTAGATGATCAGGGCGTGCTGGCCCTTGAACATGAAATACTCGGCCATCGCGCAGCCGGCGTAGGGAGCGATGTATTGCAGCGGGGCCGGATCGGACGCGCCGGCGACGATCACCGTGGTGTAGTCCATCGCGCCGTACTTGTGCAAAACGTCGATCAGCCCGGCGACGGTCGATTCCTTCTGGCCGATCGCGACGTAGAAGCACTTCACGCCGGTCTGCTTCTGGTTGATGATCGTGTCGACGCAGATGGCCGTTTTGCCCGTCTTGCGGTCGCCGATGATCAACTCACGCTGGCCGCGGCCGATGGGCGTCATGGCGTCGATCGCCTTGATGCCCGTCTGGAGTGGTTGGTTGACCGGCTGGCGATCGGCCACGCCGACGGCGATTTCCTCGACCAATCGGCGCTGGGTGGTGGCCACCGGGCCCTTGCCATCGAGCGGATTGCCCAGGGGGTCGATCACGCGGCCGAGCACGGCGTCGCCCACCGGCACGCTCAGCAGTTTGCCCGTGCTGCGGACTTCGTCGCCCTCGCTGATTTGGAGGAAGTCGCCGAGGATGATGACGCCGACGGAGTTTTCCTCGAGGTTGAAGGCCAGCCCGCTCACTCCGCCGGGGAATTCGACCATTTCGCCCGACATGACGTCGGACAGTCCGTAGACGCGCGCAATGCCGTCGCCCACCTCGAGCACCCGCCCGACCTGGCGGACGTCGATCTTCGATTGGTATTGTTCGATCTCATGCCGGATAACGGAAGCGATCTCGTCGGCTTTGAATTTCATCAGCGCTCCTGTCGATCATTTGCTGACACAGGTTTCGTAGTTGGGTGGCGACCGAGCCGTCGTAAATCGTGTCGCCCACGCGGATCGTCGCCCCGCCGATCAACGCGGGATCAACCCGGCGGGTGACGATCGGCTCGCCGCCGATCAGCTCGGTAAGTTGCGCGGCCAGGCGGTCGGCCGCGGCGTCGTCGACCGCCACGGGCGTGACCAGCTCGACCTGCACGCGGTGGCGAAGCTTGTCGTGAAGCGAGTGGGCTTCGGCGTGTATTGCTCGAAGACAGTCCATCCGGTCGTGACGCGAGACGACCTTGAGAAAATTGAGAAACAATGGCGGCACGCGCGGGCCGAAGACGCGGTCCAAGAGGGCGATCTTTTCTTCGTGCGAGATCAGGATCGACGCGAGGACCCGCTCGAACTCGGGAAACGGATCGAGCACGTCGGCCACGACCGCGTCGAACGTGTCGACCATCGCGTCGGTTGCGCCGGCCGCTTGCGCCGCGGCCAAGAACGCCTCGGCGTAGACCGCGCCGATGTGCAGCCGACCGACGTCGGCCTCCATCTGGGCGACTTGCTGAGCATCGCGTGCTAGGTTGTCGTCGGCCATGGTTTCGCGCTATTTCCGCAAGGGTAGAGTGCTTGCACTCGCACCGGAATGTTTCTTCACGAATCCTCATACTAACCCGAAGCGCGAGCGAGGGTAACAGAACCGTTTTGTTCTTTGTCCTCGCTTGCGCTTCGGGTTGGTATCATGTTGCATCGAAGCGATACGTGCAAGCACGCATCCTACGGCTACGGCTAACCTTGTCCAATTATTGCCCCCTGACTCCTGGTCCCTGACTCCTGGTCCCTGACTCCTACTTTGCCTTCTTTCCGGTGGTGAAGTCGGCCACGGCTTGGTTGACCAGTTCGGCGTGGTCTCCCGGCCGTAACTCCGCTTTCACAATTTTTCCGGCCAGCCCGACGGCCAACTCCGCGCTTTTGGCGGCCAATTCGGACAGCGCGCCGGTGGTGGCCTGATCGATCTCGGCCAACGCGCGTTGGTGCTCGACCTTGGCCTGGCCGCGGGCCTCATCGACGATTTGGCGGGCCGACTGCTCGGCGTCGCGGCGTCCCTGGGTGAGCAAGCGGCGGACTTCCTCGCCGGCCGCGTCGAGTTTTTGTTGATAGTCGATCAGCAGTTGCTTGGCGTCGCGGTTGGCCGCCTCCGCCTCGCTGATCTGGCCGGCGATGCCTTTTTCGCGCCGCGCGAGCCCGTCGGCGATCGGCCCCCAGGCGAACCGCCAGAGGACCAGCAGAAGGACGATGAAGACCAGGGCCGTGTAAATGGCCAAGTCGTTTTGCCAATACAACGGGCCCGCCTCGGTGGCGGCCGTTTCACCGTGAGCGGCGGCCTGGGCCATGCCCGTGGTGAAGACCGCCACGGCCGAGCCGACGGCCATTCGGAGCGCGAATTGCTTGAACATCATCTCGTCGCCTTGCGTGCTACACCTATCAGGCCAACCAGCAGACCACCAGCGCGAAGAAGGTGGCACCTTCGATCAACGCGGCCGCGATGACCATGGCCATTTGGATGCTGCCGGCCACCTCGGGTTGCCGGGCCATGCTCTCGACGGCCGAGGAGCCGATCTTGCCGATGCCGTAGCCCGCGCCGAGAATGACCATGCCGGCGCCGAACGCGGCGCCCAACAGCATCGTACCGGCCGGAACGGCCGATTTAACCGTGGGATCGCCATCCGTAGGAGCGCCATCCGCCGGAGCGGCATTCGCCGGAGCGGCCGCATCCGTCGCGGGTTTGTCGCCCTCGGCCGGATCTTGGGCCCAGGCGGGCGAGACAACCAAGAGTATCACGATGCACCACACGGCCGTTTTACAGAACTTGTTCACGTGAAATCTCTCCTTACTCTTGAGAAAGCCGGTAGGGTGGGCACCGCCCACCAAAAGGACAAAACCTAGGAGGACAGACATTCTTGTCTGTCTTTGGTGGGCGATGCCCACCCTACAAAGTCAATGCTGGTGTATGGCCATGCCGATGAACAGGGCCCAAAGGAACGCGAATATATACGCCTGAAGGAACGCCACGAGCAGTTCCAACAGATTGAGCGCGACGGCGCCGAACACGCTGGCCGGCATCACGCCGTACCAGACCGCCATTCCGGCCGTCTGGGCGATAAAACCCAAAATCACGGCCAGCACCAGATGGCCGGCGAACATGTTCGCCAGAAGACGAATGGCCAGCACGGAATGTTTGATCGCGATGCCGAGCAACTCAATGACCAGGAGCATCGGATAGAGGAAAATGGCCAGTGCCAACGGAAGTTCCATCTTGGGCACTTGGCCCAGGACGTAGCCCACGGGCCCGAAGCGTCTGACACCCGCCCCAATGCTTACGACGAACGCGACCAAGGCCAGGGCCGCGGTGCATCCCAGCGCGCCGGTGGGCGAGCCCATCCACGGCACTAGGCCCAGCAGGTTGCAGAACAAAATGAAAAAAAAGGCCGTCCAGATGAAGGGCAGAAACCGGTCCGCGTCCTTGCGCCCAATGGCCGGCCGGGCTACCTGATCGCGCAGGAAGATCAACATGGCCTCGAAGAAATTCCAAAGTTTGCCCCGCGGCGGGCCGCCCCGGGCGATCCGCCGGGCCAAGGGAATAAAGATCGCCAGCATCAGCAGGGCCGCGATCGTCTCGATGACCATGAACTTGGTCAATTGCAGCTTGATCTCGAAGGCGGGCACGTCGAACAAGCCGAAGAAACTCCAGGCCGGGACATCGACGGGCCCCAGGCACGGAAGTACGACCTCATGGCCGCCCCAAAAATGGAAGGCGTGAGAATCCTGCACGTGCGATATCAGTTCGGCTTTGTCCGCCATTCGCTCAATTTCCGGACATCAGATTTGAGATCTCAAATTTGAAATTTCAGATTCGGCAACGGCGTGCGGGAAAGTCATCTTGCCGGGTCGGTTGTCTTCTTCTCAGGTTGCGGGATGGGCGGCAGCGAGAGGAGCACTTCGACCACTAGCGCCACTTCGAAGAAGAAAACCACGTAATAGGGGAATCCGGCGGCGATCAGGTTTTCGACGCGCGAGCCGACAACCAGCGCGCCGGCCAGGGGAATGCCCATCCGCAGGATCATACCCACGAGCATGGCGTGCAACATTCGGCCGGCGGCTCGAAATGGTTCGGCC
>Ga0209342_10006852_pt1 | contig 11497 bp, 6 predicted proteins | sample RifCSP16_2_FD_184023 | JGI IMG/M metagenome (GOLD analysis project Ga0209342, IMG submission 184023) | Soil microbial communities from Rifle, Colorado - Rifle CSP2_sed 16_2 (SPAdes) (version 2) | ecosystem: Environmental > Terrestrial > Deep subsurface > Rock core/Sediment | place: Rifle... | reverse complement strand
TGCTTACACATGCCCCACGCCTGATCGTTGTTGACGACGACTGTAACGGGGAGGTTGTGCCGGACGGCCGTGTCGAATTCGGTGAAGTTCAGGCCGATAGAGCCGTCTCCCGTCAGCAGCACCGAGCGCTCGTCCGGGTACGCGAGTTTCGCGGCGAGTGCGAAGGGGAGGCCGATCCCAAGGCAGCCGAGGTAGCCGTGCCCCAGGTAGCGCCCGGGCCGACGGGCCTCAAGAGCTAGCTCCGCCCAGACGAACGTGTCTCCGCCGTCCACGGCGAGAACGCCCCGTCCGCCGACGATATTTGCGACTTCGGTAGCGAGATGGTACGGGTGGATCGTGCCGTTGGCGGCAGCGCTTGCGGTGCTGGAGAGCATAACCTTCGCCATTGCGCCAGCGTTCTTGCCCGCCTGCACCCAGGCGTCGCGTTTCGGCCAGGCGAAACCCGGCGCCGATTCGATCAAGTCCCGCAGGGTCTCGCGGCAGTCCGCCGCCACAGCGAAGTCCACCCTTCCTCCGCGGCCCAGCTCTTCTGGCTCGATGTCAACCTGCATGACTCGGGCGGGGGCCGGGACAATCGACTGGCGGCCACCGGTGAACAGCCCGAAGCGCGCGCCGAGCATCAGTACCACGTCAGGTTGGGCGCCGAGCGCGAGTGCCCGGCCGGCGCCGAGGAAGCCGCCGAGGCCCCGTGAATCTTCAGGAACCGCCCCGCGCGACATCCCGTTGGCAATCACCGGCGTGTCGGTGAGTTCAGCGAACTCCCGGAGATCATCCGCCGCGCCTCCCAGCCAGACGCCGCGGCCGGCCAGGATCAAGGGGCGCGCGGCGGCCGAGAGCGTGGCCAGTATTTGCTGTACCGCGTGCGCGGAGGGTCTTGGCCGGGACGGCTGGCCGGCCGAAGGGGGCGCGGGCACTCGTGCTTCATCGACGGAGGCGGCCAAGGCGTCCGCCGGGATCTCGAGAAAGACCGGACCGGGACGCCCTGCCGTCGCCTGGTGGAAGGCAGCATCCACGTACTCGCCGATACGCTCGGTATCGCGAACCAGCCTGCTCCACTTGGTGATAGATTGCATGAGCGGAACGCCGTGCAGTTCCTGGAGCGGCATCATGTCGTCGTCCGTCAGAGGATGCCGGCCGCCGATCACCACCATTGGCACAGCGTCCAGATGGGCGTTGGCCACGGCAGTGACTACGTCTGCCACTCCCGGACCAGCGGTGACGACGGCGACGCCCGGGCGGCCTGTGAGGCGGCCCCAGGCGTCGGCCATGTGGCCGGCCGCTTGCTCGTGCCGGGTGTCGATGATGCGGATACCAGCGTCGTGGCAGGCCTGGAATATCGGGTCGATGTGACCGCCGTGCAGCCCGAATATATGGCTTGTGCCCGCTCGTTGAAGCGCCCGAGTGACTAGCTCTCCACCGTTGACTCGGATATTAAGGCTCCCTTCCCTTTGAGCCGGCTGGCTCAACATCAACTCTCACTCCCCTGTCTGTGGGCACCGGTTGCCAGTGCCACGGCCGATACTTGAGGTGCCCGTAGCCCCCGGCGAGGTGCAGCCACTTGACCATTCCAGGCTCGACGTCCGACTGGCCGCGCCACTGCGGGTGCTGATAGGGTTCGAAGCCGTTGTAGAGGATGACCTGGCCGGGACGGACGGACGGTGAGAGCTTGGCAGCGGCGTTCAGCTCGCCAACGTCGCTGCGCAGGATGATCCGGCCGCCGTTCATGATGCCGCGGCCTTCGGCTTCCTGGGTGTTGAGGAGAGCGAACGGCTCGCCGCGGTGGGTGTTCTGGATGATGTTGTTCGTCATGTTCATGGAGTGGACGCTCCAGCGGGGGTGGCCGCTGGTGAGGAAGAATCCGCGGTCGCCGCCCTGGCCGGGATCATCCTTGTGACACGGTAACTCTTCTCCCGCCTCAAGGAACCACTCGTGGTCGATGTAGAACTGCGCTCGACGGGTCAGCGTTGGATACGGCAGCTTCTCCTCGACGTGCCAGCGGAACGGCGAGAAGGTTTGGTCCGGCTCGATGGTGGATGCCTGTGCGAGGCCATGCCCGGCGACGCCCCAGGCCTGCCAGCGCATGACGCCTCTTTCCCGCATCGTTTCGAGTGACGCGTCCGCCGGGAGAATGCCGTAGACCGCATCGTCCTTGAGTACCTCGTCGAAGCGGGTCTCCTCGTCCCGGACCGCACCGTTCAGGGTCATACGGGCGGATGCGCCTTCGAGGCTGACCGGCTGCCCGGTCTTCGTCTGGAACGACAGGAGGCCGCGGATCTTCGCGCGCTCCTCCAGTTTCTCGGTGAGCATCAGGGAGATGTCCCAGTCGGGTTTGGCGTCGTCCGGGGGTGGTACGGAGCGGTCTATGAAGACGGAGTTGAGGTGGTGGACGCCGGGCATGCTGAAGCCGAGCTTCTCGTAGTGCTGGGCCGCGGGGAGGATGTAGTCCGAATGCATGCCGGTGGTGTTGAGGCGGAAGTCTATGGAGACGATCATCTTGAGCTTGGGCCAGAGGTGCTCCAGGAGGAGGTTCTGGCCGCCGCGGTGTCGGCGCAGGACGTTGCCGCCGGCCTCGACAAGGACGCGCGGTTCGACCTGTTGCCAGACCTTTGAGAGCGTGGCGTCCCACCAGCCCTTATCGAGCGCTTCGCGGTAGTAGTCCTCGAACGAGCGCTTCATGGAGGGGTCGGACCATTCGGGGTTGTTCCAGCGTTCCTTGTAGCCATAGTGCTCGTACCAGAGGAAGACGGGCGGGAACCAGCCGCCGGGCCGCGAGCCCATCATCTCCATGCCCTTGATCGCGATCATCTCGGTCGTGAGGGTGGGGTCCGTGGCAGAGAGCATGCGCCGCATCCCGATCATCTGGCGGAGGAAGTCGCGGGCGGCATCCTGTCCAGGACGGCCTTTCGCGGCCTGGAAGGACACGCCGTCCAGGCCGGAGATGGCCCACGACTGGGTGCCGTTGCCGGGCTTGCCCCAGTTGCCGGTGACGGCGAGGAGGAGGCACATGGCGCGCTCCATGAGGTCGCCGTGGTAGGACTTGCCCTGGTTCCAGCCGGCCATGATCTTCGTCTTGCGGGTGGCGACCTTGCGGGCCAGCGAGCGGATGGCGTCCGGGTGCACGCCGCAAGTCTTGCTCGCGGCTTCGGGTGTGTAGTCTTCGAGTCCGCGGCGAAGGCGCGCGAAGACGGGTTCGGCTTCGACCTGGGTGCCGTCGAGCAGGGTAACGGTAGTTGTGCCTTCGAGGGCTGGGCTGATGTCGCCGAGGGAGAGGCTGCCTCGCGGCGCAGCGATGACCTGGTCTGTCTTCTCGTCGAGCCAGTAGAACTGGTCGTCTCGCTCACCTTGGGCTACCTCGTTCCCGCGGAGGAAGCGGCCGTTGTCCGTGCGGACGAGGAGGGAGAGGTCGGTCTGCTCCTGGATGAAGCGCACCTTGTGCAGACCTTCATCGATGATGGCCTTGCACATGGACAGAGCCAGGGCGGCATCGGTCCCGAAGTTGACAGGGATGTGGATGTCGGCGTGGATGGCGGACGGGCTGTAGTCGGGTGCGATGATCGCAACTTCGCCGCCGTTGTACCGGCATTCGGGGACGTAGTGGTACCACTCGATGGCGGAGTAGACGGGGTTGTTGTGCCAGATGATGATGAGGTCGGCGAGGAACCAGTCGTCGGCGCTGGCGGTGGGGTTGAACTTGCCCCAGGTGATGTAAAAGCCGGGGTTCCAGTCCTGGAACTCGGCGTTACCGTCGGTGACTGGGGAGCCGATGGCGCTGGTGAAGCCACGGGCGGCGGCCGCGCCAGGTTCCGGGGTCATGAGCGTGACGATGGACTCCGGGCCCTGCTCCTCGATGGCGTCGAGCATGGCGTCTGCGATGTCAGTGAGGGCTTCGTCCCAGGAGACGGGTACGAACTTGCCTTCGCCGCGCTCGCCGACGCGCTTGAGTGGGCGCGTGATGCGATCGGGCGCGGTGTGGAGGTAGCCCCAGCAGACGCCCTTGTTGCAGCCCATGGGGTTCATGTCCGGCACGCCGGGCTGGATTACGGGCAGGGTGCCCGACTGCTCCTCGCGGACGATCTTCCCGTCGCGAGTGTAGACGCGGAACGGGCAACCGCCGGGGTAGCAGTCTACGGAGTGGCTGCCCCAGGTGGTCTTGTCCCACTTCCAGCGGTCGCGGTAGCGCTCTGTCCAGTCGCCGGCTTCATCGTTACGGGGTTGTGAGGTTAAAGAAGGCATGGTGTCTCCGTCCAATCGGCTGAGGGGATTATCGGGTCCGCCGGGGTGGACGGTCTGTCAGGCAGGATGGGTAAGGCTGTGTGGGGGAATGCTTGGGGGCAGGGCTGTCCGGATGGCCTGCGGCGCAACGGATAAGCGGCGGCGGAGGTAAGCCGATGCTAATACGTGATGCGGGCGAAAGGGCAGACAGGCCATTAGCTCGGGATTTCGTTTGGTAATTCTTATGTTTTTCACGAGGGAGATTCTAGAATAATAGTGCCTGCTATACGAGGAGATGCCTGCGAGCACACGACGCGCACGTCTGTCGGGGCGATCACGTAGATACAGTAGTAGTCCATATGTACCCTTCCGAATACCGTGAACTTCACAGCCGCACAGCACGAGCCTAGCCAGTAGTCCAGCGAGTAGACGTGCGCCCCTGCGCCTGCTCACCATAGGCGACCGGTTGGAGCTTTGACGAAGCCGCGGAACCGCTGTTGGATTGAGCTCCCTGATAGCCTTGATCGCCTGCTTACTCTGTTACAATCGCCCTTAAGAAAAGGGTCACGGCCTCTGGAGACAGAGGGCTGAAACGGGCCGAAATCGTAGGATTAGCGGTTCGCGGGGACATAAATCTAGTGCCCTGATCCTTCCAAGCAGAGGGACGCGGGTCAGGCCGCGTCCCTCGAGGGGCTCCCCACCGGAGTCGGGCAGGCAGGATGACAAAAGGGGTGTGGCGTTACTCCGTCAACACGCCCTGCTGCGTGTCTATCATCTCCAGCATGGCGGCGCGGACGGCCTCCTCGATCTTGGGGGGGCGTCCTTCGGCATGCCGCCGTAGACGGCGCCGGGCGCCGTAATGCGGGTCCTTCCTAGACTGAGAAGACGTGTACGGTGGTGGCGGCGGCTTCGCCGCGGACCATGCCGCCGCCGTTGTGGGTCATTCCTGTCTTTGCGCCTTTGACCTGTCGCTCGCCGGCGAGTCCCTTGAGCTGGAGCCAGATCTCGAACGCCTGGGCGCAGCCGGTGGCGCCGACGGGGTGGCCCTTGGCGAGGAGGCCGCCGCTGGTGTTGACGGGGACGCGGCCACCGATCTCGGTGACGCCTTCGTCGATGAGGCGACCGCCTTCGCCGGGCTTGCAGAGGCCGAGGTCTTCGTAGAGGAGGAGCTCAGCGGGGGCGGAGGCGTCGTGCACTTCCATGACGTTGATGTCGTCTATGGCCATGCCGGCCATCTTGAGGGCTTCATGCGCGGCGCGTCCTCCAGTGCCGTCGTCGTCGGTGCTTCGGGTGTCGGAGCCGCTGACCAGCGCGGTGCCGCGGATCCAGACAGGGTCGCTGGTGTAGCGGCGGACAACGTCTTCGCTGGCGAGAACCGCGGCGGCTGCGCCGTCGCCGATGGGGGCGCACATGAGGCGGGTGAGGGGCTCGGCGATGAGCGGCGACGCCAGGATCTCCGCGACGGTGTAGCGCTCGCGGTACTGGGCGTGGGGGTTGAGGCTGCCGTTGTTGTGGTTCTTGGAGGCGATTTTCGCGTACTGCTCCTTCGTGGTGCCGTACTTTGCCATGTGGGCGCGGGCGCCGGCGGCGTAGATGTCCATGAAGAGGCTGCGGCTCTTGCCCGCGCCGCTCTCCGCGCCGGCCTTCTGCTCGGACGGCGGCTTGAGCTGCTCCATGATGGCGCGGAGCTCCTCGAGGTCGACGCCGGCGCTGAAGGTTGCCATGGCTTTGCCCTTGTCCGGCGTGTACATCTTTTCGACGCCGAGGGCGAGGGCGACGTCGTACATACCCGAGGCGACATAAAGCCAGGCGACCTGGAGGGCGGTGGAGGAGCTGGCGCAGGCGTTCTCGGTGTTGACCATGGGGATCTTGTCGATGCCCATGGAGCGCAGGATGACCTGGGCGCGGATGCACTCCTGGCCGGTAACGAGGCCGGCGGCGGCGTTACCGACGATGGCGATGTTAAGTGCGGACTTGTCGATGCCGGCAGCCTTGAGCGCCTCGTTCACGGCTTCGTGGCTCAGGTCTTTCAGGCCGCGGTCTTCGTACTTGGCGAAGCGGGTCATGCCGCCGCCGAGCATTGCTACGTTCCTCATGGTGTCTCCCTCCAGTTTCGGCTGATCAGCCGATCTTCTTTCCGGTTACTGCGTCAATGGTCAGCCAATCGCCCTTGCCGGTGCTGAAGCCCCCGGGATCGATGTCGGCGCGGATCATCTTCAGTTCTTGTTCGCCGGGTATCTGCATAACGCCCATTTTGCCGGCAATGAGGGGGCGGAACTCCATCCGCGCGAGCACGTCATCAACGGTGGTCCACGGTGCGACGGCGTCGAGGCGCATCTCATGCGTGGTGTTGTCAAAGCCGAACATGGCTTCGGCGGTGACGATTCGCCAGGGACCCGTCCCAGGCGGGAGGCCGGCGCGCTCGCGGGCGCCCGGCGTGCCATCGAGGTAGCCCGGGGACGAGACGAAGTTGCACTTCTCCACGAACTTTCGCTTCTGGAGCTTGGTCATGATGATGGTGCGCCAGCACTGCGAGGCGATCTCGTTCGCGCCGCCGGGTCCCCCAAAGCGGCGCTCGGGTTTGTCGAAGGTACCGCCGATGTGGGTGGAGTTGAAGTTGCCGAAGCGGTCGACCTGGAGGGCGGCGAGGAGGCCGTAGTCCATGAAGCCGAGAGCGGCATGGGAGTCGACCATGAGCATGCTCGTCCACTGGACGGCCCGGAAGTGGACGCCGCTGGAGCCGAGCATCATGCGCGGCAGGGGGAATTCGGGGTCCGGGCAGACAGCGCCCTCCTCGACGACGTAGCCGACTGTGGGGGCGTACAGGCGTTTGCCCATCAGGAGCGCCATGAGGGGCGCGCCGGCCATCTGGACGAAGTAGAGTTTGTCCTCTTCGATCATGCGCGAGATGTGACAGATCGTGACCTCGATGTCGGTGAAGCTGACAGTGGGGTTATCCGAGTCAGTCATAGTAGCCTTCTTTCAGCGTATCGGCGTCTCGCAGGGCCTTGAGCTTCGCCTCACCGACGCGCTTTTCAAGCATCTCCTGGTGGGACCCAACGCTGTACACCCAGTTCTCAAGGTACTCATCGGTCTTGCCCATCGCGCCCGCGGCGGCGAACGCTAGCCACTGCTCGAGGTCCGCGCCGTACAGGCCCTGGGTGCTGCCGGGGTAGGAACCGAACGGTGCGTGGACAACCGCGTCGACGAAGTAGTAGGGAATCGTTGTGCGCTGGGGCTGCTTGCGGATCTCTATCGTGTCGATGATCTCCTCGGCCGACACGATGACCTTCTTCGAAGCCATCGCCATCTCGACGGGCGACACACCCGCGCCGAAGATGCGGGTGTTGCCGTACATGTCGGCCTGGTGGGCGTGGATCAGCGCCACGTCCGGGTTGAGGGCGGGCACGATGCAGATCGGTTTGTGGTTATACGGGTCCTCGGTGAGGATGGCACCGGACTGCTCGAAGGTGTCGGTGCCTCCGAGGTAGCGCATCGGGAGGTAAGGGACACCGAGGGAACCGGCGAGGAGGCGATAGGCGAGTGCGCCGTTGCTCCATTCGATGAGCTTGACGCTGCCGTCCTTGATGGCGCGGTTGAGGATGGGACCGGACTCCATCCAGCCGACGTCCACCTTGCTGACGCAGCCGCCGGAGATCAGGAGGCTGACGTCCGTCCACGTGAACTTGGCCATTACCCAGAGGTCCTTTTTCCTCTGCCTGATGATCTCGCGGAACAGTGATCCGGGTCCGCGGGCGGCGATGTTCAGGTCGTAGGCCACGTAGTCGCCGTCGCTGACGAAGCGGGAGACGGCGTCGTGCTCGCTGACGAGCTTGCTGATGAGCCGGCGCTCCTTGTGATCGCGGACGTATTCGCGGTAGCCGTCGGGGTCCGGCGGGCGGAACTCGCCCTTGCCGGCGGCGACGATGGTGGGCGCCTGGGTCATTGCGAACCGCCGTCTTGTTGCTGGTTCTGCTGCATGCCCTGAGCGATGTTGATGGCGAGGATCTTGCGCTCCAGGCCGAGGGCTGTTTCGAGATACTTGAGTTCGGCGTCGCGCCAGGGTAGCGGGGCCTCCGGGTGGATCATGCCGACGGCGGCGAGTTCCTCGTTGACGGCGGGGTCCTGTTCGAACGGCTTCCCGTACTCCATCTCGTGGAAGAGGGAATCGAAGGGCGCCTTGACGGTCTGCCCGCCGGCCTCCCATGACTCGGCCGGGTAGCCGACGGCCATGAGCGCGATGGGGATCGCGGTGTCAGGGAGCTTGAGGAGGCCGGCCACCTGCTCGAGGCGGGGGCTGCTCATCATGCAGGCGCCGAGGCCTTCGTCGTAGGCTGTAAGGAGAGCCTGGCAGACGCCGAGGCCGACGTCCATGAATGCAAGCGGAGCGACGGCCATCATCTGCCAGGAAGCACCGAAGACGGGGCGCAACAGCTTATCGATGTCGGCCTTGGTCTCGGCCACGTCGGTGCCGATGCGGCGGGTCTCGGCGAGGTTGTGGAGGTCCTGGATCCACTTCTCGATCTCGTAGGCGTTCTTGTCGTGGTACCAGAGGATGAAGCAGGGGGCGGTGTGCATCTGCTGGTAGCCGAGCGGCGGGGTGATCTGCTTCAGCAGTTCGGGCGAGGCCTGGTCCTTCCAGATGACTATGGCGCGTGTGTTGTTGACGTTGCCGACGCAGGAGGAGCGCCGGGCGGCCTCCAGCATCTTCTGGATCTTGCTCCGCTCCACCGGCCGGAAGGGCAGGAAGAAACGGATCGTGCGACGGCGGCCGAGTACCTGTTTGAATTCCATCTGGGTCTCCCCTCTTACTTGTGCTTGTCGATGATACGCCGCGCCCCTGCGAGGGACAGCACTTCGTTGGTGCCGTCTTCGATGAGGGCGGCGCGGGCGTCGCGGAACAGCTTCTCGATGACCATACCCCTGGCGAGGCCATAGCCGCCGTGCAGTTGAAGGGCGTCGCTGGCGACCTGGAAGGAAGCCTGCGTGCCAAACACCTTTGAGGCGATGGAGTATTCCGGCGCAGGGGGGATGGTGGCTGCGTTGTAGGTGAGGGCCGCGCGCGAGAGGCCACGGGCGGCCTCGACGGTGATGAACATGTCCATGAGTTTGAGCTGGACGGCCTGGTGCTCGCATATCGGCTTTCCGCCCTGGACGCGATCGCGCGTGTAGGAAAGGGCTTCCTCGAAGGCGGCGCGGGCGAGGCCGGTGAATGTGGCGCCCATGCCGCCGTTGGCGCCGGCGATGATGAAGTCTCCCATGAGTGCGTAGGCAGGCTGTGGCACCAGCATGTAGCTGGCCGGGATGCGGACGTCGTCAAAGAAGATCTCGCCCTGGTTGAGGGCGCGCTGGCCGAGCTTATCAAGAGGCTTGCCCTTGGTGACCCCGGGCAGGTCGAGCGGGACAAAGGCGATGGCGCTGCCAGCCATGCCCAGGCTGCGGTCGACGCCCATGTGGACCATGGAGTGCGTGGCGATGGTGCCGTTGGAGACCCAGGACGACTTCTGGCCGCGGAGGACCCAGTCATCCCCGTCCCGCTCGGCGAAGAGGTCGAATGCCACACCGGGCGGGGGATCCATGCCGTTCCCCATGAAGACGACATCCGAGCCGTGCTGCGGTTCGGTGATGCCCCAGCAGCCGACAAATCGTCCCTCGGTGTCGTCGATATACGGCCGGACGTACTCCTCGATGAGTTCCTGGTTGCCGGAGCGGGCCGCGAAGGAATAGGGCATGGAGCCGGCGCCCATGGAGATGGCCAGGTCAGCCGCGCCCCAGCCCAGCTCTTCACTGATGATGTGCAGGGAGAGCGGCGAGAGCTCGATGCCGCCGAAAGCCTCTGGCATGCCGCGAAGGTGATAGCCGAGCTCGCGGTACTTGCGAAACACTTCCCAGAGCACCGAGCTGCGGTCGATGACCTGCTCCGGCGTCAGGGGGTCGAGTTCCATAGCGGCTGGACGGAAGACTTCAGCTGCGAAGCGATGGATCTGTTCCTTGAGAGCGGACTCCTCTTCGGTGAGGGACTTGTTGAGTTCGACGTATGCGACCATGCAGCGGCTCCTTCTGCTTGTACCGCCTGATACTCAGATTCTTTGGCTGCGGGGGCCGACCCGGCATCCGGCAATTGGCCTTAGTTGCTGTGCGGCTTTTCCCTACCAAAGTCGGGCCGATTACGCCTCCGGTACCTGACTGACGTGCTGTGGACGGCGGGAAACAATGAATCGAACCGTCCAACAGGACCATGGAGGTGAGCTATGCCCATAGCAGGCGACAGCAGCACAACGACAGCGCGTACCAACGGCCAGGCAGGCGAGTGGTTGAACCGCTACCGAGACCGGTGGCGCTGGGACGACGCGTTCCCGGCCACGCACTGCGTTGACTGTTACCCTGGCAACTGCCCGTACAAGGTGTATGTGCGGGACGGCAAAGTGGTCGCAGAAGAGCAAGCGGCGACATTCAAGGTAATCGACCCGACTGTGCCGGACCTCAACCCGATGGGTTGCCAGAAGGGCGCGGCGTGGAGCCAGATGCTCTATTCGCCGGAGCGTGTCCTGCACCCACTGAAGCGGGCGGGCGAGCGCGGCGACGCTAATTGGGAGCAGGTGACGTGGGACCAGGCGTTGACGGAGATCGCGGACCACATGCTGGACGCGATCGAGGAAGTGGGCCCCGAGGCGATAATCAAGGAAGGGACGCCCGGCGAAGGCGGCCTCCTCACTTCGTTCCCGTTCGGCCGCCTGATAGAGCTGGTCGGCGGGCTCAGCACTGACGTGAACGCCGTCATCAATGACTTCTCGACCGGGATCTATCTGACCTACGGTAAGTTCGACCCGGCCAGCAGTATCGACGACTTCTTCCACTCCGAGTTCATCCTGTACACGCACATGAACCCCGTGTACACGCAGATTTCCGCGTACCACTACACCGCGGAGGCCCGATACAACGGAGCCGAGGTCATCCTGGTGGCGCCGGACTGCAGCCCGTCTCACACACACGCGGACTACTTCGTCCCGATCAAGCCGGGGACAGACGCCGCGCTGGGCCTGTCCATATCGCAGGTACTCATTGAGGAGGGGCTGTACGAGGCGCCGTTTGTGAAGGAACAGACCGACCTGCCGATTCTCATTCGGCTGGACACCCGCAGGTTCCTCCGGGAGAGCGACCTGAAGGACGGGGGCCGCGTCGACCAGTTCTATGTTTGGGACACGGAGCAGCGCCAGATCACACCGGCGCCGCTGGCCACGCTCGACTACGGTGCGGTTGATCCCGCGCTCGAGGGCTCGTACTT
>Ga0209342_10006851_pt1 | contig 11498 bp, 11 predicted proteins | sample RifCSP16_2_FD_184023 | JGI IMG/M metagenome (GOLD analysis project Ga0209342, IMG submission 184023) | Soil microbial communities from Rifle, Colorado - Rifle CSP2_sed 16_2 (SPAdes) (version 2) | ecosystem: Environmental > Terrestrial > Deep subsurface > Rock core/Sediment | place: Rifle... | reverse complement strand
GGCCCAATTCGGCCGCGTCGATCTCGCGGTCGAGGATGGCGGCCAACTGGCTGGCGGCTTTCGTGTTCGTGCGAAATTCGGCGAATCGCTTGTCGCGCAGCAGGTCGGTTTCGATCATTTCTCTGAAGTCTGCCTCGGTCATGCCGGTGTTCTTCGCGAGGTCGGTCAGGTACTCGTCGAAGCGGCCCTGAAAGGCATCGAAAGTGAAAGGTGTTGCGCTGGGGCGGGGCGTGGGCGACGGCCCTTCGGTGGGCGCGGGTGTCGGTTCAAGCGTCGCAGTCGGCGTCTCGGTGGGCGCTCCGGTGGGAGTCGGCGATGGCGTGTCGGTGGGAGCCGGCGTGCCGGTGGGTGGCGGTGTCGGCGTCCCGTTCGCATAGTAGCCGAACGCTTCCTGCATCGCTTTGTCCAATGCGTCGGGCGAGACGGTGATGCCCCGGTTGGCCGCTTCCTGCCGGATGATTTCATCGTCAATCAGGCTGTCGAGCACTCTGCGGCCAATGGTTTCGTTGTCGTTGAGTTGAGCGGCGATCTGATCGGCCTGCTGCTGGTAGAACTGCACCGTCTGCGGATCAGAGCCAAAGGCCTGCGCCAGTTGGACGTACTGGGCGATCTGAAAGTATTGCTGGATCAACTGGTAGCGGCTGTATTTGACAGCCTTTTGAAATTTTTCGGCGCTGATTTCGACATCGCCTACTTTGGCGACCGGGCGGCGCAATTGAAGGACGTTTTGATCGAGCCAGCCGTAGCCGAGAAGCCCGACGGTGATGACGGCAATGGCGATGGTGATGCCGATGACCCAATTGCGCAGTATGGCTTCGCGCTCGGCGCGGGCGACGTGCTTGCGAGAAAGGCCGGCGTGCGGCGGCCTGCTTTTGCTCATAGTGATACTCCTGCTTACATAGCAACGGGCATAGGAGCGTTCCTATGCCCGAAGTTGTCGCGAGTGCCGGGGCAGGCGGCTGCCCGCCCCGGCGAGGATGGTGGAAATGTGTTTAGGGTGAACCAGCGGTGAACGGAAGAAGCGCCATGTGGCGCGCGCGCTTGATGGCTTCGTTGACCATGCGCTGATGTTTGGCGCAGGCGCCCGTCTGGCGGCGCGGGCGGATCTTGCCCCGCTCGGTGATGTAGCGGCGGAGCAGGTCGTTCTGCTTGTAGTCTACCGCCAAGATCTTTTCGGCGCAGAACTGGCAGACGCGGACTCTGCGAACGTAACGTCCACCACGCTCGTCGCCTTCGCCTTCTTCTTCCCCGTTTCTCGAGGAGCGATAATCGTCACTCACGTTGAAGTACTCCTTGATTCAGACTCGGCCAGAGGCAAACGGCCTCGGCAGGTGTTTGCCAGCGAGTGGCAGAGTCTGATTTGAACTTACGCGCGAGCCTCAGAACGGGAATTCGTCCTCTGGCTCGGCGGCTTCGGTTGGCTGGTCGGGCGCGTGCTGGGCGATTTTGGCCCGGTCGCCGAGAATGATCATCTCGTTGGCGACCAGTTCGGTGCGCGAATGCTTTTTGCCGTCGTTGTCTTCCCACGAACGGGTTTGCTGCCGGCCTTCGACGTACACCAGCGACCCTTTGACCAGATACTGTTTACAGGTTTCGGCCAGTTTTGCCCAAGCCACCACGCTGAACCATTCGGTTCCTTCGTGGCGCTCGCCTTCGGAATTGTTCCAGACCCGCGAACAGGCCACTGTGAAAGTTGTGACCGGACGGCCACCCGGTGTGTCACGCATTTCCGGGTCGCGTCCGAGGTTGCCGATGATCATGACTTTATTCAATCCTCTGCTCATGGGTCACTCCTCTCAGTGAAATCGGCTCGGTTGTTTATGCAGCCGGTTCAGCCGGCGCAGCCGGCGGGGCCGGTTCGGCGGTTTCCGCAGGCGGCGCGGGCGAAGGCAGGTGGCTGTCTTCGACCCGTATAACCATGAAGCGCAGCATCTGCTCGGTGAGGCGCAGGTTGCGCTCAAGCTCGAGCGGGCCGCCGGCGTTCATTTTAGCGTAGATCAGAACGTAGTGCCCGTCGCGCTGCTTGCGGATCACGTAGGACAGCCGCTTCTTGCCCAGGCGTTCGACCTTTTCGACCGTGCCGCCGGATGCGGTGATCCAGCCCTGGACTTTTTCAGTCAGAGCCGACACACCGTCCTCATCCACCTCGGGGTGAACGATGAAGGCAACTTCATATTGGCGCATTGAGGGGTATCTCCTTTCCTTGGGATATTGCCCCGGCCGGCCGGCAAGGGGCGGGCCGCCTGGAGCGGAAAGAGCGCGGGGCGTGATTGCCCCGGCCTTTATTGTGCGCCGAAGTTTACCACAAGAGCATGGAATGCGCTATTGCGGCGCACATCGCCGCCATCCGCGCGTTTGCGGAAGCGGTGGTGGTAAAACGGATTCATGGGACGACCGTGAAAGTCGCCTGCGTCCGCCGTCCTGTGGCGATATCCGTTGCGGTCACCGTCCAAACGCCAGTCGGCTGATCCTTCGGAATCGTGAGCGACCCGATCACAACGCCGAAGGCATCCGCCGTCGCCTGGAACTCAAAGGTGGATCCATCCGGGCGCACAAAGGTCTTCGTCACCTGTCCGTTGGGCGTGAAGCCGTCGCCCGTGAAAGAGACCGCGCTGCCCAGACTCACCCGGCGTGGGAACACGTCCAGCGTCAGAACCGTCTTCGGCGGGGTGGGCGTGGCCGTCGGCGTCGGAACCGGCGTCGCCACGATGTGTTTCACCACCACCCGGCAGATGACGACCTTCGTGGTGCTCCGGCTCTGGAACGTCACCCAGACCGTGTCTTCTTCCACCCGCTCCGGCCCGTCCACGTTGAGGCTGGCGTAAGTGAATCCCGCGTCCTCGCCCCAGACCGACCAGCCATCCTGGCCCGGAGGCGGGACGGCTTTGATCGTGGCCCTCGGCTTGAAAGGCTTTCCGGCCAGGATGTCTTCCTGGTCGAGGCCGGAAATATCGAGCACCTGGAAGCGGTCGGGCGGGGTGTTCTCGCCGCTAGTGATCTTGAACCGGACGGTGACCGACTCGCCGTGAAGGATCGCCGCCGGGTCGGGATCGCACACGATGACGAAATCGCCCGTATAGACGCCTTTCGGCGTGGCGGTCAGCGTCGGCGTAGCCGGCGTGCCGGGCGGCCCCGAGGTGACAATGCGCGGCGTGGGAGTGGGAGTCGGTGTTGTGGGCGGCGGGAGGGTCGCGTCGGTGGGCGGAGGCGGCGCCAGCAAGGTCAGGAAGTAGTCCTCCACCTCGCCCTGCGCGAATTCGCCCGTGCCATCCCAGCCGTCCGAAAAAGCGGCGGCGTCTACGGGCGTATCGGTGAGCGCGGCGCGCATCCACACGTAGAAGAGGCTCGCCGGCGGGATGGGCGTTTCAATCAGTTCGGAAGCGCCGGGGGTGAGGTGCACCTCCCGGTTCGCCGCCACCCATTCAGTTTGTCCCTGCCACTCGCCGTCGCCATTGAGGTCCACCAGCAGGTTGAAGTACACATTCCCGTCGGTCGCGGCGCGGCTCTTCACCGCCCGGAAGGCAGCGTACGCTGTGCCCCCCAACCCCGTGAACTTTTCCAGCCCGTCGTCCAGTTCATCCGCGTTGACCACGCGGGCGTCCGGTTCGGTGGTGGCGCTGGGTTCGGCGAAGTTGCCGAGCCAGAACTGAGTGATGTCGAGCGTGTGCGCGCCTCGAGAGGCGAAGAGGGACGGAAAGCCGGGATCGGGCGCGTCGCCGTAGTCGGCGGTCGGGGCGGAAGGGGGCGCAGTCGGCGCTCCCCCCGTCAGCAGATCGCAGGCCAGGCTCGCGCCGACCAGCATCGCGATCAGGATCCGTGGCCGAGAGTTTTTCATGGTCGTCCCGCCTTTCTGCTTTTCGCGCCGGTTCTGAATCACATTCTTGAACTTCTGCCTTGAACCTTGACGCGCCATGCCTCTAGGTGAAGAAAAAATCTCCGTCATGAAAGGCCAAGTTTGGCTCTCGCCTCAGTTGCTGTGTATGTTTTGGTTTGCTTGCCACGCTCGTCTAGCAATTTCATGAGCTTCTCGTTCTTGCGCGTCAATTCAATTTCGCGGTCGAAGTCATCAATCTCGGCCAAGACAAACTCACGCCCTTCCGGAGAACGCAGAATTAACCCGCCACGTTGCGCTCGCTTGAGCAGCGCATTTAATGTCTTTGCTCGCGCCGATACGATCACCGTTTTCATAGTTCGTACTCCCCAACTCGCAGTTCCCATTCGGCCACATCATTCGGGCGGAGTCGCTTCCGGCTCCAACACAACATTGACCAAGCCGCTGTGAGACGTGCTCTACTCGTGGTGGTGCTGATGACAACAGCCCTTGTGTTGAGGAGCCGTGTGAGCGCGAAAGCATGCCCTGAGCTTGTCGAAGGGTCTCATGTCCGGTTCTGAAGTAGCGGCGGGGAGAGCGATCGCCCCGCCGACTACAACTTGGGCGCACTTTCTCCTTTGACCGTTTGGACATCTCGCGTTGGCCTGTATCAACGCAATACCCACGCGTGTGCTCAATAAACCTGCGCTTTGATAGAACAACTTCAAGGATACTCTACCTATTCTCTCACGAACTGCTGTGACTGTAACAGTTCTTGAAGTTGTATTGTAGTTTATTATGAGCGGGGGCCGGCTTGCCGTTGTAGCAACATGACAGTTGCGCGTGTATTCTCTTCCAGCGCAAGTAAAAGATACACTCCTTCGCCAGCAGCATAGAGGGTCACTGCCAGCCCGCCGCCATAGATTATCACCAAAACACCTCCAATTAAGCCTCCAAGAAATCCGCTGAGCAAGCCAGCGAAGCCTGTATCACCGCCAAACTCACGGCCTAAGGTGTCCATTGTTGCGCCTCCTAGAACGCTGATGGCGCAAATGCCAAGTACAAGCAGGATCGTAATGATCCCGACTATACCCCCAAACACCTTGTAGATTGTGCCTATGACTCTAAGGGCTGCGTAACGTTTCTCCATAGTTGGCCTCCTTCAAGATTGTTGTGCTGAGAGATTTATGGGCGAACGCCATGAGCGTCGTGCGCCCAACGGTGTGCGTCAGCCGCGCCGCGAAGCAGGTGGTCATGGATAACCCCTACGGGAGTGAAGGTGTATTGAGGCGTCCCTTCGACTTCGCTCAGGGCAGGCTCGCAGAACCTGCCCAACGGCTGAAGGGCAGGCCCAAATCGGGAATGACTGATGAATATCTTGTAACCGAACCTTGAAAAATCAGTCCGAGCCACAGCCCGGACTGATCCATTTCAAACCTGCAACTGATCCTTCTCTTCGTTTTCCTTTTTCTTCGCAAGGAGATAAGCTGCAATTCCTCCTGCTACAAACACCAAAACAAGGGAACGGATTCCACCAATTAAGCCCATTAACAGAAAGAAACCTCCCATGCCCATTACGATTGCATCAGGAAAATGCAAACTCAAAAAATTATTCTCGCGCGCATTGGTGGGGAAATTCCTGTCGTACACGATCTCAACTTGGTCTCCGATCTGATGACGCGGCGAACTTGTGGATGTCGGATCCGTGTAAACGATCACCTCACCGGTTTCAGTTCTGAACTCGATGACGGGTTGATACATGATGCTTGTGCCATTGTCCGTTGTTTTTTCATATTGCTTCATTTCCACAACTGTCCCTATGGCCGTGCCTCCTGCCGCCGCCCACTCGTTTGTTTTGCTATACCAGCCCCAGCCAACTATCAGCAGGATTGCTCCAAATACCACCAGGAACGGACCCACGATCAACCCCGCAAATGGGTTGCTGAAACCCCGTCGCCGTCCACGTCCAAATCGAAGACCCGATCTTCTTCTGCTCATGAGATTCTCCTTGTTGGAAAAGATTGGATAAATATAATTCAGTGCTAAGTTTAAGTCAGCTTGGAAATTAAGCAAGGGCACAGGGTCAAAAACCCTGTCGCTTCAGGGGGTTGGGGGGCCAGGTACTGACTACTGCCCTCACACCGGCGCCGCAATATAGAACGTGCTGCCCTGGCCGAGGCGGCTTTCGACCCAGATGCGCCCGCCGTGGCGGTCGCTGATGGATTTGACGATGGCCAGGCCCAATCCACTGCCTTTGATGGCCAGGGTGTCGCGCTGTCTGACGCGGAAGAACTTCTCGAACAGCCGCGCCTGATCGCCGGGCGCGATGCCGATGCCGTTGTCCTGCACGGCGATGATCACGTTGTTGTCGCGCACCTCGGCGTACACCTTCACCTGGCCATTGTTGTTGGTGTATTTGATGGCGTTGTCCACCAGGTTCGAGACGGCCTGCCTGAGCAGCGTCTTATCGCCGGAGATGGAGGGCAGGTTGGGAGTGAGCAGTTCGACGGTGAGGGTGATATTCTTGTTAGCCGCGTTGTTGCGCAGGTTGGCTACCGCCTCGTTGATGATCTCGTCCACGCGGCACGGTTCGCGGGTCACGCCCACGCCGGCTTCGATGCGATTCAAATCGAGCAGGTCTTCGATCAGTTCGCTCATCTGCTCGATGCCCGACACGATCTTGGCAGCGAACTCGGCCTGCTTGGGATTCAACTGGCCCACCATCGGCAGCATGGCGGCATAGCCGCGCATGTACGTCAGCGGCACGCGCAGGTCGTGGCTCACCGTCGCCACGAATTCCGATTTTAACTCGTCGAGTTGTTTGAAATAGGTCACGTCGCGCAGCATGGCCACCCGGCCCAGCAGACTGCCGTCGGCGGCGGCGATGGGCGAAGCCGAGGCGTAGAGCGTGCGGCCGTCGGCCAGCGGCACCTGCCTGGGCGTCGCCATCTCGTTCGCGCGCATCAACTCGATCAGTTCCGGCCGGTCGATCACTTCATTCAGCGGTTTGCCCACCGCCGATTTGGCCGTCACGTCAAAAATGTTTTCCGCCGCCGGATTGATCAACAGCAAACGCTCGCGGCTGTCGGTGACGATCACGGCATCGGGCGAGGAGGCCAGTATGGCCTGCAGTTGCTGCCGCCCGCCCTCGCTCGCTTCGTAAAGGTGCGCGCTGCTCACTGCCAGCGCGGCCTGCCCGGCCAGTGTCGCACAAAAGTTCACTTCCGCTTGTGTGAATGGATGCGGCTGATTGAACCCGACCCACAACGCCCCGAGGAAGCGAGCCTCTTGTTTGAGCGGCAGAGCGATGAGCGCCTGCACCTGCCCGGCGGCTTTGGTCACACTCAGCACGGTGCGGGCGTGCGAAAGATTCTCCAGCACGAGGCGGCCTTCGTTCTGCGTGAGTTCGAGCACGTCTTTATCCAGCGGGGCCATCGCGGCGCTGAGCGGCCCGGAGGCGAACACCTGCTCCGTTATATCCCCCGCGCCGTCGAGGATGACCAGGCGCGCTCCGCCGCCGCTGGTGGCGCTCAGTGCGCCTTCGAGAACCGCCGGCAGAGATCGATCGAGATTGAGGCTCCCGGCAATCCCCTGGCTTACCCGCAGCAGCAGGTTCAATTCGCCGAGGCGGGCGCGCAGGCGTTCGCGCATTCGCTCGAAGGCGATGCCCAGTCGGCCTACTTCGTCTTCGCCCGAAACCTTCACCGGCTGGTCGAGCTCGCCCTGAGCGATCCCGGCCGTGGCCTCAGCCAATGTTTCGAGCGGGCGGGTGAGGGCGCCGGTGACGGTGAGCACCACGCCTCCGCCGATGAGTCCGGCGAGCACCAGGATCATGATCAGCGGCGTGGTGATCTGTGTTGCTTTGGCCAGCACCACGTCGTTGGGCATCACAATCGCGACCGCCCACGGGTATCCGCTCACAGGCAGGTAGTAAACAAGGATGCGGTTGTTGCTCGTGTCACGGTCGCGGTACACCCTGCCGCCGGGGATGTCGGTCGTGAGCGTCTCGGCCGGTTGTTCGACGGCCAGCCACGTCTGCGTCAACTGCGCCCGGCTGGTATGGAAGATGATTTTGCTGCGCTCGTCCACGATGAAGCCAGCGCCGCTGTTGAGGGTCAGGCTTTTCAATTGCTCGATGGCCGGTTTGAGAATCGGGTTCTCTTCAATATCGGTGCGTCCGATGAGTGTGCCCAACAGCGCGCCGCTTCTGACATCCGTCACCGGCACGATGAACGAAAGCACCACGGCTTCGTTCTGGCTGGCTGGATCCATCGTGACTCTGTCCGGGATGCCGAGCACCATGGCGGCCTGTTCGTCCGAGGTGAGGCCGAGGGCCAGATCTCTATCGGGCGGGTAAGCCGCTGCCAACTTCCCGTTCTGGTCGAAGAACGCCAGACTGCGGAAGAACGCCACGGCCCTGATCTGCTGTTCGAGCCACGCGCCGGTAGCAGCGTCGGGGTTCTGGATGTGCGCGTCCAGGGCCATCGCGTTAAGGATACTCTGTCCGGTCTGCGAAAAGTAGGGAATGGTGTTGGCGACGCCCAGAGCGTTTCGGCCCATCTGATCGACAATCAAATCGGCGGCCACACCATCGGCGACGCCCAGGGCCACCGAAATGACCACGAGCAGGAGCAGCACGGCGAGCGGGATAATGGTGAAGACGAGCTTGCGGTTGAGGCTGGTGGAGTAGGGCGGGGCGCGATTGCCGAAGGTGGGCGCCCACGCGCCCGGGAAGCCGAGCGAAGCCAGTGTGCCGATGACACCGCCCAACACCAGTTCACCAAACCGGGGCACTGCGCTTCGTGCCCATTCGGCGTTGACGAAATCGAAGCGGATCAGGCCGAGTGCGGTGCTGTTGGCAAAATACGAGAAATAGGACGCCAGCCAAACCATGGTCGCGGTCACAACGGTGGCGATGATTGGCAAACGGGCAACACGCGCCACCGGCCCGCGGTAATCCTGCCGGACGAACCACGCCAGAAGCACTGCCGCCAGCGCCATCTCAAAGAGGGTCGTGATCCGGTACGTTTCCCACCCGGCCCGCGCGATGCCCGCCACCAGGCCGACGAGCAGCGCCGGCCCGGCGCCGAGCAGCCCGGCGGCGAGCAAGATCGGTGTGAATCCGAGCAGAGAGAGCGTGGGGCCGACGGGTTCCAGCGGGACTCCGGGCGGGGCCGCCGCTCCCGGCCAGCGAATGCGCAGCGCAGTGATCAGCAGAGGCGCGACCGCTACCAGCGCGGCGAGCAGTATCCACTGGTATCCTTTGAGTTTTAGGAAACTGGGGAATGTGCCGACGGCGGCAATCAGCAGTGCTAATGCATAAATTGCCGTCACAACATAGCCGACATCGTTGGCTGGCAGAAGAAAGAACGGAGGACCAACAATCCCCCACGTTTCGAACGACATGGCAAGGATTATAGCATCGCGAACAGCCAGGTCAAATTGCCCGCGCGTTCGGCGCTGCTCAGAACATTGATCAGCAATGTTATGCCAGCCCGGCGGCCCTGTTCGCGCCGCAGTTCAACTGCTCGGCGTGGTTGTAGCCATTCCTTACTTATGCTACACTCTTCTGCGCAAAGGTGGGCGCGCTGCGCCAGTGTTTGGGCCATGCTGGACATTTCGTTGAAGGAACCGGTGTATGCCAGAGAAAATCCTGATCGTTGACGATGATCTTGATACCTTGAAGTTGGTGGGGCTTATTCTGCAGCGCCAGGGCTACGAGATTGTTGCGGCGAACAGTGGCGGTCAGGGATTGGCAAAAGCCGCTGCCGAGCGCCCCAATCTGATTCTGCTCGACGTGATGATGCCCGACATGGAAGGTTACGAGGTCGCCCGCCGCCTGCGCGCCGACTCCGATCTGGCTCGTACGCCCATCATCATGTTCACCGCCAAGACGATGGTGGACGACAAGGTGGCCGGCTTTGAAGCGGGCGTGGACGATTACATGACCAAGCCCACCCACCCGGCTGAGCTGGTGTCGCGTGTCAAGGCATTGCTGGCGCGGGCCGGCGCGGCGCAGAAGGCTGCGCCGGCCACCGGGACGTTGTTAGATCGTGGCAAAATCATCGCCGTCATGGGCGCGAAGGGTGGATTGGGTGTAACGACGCTGGCGCTCAACACGGCGGTGGCCATGGCCCAGGCCGGCAACGATGTCATCCTGTGTGAACTGCGCCCGGGGCAAGGCTCGCTGGGCTTGCAGCTCGGCTTCAGCACCAGCAAAGCATTGAGCAGTCTGTTGAGCAGACCGGCTCTGGAAATCAACACGCGGGTGATAGACTCTCAGCTGGTTTCGCACGGCTCGGGTGTGCGGCTGCTGCTCGCGTCATGTGATCCGAATGAGATGGCGCTGGAAGCCAACGCCGCGCAAGCCGAACAACTGGTGAAGCAGGCGGCCACCATGACCAGGTTCCTTATAGTAGACCTCGGGCCCGGCCTCACTAGCATCAACAAGAGAGTTCTGCCATTGTGCGATCGGCACCTCATGGTTGTCGAGCCGATGCGGGTGACGCTGACGATGGCCAAGGCCATCCTGGACGAACTGGAGAAGATGGGCATCAGCCCGAATCGGTTCGACATGATCATGCTCAACCGCGTAAGATCGAGCCTGCAAATGCCCTGGCAGCAGGCCGAAGCCATGCTCAATCATTCCATCGCTTCCATCGTCACCCCGGCCCCGGAACTCTCGTATCAGGCCGCCGAGGCTGCGGTGCCCATGATCCAAATGCAGCCCGACAGCCTGACTGCCGATCAAGCGCGCAAGCTGGCCGAGATGATGATCCAGAAAGGCAAGCCGGGCCAAAAGGTCTAGCGCGCGCGGATAATCGGGCGATGGACACTGAGGGGATCCGTAAAGCCGCTCGGCTGCTGCGTCAATCCCGCTGCACTGTTGCGCTGACAGGAGCGGGCATTTCCACGCCCTCGGGCATTCCCGATTTCCGCAGCCCGGGCACTGGCGCGTGGGAACATGCCGACCCGATGGAAGTGGCCTCCATTTACAGCTTCCGAGCCAATCCACGCATCTTTTATGAATGGGTGAAACCGCTGGTGCGTGCAATGGTCGCCGCTCAGCCCAACCCGGCCCACGTGGCCCTGGCTCAGTTGGAAGCACTCGGCTGGTTGGCGGCCGTCATTACCCAGAATATTGACATGCTCCACACTCGCGCCGGGTCGAAGACTGTATTTGAAGTCCACGGCCATTTTCGCGAGGCCGTGTGCATTCACTGTCATCGCGTATTGCCCGCGGCCAGTCTTATGCAGGCCTGGCTGGATCACGACCAGCTGCCGTCCTGCCCCGAGTGCGGCCACGCTATGAAACCCAACGTCACTTTCTTCGGCGAGCAGCTCCCCGAACCGGCATTCACCGAAGCCACGCTGGCAGCGAGGAAATGCGAGGTGATGCTTGTAGTCGGCTCGTCGCTCGAAGTATTCCCCGCAGCCGATCTTCCGGCGCGGGCGCTGCGCCGTGGAGCGAAGGTGATCATCGTCAACCGCGAGCCTACCGATGTGGATGACCGGGCAGCCGTAGTGATTCACTCGGACGTGGCTTTGGCTTTGCCCGCCCTGGTCGAGGAGGTGTCTCATGTCCTCGTATGACGGTCCCGAGCGCCGTCGCGATTTCCCTCTGCTGGTGAAGCGCTACGAGCGATTGCTCGAAGTGACGCGTACCCTCACGTCGACCCTCGACCCG
>Ga0209342_10006849_pt1 | contig 11500 bp, 7 predicted proteins | sample RifCSP16_2_FD_184023 | JGI IMG/M metagenome (GOLD analysis project Ga0209342, IMG submission 184023) | Soil microbial communities from Rifle, Colorado - Rifle CSP2_sed 16_2 (SPAdes) (version 2) | ecosystem: Environmental > Terrestrial > Deep subsurface > Rock core/Sediment | place: Rifle... | reverse complement strand
AGACGCTGACGCTGATTCTGGTGGTCAATCTCACCGCGGCGGCGGGCGCCTTCGGTTTCGGTTACCTGCAGGACGCGATCGGCCACCTGCGCGCCATGGCGCTGGTGCTCTGCGGCTGGATCGCGATGATCCTGCTCGCCTACACGGCCGACGATGCGCCGAAGTTCTGGGTGGCGGCCAACATGGCGGGGCTATGCATGGGATCGGCGCAGGCCGCGGGGCGCGCGATCGTGGGATATCTCTCGCCGCCCGACCGGCTGGCGGAGTTCTTCGGCCTATGGGGGCTCGCCGTCAAGACCGCCTCGATATTCGGGCCGCTCACCTACGGCATCGTGACCTGGGTGTTCGAAGGCGATCATCGCCTCGGGATCCTCGCCGTGGGCGCGTATTTCGTGGTCGGGCTGGCGCTCCTTGCGGGCATCGATGTCGAGCGCGGAAGGCGCGCGGCGCTGCAGCCCTAGCCTGCGGACCGGCGCCTGCCTCGCGCCTCGCACCAGGGGTTCAGGTAGACTTTCCGCTTCCCGCTCAACCCGACCAGGAGCAGGCACATGACGATCAAAGCCGGCGACCCGCTGCCCGATGGCAAGCTATCCGAATCCGCAGGCTGGGACGACGGGTCGAATTGCCCGCTGCGGCCTGCCGACGTCAGCGTGGCCGCAGCGGTAAAAAACAGGAAAATCGCGATCTTCGGGCTGCCGGGCGCATTCACGCCGACCTGTTCGGCGAAGCACGTGCCGAGCTACCTGTCCAACCGCGACAAGCTGATGGCGAAGGGCGTGAGCGAAATCTGGTGCGTGGCGGTGAATGACGGCTACGTGATGCAGGCCTGGGGCCGGCAGGAAAAGGCCACCGGCAAGATCCGCATGCTCGGCGACGGCAGCGGGGCGTGGACCAAAGCGCTCGGCCTGGAGCTCGACCTCAGCGGCGGCGGCATGGGAATGCGCATGAAGCGCTTCTCGATGCTGGTCGACGACGGCGTCGTCAAGCAGGTCAATGTCGAGGGCCCCGGCAAGTTCGAGGTCTCCGACGCCGAGACGATGCTGAAGCAGCTCGGCTGAAGCGGCGCGCGCGGGCGGCCCGTCAGCCTTTCGCCGAAAACTCGAGCAGCAGCGCGTTCATGCGCCGGACGAAGCCGGCCGGGTCGTCGAGCGCCGCGCCCTCGGCGAGCAGCGCCTGCTCGTAGAGCAACACCGCCCAATCGTCGAAACGCGCCGCCTCGTCCTTGAGCCGCGCCACGATCGGGTGCGTGGGGTTGATCTCGAGGATCGGCTTACCTGCCGGCGCCTTCTGCCCGGCAGCGCGCAGGATGCGCGCGAGATTGGCGCTCATGTCGTGCTCGTCCGCCACCAGGCAAGCCGGCGAATCGGTGAGACGCTGCGTCACGCGAACGTCCTTGACGCGCTCGCCGAGCGCCGCCTTCAAACGGGCGGCCAGGTCGCCGAATTCCCGGCGCTGCGACTCGGTCTGCTGTTTCTCGGCCTCGTCGGCAAGTTCGCCCAGGTCGAGGCCGCCGCGCGCCACCGAGGCGAGCGGCTTGCCCTCGAACTCGGTCAGCGCTGACACCAGCCACTCGTCGACGCGCTCGCCGAGCAGCAGCACCTCCACGCCCTTGCGCCGGAACACTTCCAGATGCGGGCTCGAGCGCGCGGCGCCGAACGATTCTGCCGTCACGTACCAGATGCGGTCCTGTCCCGGTTTCATGCGCGCCACGTAATCGGCGAGCGACACCGTCTGCGCCTCCTGGTCGGAGTGCGTGGAGGCAAGGCGCAACAGCTTCGCGATGCGCTCGCGGTTGGCCGGATCCTCGGCCACACCCTCCTTGAAGGCGCGGCCGAACTCGGACCAGAAGGCGGCGTACTTTTCGGGCTGGTTCGCCGCCAGGTCCTCGAGCAGCGCCAGCATGCGCTTGACGCAGCCGCCGCGGATCGCGTCCAGATCGCGGCTCTGCTGCAGGATCTCGCGCGAGACGTTGAGCGGCAGGCTGTCGGCATCGATCACGCCGCGCACGAAGCGCAGGTAGGCCGGCATCAGGTGCTCCGCGTCCTCCATGATGAAGACGCGCTTGACGTAAAGCTTGACGCCGTGGCGCCCGTGCCGCTCCCAGAGATCGAAGGACGCGCGCGCCGGCACAAAGAGCAGCTGCGTGTATTCGTGCCGGCCCTCGACGCGCGCGTGTGCCCAGGCGAGCGGGTCCTCGAAGTCGTGCGCCACGTGCTTGTAGAACTCGCGGTACTGCTCGTCGCTCACCTCGCTTTTCGGGCGCGCCCAGAGCGCGCTCGCCTGGTTGAGCGTCTCCTCCTTGCCGGGCATGAACTCCTTGGTCACCGGGTCGACCCGGGATTCCCCGAGGAGCACGATCGGCAGGCCGATGTGATCCGAGTACTTGCGCACGATGGCCTTGACGGTCCCGGGCTCGAGCAGCTCGTCCTCGCCGGCGCGCAGCTGCAGCGTGACTTCGGTGCCGCGGGCGCGGCGCTCGAGCGGCTCGAGGGTGTATTCACCCGACCCGTCGGACTCCCAGCGCACGCCCTCGCCGGCCGGCGCTCCCGCGCGCCGCGTCACCAGCGTGACGCGCTCGGCGACGATGAACGACGCGTAGAAGCCGACCCCGAATTGGCCGATCAGGCGCGCGTCCTTCTGCTGGTCCCCGGTAAGGGTGGCGAGAAACTCCTTGGTGCCCGACTTGGCGATGGTGCCGATGTTGGCGATGACCTCGTCGCGCGACATGCCGATGCCGTTGTCGCAGACCGTGAGCGTGCGCGCCGCCTGGTCGATGCGCAGCGTGATTCTCAGCTCCGGCGCGTCCTCGTTGAGCCCCGGATGCGCGAGCGCCTCGAAGCGCAGCTTGTCGGCCGCGTCCGACGCATTCGAGATCAGCTCGCGCAGGAAGATCTCCTTGTTGCTGTACAGCGAGTGGACCATGAGGGACAGCAGCTGCTTCACCTCGGCCTGGAAGCCGAGCGTCTGTTTCACCGCGGCCTGCGTCATGCGTAATCTCCCCGGGGACTTTCCTGAACTTCGCTGGATGGGGGCGAAACAGGCGCCTTTCAAGGGCCGCCGCCGTTGTACCCTTGCGGCTGGCGCTTCACTCATTCGACTGGCTCACCTGACATGACCCGCGCACTCCCCCGGTTTGTACTCACCGTTGTCCTGCTCGCGGCGGCCCTGGCGCAGGCCCAGGCGCCCGCCCGGGTGGCGAGCGTCGAGGGCGTCACCGAATACCGCCTCGGCAACGGCCTGCGCGTGTTGAGCGTGCCCGACCCGAGCGCCGACACCATCACCGTGCACCTCACCTACCTCGTCGGCTCGCGCCACGAAGGCTACGGCGAGAAAGGCATGGCGCACCTGCTCGAGCATCTGCTGTTCAAAAGCTCGCGCAACCATCCCAACATTTCCCGGGAACTGGACCGGCGCGGGGCGCGCCACAACGCGACGACGGCGTTCGACCGCACCACCTACTTCGAGACCCTGCCGGCGAGCGATGCCAATCTCGAATGGGCGCTCGCCATGGAAGCCGACCGCATGGTGAACGCCACCTTCTCGCAGGCGGACCTGGCGAGCGAAATGACGGTCGTGCGCAACGAATTCGAGATGCGCGAGAACGATCCCGGCAGCGTGCTGCACGAGCGCATGCAGCGCCTGGCCTACGCGTGGCACAACTACGGCAATGCCATCATCGGCAACCGCGCCGATATCGAGTCGGTACCGATCGAGCGGCTGCAGGCCTTCTATCGCCTTTGGTACCAGCCGGACAACGCCGTGCTGATCGTGGGCGGCCGCTTCGACGAGGCGCGCGCGCTCGCCGAAGTCACGAAGTACTTCGGCGCGCTCGCGCGCCCGCAGCGCGTCCTGCCCGCGCTCTACACCTCGGAACCTACGCAGGACGGCGAGCGCAGCGTGACGCTGCGCCGGGCCGGCGACACGCAGATCGTCGCCGCGCTGTATCGGGTGCCCGCCGGGAGCGACCCGGACTATCCCGCGCTCGAGCTGCTGACGCGCGTGCTCGGCAGCTCGCCCGCGGGGCGGCTGCATCGCGCTCTGGTGGAAAAGGGCCTCGCGAGCTGGACCTGGGGCAACGATTCCGCGATGCACGATCCCGGGGTCGTCACCTTCGGTGCGGGTCTGCGCGGCACGGCCGCGATCGAGCCGGCGCGCGAAGCCCTGCTGGGGGTGCTCGAAGGCATCGCGCGCGAGCCGATCCGCGCCGACGAGTTCGAGCGCGCGCGCGTCGCCTTGCTCGGCGACATCGACAAGACGCAGACCGATACGGGCGCGCTCATCCGCTGGCTGGCGGAATTTTCCGCGCTCGGCGACTGGCGCCTGTTCTTCCTCTACCGCGACCGGCTGCAGCAGGCGACGGTGGCCGACTTGCAGCGCGTGGCGACGCGCTACCTGCGTCCCGCCAACCGGGTGCTCGGCGAGTTCGTGCCGACGGCGCAAGCCGAGCGCGCCGAGATCCCGCCGCGCCCGGACGTCGCCGCCGCGGTCGCCGGCTATCGCGGCCGCGAGGAAGTCGCACGCGGTGAAGCCTTTGATCCGACGCCGCAGAACATCGAGTCGCGCATCCTCCGCCGCGAGCTGGCCAATGGCATCCGGCTCGCGCTGCTGCCGAAGAAGACGCGCGGCGCCACGGTGCAGGCATCGCTCGGCCTGTACTGGGGCGACGAGCGGAGCAAGATGAATCGCACCACCGCGTGCGCACTGGCGGGCGGCATGTTGATGCGCGGCACGCGCCGGCACGACCGCACCGCGCTGCGCGATGCCTTCGATCGGCTCAAGGCGACGGTGTCGGCGGGCGTGAGCGGCGCGAGCTTCGAGGCGCGGCGCGAGAGCCTCGAGGAAACGCTGCGCCTGGTGGCCGAGGTGCTGCGCGAGCCCGCCTTCCCGGCCGCCGAGTTCGAGCAGCTGAAGCGCGCGCGGCTCACCGGCGCCGAGGAACAGAAGAGCGACCCCGAGGCGATTGCCGACGAGCGCCTGCAGCGCCACCTCGCGCCGTATCCGAGCGGCCACTGGCTGGCGCCGCTCACCGTGAGCGAGCGCATCGACGCGCTCAACGCGGCCACGCTGGACGATGCGAAACGCTGCTACACCGACCTGGTCGGCGCTACCGGTGCGACCTTCGTCGCCGTGGGCGATTTCGATCCGGAGACGATGGCGCAGCTGGTCGAGGAACTGTTCGGCGGCTGGAAGAGCCCGCAGCCGTTCACCCGCATCGCGACGCGGTATTTCGAGCGGCCACGCCTGGAGGAAGAGGTTCGCACGCCGGACAAGGCGAATGCCGTGCTGCGCGCGGGCCTCAACCTGAAGCTGCGCGACGACCATCCGGATTTTCCCGCGCTGGTGCTCGGCAGCTACCTGCTGGGCGGCACATCGACCAGCCGCTTGCCGATGCGCGTGCGCGAGCAGGAGGGCCTGTCCTACGGCATCTATGCCAGTTTCAGCGCCAGCCCGCTCGACGAGGCGGCCTCGTTCGGCGTCGAGGCGAGTTTCGCCCCGCAGAACAAGGCGCGCGTGGAGCAGGCCATGAACGAGGAACTGGGGCGCGCCCTGACCGAGGGCTTCGGCACGGCCGAATTCGCCGCCGCGCAGAAGAGCCTGCTCGATGCGCGGCGCCTGGCGCGCGCGCGCGACCGCTCGCTCGCGGCGCGGCTCGCGAACTACGCTTTCATCAAGCGCACGTTCGCCTGGGACATCGACTTCGAGCAGCGCATTGCGGCGCTGACGCCGGAGGCGGTGCGCGACGCGCTGCGCCGGCACCTCGAGCTGCAGAAACTTTCGCTGCTGAAGGCGGGCGACTTTCGCTAGCCCGGCGCGCGCCTCAGGTGGGCGGCAGTTGCGGCGGCTGCGGATGCAGCCCTCGCATCAGGTCCGGTTGGCTCGTCATGCCGTTCATCTCCCTGCCGACTTGGCGGTGCCAAGTCGGCAGGCATGAGGAAAACGCATTCAGACCACCGCCTACATGCCGCGCAACGACAAACTCAATCGATCACCCCGTACCGCACCTCGAGGACCTCGAGCTCCTCGACGCCTGCCGGGCTGCGCAGCAGCACGCGCTCGCCCTCGCGCGCCTTGAGCAGCGCCTTCGCGATCGGCGAGATCCAGGACACGCGCCCCTTGGCCGGATCGACTTCGTCGAGGCCCACGATGGTGACGGCGCGCTCGCCGCCGGCGCGCGAGGCGACCGTGACCGTGGCGCCGAAGAAGACCTGGTCGCTATCGCGGCCTGCCGAGCGCACCACCTCGGCGCCCTCCAGCCGCTTGATGAGAAAGCGCACGCGGCGGTCGATCTCGCGCAGGCGCTTCTTGCCGTACAGGTAGTCGCCGTTTTCCGAGCGGTCGCCGTTCGATGCGGCCCAGGCCACCGTCTGCACCACGCGCGGCCGCTCTTGCTCCACCAGCGCGCGCAGCTCCGCCTTCAGGCGCGCGAAGCCCGCGGGCGAGATGTAGTTCTTGCCCTGCGGCGGCGCCTGCGGCGCGGGCTCCGGCTGCAGCGCCGCTTCGTCGGACTCGCGCGTGAAGGCTTTCGACATGGCAGCGATTTTACCCGCGCGGCGGACTTGCCAGCGATGCCCCGGAGCGCCGAGAATCCGCCCTGCACTCAACCAGGGGGAGTTCCATGGCCGACCCTAAGACCGCCGAACGAGATGATCTGCTGTCCAAGCTGCGCGTGCGCGAGATCGCGGTCTTCTGCCTCATCGCGCTGATCGCGGTGCTCGCCAACCTGCCGCGCGAGATGGTGCAGAACGCGCTCGGCATCGACTATCAGATCCTCTACGGCGTGCTCGGCTCGCTGGTCGTGATCGCCCTGTTCCTGTACCTGAAGTTCTTCTTTTTTCTCGCCGTGGTGCTGCTGATCGCCGGCGCCAACCTGCCCGAGCAGATCGCCGACGGCTTCGGCATCTCGAAGGTCCCGCTCGTGCTGGCGCTGGTGGCCATGGTCGGCGTCTCGCTCATCAACTACGTCGTCAAGCTGATGCCTACGGGGCTCGAGCCGAAACCCAGGGAACGCAGTCCCGAGGGCGTGCGGGCGATGTTCTATGCCATCGAGAAGAACAACCCGGTCTACGCGCAGAAGGTGCTGTCGATGAAGTTCGACCCCAACCTGATGCACGACAACGGCTACACGCCGCTCGCGTATGCCGCCGCCAAGGGCAATGCGCAGATGGTCGAGCTGTTCCTGCGCAACGGCGCCGATCCTACCGCCCGCACGCGCGAGGGCGACACGCCGGTCGAGCTGGCGCTGCGCATGGGCCACACCGAAGCGGCGGATCTGCTGCGGCGTGCGCGCCAGGAGATCGAAGCAGGCCTCGCGGCCAAGGCGCCGGCCGGGGCCGCCTGAACGCTCCGGCGGGGGCCCTCGAGGGCGTCGGCTGGCGGCCGAAGCGCTGATACTGTATACTTATACAGTCTAGCGGTAGTGCCGCCCGGAGCCGTCGCTGCACCGCAACAACCCCTTGTGGATTCAAACGCATAGCGCTGTCCGCCCCATTCCGCCTTCGATGCGCGGCAACCACTAGATCTAGTAGGTCCAATATCCACGAAGACAAAATGTTGTGTTTTCAATTGTCTATGTGCAATACTTGATGTGAGACAAGAATTCGAAAATACAGCCGCGTCCGACGTACCGCAAGTCGGTAATCTGGGCGCCTCGTCGAAACCCAACAGACCGGAAAGAAAAAAAGATGACGACATCACAAGCCGGCGGCCTCGCTCCTGCACTGCAGCTCGGCGAACAGGAAATCTGCCGCGACTCGCTGCTCGAAAAATACGCCAAGGGCAAGGAGGCGAGCGCCGAAGACGTGCGCCGCCGCGTCGCGCGCGCGCTGGCGCAGGTCGAGCCGGAAGACCGGCGCGCCCACTGGGAGAAGCGCTTCTTCGGCGCGCTCGAGGAAGGCTTCATTCCCGCGGGCCGCATCAATTCGGCCGCCGGCATCCAGATGCAGGCGACCCTCATCAACTGTTTCGTGCAGCCGGTGGGCGATTCGATTTCCGAGATCGTCGACGGCAAGCCCGGCATCTACACGGCGCTCGCCGAGGCCGCCGAGACCATGCGCCGCGGCGGCGGCGTCGGCTACGACTTCTCCTCGATCCGGCCCAAGGGCGCCGAGGTGAAAGGCACGCGCTCGCGCGCCTCCGGCCCGGTGTCGTACATGCGCGTGTTCGACCGCTCCTGCGAGACGGTCGAGTCCGCGGGCGCGCGGCGCGGCGCGCAGATGGGCGTGCTGCGCTGCGACCACCCGGACGTGGAGGAATTCATCCACGCCAAGGACCAGGGCGAGCTGACCAACTTCAACATCTCGGTCGGCGTCACCGACGAGTTCATGGCCGCGGTGGAGCAGGACCACGACGTCGAGCTGGTGCACAAGGCGAAGCCCTCCGCCGACCAGATGAAGGACGGCGCGTTCCAGCGCGAGGACGGCGCCTGGGTGTTCCGCAAGGTGCGGGCACGCGAGCTGTGGGAGCAGATCATGCGCTCGACCTACGACCACGCCGAGCCGGGGATCCTGTTTCTCGACCGCATCAATCGCGACAACAACCTCAACTACTGCGAGTCGATCGAGGCGACCAACCCCTGCGCCGAGCAACCGCTGCCGCCCTACGGCTGCTGCTGCCTGGGCTCGATCGACCTGACGCATTTCGTGCGCGATCCGTTCACCGCGGAGGCGCGCTTCGATTTCGAGCGCTTCGGAAGAGTGGTCGAGCTTTCCGTGCGCATGCTCGACAACGTGCTCGACGTGACCGCCTGGCCGCTCGAGCAGCAGCACAAGGAGGCGATGGCAAAACGGCGCGTCGGCCTGGGCTTTACGGGGCTCGGCGACGCGCTGGTGATGTTGCGGCAGCGTTACGACAGCGAAGACGCGCGCGCCAGCGCCGCGCGCATCTCGGAGGCGATGCGCGACTTCGCCTACCGCGCCTCGGTCGAGCTCGCCCGCGAGCGCGGCCAGTTCCCGCTGTTCAACGCCGACCTGTACCTCTCGGGCAGCAGTTTCGCCGCGCGCCTGCCCGACGAGATCAAGGCGCTCATCCGCAAGCACGGCCTGCGCAATTCGCACCTGCTGTCGATCGCGCCCACCGGTACCATCAGCCTCGCCTTCGCCGACAACGCCTCGAACGGCATCGAGCCGCCGTTCTCCTGGGTGTACACGCGGAAAAAACGCATGCCCGACGGCACCCTCAAGGAGTTCCCGGTCGAGGACCACGCCTGGCGCGCTTACAAAGCAATGGGCGGGGACATGGAGCACCTGCCGGAGCATTTCGTGACCGCGCTCGAGATCACGGCCAAGGCGCACGAGCAGATGGTCGCGGCGGTGGCGCCGTTCGTCGACACCAGCATCTCGAAGACGGTCAACGTTCCCGAGGACTATCCCTACGACGATTTCAAGGACCTGTATTTCGCGGCCTGGAAATCAGGCTTGAAGGGCCTCGCGACCTATCGTCCGAACAAGGTGCTGGGCTCGGTGCTTTCGGTGGACACGCCGGCGGACAAGGAACGCAAGGAGCCGCAGGATTTTCGCCAGGACGAAGTCAACCGGCGCATCCAGATCCGCAGCGTGCCGGCGCCGGTGCTCGCCAGCCTGCGCTGGCCGGGGCGCCCCAATCTGGCGGAGGGCAACCTCGCCTGGACCTACATGATCGAGCACCCGCACGGGGCCTTCGCGGTGTTCGTCGGCCACGTGGAGAACGGTCGCAAGCATGCCTTCGAAGTGTGGGTGAACGGTGCCGGCCAGCCCCGCGGCCTGGGGGCGCTGGCGAAAACGTTGTCGATGGACATGCGCGCCAACGATCCGGGCTGGTTGAAGCTCAAGCTCGACACGCTCGCCAAGACCTCGGGCGACGACGCTTTCGACATGCCCTTTCCGCCGCACGGCGAAAGGAAGCTCATGCCGTCGATCGTCTCCGCCTTCGCGCAGGTGGTGCGCTGGCACGTCGAGCAGCTCGGCGGCCACGACATCGGCGCGACGCCGGTGCTGGACACCCTGTTCAGTCTGAAGGAGCCCAAGACCGGAACCGACGGCACGATGTCGTGGACCGTGGACGTGTTCAATCCGCGTACCGGCGACGATTTCGTGCTCGGCCTGAAGGAGATCACGCTGCCGGACGGCATCACGCGGCCTTACTCGATGTGGCTCTCGGGCGAGTATCCGAAGGCGCTCGACGGCATGTGCAAGATCCTGTCGCTCGACATGCGGGTGCTCGATCCGGCCTGGGCCGGCATGAAGCTCCGGAAGCTGCTCGATTTCCCCGAGCCGCTCGGCGATTTCCTCGCCTTCGTGCCGGGCTCGAAGAAGCAGCAGACCTGTCCGTCCACCGTATCGTACGTCGCACGCCTCATCCTGCACCGCTACGCGATGCTGGGAATTCTGGATGAAAACGGCGTGCCGCACCGGGAGATGGGCATTCTGGAAACGCCATCCAACGGCCACGCCAAGCTGATGCAGGGCGGGCGCTGCCCGGAGTGCGGCAACAACACCATGATCCGCAAGGACGGCTGCGACTGGTGCACCGCCTGCGGCTACGTGGGTCAGTGCGGCTAGGCGCACTGCGCGGGTGAGAGTCGGCGAGCGGGCGCTCGCCGCACTGCCCTGGTTTCTGAGGCCGCTGTTCTGGCTGCAGCGCAGGCGCTGGGGCCAGGTGCTGCTGCCGGCGCTGACCTGGGCGCGGGTGCCGTCCTACTATCTCGCGCTGATCCACTTCTATTCTGCGATCGAGCGCAAGCGCTCGCCGCTCGAGCCGGGCTTGCGCTCGCTCATTCAGACGCGCATTTCGCAGCTCGACCATTGTGCGTTCTGCGTTGACATCAATGCCATGCTCGCCGCGGAGCGCAGTCATTCGATGGACAAGGCGCTGGCGGTGGGCGAGTGGCGCACGAGCGCGCTCTTCAGCGAGCGCGAGCGGCTGGCGCTGGAATACGCGGAGGCGGTGACCGAGGGGACCGTGACCGATGAACTCAGCCGCCGGGTCAAAGTCGATTTCGACGAGGATGGGCTCGTCGAGCTGACGGGACTGGCCGCGTTTCAGAACATGTCGGCCAAGTTCAACGCCGCGCTCGACATTCCGGCGCAGGGCTTCTGCCGCATGCCGGGGAGGAAATGAACGTGACCCGACTGCTGCCATCTGCGCTTGCGGCCCTGCTCCTCGCCGGCTGCGGCTCGATGAACGTGGTGTCGGATGGCGCCGATTCGAAGCTGATGCTGAAGGGCTATGACCCGGTCGCTTACTTTACCGACGGCAGACCCGTCCTCGGGCGCCCCGACATCAAGGCCGAGCATCGGGGCGTGACCTATCGCTTCGCCACCGAGGATCACCGGCGGCTGTTTACCGCCAACGCGGAGAAATACCTGCCGCAGTACGGCGGGTTTTGCGCCAACGGCATGGTGTATGCGATTCCGCTCGGCGGCGAGCCGGAGGTGTTCAAGATCGTCGACGGGCGGCTGTTCGTTTTCGGCGGCCTGCGCTCGCGGCTTTACTTCGAGATGGATCAGGAGCGCAATCTCAAGCT
>Ga0209342_10006843_pt1 | contig 11507 bp, 12 predicted proteins | sample RifCSP16_2_FD_184023 | JGI IMG/M metagenome (GOLD analysis project Ga0209342, IMG submission 184023) | Soil microbial communities from Rifle, Colorado - Rifle CSP2_sed 16_2 (SPAdes) (version 2) | ecosystem: Environmental > Terrestrial > Deep subsurface > Rock core/Sediment | place: Rifle... | reverse complement strand
CGTGAACACCGATTCTGAAATGTACCCAGAAGTGTTCACGATGAATCAGAATGACCGTTCACGATCCGTCAGAACGGGTGTTCACGATGAATCAGAATCGGTGTTCACGGTGGGGCAGAATACGCATCTGTGGGAGCCGGGGGCGGACAACTGCTTCCGGCGACCCGGCAGGGCAGATGAGAGCCTGTTCTCTACTCTGCCTGTTTTCTCGAGGCCGGTTGAATCTCTCGTCAATACCATTCCACCTTGAACCGACAGGGAACCCAATGCGGCCAACCTATTTGCTGCTTGCCACTTCCCAAACAGGAAAAACGTCAGTACCGACATTCCGTGTGCACATCACTCGATACCCCTGCCCCTGACTTACGAAACCTAATGGTCCGACGACGTAACGATGCGATATTGAAGCAGTATCATACCCGGACAACAGGGTAAAGGGCGCGTGGATGGTTCGCCATGTAGCAGCATTCTCATTGAGATCCGAAATGATGAAATTTTCCTTTCGAAGCAGTGGTGCGAAACTCATAAGTTTGTTGTCATCAACAATATCCAAATATGCCGCGCCATTCCCCAACCTCATGACGATTTGTTGCTCACCGTCCTGGCAAGAACCCTTGGTCACTTGCGGCTTTTCAATTATCCAGTGACCCACCATCGGCCCGACCATGGCGGCGAGAATCATGCTCAATCCGAGGATCATAGGCATCCAGATTTTATATCCCGAGGTTTTCAAATGTGGTACGGAATTCACCGGGATGTTCCTCCATCCCAACGTTGCCATCGTCAATATCGCTGCAACGAATGGATATGTTGCGGCCGTTAAACGTACACCTCCGTCCATATAGAAAAATGGTAATGACAGTAGAAAGCCCAGCAAAAAACACAACAACAAAACAAATATCCCTTTTGCCTCACTCTGCCGATTCCTAATGAAACGCATAGATCCCCATAAAAATGAGGGCACAATTACAACACTCCCTATAATAAAGTTAAGTTTGCTGTAGGCCGTCGATCCATCACTCTGCTCAGCAAGAACTCTTATCATCTGCCCAACAAAAATTACTGGGCTCATCAGCAAGTTTTTCAGGAGTCCTTTAAAGAGCGAAAGCGGTTCGCTCGTTACCAAGGATAGAGCTTTATCATAGACGAATGCGCTTTTTGCTGCCTCGGACATGGCATTAATCTGTGGATAATCAGACCAAACTTGCGTCCAGCCTTTACCCCCTGCAGCCAAACCATAAAGCGTGTATGAAAAATTTGCTAGAACCATCCCGCTTCCTCCCCCGCCATAAAGAAGCAGAAGAGATTTGTTGACTAGCCAGGCAAGAACGATAACCATGCCTGTCGCCATCGCGGGGTATAAACCAGAACCGAGCCGTCCGCGAAACAAATAAGCCGCGCACAACACGAATGCAGGAAGTACCAGCATTGCTCCAGCTCTCGCCAGCAGGGCAAGCGTCAACAAAAATATCCCTGCAACGAAAAGGGAAAGCCTGAGTTCACAAACCCCGCTCCATATCAGGGCAAATGCTAACAAACCTAGCGTCAGTCCAAGGCACTCGCTCATGGTAACCGGGAGATAGATTGCGGCGAATGCGTAGGTGACGGCATACATGACAATTGCAGCAATTTTTCCGTGCGTTCGAGCCACCGCATGTGTCGCCAAAAAGGCTGCCACACCAAAAAATACCGCTTGAAGCAGTAATGCATAGCTGAAATTCTCGCCAATGAGCGCCATTCGAGCAGCAAAGAAGGTGGCGTTCAACGGGCGGCGCTGGTTCCATGTATCTAGCACCCCCTCATGCAAAAGATGTTCGGCGCCCCAGAAATAGCCGTTTGCATCGCTCCATGGAATCAGCCCACCGACGACGTTGTAATTGGGAGGTGCTCCGCCGCTCCAACAGATAAAAATAGGGAGCATTGAAAGCATGACGGAAAACGTCAGTGCAGCCACATATCCGTGCTTTTTCCAAAGGGGTGAATCGAAGAAGGCGCTCTCTCGCCAACCTGAATATACGGTCCACACAACCAGAAAAAAAGCGAACAGAACAGCATAGCGACCGATGGGGTAAAGCTTGCTCATCAGAAAATGGGCGATATCAGAATTCATCATTGCCCAAAGAAAGGCAATGAGTGCAAGAAGCGCAAACGATAAGCTATAGACCGCCCGATTTTTAACCACTGTCACCTTTCTTTTCCAAAACAACAAACAATCTAAATGCCAGCCATTTTCCGACAATTGATGCAATTGCATTTTCAATCCGGAGAACCGGAGAAATCAGAAACGAAGGAATCAAACACCATGGGCGAAATCCGCCTGACAACGGGTAAACGAAAAAACTGATGTATTCTTTCTTTATCATCCCGATCGATGGAAAAGCTTTTTCCATGTTCGTGCTTTGGCGCGAGAACAAAAGAGTCGGGATGGCTTGATTGGCATCGAAGGGTAGCCGGTTCGGATCCAATGGACCTTCGGCAAGCGGGTCAGCGTGCATGTCCACCGGCTCGGGGTGAGCATAACGGTAAAATGCCCAACTCATCAGGGTAATGGCAGGCTCAATCAGGATGATCCTGCCCCCCGGCTGAAGAACACGCTCCGCTTCTGCCAAAAATCTACGCGGGCGTTCGATATGATGCAATACATCAACAGCGACGATGTTGGAAAAACTTTCGTTGGTAAAAGGCAATGCCTGCGCATCTGCCACTGTATCCAACCAGGGATTGTAAACGATATCCGTCGACACAACTTCTTGGAGATATTCCTTCAGGTTGCCCGTGCCCCCACCGATTTCGAGGCTCCTTCCCGAAATACACTGCCCGATGATTCTGCGATAATAATCGGCATAGATCGCCCGCAGGGAAGGCTTCTTGTACCAAAGTAATCTATGCTCCTTAAGAATACCTGCGGTCATTAAAACGCCTTCAATTTTCTGAACGCAAATACCACCATTTTCAATAATAGCCATCCGTGCTCAAAGCGCGATATCTGCGTTTCGCCATATTTACGACCTGCATAAACAATTGGAATTTCAATAACCTTTAGGTTTAGTTTTGCCGCTCCGAAAATAAGGTCAAAATCGCCAAAGGGGTCGAATTCGCCAAAATAACTCCGGTTTTCGGAAATATTCTTGTAATGCTTCTTACTCAGTACCTTCGTGCCACACAAGGTATCCGTAAATCTCTGGTTCAGCAGCCAAGTGAACAACCATGAAAACGTACGATTAGCAAGATAGTTGAGAAAGCGCATGGCATCTTTTTCTAGAGGGTACACAAGGCGGGAGCCATTGATAAATTCACCCTTTCCGGAAGCGATAGCCTCATAGAACTTTGGTAAAGCTTCAGGGGGCATTGTTAAGTCAGCGTCAAGAATCATCAATATCTCACCACGTGCATGCTCGAAGCCTATGCGCACTGCATCTCCCTTTCCTTTTCCATTCTGAACAAGAACCTTGATGTTCAAATCAGAGTAGGCTGAAATCACGCGCCGGACTTCCTTCAGTGTATCGTCCTGGCTATGCCCTTCGACAAAAAGGATTTCGATATCTGAGCAGAATCTAGGTATTCTACGCACGGCATCCTCGATATTGCCGCGTTCATTACGGCAGGGAATAACCACGGTAACGGAAGGCGTGCCAGATACTAAGTTGCGCAGCGGTCTTGCAACAACATAATTTCGCAGGCAAGCCTTTCGGATGATAGGCAAAGGCGCGAGATAACGATTAACTAGCGTGCCAAGCCCAAAGAATCTGCGTGGTAGTAATTGCCGCCATTCCTGCCTCACCGTCTCAAAATCTGAGAGGTAAAGAAAATTTGCGATATCATCGGGAGAAAGCGCGTTTTGCTCCTTCTGGGGCATTTTGAGGCCCACAAATCTGGCAAGGGCGAGAAGTGGTTCCCATATTTTTGAGTAATAGGCGATGACGATGCGCGTATTTGGGGTACATAAATAATGAAGATTCGACAATGTTGTCTGGCAGTCCTCCAGAGACCCGATTGTGTCTGATATGACAATCACGTCGAACGGACCAGGAAGAGATGAAATAAATTCTCGATCCTCGACATCCCCGACACGAAACTCAAGATCTGGGTAACGCGCCTGAGCCACTTTGACCATATTCTCGCTGAAATCCACACCGACTCCATAGCTGGGATTCAATTCGGCAAGCAGACGACCGGTTCCGCACCCAAGGTCGAGCACCCGAAGTCCTGCTGGAATTAAAAAACGCATATAACGGAAGTCTTCTTGGTAAAAGAATGCGTTTTTTTCTATCCATTCTTCTCTGTGAGCGGCTTGAGCGTCGGCCAGCTCCCGAATGATAGCCTTTTTTGGTGACAACTCATGATGCATGTTGATTCCGGGTTTTCAAAACCCCGCCCATGGTGACCCAGAAAAACAAGCCTAGGCTGCTCGCAAGTGCCACGATAATCCCAAACAAAATCGAAACCAGCAAGGCATCACTTGGTGGGATATTTAAAAAACCAAACGCCACCACCATCGCCCCTTCTCGTATCCCCCATCCCGCGACGCCAATAGGGATCATCGAGACAAGCATCACCAAGGGGACCAGAAGGAGACAATCTTCTAGTCTGGCAGGAACGTGAACAACCTTAGTAAGGGCATATACAAATACCGCAACCGATAGGTGCACGAGCAAGGAAAGTCCTATTACTTGAAAAAGATATTGCTTGTTAATTATCAAGTCATAGCAGGAATCGGCCAAATTTTTCCCGGCTTCAATTATTCGCCAACGGTTCCATGCTTTAGGCAGGCGGCTCACGCCATTCAATAATACCGCGCCTCCCATCGTCCCAAACACTATCAAACCGATTGTCCACCACGCAAACTGTCTAGGAACAATGGCCCAAAGCCACGGCAGCGAAAGAAATGCGAGCAGTAGCAAGGCCGCCAGCGCCGTCAATCTGTCCAATAATACGCTGCTGATAGATATTGCCAGGGGAATGCCGAGTTTATATACATACCACGCGCGAACCCCATCCCCGCTGATGGATGGCAGCACCTGTCCGAAAAAATTACCAATGACCACGAGACGGTAGGCAGTGCCGACATCGAAAGCCCTGCCACCAAGGCGCATCAACCTCGTCCAGCGCAGCGCCGGTAGTATTGCAAGTGCTGCCATTATTACCGCAGCAACCACAATCGCTTTTATGTCCACTTCCAACAAACGTCCGCCGATCCCCTTTACGTTTGTGGATTTAACAATAATTACGACCAGCCCCACTGAAATGAACATCTTCAATAACAATCGTGCTAAGCCTTTAGCAAAAGCAACTCTTCCATGTCGTGGTAAAGGCCAGGCGTTATTCATCTATTCCACCTTCATGGGGGTGAGATTTAATTTCCAAAAAAGAAATTGTTACCCATTTTGGTTTTTGCCCATACTATCTATTGGGGTTTCTCCCCAAGCTCGACGGAGTACGCGACCGATTCCGGTTGCAGTCCAAGCCGTTCGAGACCGAGCTTCGGAAGATTCGCGTGGTTCTCCTTCAGCTCTTCTTCATAAAGCACGTCTGGTACGGCGAACTCATAATCCAGCCTGAACATCTGTTTGATCAGGCCGCCCACCTCCATGTCTATGATGATGTTGGCATCACTGATGAGCAGCTTGGGCGGCACGTTCGTCGCTCACGACATCCTGTCTCGCGCGGCATTCGCACGTTCCCGTGCATCACAGTTCCGTAGATTCCGTTCAGAATGGAATTGTTTCAGTGGAACGCGCAGCAGCTCCGCAGCCTTGGACTCGCTGATCAGGTCCTCGGCGAGCGCGTGATACACCAGCTGCGTAAAAAGCTGGGTCTTCTCCCGCGGATATTCATCGCACGGTTCTTCCTTGTGCCAACCGCGCCCACGGAACAGACGCACCATCGTCTGGTAGTGCACGTCGGCGAGAATGTCGAGATCGTTGGCGCGGTGCATCCAGCCCCCCATGCTCAGGCCATAGACCTTCTTGAGCACGCACAGCTCCTGCGGTTCGAGCCAATGGCGGCGCTGGCCGAGTTCATTAAAGGCCACGGTCTTGGCGACGAGAAATGCGCCGGCGAAACGATTGGAGGCCTTCTCCTCGTCGAGCGCACTGCTCAGCCGTCCTTTCAGGAGGAGGTGGCCTAACTCGTGTGCCAACGTGAACCGCTGCCGATCCCCGGGCCACTCTTCGCCAACAACAATGATCGGCATGCCATTAACTGTTGCAGCCAATCCATCAAAGCGGTTGCCATGGAAGAGTTTGGTCTGGAAGACCTTGATGCCGTTCTCTTCCAGGGTGTCGGTCAGCTCGGGGATCGGGTTGGAGCCGAGGTCCCAGGCCTTGCGCACGCGATCGGCGACGACCTCGATTTCGGCGTAGTCATTGATGCGTTCCGGCAAGCCTTTGGGGATCTTGAAAGGTTTGATCGGTAGAGTAGGGAAGACGTGCTCAAGCTCAAGGTACCGCTCGATCTGCTCGATCACGTCGCCCTCGATTTGGCGAAGCAGTTTCTTCGGCAGCTTGGTGTGCTTGCGGTACTCGACCTCTTCCAGTTCCACCTGTTCTGTTCGTAGGAAGTACTCCACGGGCACGCCCAGCGCCTTCGAGAGGGACAGCAGGACACCCGAGGAGGGCGTGGATTTGCCGGTCTCATACTTGGAAATGGCCATGGCGCTGACACCGACTTTTTCCGCGAGTTCGCGCAAGGAAAGGCCGGCAGCGGTCCGTGCCTGCTTGATGCGCTCTCCGATCATGTCGTGCGCTCCTGTTTACAAAAATTGAATATTAATGTAAGTTTTGTAAACTATAGACAGTTGTGCAGTCAGGGTCAAGTTCAGAACCATCATTTTCAAACCTTGGTGATTGCCGCGCGGTAAAGAAACGGAATACATGGTATGTCCGCGCGTCACCGGCCGCGAACCCAGCGACGATACGCCTCGATCCACTCGGCGCCCGCGGGCGGCGGGCGGGGCAGCGGCAGGTCGAGGATCGGAATCGCCTGTTGTTTCTTGCCGCGTCGGCAGATGGCGACGATGTCGTCAGCCATCCCGAGGTTGATCTGCTCGACCGTTACCAAACTTCCGAGGACTTTGGTCTCGAACGGCAGCACGAGGTTGTCGGCGATCAGCGTGAGGAAACCCGTGCGTTGTTCGGATTCATTGTAGGCATCGGTAATCGCTTCCTCGATGAGTTGTTCGAGCCGCGAGCGGCTCGGTGGCCACCCGCGGGTCGTGGCGCGTCGTTTCTTCGTGGGCGCTTGTGGCATGGGCTTCGTTGCCGGTCGCTCAGTCTGTTCGACCCGGCGCGGGCGCATCGTCCGTGCCGATCCGATAGCCCATTGCGCGATAGCCGCGCTGGCGCTTGTCCCACATCCGCCGCACGGCGGGGTGGCCGGTGTCTATATAGTCGTGGATGCGCACATCGGTCTTGGTGGCGTGTGCGCGGTGCAGGCGCCCGGCGTATTGCTGAAGTGTGCCCTTCCACGAGACGGGCATCGCGAGCACCAGGGTATCGAGCGGCGGGTGATCGAAACCCTCCCCGATGAGACGGCCGGTCGCGATCAACGTTCGCGGCGCTTCGCCGGGCAGGGTGTTCAGCGATTCGAGCAGGCGCGCGCGTTCTTTCTTGCCCATTCGACCATGCAGGACGAACAGGTTTTCGACCTTTCCGGCGAGAACCGAAGCGAGCGTTTCAAGCTGATCCGTGCGTTCGGTCAGGACGAGGATGCGGCGTCCGTCCTGGCTGGCGGTGACGACATCGGCGGCGATGCGCTCGTTGCGCCGGGTATCCGCGGCCAGATGCCGGAAGACATCCTGAATCCCGGCGTCGGGCGGTACGTCGAATGGCCCGTCGAGGAAGCGCGGCAGTACCGCCAGTTGTTGTGGCGCCCCTTCGGGGCGCGGCGCTTCATGCCGCACCGGTCCGCATTGCATGAAGATGATCGGGTGCCGGCCGTCGCGTCGCACCGGCGTCGCCGTCAGTCCGAGGACGAATCTGGCCTTGGCGCGCTTCAGGATTGCCTCGAAGGAGAACGCCGACAGGTGGTGGCATTCGTCCACGACGATATGACCGTAGCGCTCTACCAGCTCATCGGTCTCCCCCTTGCGGGAGAGGGACTGCATCACGGCGATGTCTATCTTGCCGGTCGGCCTGCGTCGACCGCCGCCGATGGTGCCGACGATTTCGTCGGCGCCGAGCAACGTGCGCAGCCGTTCCCGCCATTGATTGAGCAGTTCATTGCGGTGGACCAGGATCAGCGTATTGACGCCGCGCCGGGCGATGATCGCCGCCGCCGTCACGGTCTTGCCGAAGGCTGTCGGTGCGCTCAGCACGCCGGTGTCGTGCCTGAGCATCTCGGCAACGGCTGTCTCTTGATCGGGGCGCAACGTGCCGACGAAGTCCACGTCCAAGGCCTGACCGTCATAACGCTCGTTGGCAATCTCCAGGGCAATCCCGTTTTCCCGCAGCAGTTGCTGTACGGTGTCCAAGCAGCCGCGCGGCAGGCCGACGTGGCGGGGATAGTTCTCGGCGCAGCCGATCACGCGGGGCTTGTTCCACACCGGCAGGCGCATAGCCTGCGCCCGGTAGAACTCCGGGTTTTGAAACGCGGCCAGTCGGATCAGGCGATTGGCGAGTGGCTGCGGGAGCTGCGCTTTTTCGAAGTAGATCTGATTGGCCAGGGTGACCGACAGCCGCTCGGGCAGCGGGCCCGGCAATTTATCGAGCGGCGTGGTAGGACGCTTCCAGGGTTCACGCTGGTCTTCCTCGGCGATGAAGGCCACGTCCAGCGGATGCGCGCCGCCCGAGGCGCGAGAGATCGCCGGCGCAATGCGGCCAGGCGGCATCGTTTGGACGGAGGTCAGGAACGCCCATTGGTCGGGGTACGGCGCCAAGCTGTCGTCCACGAACAGGCTGAAGCCCTGTTCGCGCGGCTGTTTCTGCAGCGGCAGGGCGATCAGATTGCCGAAACCCCCTTTCGGCATCATGTCCTGGTTGGGGAACAGCCGGTCATAGGAAGAAAGCTTGAGCTGGTGAGTGCGGGCGCAAGTACGGCTGATGATGGCCGTACCGAGTGCTCGCGCTTCCGCCGCCGGTGCCGCGGCCGTGAAAAATATCCAGGCATGCGCCCCGTTGCCTGAACGGGAGATTTCGAGCGCCACCGGTACATCGAGCTCGCGGCACGATTGAGCAAACGCCCTGGCGTCTTCGCGCCATTCCTCACTGTCGAAGTCAACGGCGAGGAAGCGGCAGGTATTGTCCGGCAGCAGCGGATAGACACCAACGGTGTGGTACCCAGCGAGGTGATCGTAGATGGTCTTGTCGGTCAGTGCGATCAGTAGCCGGTGACCGCACTCGCCGCACTTGATGCGTGGCTTCTCGCACACGCCGGCGCGCCACTCGTTGGCGCAGGCCGGGGAATAGCCCGAGCGGCCGTTTCGGCTCTCCCATCGGACAGAAAAGGCGTCATCCCGCCCACGAAACAGGCGGCGGAAAAGCGCGATCTTCTCTTCGGTCGATAGGCTGGCGGACGAAACGCTGGGTGGCCGTGATGCCTCGGTCGGTTCGTCGCCATTCTGGTGGTGCGGGATACCATGCCGCGCGAGCAGCGCGGTGAGGCGGGCATTTTCGGCGCGCAGCCGCTCGCATTCGGTCGCGAGATCGAGCGAGGTCGGTTCCGTGGTCTTTGGGTTCACACCATCACTTTTTCCTGGCGCGAAAGGCCGAATCGTTGCCCATGTGGAAGAAGATATGGCCGTGCAGTTCGCCCCTTAGATCGCGGCCAGGCCGCTGCCGGAAGCCTCGTCCATTTCGACCCTCCCCGCCCACGTGAATTCGGTACGGTTTCCGGCGTTGCGGTAATCCAGTTCCTCGTGTACCAAGCCGAAGCGGTGTAACCGACGATTCAAGGAAAATCCGGTTAATCCCGTCTATTCCCCTATTTAACCAGGCAAGGCCTCGACCCTGGCGCGCTGCTCGTTGAGTTTGGCGAGCGCGGCTGCGAGGTGAAGTCCTCTGCGGTGTCGCCGGCGGTTCAAGAACAACCTTATTTTGTTTGCGCTCCGCTTTGCTTATCCATCAGTTCCTTGATTCTCGGAAGGAGGCTCGGCAGTTCCTTCCTGGCGATCGTCCATACGATCTCGTAATTGATGCCGAAATAGTGATGAATGAGCTTGTCCCTCACGCCGGCGAGATCTTTCCAAGGAATCTGGTGCGCGGATTTCCGCAAATGGGCAGTGAGTTTCTTCGTCGCCTCGCCGATGACCTCCAGGTTGCGGATAACGGCGTCCTGTGTCTTGGCGTCTTTCAGAAACTGCTCGAAAGTCAGACCAGAGGTATATCGGGAAATCCGGTGCATAGCCTCGTGGATGTCGCCGAGGTAGTCGCGATCCCGGCGCTTAGACATAACTCAGGGTCTGGCGGATGTCGGCGGCGATGTGCTTGTAGCGCGGGTTTTTCAGGCTTCGACGGAGGGTGTCGGCGGTTGTCAGATCAACCCTGCGACCCAGCGCCTTCTCCAGGTAGCTGGCTAACTCGACGAAGTCGAGCCCGATAGGTTTCTCGAGTTGGACCAGAACGTCCACATCGCTTGCTTTGGTTTGTCTGCCTTTCGCGAAAGAGCCGTAAAGAGCTACTCTTTTTACGCCGTATCTATCCCGCAGATACGGCAGTTCTTTCTTGAGCGTCTTGCGTATGCTCGCTCTGTCAGCGGTTTTCTTCATAGAAGATGGCAACCCTGGCGTTCATGGATATGGCTCCCGCCTCTCGACTAAAAGGATAAACCAGAATTCGCCGCGATGCATGGGGTTCCGATGCACCCCCATCGCGCAGTGTGGGCGCACGGCGGGTGGCACGATCCCCCGCTGTAAATCCTGTCTATTCCGTTTCTAACCCGGCAGGGCCTCGACCCTGGCGCGTTGGGCGTTGAGGCTGGCGAGCGCCGCCTCGAAGTCGTGCACCCGCTTTTGTTCCTGCTCGACGACGGGTTTCGGCGCACGCGCGACGAAGTCGCTGTTCGCGAGTTTCGCCCGGCATTTCGCGAGGTCCTTCTCGATCTTTTCGATTTCTTTCTTCAGGCGCCCCAGCTCGGCCTGTTTGTCGATGAGCGAGCCCAAGGGCACGAGCACCTTCATGTGGCCGACCAGCGCCGTGGCGGATTCGGGCGCGCGCTCGCCCGGCTTGAGCCAGATGACCGATTCGGTCCGGGCGAGGGCCGCGATGTAGTGGCGGTTGGTTTCGAGGTGGGCGCGATCGGCGGCGCTGCCTTCCTGGAGGAGCACCGGTATAAGTTTTCCCGGGGCGATGTCCATCTCGCCGCGGATGTTGCGGATGCCGGTGACGACCGCCATCACCCAGCGCAGTTCCTTGGTCGCCGCGGCGTCGATCTTTTCCGGCCGAGGGCGCGGGTAGGGTTGCAGCATGATGGTCGGGCCGCGGCCCTCACCCTCATTCCGACCAGAATAGAGATTTTCACTTACTTCCCCTCTCCCTTCGGGAGAGGGCAAAGGGTGAGGGAGATCGGCCCTC
>Ga0209342_10006842_pt1 | contig 11508 bp, 12 predicted proteins | sample RifCSP16_2_FD_184023 | JGI IMG/M metagenome (GOLD analysis project Ga0209342, IMG submission 184023) | Soil microbial communities from Rifle, Colorado - Rifle CSP2_sed 16_2 (SPAdes) (version 2) | ecosystem: Environmental > Terrestrial > Deep subsurface > Rock core/Sediment | place: Rifle... | reverse complement strand
AGACCCGGGGATATGTTGTCGACGGAATGGTGACGAAGTCCGGTCGCAGAATCATCACGACGACGATCGCCGTCACTGAACAACTCGTCGGAGATGATCGTCTGAAGTTCTTGGCGTCCACAGAAAACATGGCCATTCTTTCTCCGCTCTATGAGCGTTCCGACGGGTCGATTCTCCTGTTCACAGTGACGTCGAAAAATCTTGGGTTCTATCACCTCGATCTCAACAAAGGTTCCCTGATCAAACAACCGTTGTTGAACTCGTCAATAATTCGCGAGATGCGAGCAGGACCCCTTGGAATTTACCGTGTTGGAGGATCTTCTCTGGTGAAAGGATTACAGCTTCTCACCGAGGATTCCTCCGGTGTGCTCTGGGCGGCTACGCCGGTAGGGATCATGTCCTTCCCGCCATCCGGTTTGCAGTACCCGGTTCGGGCGCCCGTCCTTTGGAAGATCGTTGCCAACCATGCCGTATTTTATTCATCAAGTGCCGCGGATGATTTCCGATATGTCACATTCCGGGCGGCTCCGCTGCTCGAAGGACAGTACGACCCTGTTGGATACTTTGAGGGACAGCGACTTACACTTCCATCGTCCATGAACAACCTCTCGTTTGTCTTTGCCGATCGTTCATATCGGACAGAAACGGGCGTGTTCTTTCAGTACAGGCTGGACGGCGTGGACACCTCCTGGTCTGACCCGGTTTCCGAAATGGAAGCTCGCTATTACGATGTTGATCAAGGGACTCACCGGTTCCGTGTTCGTTCAATGACCCCGGATGGTTTGATCTCGAAGGAGCATTGGGTGGATGTCAAGATCATAGTTCCGTTTTGGAAGGCGACGTGGTTCGCTGCACTCTCGATCGTGACAGTGCTGTATGGCAGTGGCAGGCTCTATGCGCGGCGAATCCGCCAGCTCAGGGAAGAGAGCGACCGCTCAACATTGCAGGCCGTCCGCGAAAACGAATTACATATGGCAAAGACACTTCAAGCAGGTATGCTCCCCGCCGCGTGCCCACAGATAAGAGGATTCGCCTTTGCGGCCCATTCACAACCTGCATCCGAGGTTGGGGGGGATTTTTACGATTTTCTGCAGGAAGAGAATCGTGTCGGCATTGTCCTCGGCGACGTCTCCGGACATGGTATCACCGGCGCAATGATCGTCGGCATGGCCCGTACCTCGCTGCGTTTTGCAAGCTCTCAACTCGACGCTCCCGCGCAGATATTGAGCGTGGCCAACGAACGCCTGCGTCAGGATATCAGCCGCAATGTGTTTGTTGCGATGTTCTACGGTGTTCTTGAACCGAAGAAGCGTATGCTCCGGTATATTTGCGCGGGAATTCCGACGCCGATCCTGGTGCGCAACGGGCGGGCATCCTACCTTCCTCAAACGCATGGCGATCGATTTCCGCTCGGCATTTTGTCTGGAGTGCGATACAAAGAAGCAAAAATTCCGCTCCGCCCGAACGACCTTGTGATCTTCTACACGGATGGCATTGTGGAAGCAATGAACCATACAAAGGAGGAATTCGGATTCGAGCGGCTGTTACATAGCGCCGAAGAACTTGCATCCGAAACGACGGAATCCGTCGTTCGTAAACTCATGGACAACGTTGGACGTTTTACGGAAAACGCTCCCCAGGACGATGACATATCGATGGTCGTCCTCAGAGTGGAGAAGGGAGGCCGGTCATGATGACATTTGCACGCGTCTTGCGCCTGCAACTCTGGGTCCTGGGAATTTGGGGAATCCTCCTGGTGACCGCTTTCGCTTTTGTCCTCGGCCCATCATATGCATCGTTTGTTGTGGGCTGGGGAATTGCCGTCTTTTGGACTGCGATGCTCTTGATCGAAGGATCGGCGTACGTGTTTGAACGTTGGCGTTCCGCGCTCGTTGTTCCGCGCGCGACGAAGTTCATGGCCACGGCAACGATGATCGCCACTCTCCTGCTCTTTGTCCTTCCCTGGTTACGATTCGTCGTCATTATCCTGAGCGAGACGATGTGGTTTGATCTCAAGTCGTACATTGCGGAATCAGTATTCGGGGGCTCCTACTGGGTCAACGCGCGATTCGCAGTCGCGATCCTGGTCACATGGGCCTTCATGTTCGGGTTCGGCCAAGGCGTACGAGCCCTCCTTTCGCACGGCACCAGTGACGGCGTGTCCACAGCCCGCTGGTTGAAAATCGTTCTCATCGTCATGTTGGTCGTGATGTCCCTGGTCATACCGGGTCTCGTGGCGGTGTCGTTGCGGTGGATGCGGAATATGTCGTGGAGCGAATGGTATGCCGGCGCCTGGCGCGAGCAAGCTCTTCCTACCTTCAAAATTGTCGGTTATGCGTGCTTTCTCTTCGTTTCCATGAGGACGCTCCTTGCCTGGATTCGGATGTCCTCCACGATACGAACGCTCCAGGTGATCATTGTATCGGCTCTCCTGTGCATGGTCCCCTTCTTCTATGGGTTTGCACGGTATGGTCCGACGCTTCATCACCTCGACGTCATGGAAAATATCTATGCTGTTGTCACGGCACTGTTGCCGTTCGTCTTTTGGGGGATACACACGCTCTTCACTCTTCGGAAGCGGCAAGTACTCCCGCCTGTGACTCCGGGATGATGTCATTGGGGGACAGATTCGAAGTACGACCTGTGATCGGATTGGAGCAGAAAGCGGTGGACCGCGCTGCCGACAGGGCGCGGTCGCTCGGATTCACGGGGGCGCAGGTCGACGATATTTGTACGGCTGTGCGCGAAGCGTGTTTGAACGCAGCCGAGCATGGCACGACCGTCAACGACACATATGAGGTCACAATCTGGTATGATAGTACGACGTTGTCCGTTGAGGTTTGGAGCCGGCGAGTTGCGATCCATCCCGGCGCAGCACCTCCTCATCTTGAGACCAAGATCGACGGGAATGAGAACCCCCGCGGCTGGGGGATATTCCTCATGCAGCGGCTTGCAGATTCATGTACATTTGAGACCAGGAATGGCGGAACCGTCGTTCGATTGACATTCCAGCAACATCGATCGTCATGACGCACTAAGCGGAGGATCCACGCACCGTGGCAGACACAACACATGAACCTGGGCCGGAATTCGACGTCACGTCAAGCTGCGAGCGGGGCATGGGGTTGATCACGTTGTCCGGCTACATCGCATCGAACGCGGAAGCCGCGATTCTCAAGGCGTACGACACAGTAACACAGCAAGGAGCGAAGGAGATTCGCTTCCATTGTGCTTCTGGAATCGTATTGACCAGCTCCGGAATCGCAGTTCTCATTTCTACGGTCGCAAAGGCGCGCAAGCGAAGTCAGCGTATCGTCGCTTCGGGATTGTCCGCCCACTACAAGAAGATCTTCTCCATGATCGGCTTGTCGGAGTATGTCGTGATCAATGACGATACCGCGGACAAACACTGAAATGTCTATGCAGATCAAAGCCGTCATCTTTGGCGCCTCGGGCATGGTCGGCGAAGGAGTTCTTCACGAAGCCCTTCGGCATTCCGAAGTTGTATCGGTGCTCGTCATCGGACGAAGATCATGCGAGATTCGACATGAGAAATTGAGGGAAGTGGTCACACCGAACCTGTACGATCTCTCGAGCCTCGAGGGTCAGTTTACTGGCTACAATGCCTGCTATTTCTGCTTGGGGACGACGTCGGTCGGTAAGAAAGAAGACGAATATCGCCGCATCACATATGACCTCACGCTGCATGCAGCCCGAACATTGTCACGGCTGAATCCTGATATGACCTTTTGTTACATCTCCGGACTCGGAACGGACAGCAGCGAACAAGGAAAAAGCATGTGGGCGAGAGTAAAGGGCAAGACGGAAAACGACCTGATGAAACTCCCCTTCAAGGCTGCTTTCATGCTCAGACCGGGTTTCATCAGGCCGATGGCAGGTCTGAAACGATCACACTCGTTCGCGCGAGTACTTATCCCTCTGTATCCGTTCCTGCATACGGTGGCTTCCAACTACGTGTGCACGTTGGAAGACGTTGGACGAGCGATGATCAATGTGACGCGGCTTGGCTATGAAAAGCGGATCCTGGAATGTGAGGACATTGAACGGTGTGCGCGGGGCGAAGTATAACGTTCGCCCACGAATCGACACGAATGCATAATGGGATGGCTCCATTATCGCTGAGAATATGTGTATAATGAATGTTCTTATGCAGCTAGAATTATTTTTGAAAAGTTACAACCATGACTGCCTCCAAACGCATTGCTCTCGTTGCACACGACAACCGCAAGAAAGACCTTGTGGAATGGGTCGAATGGAACGCGGAATCCCTCGTTCGGCATAAAATCGTGTGCACGGGGACGACGGGTGCACTCGTCGAAAAGACGCTGACGAAAAAGTTGGACAAGTCGACACGACAATCGCTCAGCCTACGAAAACTGAAATCCGGTCCGCTTGGCGGGGATCAGCAGTTGGGATCACTCATCGCAGAAGGGGAGATCGACGTCCTCGTATTCCTCTGGGATCCAATGGAACCTCAACCGCACGACGTCGATGTCAAAGCGTTGCTGAGGATCGCGGTCCTGTACAACGTCCCAACGGCCTGCAACCGGTCAACGGCCGATTTCATGATTTCGTCGCCGTTGTTCACAGCGGAATATGAGCCTGCTGCTATCGATTTTTCCGGTCACCTGAACAGGAAATTGCACCCGTAGGTATGCCCGATAGGCCGGCATGACCGGGTTCGGCGTGTCACCGACCCCGGTTTTTCGGTAGCTAAAATCGATGCGTGCGAACTCATCTCCGAAGACGTCCTTTGGCGCAAGCGTTGGGCGTTCCAGGAACCGGAATTTCCAGGTTCCGTTGAGCGACCGAAAGAACGGCGAGCCTTCGCGGCCCACAGAAATCCGGCAAGTATCGGAGCTGCACGGCGCATGGTATTGTCTCACGTGAGGGTTTTCACGAACGTGGATCTCAGGAGCTTCGCACTTTCTTCTGGCGTCACATCGCGTTGCGGCTCGGCCAACATTTCATACCCGACCATGAATTTTCTGATGTTTGCGGAGCGGAGGAGCGGCGGATAGAAATGCATGTGGAGGCACCATTCGGGATGCCGATGTCCGTCTGTCGGCGCCTGATGAATTCCGGAGGAGTATGGAAATGGGGCTTGGAAGAGCGCATCGTACGATTTCGTCAACCTGCTCAGGGCATTCGCGAAGAATGACACGTCGGAAAGTGAGAAGTCGAGGATCGACTCCATCCGACGGCGCGGCACGATCATTGTCTCGAACGGCCACACGGCCCAGAATGGCGTCAGGACGACAAATCTGTCATTTTCGAACACGATCCGGTCCGACGCGCGTATTTCAAACCGGACATAGTCCGATAAAATGGCACGTTTCTTCCGGGAATAGTACTTCCTGCACTGGAGAAACTCTTTAGCCGTTTCCATCGGTATGTTTTCCTGCGCCCAGATCTGACAGTGGGGATGTGGATTGCTGTTCCCCATCATCGCTCCCTTGTTCTCGAAGATCTGGATGTGGCGTATGCGCCTGTTCTCGGCGATCGACGCACATTCTTTCTTCCAGGTCTCGATGACGTTCACAATATCGGGTTCGCTCATGTCCGCGAGCGACAGATCGTGACGCGGTGAAAAATTAACGACACGACAGACGCCGCGCTCCGGCCGCGCCGTAAAGAACGGATTCTTGGTTTCATACTTCTCCACCGGGCTCCCGTCAAGCGCAGCGAAGTCGTTCGTAAATACATATGTCGATGTATAGTTCGGATTACGTTCTCCGTTTGCGCGGACGTTTCCGGGGCAAAGGTAGCAGGCGGGGTCGTACGCCGCCCGTGGATGTTCCATCGCTTCGCTGATTTCTCCCTGCCACGGTCGTTGCGTTCTCTGCGGCGAAACGAGGACCCAGTCCCCCGTGAGTATGTTTTTCCTTCGATGCGGTCGGGTGAACGTCATGCCGACCCCTCCGGCATTGAAGTTACGCTCGCCGCGCGGGGCCGGCTGATCACACTCGTTCCTCCGACAATCGTTGTATGATACACCGGTGGCGTTCTCCCATACGTTTTCCGGAAACGCTCCTCAACGGTCCTTCGAACCGACCCGACAGCATCGGGCCGAACAAGATTGATCGTGCAACCCCCGAATCCTCCCCCCATCATGCGCGCGCCATAGACGCCCGGCAGGCCTCGGACTATGTCAACGAGTTGGTCGAGTTCCCGACAACTCACTTCGTATTCGTTTTTTAGACCTTCGTGCGTTTCAAACATCTTTTCTCCAAACGCGCTAAGCCGGCCGGTTTGGAGGTCTTCGCATCCCCGAAGAAGACGGGCATTTTCCCGGATGACGTAGGCACACCGGTTGAATACGGTTGCATCCATTTCAGATCGAGCAGATTCGAGCAACTCCAGAGGAACGTCCCTGAGGGATGCAATGTGCGGATGGCGTCGCGAAAGCGCTGCGATCCCACGTCCACATTCTTCACGCCGCTTATTGTATGCTGACGATGCCAACGAATGAGATACCTCGGTATTAAAGAGAAGAATGGCCGCGTCTCCCCGTATTTCCACGGACGTATATTCCAGCGATCGGCAGTCGATCCGGAGAACCGCGTTTTCTTTGGCAAAAATATTGATGAACTGGTCCATGATGCCGCATTTGACACCGACAAATTCGCTCTCCGACCGTTGCGCGAGTTTGGCTAGCGACATCCGGTCGATGCCGAGTTCGAATACTTCGTTCAGCGCGAATGCAAATCCTGCCTCAACAGCAGCGGACGATGAAAGACCGGCCCCGATCGGGATGTCCCCTCCGAAGACGCAGTTGACTCCGCGGATTTGATATCCGCACTTTTGGATCTGGTCCAGGACGCCGATCAAATAGTTCGGCCAACCCCGAGGGGCCGGCTGAAGATCGTTCAGATCCGCGATATACCGGTCTTTCATGTCGAGAGCGGTCATTACACACTGACTGTCCGTCCGCGGCGTAACCGCCAGGATGATCGCACGGTCGATCGCCGCCGGCAGGACATAACCCAGGTTGTAGTCTGTATGCTCGCCGATCAGATTCACCCGACCAGGGGACCGGACCACGAGAGGTTCCTCCCCGTAGAGTTCTTTGAATGTTCGGACGGTCTCAGAAACGTCGTTTGTCATGGACGCGAAGAAGTGTGTCGCCGAATCATCACGTCGAGCCACGCGGAATGAGTTTCGCTTCGAGAACGATCTCCTGGATCTCCGTCGTTGCGTTCTCGATCGTTTCAATCAGGACCTGCGCCGCCTTCCTGCCCATCTCGAATGAAGGTTGATCGACGGTCGTGATCTGTGGCTCAACGAGAGTGGTGATCTTATTGTTCGAAAACCCGACGATGGCAACGTCCGCAGGAATACGGAGGCCGGCTTCCTTGATACGTTGATACGCACCAATGGCGACGGGGTCGTTCACGGCAAAGACGGCGTCGGGAAGGTCTTGTTCCGCTATGAGGGAACTCATCGAGTCGTACCCGTTCTGTTCGTGCAATCCACCATACCGGATCCAGCGCTCGCGTACTTCAATCTCTGCGCGCCGAAGAGCCAGAAGATATCCGTTTTTCCTCTTGATACAGATGCCAAGTTCTTTCGGTCCGGCAAAATGAGCGATCTTCCTGTATCCTTTGTCGATCAGAAAAGAAACTGCGTTGTATGCGCATTGTTCGTCGTCGATCACCACTCTACTGGCTTCAACGTCGTCAAGCGCGCGATCAAAGAACACTACCGGAATGTGCCGCTTTTGAAGGTCGTGGAAATGTTCGCCGTACTTCGTGTTCTGCGAGATCGACGCGATGACACCGGCGACGTGGTGGTGCATCAAGACGGTGGTGTTCACCACCTCGCGCTCGAAACTTTCGTTCGATTGACAGAGGAGGAGCGTATAGCCGGATTGGAAAGCGACATCTTCTATTCCGCTGATGGCCGAGGCGAAGAAATCGTGCTTTATCTCCGGCACAATGACGCCGATTGTCGACGAACGCCGTCCCTTGAGACTCTGCGCAATCGGATTAGGGAAGTAGCGAAGATCTTTCGCCGTCTGTCGGATCAGCTCCTTCGTTTTCTCACGTATGTCAGGATGGTTGCTCAGCGCCTTCGAAACTGTGGAGGGCGAAAGCCCAAGTTCTCTTGCGATATCTAAGAGTGTGGCGTTTTTCACGATTTCAATCGTTGTATCAAACGTTTGATGGATTTGGTCAATTATAGGTGATTCAAAGGTCTATGTCAAGAGGGGCCTTTCTCCTGAGTATGGAATCGCGACCATGCCCCGGCTATCTGCTTTTAAACGTCATTGTGTTGCATCGCCTTTTCCGTACATTTTTCCCCGATGCATCACCGGCCGTTGATCCGAATTACACTCTGCTAAACCTCTTTCTCGTCAAGGACTTATCATGAGTATGAAGGACCCGAGAATTGACGCATACATCGCAAGGTCGGCCGACTTTGCCAAGCCCATTCTTACCCGCCTCAGGTCACTCATCCATAAGGGATGTCCGGAAGTCCACGAAACGATAAAGTGGGGCATGCCGAGTTTCGAACATCAGGGGATCCTCTGCGGTTTCGCAGCGTTCAAGCAGCATTGCACGTTCGGCTTTTGGAAATCGAAATTGATGAAGGATCCGAAGGGCTATCTAGAGGGCAAGAGCAGGACCGCAATGGGAAACCTCGGCCGTATGGCCAGTTTGTCCGACCTTCCCCCCGATTCCGTCATTCTCGGGTTTATCCGCCAGGCAGTGAAGCTCAACGAACAGGGAATGAAGGTCGAACGCTCCACACCTACGGCAAAGAAGCCGCTCCGTATTCCGCCCGCGCTGAAGAATGCATTGGCAAAGAGCTCGAAGGCAAGGACGACCTTTGAGAACTTCAGTCCATCTCACAAGCGCGACTATATTGAATGGATCTCCGAAGCGAAGTCAGTTGAAACGCGTAAACGTCGAACTGCAACCGCAATCGAATGGATGTCACAAGGGAAGGCGAGGAATTGGAAATACATGGGAAAACGCGGGTGAGTATGCAGTATGCACCCCTTCGATTCGCATTCGGCGGACTCAGGGTAGATAGCCAGTCGAGAGAAAGTAGCTTGCACAGGTGCGGTGCCGCAACAGAAGGACGTACGTGTGCGGACCTAGACAAACAAAAATCGTCAATTCTCCTTTATCCTTTGTCCTTTTTCCTCCATAAGGCCCTGCCATGAAATCTCTCATGTTGCTCTACTCCTGCATCTGTTCCATTGCAATCTCGCAGAACCTTCCTGCCCGTTGGGACGAACTGACCGCGAGCGATTGGCCGAAGGCGCTGGAACGATCGAAGAATACGTGCATCCTCCCGATCGGCATCCTCGAAAAGCACGGACCCCATGTTCCCATCGGCTCTGACCTGATTCAGGTGCGCGAATGGTCGAAACTCGCAACCACACAAGAGTACGCAGTGGTTTTTCCGGATTACTTCTATGGACAGATCTACGAGGCGCGGCATCAGCCGGGAGCGTTCGCCCTACCAAGCACGCTGGTTCTGCAACTTCTCGATGCTACCTGCGAAGAGATCGCACGAAACGGATTCACCAAGATCGTGATCGTCAACGGCCACGGGGGTAATCCGTACCTTCTGCGTTTCTTTGTGCAATCGCAGCTCGAACGGCGCCGAAACTATGTCGTCTATTTCTACGACCCTGCGCCCGATTCCGCATTTGCCTCCGCGAGCGCTCGCTTGCGGAAATCGGACCCTTCGTATGATGGACATGCGGGCGAAAGAGAAACGTCAACGCTGCTCTACCTCCGCCCCGACCTCGTGCAGATGGGCCGTGCAAGCGATGAATCGGGCAAGAACCAGAAGCGGCTGTCCATTCCCGGCGTCTATACCGCCATCGGCTGGTATGCTTCGTACCCCAATCACTATGCCGGCGAGGGAAGCACAGGGACTCGGCAATTCGGCGAATTTCAGACGGAATACCGCATCTCTTCGCTCGTTCACGCCATTCGCGCAATCAAGGCCGATGAACGAGCCCTGGAATTGCAGAATGAGTTCTTCGACCGTGTGGAAAAGCTTAACACTAAATAGCGCATTATTGATTTTGAGAACTAGCTAGCACTTCGTACATTACTTTAAGGTTCAGGGTCAATCCACACTGACCAAAGAATATATATACTCCCCGCCCGACTCACAGGATCGCATTCTTTGGAGTCTTGCTGATCTCTCACAACTGCTGTGCGGCGTCCGATCATTTTTCCCTTTCTCCTCATTTCGTCCCAGATGTGACACAACCGAATTCGATCTCACCCCCCACATCTTTCTAGGAGGCATTACGCCAATGAACCGTTCACTCCGCGTCCTCGTGCTGATGGTATCTGCTGTATGCGCCGCAACCGCACAGACATTGGAGATCCACACGATCAACGTCGGCTGGGGAAATTCCGCCTTCGTCAAAGGTCCGAATGGGACGACGATTCTCATCGAGGCGGGAAACACGGGGAAAGGAACGAACGAGGTGGTCCCCTATCTGCAATCGATCGGTCTTGCGCCATCGGCTGGGTTCGACTACACCATCGCTGGACATCAGCATTGCGATCACATCGGCGGACTCGACGAGGTCATCAATGCCGGTTACGATGTCCGCATCCGGAATTACTATAACGGCTCCTCCTACAGCTCAACGTGCGTCACACAATGGAACACCACCGCCGCGGCCACAACAGCCGGCGCGCTTGTGGTCATGACCGTCGGCACAACGATCGACCTCGGCAACGGCGCTCTGCTTACCTGTATTGCCAGCAATGGATCGATCTTGGGAGGAGGCAATGTGGCGGTGTCGGACGAGAACGACCGGTCGCTCGCGGTCCTCATCAAGTACGGAGAGTTCGATTACCTTTGGTCGAGCGATCTCGGCGGTGGATCGGACGACGGATCATGCACGGGCCGCAGCACGAACCAGGTGAATGTCGAAACCTCCGTCATCAATGCCATTTCGCCGGGAGGTGCACGTCCGCTTATCTCCGACGGCGGCATTGACGTCCTGGCCGTTAATCACCATGGAAGTGAGAGCAGCACAAACAAAGACTGGTTCAACAAGTCGCGGCCGGCTCTTGCCATCGTTTCCACGGGGGCCGGACAATCATCCGGCTGGGATCTTCCGCGCATCGACGTGGTTGAGCACGTTCTTCTCGCGCAAGCGACCGCCTGCATCACGGCTCCTCCGACGCTTGTTCTGCAGACGGAAGAAGGGGCGCCCACCGGCTCATTGACGTCATTCGCGGGATATTGCTCGGGCGACATTGTCGTCACGACGACCGGCACCGGGACGTTCAATGTGTCGGCCGACGGCGCTGTGACACAGGGACCCGATGAACGAACTGCGGCCGGATTGCCGCTCTCACTTGCGCTGGATGACGCAGGAGGAGGTGGCGATATCACGCCTCCGGTCATTTCCAACATTCAGGCCACGAACATTTCCACCACCGGCGCTACGATCACCTGGACGACCGATGAACCGGCAACGTCTGTTGTCGATTACGG
>Ga0209342_10006840_pt1 | contig 11510 bp, 2 predicted proteins | sample RifCSP16_2_FD_184023 | JGI IMG/M metagenome (GOLD analysis project Ga0209342, IMG submission 184023) | Soil microbial communities from Rifle, Colorado - Rifle CSP2_sed 16_2 (SPAdes) (version 2) | ecosystem: Environmental > Terrestrial > Deep subsurface > Rock core/Sediment | place: Rifle... | reverse complement strand
GGTCGATCTTCCCGTTGGGGGTGAGCGGGAGCCTCTCCATCCGCACGAGGTGCTGCGGGATCATGTACTCGGGCAGTGTCCGGCGCAGGTGCTGGCGGAGCTGGTCGTCGGTCACGGCCGAGCCCGGCCCGGTCACGACGTAGGCGACCAGTCGCGCGTTGCCGGCGGGCTCCTCCCGGGTCGTGGCCACCGCCTGCGCCACTGCCGCGTGGCGCGCTAGCACGGCCTCGATCTCGCCCAGCTCGATGCGGAAGCCGCGCACCTTCACCTGGCCGTCGTTGCGCCCGATGAACTCGAGGTTCCCATCGGGGCGCAGGCGCACCACGTCGCCGGTCCGGTACATGCGCGCCCCCGGGACGGTGCGGAAGGGGTCGGGCAGGAACTTCTCCGCCGTGAGCTCGGGGCGGTTCCGGTACCCACGAGCCACGCCCTCTCCGCCGATGTAGAGCTCGCCCGAGACACCGATCGGAACCGGTTGCCCGAGCGCGTCCAGGATGTGGACCTGCTGGTTGGCCAGGGGGCGGCCGATGAGCACGGGGCCCGAGGAGGGCGGGAGCCGATAGCTCGTCGACCAGATGGTCGTCTCCGTCGGCCCGTACATGTTGAAGACGGTGGCCCGCTCGCACAGCGCGTCCGCCAGGTCGCGCGGCAGCGCCTCGCCCCCACAGAGCGCCCTGAAGCCGTGCTTTCCCTCCCAGCCCGCGACGAGCAGCAGCCGCCACGTGGCCGGCGTCGCCTGCATCACCGTCGCGCCCGAGCGCTCCAGGAGCGAGCGGAGCTTCTCGCCGTCCAGGGCCTCCTCGCGGGAGGCAAGCACCACCGTGGCGCCCGTGAGCAGCGGGAGCCACAGCTCGAGGCCCGCGATGTCGAACGACAGGGTGGTCACCGCGACAAGCCGGTCTCCCGCGCGCATCCCCAGCTCGTCCTTGGCGCTCCAGAGGAAGTTCACGAGCGCCGAGACCGGCACCTGAACGCCCTTGGGCTTCCCGGTGGAGCCCGAGGTGTAGAGCACGTACGCCAGGTGTCGAGGGGAGAGCCCCAGCTCGCGCGGCGCGGGGCCGGTCCTCGAGAGCCGCTCCCAGGGCCGCGACTCGCCGTCCAGCTCGACGATCGGCAACCCCTCGGGGAGCGCGCCCCAGCGCTCCCGGAGCGACGCCAGGGTGAGGATCGCCACCGGCGCGCTGTCTCGCAGCATGAACTCGAGCCGCTCCGCGGGATAGGCTGGATCGACCGGTACGTACGCCCCGCCCGCCTTGAGGATGGCGAGGAGGCCCACCACCATCTCTAGGCCCCGCTCCACGCCCAGCGCCACCCGCTCGTCAGGCTTCACCCCCAGCGCGATGAGGTGGTGCGCCAGCTGGTTGGCGCGGGCGTTCAGCTCGGCGTAGGTGAGCGCCGCGCCCTCGTACACCACCGCGACAGCGTCGGGCGTCCGCTCCACCCGATCCTCGAACAGCTCGTGCACGCACCGTTCGCGCGGGCAGTCGGCCTCCGTCCGGTTCCACTCCTCCACCACCAGCCGCCGCTCCTCGTCCCCGAGCAGGTCGAGCTGCGAGATCGGGCGGTCCGGGTCGGCGACCGCCCTCCCCAGCAGGAGCTGGAAGTGAGAGGCCATGCGCCGGATGGTCGCCTCGTCGAAGAGATCGGCGTCGTACTCCAGCGACGCCGCCATGCCGTCCGCCGACTCCCCCATCGTCAGCGTCAGGTCGAAGGTGGTCGCGCTCAGCCCCAGGTCCACGGGCGCGACCGTGAGCTCCGGGATCTCCACATCCGGGGCCGGGGCGTTCTGCAGCGCGAACATCACCTGGAAGAGCGGGCTGTGGCTGAGGTGCCGCTCGACCTCGAGCGCGTCCACGAGCTTCTCGAACGGCAGATCCTGGTGCGCGTACGCCGCCAGCGACGACTCGCGGGTTCGCCTCAGGAGCTCGCGAAAGCTGGGGGCGTCGGAGAAGGCGGCGCGCATCACCAGCGTGTTCACGAAGAAGCCGATCAGGCCCTCGATCTCCGCCCGGTTGCGATTGGCGATGGGTGTCCCCACGTTCACGCTCTCGCTGCCGGTGTAGCGGTGCAGCAGCGCCTGGAACGCCGCGAGCAGCGTCATGAACAGCGTCGCCCCTTCCTTGCGCCCGAAGGCCTTGACCGCGCGAGCGAGGGAGGCCGGAAGCGCGAAGTCGTAGCTGGCGCCGCGGCCCGCCTGCACCGCGGGGCGTGGCCGGTCGGTGGGCAGCTCCAGCAGGGGCGGCGACCCGGCCAGCCGCTCCTTCCAGTGGGCGAGCTGGCTCTCGAGCACGTCGCCCTTCAGCCACTCGCGCTGCCAGACGGCGAAGTCGGCGTACTGCACCGGCAGCGGCCGCAGCGGCGAGGGCCGGCCGGCGCGGAACGCCCGGTAGAGCTGCACCAGCTCGTCGAAGAGGACCCCCATCGACCATCCGTCCGTGACGATGTGGTGCATGGCCAGGAGGGCGATGTGCTCGTCGTCCTGCAGCCGGAAGAGGTGGGCCCGCAGCAGGGGGCCGCGGGCCAGGTCGAACCGCCGGGCGGCGTGCTCGGCCGCCAGCCGGAGCGCCTCGGACTCCCGCTCCGCCCCCGGCAAGTGGCGGAGATCGTCGACCGCCAGCTCCACCGCCGCGTCCGGGGCGATCACCTGCCGCGCGCGGCCGTCCACCGTCTCGAACGTCGTGCGCAGCGCCTCGTGGCGCCGGACGATCTCCTCGAGGCACCGCTCCAGCGTGGCGACGTCCAGCGCCCCGGTGAAGCGCACCGCCAGCGGGATCACGTAGGACGAGCCCTGGGGCCCGAGCTGGTCGAGGAACCAGAGCCGCTGCTGGGCGAAGGAGAGCGGGAGCTCGCCGTCGCGCGGCACCGGCACGATGGGCGGCTCCGCACGACCCGGCGCCGCTCGCCGCGCCAGTTCCACCCGCCGTGCCAGCGCCGCGACCGTCGGCGCCTCGAACAGCTCACGCAACGGCACCTCGGCGCCCAGCGCGCTCCGCAGACGCGAGGCGAGCCGCGTCGCCGTCAGGGAGTGCCCACCCAGCTCGAAGAAGTCGTCCTCGACGCCCACCCGCTCCAGGCCCAGGACGTCGCACCACAGCCCCGCCAGGAGCTCCTCCGTCGGCGTGCGGGGGGCGACGTACCGGCCCTCCGCCGCGCCCTGCGGAGCGGGCAGCGCCTTGCGGTCCACCTTTCCGCTCTGCGTGAGCGGCAGCTCGGCGAGGAGGACGAACGACGAGGGCACCATGAACGGCGGCAGCTTCCGCTGCAGGAAGTCGCGCAGATCCCCCGCGGCCAGCGAGGACCCGTCGCGCGGGACGACGTAGGCCGCGAGCCGCAGGTCGCCCTTGCCGTGCTCCCGGGCCACCACCACCGCCTGGCGGACGGCGGGGTGTCGCGAGAGCGCCACCTCGATCTCCCCCGGCTCGATCCGGAAACCCCGCACCTTCACCTGGTCGTCGAAGCGGCCCAGGAACTCCACGCTCCCGTCCGGCAGCCACCGCACGCGGTCCCCGGTCCGGTACATCCGCGCCCCAGGCCTGTCGCTGAAGGGGTCGGGCAGGAACCTCTCCGCCGTCAGCTCCGGCCGGTTCAGGTACCCACGCGCGACGCCGTCGCCTCCGATGAACAGCTCCCCGGCCGCGCCCACCGGCGCGAGGCCCTGGCCACCGTCGAGCACGTACAGCGTGGTGTTGCCGATGGGCTGGCCCACCGGGATCGTCGACGCCTCCGCCCCGAGATCCCGCGGGATGCGGTAGGAGGTGGCGAAGGTCGTCGTCTCCGTCGGCCCGTAGACGTGGATGATCTCGGTCCCGGGCAGCGCCGCCAGCGCACGCCGCACGTGCGGCACCGAGATGCTCTCGCCGCCGGTGAGGAGCTCCTCGAGCCCCGCCAGCTGCGCCGGCTCCTCGTCGACCAGCGCGTTGAAGAGGGCGGTCGTGAGAAACGCCGTCGTGACCCCGTGGCGCCGGATGCTCGCGCCCACGCCCCGCGCCGTCGGCACCTGCTCGGGGTGGATGGCGCAGCGCCCGCCGTTCAGGAGGGCACCCCAGAGCTCGAAGGTGGACGCGTCGAAGGCGAGCGGCGCGGCGTGGAGCAGGGTCCGATCCGGCCCCAGCCTCGCGTAGTCGATCCCCCGCACCAGCCGGTTGATCGACCGGTGCTGCACCTGCACTCCCTTGGGCACACCGGTGGAACCCGACGTGTACATGACGTAGGCCAGGTCCTCCGCGCCGACCCGCCCGCGCGGGGCCGAGTCCGGCTGCGCCTCGATCTCCGCCGCGTCGGCGTCGAGGAGGACGGCGCGCGGACCCTCGTCGGGCAACAGCCCCGCGGACCGCCGCTGCGCGATGACCAGCGGCGCCCCCGCGTCGGCCAGCATGAACGCCAGTCGCTCCCTGGGAGAGCCAGGGTCGAGCGGCAGGTACGCCGCCCCCGCCTTGAGGATGGCGAGCAGCGCCGCCACCGCCTCGGTGGAGCGCTCGCCGACGAGACCGACCACCATGCCCGGCCCCACGCCGGCGGACCGGAGGTGGTGCGCGAGCTGGTTCGCCCTCCGGTCGAGCTCCCGGTAGGTCAGCGACCGGTCCTCGCACACGACCGCCACCGCGTCCGGAGTTCGCTCCACCCACTCCTCGAACAGCTCGTGCACGCACCGCTCGCGCGGATACTCGACCGACGTGTCGTTCCACTCCACGAGCACCTGGCGCCGCTCCGCCTCCGTGAGCATCGGCAGCTCCCGCAGCCGCCGCTGCGGGTCGCCCGCCATCCCCTCCAGCAGGACCCGGAGGTGCTGCAGCATCCGCCGGACGGTGGCCCCGTCGAAGCGCGCCACGTCGTAGGCGATCTCGACCGCCAGCCGCTCGCCCGCGCTCGCGATGACCGTGAGCGGGTAGTTCGTGCTCGCCTCGGAGCGCGCGTCCCCGATCGAGAGGCTGTCGTCGCCCCCCGCCAGCGCGGCCTGCAGAGGGAAGTTCTCGAAGACCAGGATGCTCTCGAACAGCGGCGTGCCCCGCGGCACCTCGCTCCACCCGTGGACCTGGAGGAGCGGGCTGTGCTCGTACTGGCGCATCTCCACCGCCCGCGCCTGGATCGACTGCAGCCAGCCCGCGAGCGGCATGTCCTCCCGGATGCCCACCCGCAGCGGCAGCGTGTTGATGAAGAGGCCCAGCATCGACCCGGAGCCCGGCAGCTCGGCCGGACGGCCCGAGACGGTGACCCCGAAGACCACGTCTCGCCGCCCCCCGTATCGGCCCAGGAGCAGGGCCCACGCCCCCTGCACCACCGTGGACAGCGTCAGCCCGTGACGGCGCGCCAGCGCTTGCAGGTCGCGCGTGGCCTCGGGCGTGAGCTGGAGACTCTCCTCCGCGAACTCGCGGCCGGCCCCCCCTCCGTCCCGGATGCCCGGGCCGACCCCGAGCGAGGTCGGCTCGTCGAAGCCCGCCAGCTCCCCTCGCCAGAAGGCCTCGGCGCGCGTCAGGTCCTGGCGCCTCAGCCAGGCGATGTAGTCCCTGTAGGGCCGCCGGGCCTCGAGCACCGGTGGCTTGCCCTGCCGGAAGGCCTCGTAGAGCGCGAGGACGTCCTGCATCAGCAGGGGCATGGACCACCCGTCGAGGAGCAGGTGGTGGAAGCTCCAGACCAGCTCGTGGACGCGATCGGCCCTCCGGATGAGCATCAGCCGCATGAGCGGAGGTCGGGAGAGGTCGAAGCCGCGGCGGCGATCGGACTCGAGGAGCGCCTCCAGGCGCGCCCGCTGCTCCGACTCGCTCGCCCCCAGCCAGTCCTGCCGCTCCAGCGGCAGCTCCACCTCGCGGTGCACCACCTGGACCGGTTCCTTCAGCCCTTCGCCCAGGACCCCGGTCCGCAGGATCGCGTGCCGCCTCACCATCTCCCGCCAGGCCCGCTCGAAGGCCGGCACGTCCAGGTCTCCGCGCAGCGCGCAGCTCACCTGCTCGACGTAAACCCCCGACCCCGGAGCCTCGAGCGTGTGAAAGAGCATCCCCTGCTGCATGGGCGACAGGGGATAGAGGTCCTCCACGTTCTTCCCGTCCATCTCGTCACCCTCCGATCATGTCGCCAGGCGCGTCCCGTCCGGTGAACCTCGGCTCCCCGCGCACGCACCCCAGCCCGGTCAGGGCTCGGACCACGGTGCGGGCCACCTCGGGCCCGCACGAGTTGAGGAAGAAGTGGTCGCCCGGGAACATGCGCAGCTCGAAGGCGGCGAGCGTGTGCTGGCGCCACGCCTCCAGCGACTCGCGGCTCACGTCGTCGTCACCGAGGCCTCCCAGGGCGACGATGGGGCAACGCAGCGGCTCGCCGGGCGCGTACCGGTACGTCTCGCAGATCTCGAAGTCGGCGCGCAGGAGCGGGAAGAGCAGCCTCCTCAGCTCCTCGTGCTGCAGCACCGCCTCGGGCGTCCCGCCCAGCTCCCGGAGCTTCTCCAGGAGCTCGTCGTCCGGCAGGGCGTGCAGGATCGTCTCGCGCTCATTGACGTGTGGTGCAGTGTGGCCCGAGGCGAACAGGATCTCCGGCCCGATGCCGTGCTGCGCCTGGAGCCGCCGCGCGACCTCGAACCCCACCAGCGCACCCAGGCTGTGCCCGAGGATGGCGAAGGGCTTGTCCATGTGAGGCAGGAGCGCGCGGACGACGGCAGGGACCAGATCATCCATCCGCCGGAAGGCCGGCTCCGCCAGGCGGTTCTCCCTTCCCGGCAGCTGTACGGGGCGAACCTCCATCGAGGCTGGGAAGGCCCCCGGCCACCCACGGAAGACCGCGGCGCCTGCCCCCGAGTAGGGGAAGCAGAACAGCCGCACCCGGGCCTCCCGCACCGGGCGCCCGTGGATCCAGGGGTCCGCCTTCTTTGCCGGCCGGCTGGCGATGAATCCGGTGGACATGGTCACTTTCCGTCGATGGGGGCCGCGGCCGCGGTCAAGGCAGCGCCGCCACCTCCTGGCTCGATGGCAGGTGCCGTCTCCTCCGGCTCCAACGTCATGTAGGTGCGGATATCCCGGTTCGTCGCGGCGAGGGCGCACAGGGACAGCGTCGCCGCCCCGCAGACCAGGTAGAGGAGCGGGACGTTCCCGTGCACGAGGTCGGCCACGACTCCGGTGAGCCCCATGGCGACCGGGGCCAGGCTGCCCGAGATGGTCGCCAGGAGGGAGAACACCCGGCCGCGGATCTCGCCCGGGGTCGTCGCCTGGAGGATGGACGTGAGGTTCACGGCGAAGAACCCGGTCGCCACTCCGCCTAGGATCGCCAGGGCCAGTGTCAGCTCGGGGCTGCGCGTCAACCCGAGCACGGCGTAGCCGGCACCTTGAGCGAAGAGGCACGCCATCAGCGCGACGAAGCGTGACCTCCCGGACAGCCGGAAGGCGCCCGCGGACAGGAAGCCGATGAGCGACCCGCCGCCGTAGGCGGCGAGGATGAAGCCGTACCAGTCCGTCCTGACACCGAGGAAGTCCTCGACGTAGAACGGCAACAGGAGGATCACCGGCACGGTGAAGAAGTTCAGCCCTGCCGCGACGAGGAAGAGGTTCCGGAGCCCGCGCCGGCGGAGGATGTGGCGGAAGCCCTCCACGAGGTCCCTCTTGAACGCGGCGATCTGCTCACGCCACGTGCCTCGCCTGGCGGGGAGCGACTGGGGGATGGTGACGAACGACTCGCTGGCCGAGGCGTACAGGTAGCAGACTCCCTGGACCAGGATGAGGACGGGCGCCCCCAGCAGCCGGAAGAGGATGCCTCCGAGGCCCTGGCCGAGGAAGGCGGACAGCTGGCCGGAGGACTGGAAGAGCGAGTTGGCCGCCTGGAGCTTGCCCTTCGGCACCAGGTCAGGGACGGCCGCCGAGATGGCGGGCCCGAAGAAGGCCAGGACCACCGAGTGCAACACGGCGAGCGCGAACAGCGCGCCCACGGTCAGGCGGGTCGCGCCGGGGGCTGCGAGCATCAGGGCCCCCATCGAGAGGGCGGTGATGCCGAGCGTGAGATCGCTCGCGATGATGATCTTGCGGCGGGAGTGGCGATCGGCGAAGGTCCCGGCCAGCGGCCCGAGCAGCACCGCCGTGAGGCCTGCCGTCATCATCATCAGGCCGAGAATGGTCGCGGAGCCCGTCGCGCGCTTGACCCAGAGGAGCAGGGCCACGTTGTAGGCCTGGAAGCCAAGCTGACTGATGGTCTGACCCTGCCACAGCAGGAGGAGATTCCTGTTGAGCAGCCGAGGGGACTTGTCCGATCGACTCATGGCGTCACGCGCTCCATTCGCTCAACAGACAGTGGATCCAGCGATCGGGCGAAGGCTGCGTACGCCCGGAGCGTCGCGCCGAAGTCCGCCATCAGGTCCTCGATCGTGGCCCGGTCGTACTGGCGCCTGCTGTACGAGCACACGAGGTTCAGCCCTCCGCTAGTGGACATCCCGACGACATCGAGCAGCTTCCTTCGGCGGCCCCCTGGCCCCTGATCCGGTCCGCGCCGCTCCGGGGCGAGCCGCACGGCAAGCGATTCCTTAGTGACCGGCGGCTCGAACCGCCCCAGGTAGTTGAAGCTCACCTGGGGTTCGATGGCGCGCAGCTCGTCCCGCACTCCCGGGTCCTCGCTCAGGTACCGGAGGAGCCCATACCCGATGCCGTGGTTCGGCACCTCGCGGAAGGCCCGCGATACCCTGGCCAGGACGCCCTCCGGATCCCGCTCGCCCCCGGTGTCGAGGAGCAGCGGGGAGCTGGCCGTGAACCATCCGACCGTGCGCGAGACATCGACGCCCTCGAGGAGGTTCTCCCGCCCGTGCGCCTCCATCTCGACGAGGAGCCTGCTCTCCCCCGTCCACCGCGAGAGGGCGGTGAGCAGCGCCGCGAGGAGGACCTCGTCGACGCGCCGGTCGAGGCGCCGCGGCGCCGCCCTGAGCACCGAGTCCGCCTCGGCCGGGTCGAGCGCGATCACCACCTGATCCATGTCCCCGTACGTGTTCTCGCCCTCCGGGTGGTCCACCGGGAGCGCGCGAGCGCCACGCGACGCCAGCCTCCTCCAGAACGCGAGCTCCTCGCCCAGCCGGGGCGAGCGGGCGAGCTCCACCATCCGGCGCGCCCAGGTCTGGAAAGAGGTCGTCCGCGGCGGCAGCCGCGCCGGCTCTCCCCTTCCGAGCTGGCGGTACAGCGCCTCCAGGTCATCGAGCAGGATCCGCCAGGAGACGACGTCCACGACCAGGTGGTGGCTCAAGAGCAAGAGGCGCTGCGACCGCCCCGGGCCGAGATTGAAATGCGCCACGCGGAACAGCGGCCCTGCCGCGAGGTCCAGGCTCTCCTGCAGCCTCGCCGCGTGCGACTCGATGGCCCGGGGGAGCTCCTCCTCCGGCAGCGCCGAGAGATCGATGGAGCAGAAGGAGGCCGGGTCCACCGCGCCGGGGATCGTCTGCCGCCATCCCGATGGCGTCCGCTCGAACCGCGCGCGCAGCTCGTCGTGGTGGCCGAGGAGGTGAGCCACCGCCGCCCGGAGGCGGGGCACGTCGAGGCCGTCCTCGACCGCGACGAGCATGGACATGTTCCAATGATGCGGGTCGCGCAGGTCCTGCTCGAGGAGCCAGCGCTGGATGGGAGTCAGATCCACCTCCCCCGTCACCAGGCCCTGCTCGGCGGCCGCGGGCGCGACGGCCACGGCCGCGCGAGCCATCTGCTCGAGCGTGGGTGACTGGAACACCTGGGCGGCGGTGAGCTTCAGGCCGGCCCGCGCGGCCCTGGAGACGAGCTGGATCGCCAGGATCGACTCGCCGCCCAGGTCGAAGAAGCCGTCATGCACGCCCACGCGCTCGACCCCGAGCAGCTGCGCCCAGATCCCCGCCAGCGCCAGCTCCTCCGGCGTGCGTGGAGCGACGTATACGTCCGTCCTGCCCTCCTGCGCCTGGGGGGCAGGGAGCGCCTTGCGGTCCAGCTTGCCGCTCGGGGTTCGCGGCAGCGCGGGCAGCGCCACGAAGGCCGACGGCACCATGTACTCCGGCAACCTCTCCCGCAGCGCCTCCCGCAGGCTCCCCGCCTCCGGCGTCCGCTCCGGATCGCGCCCCACCAGGTAGGCCACGAGCCGCCTCGCCTCCCCGTCCTCCCGCACCACCACCGCCGCCTCGCCCACCGAGGGTTGCTCGAGGAGCGCTGCCTCCACCTCCCCCAGCTCGATCCGGTAGCCCCGCAGCTTCACCTGTCCATCGAGCCGCCCGAGGTACTCGAGCTCTCCGTCCTCCCGCCATCGCACCCGGTCCCCGGTGCGGTACATCCGGGCCCCTTCACGACTAGCGAATGGGTCGAGCAGGAAGCGCTCCCTCGTCAGCTCCGGCCGGTTCAGGTACCCCTGCCCCACTCCCTCGCCCCCGATGCACAGCTCGCCCGGGACCCCCACCGGCACCGGCTGCAGGCGACCGTCGAGGACGTACGCCCGCACGTTCGCCAGCGGGCGCCCGATGCTCGGGCCACGGCCCTCCCGCCCGATCCGGCACGAGGTGGCGGCCACGGTGCACTCGGTCGGGCCGTACATGTTGTGAACGGCCACGCCCTCCGCCCGCGCGAGCGCCTGCCAGGTGGCCTCGTCGATGGCCTCTCCCCCGGAGAAGAGGATCGACGGCCTCCACTCGTCCCCCTCCAGGAGCCCGGCCTCCAGCATGAGCTTGAGCTGCGTGGGCACGCAGTCGAGCACGTCCAGCCGGTGGCGCCGCACGTAGGCCACCAGCGCCTCGCCGTCCAGCCGGACCTCCTGGGACAGGACGTGAAGGGTGTGGCCCCCGAGCAGCGTCAGGATCTGCTGGACCGAGGCGTCGAAGGCGAGCGAGGCGTTCAGGCTGACCCGCAGCCCCTCTCGCCGCGGCCCCTCGTAGATCTCTCGCCGGAGTCCCGCCCAGAGGTTCAGGGCCGATCGGTGGCTGATCATGACCCCCTTCGGCCTGCCGGTCGAACCCGACGTGTAGATAACGTAGGCGAGGTCCTCGGGCCCCGCTCCCGATGCCGGGTTCTCCTCGCTCTCCCGGGCCAGCTCCGCCGCCAGTGAAGGATCGTCGAGCCGGAGCAGCTCCACCCCGGCGAGGCGCCACGCCGCCGGAGGAGCGGCAGCCCCGACCAGCACCGGGACGCGCGCATCCTCCAGTACGCGCGCGACGCGGTCGCGCGGGTAGGCCGGGTCGAGCGGTACGTAGGCCGCCCCTGCCTTCAGGATCGCGAGGAGCCCCACGAGCGTCTCGGGCGCCCGCTCGGCCACGAGACCCACCAGCCTGCCCGGCCTCACCCCGAGGCCCTGGAGCCGGCGTGCGAGCCGGTTCGCGCGCTCGTTCAGCTCCCGGTAGCTCAGCGACCGGCCGTCACCGCCCACCGCCACCGCGTCGGGCGTCCGCTCGACCTGCTCCTCGAACAGCTCGTGCACGCACCGCTCGCGCGGGTGGTCGGCCTCCGTCCGGTTCCACTCCTCCACCACCAGCCGCCGCTCCTCGTCCCCGAGCAGGTCGAGCTGCGAGATCGGGCGGTCCGGGTCGGCGACCGCCCTCCCCAGCAGGAGCT
>Ga0209342_10006839_pt1 | contig 11511 bp, 8 predicted proteins | sample RifCSP16_2_FD_184023 | JGI IMG/M metagenome (GOLD analysis project Ga0209342, IMG submission 184023) | Soil microbial communities from Rifle, Colorado - Rifle CSP2_sed 16_2 (SPAdes) (version 2) | ecosystem: Environmental > Terrestrial > Deep subsurface > Rock core/Sediment | place: Rifle... | reverse complement strand
GCACGATGCCGAGGACCATCTGCCAGTAGACCGTGAACCCGATGGCGTAGGTCTCGAGGTAGTTGAAGACGACGGCGCCCAGCACCGGGCCGAGGAAGGTGCGGAACCCGCCCAGCACCACGAAGAAGACGATCTTGCCGGAGAAGGGCCAGTAGAGGATGTCCGGCGTCGTGAGCCCGTTGAGCGGCACCCAGAGCGTCCCCGCCAGGCCGGTGAAGGTGCCAGACACCACCAGCGCGATCCAGCGGTACTTCCGGACCTGGACCCCGACGAACTCGGCGCGGGTCTCGTTGTCGCGGATCGCCTGGAGCGCCTTGCCGAAGGGGGAGTTCACGATGACCCACATCGCCGCGACGCAGACGAGGAAGAGCGCCAGCACGTAGTAGTAGTAGCGGTGGGTGAGGAAGACGACCTTGTCCTCGCCCGCGCCGAGGGCCACGCTCCCGCCGAGGAGCGTCGGCGTCGGCACCCGGAGCCCGTCGGTTCCGCCCGTGACCCAGAAGAGCTTGAAGGCCAGGCTCCAGATGACCTGGGACAGGGCGAGCATCAGGATGCTGAAGAAGATGCGGGTGTACCGGACGCACACGGCCCCGAAGAGCGCCGCCGTCACGGCCGAGGCCAGCGCGCCCGCCAGGACGAAGGCCTCCATCGAGGTGAGGCCCATGTACTTCACCAGCAGGGCGGCCGTGTAGGCCCCGACGCCGAAGAAGGCCGAGTGGCCGAAGGAGAGGAGCCCCGTGTAGCCGAGGAGCAGGTTGAAGCCGAGGGCCGCGATGGCGAAGATGAGGCCGTAGGAGAGCTGGAGGGTCTGGAACGGCGGCAGCAGGCGCGGGACCAGGACGAGGAACAGCGCGATCGCGATGCCGATGGCGAGGCGCCAGCCGGCGAGAAGCCGCCTCGAGGCGAGCAGGGCCTGGCTCACGCCCGCCCGAAGAGCCCGGCCGGACGGAGGAACAGCACGACGGCCGCGATGAGGTAGAGCACCGCCAGCTCGATCTCGGCGAAGTACGTGATGCCGAGCGTCCGGACGGCGCCCACGATGAGCGCGCCGACCAGCGCGCCCTCGAGGCTCCCGAGCCCGCCGATCACCACCACCACGAAGGCCAGGATCAGCGCGTCCACGCCCATGCCGAGGACCGCGCCCGAGAGGGGCATCACCACGGCGCCGCCCAGGCCCGCCATCAGGCACCCGATGGTGAAGGCCTGGACGTAGATGCGCTTGACGTCCACGCCGAGGGCCGAGGCCATCCGCATGTTCTGGGAGGTGGCCCGGAGCAGGATCCCGAAGCGCGTCCGGTAGATGAACGCCCAGAGACCGACCGCCGCCGCGCCCCCCACGACGATCACGAAGAGGTTGTAGCCGGGGTAGGTGGCGCCCAGGACCGAGATGCTCGGGAAGAACTCCGAGAGCGCGCTGGCGGTCAGCGGATAGGGCCCCCAGACCATGCGCATCAGGTCCTCGAGGATCAGCAGGAGGCCGAAGGTCATCAGCAGCTGGTACTCCTCGGGCCGCTGGTAGAGCGGGCGCAGGAGCGTCGGCTCCAGCAGGGCGCCGGCGAGCGCCGCCGCGGCGGCGCCGATCAGGAGCAGGACGAGCAGAAGGCTCACGTGGAGGTAGCTCGCCACGAGCCCCACCGCCCACGCCGCCACGTAGGCGCCGACGGCGTAGAGGCTGCCGTGCGCCATGTTGACGATCCGCATGACGCCGTAGACGAGGGAGAGCCCGCAGGCGATCAGGAAGAGGATCGACGCGTAGAACAGCGAGTTCAGGATCTGGGTCAGGAGCGTGTCCACGCGCGGCTATCTTGCCTCCCACGGCGCGCGCTTTTCAAGGGCCGAATGCCTCGGTCGTGCCGGGGGGCCCGGAAGCGCGGCGAGGCCGGGACGCCCCGCGGCGTGCCCGGCCTCGCCCATCGCCTCGTCGCTCAGGCGCTCTTCGGCCAGGTCTCCTCGATCCACTTGTACGTCGTCGTCGGCTCGCCCTTGGGATAGCCGGGCGGCGCCGTGATGCTGCGGATCGGCACCGTGATGACCCGCTTCAGATCCCACACGGGGAACGCGTAGTCGGGCGAATTCACGAGGAACCCCGTCAGCGCGTCCTTGTAGCCCTGGTGGTTGTCGGGCCGGATGTAGGTGTAGCCCGCGGGCGCCGCGTACATCAGCCCTTCGAGCATGGCGATGATCGCCTGGTCGTCCGGCCAGCCGCCCAGGAGCTGGTTCGCCTTCTCCACGGCCACGCGCAGCATCTGGAGCGCCGTGTAGGCGCCCTCGGACTCGAACGTGGGGTACTCCTTCCAGCGGTCGTAGTATTTCTTGACGAACTGCGCGTTCGGCAGCCAGCGGTTCCCCGCGGGGTAGAGGAAGTGGTAGTTGGCGTGCACGCCCGCGACGACCCCCGCCGGGTGGTCCTTGCCGATCGCCTGCGGCACCACGCCGAAGGCCAGCGTCGTGGCCACCTTCATCTTCTTGAACAGGTCGTACCGGAGCGCCTGCTTGTAGAGAGCGATGTAGTCGCCGCCCCAGACGGAGGTGAACAGCAGGTCCGGCTTGGCCGAGATGGTCTTGGTGATGTGGGCGGTGAACTCGGTGGTGCCGAGCTTGGGCCAGGCCTCCGAGACGACCTGGATGTTCCCCGACAGCTTCTTCATCGCGATGTTGAAGTGGTCGAAGGCGTTCCGGCCGTAGGAGTAGTCGGGATGGATGTGGGCGATCTTGGTGACCTTCGGCCACGCCATCGAGGCCGCGATCGCGGCCATCACGCCGTCCGCCGACTGGATGTTGGTCACGCGGAAGACGTAGTGGGGGTTCGGCACCGCCTTCTCGAACAGGAAGTCCGTGCAGCCGTCGGTGAAGAGCGTGAGGGTCTTCAGCTCCTCGGCCACCGGGCCGAGCGCCGGCGTGTTGCCGCTGGAGATGACGCCCGTGAAGCAGTCGATCTTCTCCGACAGCTTCATCCGGCGCAGCTCCTTGACGTTGGCGTCGGTGCCCGCGGCCTCGTCGGCCTTGACGGTCTCGATCTTGCGCTTGCCGAGCAGCCCGCCCTGGGCGTTGATCTCCTCGGCCGCCAGGATGTGGCCCTTGTAGGAGGGTTCTCCAAGTACTGCGGCAGGGCCGGTGAAGAAGGTCATGTGGCCGGTCTTGTACGGCGTGGTGGGGACCTTCCCCTTGGCCTGGAACGGCTGCTGGGCTTCGGCCGGGGTCGGGACCACCAGGGAGCCCGCCGACGCCGCGGCCGCTCCGATGGTCACGCCCAGCCGGTTCAGGAAGTCTCGTCGACTGACCTCTTCAGGCATATCGTGTCCCCCCTGGGTGAACGGTTGAAGCCGGGCGAGGTGAGTTCGTGGCCGTCGTGTACTGCGCTTCGCGGGGTATGTCAAGGCGCGCCGCACCAGCCCCCCGGGGCGCTTGCGGCCCCGGCGGGAGGCCAGCACAATGGGGCCCGGCGGGCTCCAGGGCATGCTTGGCGCAATCGTGAGGGGGGTCGGGGACACCGCGCGCGGGGTGGGCGGGGCCCTCCGCGGGCACCCCGGGACCGTCCTCGGCGCCGGGCTCGCCGTCCTCGGGCTGAGCGTGCTGCTCCCGCCCCTCGTCCTTTCACTCGCGCGCAAGCCCATGGACTACTTCACCTTCAACCCCTGGCTCAAGCGGCTCCCGGAGTATCTCGCGTCGGGCGGCCACCCGCTCGGGACGAGGATCGAGAAGACCTGGGGGCTCGTGCTGTTCTGGTTCTCGGCCGACAATCCCTACGGCGTCGAGTGGGGATTCTCCGTGACGGTGGCCGATCTCGCGCGCTTCCTGCTGCTGGCACTCCTGGTCGGCGCCTACTTCGCCCTCTGGCGGGAGCGCCGCGCGCGCGCCGAGGCTGGCGGCTTCGGGGCGAGGCTCGGCCGCCCCGGCGGCGTGCTCGGCGCGCTCACGGGCGCGCTGGGCCTCTCCACCGGCCCCTGCACCGTCATGGGGTGCGGCGCCCCGGTCCTCCCGGTGCTGGGCCTCGCCTTCGTCGGGCTCTCGAGCACCACGCTCAAGTGGATGGCCGAGCTCTCGACCATCGCGACGACGGCGCTCCTCGGCGGGCTCGTCCTGGCCGTCGGGTACCTGGGCTCCCGCCTGGGCGCCCGCCGCGTGTCCTCGTCACGCCGAGAACGGAGCGGGAGCTGAGAACGGAGCGGAACATGGCGCGAGCGCTGGGCACGTTCGACTACGTGATCGTCGGCGCGGGCACCGCGGGCTGCCTCCTCGCCAACCGGCTGGCGGCCGACCCGGAGGTCAGCGTGCTCCTCATCGAGGCGGGGGGCCGCGACGGCTGGATGTGGATCCACATCCCGGTCGGCTACATCTTCTGCATCGGCAACCCGCGCACCGACTGGTGCTACCGCACCGAGCCCTGTGACGGGCTGAACGGCCGCTCGATCCTCTACGCGCGCGGCAAGGTCCTCGGGGGCTGCTCGTCGATCAACGCCATGATCTACATGCGGGGCCAGGGGCAGGACTACGACGCGTGGGCCGCGCTGACCGGCGATGCCGGCTGGTCCTGGAAGAGCGTGCTGCCGGTCTTCAAGCGCACCGAGGACCACTACAGGGGTGCCACCGAGTTCCACGGGGCGGGCGGCGAGTGGCGCGTCGAGCCGCAGCGCCTGGGCTGGGAGATCCTCGACGCCTTCCAGGCGGCGGCCGAGGAGCTCGGCGTCCCGCGCACCGACGACTTCAACCGCGGCGACAACGAGGGCAGCAGCAAGTTCGAGGTGAACCAGCGGCGCGGCGTGCGCTGGAGCGCGGTGAAGGCCTTCCTGCGGCCGGCGGCGCACCGGAAGAACCTCACCGTGCTCACGGACGCCCTCGTGACCAGGCTCAGGCTCGAGGGCCGGCGGGTGCGGGGCGTGGAGCTCGAGCGCGCCGGCGAGAGCCTGGTCGCCGAGGCCCGGATCGAGACCGTGCTCGCCGCGGGCGCGATCGGGAGCCCCCAGCTCCTGCAGCTCTCCGGCGTCGGCCCCGGCCGCGTGCTGGCGCAGCACGGCATCCCCGTGGCGCACGAGCTGCCCGGCGTGGGGGAGAACCTCCAGGACCACCTGCAGCTCCGCATGGCCTTCAAGGTGCGGAACGTGCGGACGCTGAACGAGCTGGTCAACAGCTGGAGCGGCAAGGCGCGGATCGGCCTGGAGTACCTCCTGTTCCGCACGGGCCCGCTCACGATGGCGCCCTCGCAGCTCGGGCTCTTCACCCGCTCGTCGCCGGACCGGGCGCGACCCAACATCGAGTTCCACATCCAGCCGCTCTCGCTCGACCGGTTCGGGGAGCCGCTGCACCGGTTCCCGGCCTTCACGGCGAGCGTCTGCAACCTCCAGCCGACCTCGCGCGGCTCCGTCCGGCTGAAGAGCCCCGATCCGCGCGCGGCGCCGGCGATCCAGCCGAACTACCTCTCGACGCCCGAGGATCACCGGGTCGCCGTCGACTCGCTGCGGCTCACGCGCCGGATCGCGACGGCGCAGGCGCTCGCACGCTACCAGCCCGAGGAGTTCGTGCCCGGGCCCGGGCTCCGGAGCGACGCCGAGCTCGGGCGCGCCGCGGGCGACGTCGGCACCACCATCTTTCACCCGGTCGGCACCTGCCGGATGGGCCGCGCCGACGACCCGGCGGCGGTGGTGGACTCGCGCCTGCGCGTGCGCGGGCTCGCCGGCCTGCGCGTGGTGGACGCCTCGATCATGCCGACGATCACGTCCGGCAACACGAACTCGCCCACCGTGATGATCGCCGAGCGCGGCAGCGAGATGATCCGCGAGGACCGCCGCCGGGCCTGAGCGGCTACCCCGCGGTGGGCGGCGGCTCGGCGTCGATCCCCGCCATCCGGCGGGCGAGGTCCTTCATCTCGCCGTAGTCGGTGAGGCGCCCGACCATGATCTTCTGCGCCTGCACGGGGCCGGCGCCGTGCCAGGTGCCGACGCCGTGGAGCCCGGCCGTCCAGTGCTGGAGGAGCTTCGTCACCTTCATGATCCGCCCGGCCGAGGCGTCGGAGCCGAACCCGTAGAACTTCTCCACGTACGCGCGCGTCTCGGGGTTCTTCAGCTCCTTGAGGCTCGGCAGCGTCACGACGACGCCGCCGCCGATGTCGCCGGCGAGCGCCATCAGCCGCCAGAACGCGGTGCAGACGTTGAGCTTCGAGACGTTGCCCAGCAGGTCGTTCGGGAACCAGACCCCCGAGCCCGGGACCTCCTCCCGGCCCTCGAGCGCCGCCGCCTTCGAGCACGCGCGCACCGTCTCGAGGAGCGTCACCATCTCGGTCATCTGGTCGTTGACGTGCGGCGCGTGCTCGAGGCCCTTGTACTCCTGGATGAGCCGGGCGGCGCCGACGAGCACGCGGCCGAAGCCGACCTTGCACGAGCCGCCGCACACCATGCGGTGGAGCTGCGCGAAGCGCGCGACGAGCCGTCCGGCGTACTTCGTCTCGCCGCACAGGAACACGCGCGCCCACGGCACGAACACGTGGTCGAACACGACCAGCGAGGTCTCCCGCTGGCCGAAGCGCGGGTTGCCGAGCTCCCAGGGGTCGTCGGCCAGCAGGCGCTCGGCGGCGTGGGGCCCGTACTGGCAGACGTAGACCATCCCCTCGGCGCCGTTCGGCACGGCGAACGCGACCGCGTAGGGCTCCTCGCCCGGCCGCCGGGCGCCGGAGGGCATCACGAGCGTCCAGTCGCACGCGTAGGCGCCGGAGATGTTGATCTTCGCGCCGTTGACGACGATGCCGTGCTCGTTCTGCTCCACCACGCGCAGCGAGAGGTCCGGGTCCGTCCACTCGCTGATCTTCCGGTCGCGCGGCCCGCGCGGCTCCGTCATCGCGCCGGCCACGCTCAGGTCCTCCTCCTGCACCAGGCGCAGGAAGTCGAGGAACCGCGCGTGGTACGGCGTGCCGAGGTCGCGGTCCACCTCGAAGGTGGTGGCGGCCAGCGCGTTGAGCGCGTCCGCGCCCACGCAGCGGTAGATGCAGGTGCCGAGGTTCGACGCCGCGTAGAGCCCGGCCGCCGCGCGCTGGAGCAGGTCCTCCGGACTCCGGTTGAGGGTCGTGTAGAGGTTGCAGGGCTCGCCGGTGAGGTGGCTCGGCCGCGTCAGGAGCTTGCCTGCCTCGGGGTCCTGCGCCCACTCGTAGCTCGCCAGGTTCGCCTCGACCACGGTCCGGGTCACGGGGTGGGCGGCGATGTCCTCCACGCGCTTGGCGTCCATGAACACGCGCGGCGTCATCGCCTTCACCCGCTGCCGGTACGCTTCGGGACTCTTCACCGCCATCGCGTTCTCCTCGAGCTCTCACCCGTCGGTCCACCGGTCTCTGACCAGCGCGGTGTTGAGGTGCTCCCTACAAATATCCTGTTGTCGACCGGAAAGGTGAATAGGCTCCGTGACCTATTTTATTGGGTAGTTATCGGGTGAGTCCTCGTCTTTCCCCGTCCAGCTTCTGAGGTCGGCTCTCGTGCATCGTGCCGGCCGGTTGGTCGAGGTCCGTGCTGAGGTCCGTGCTATAGTCGTCGCCGCCAGCCCCGACCATCTCCAGGGGTAGACGCAACTGGCGTCGGGACTCGGATGCTGGCGTGTCTCACCAGCCGCGAGGACCGCGTCAAGGACCGGGTTTCCACAGACCCTGGCAAGCGAATCGTTCTCTCAAGATTCAGGAGGAGATCTCTCATGCAACTGCAAGTCCCGTGGCTCAAACCAGCGGCGTGGGGCGTCGTCGGCGGCGCGGCTGGGAGCATGATCATCGGCTTTTCATGGTTGGGATGGACCCTCGGCAGCACTGCCGAGCGGATGGCAGTAGAACGAACCAACGCGGCCGTGGTCGCCGCTCTGACACCGTCCTGCGTCGCGAGGTTCATGCGGCAGCCCGGCGCGGTCGCGAAGCTCGGAGAGTTCCAGAAGATCGACTCGTGGAAACAGCGAGAGTTCATCGAAGCCGGTGGCTGGGCCACTCCGCAAGGGGAAAAGACGCCGAACTCAGGAGTTGCGGAAGCGTGTGCCGAGGAGCTCGCGAAGACCAAAGCGTAGTCCCGGCAGCCGCACCGACCAGCGCAGGAGCCATCCGAGAGTCGTAGCTTTCGAAGGATGACGCGACTCGCCGGCGATCCGCCAGATCGTCGGTGAGACGCTGCCGGCGACGCCGACCCCTTGACCCGCGGGAAGCCCTCACCCTGTCGTCCCACTTCGACACGATCGACGACCTGCTGTGGATCCACCACGGGGACGGGATGGTCGAGCTCCTCACCCAGAACGCTTCATTGGCGTGTCCGAACAGGTTACGACGCCGTAGGCGCGGGCTAGTCGCGCTCGGCCGGAACGCGGTGAACCAGGGGCACGCGCTCGGTGTGGCCGAGGAGGGCGGCGCCGACATAGGTGCCGGCCGCGAGGGCGAGGCCGGCGATCGTCGTGAGGCGCTCGGGCAGGGCGAGGAGGAGCCCGGCGGAGACGAGGATCGTCCGGACCACGTAGCCGCCGGCCGTCGCGCGGACCGCGCCGACGAAGGGGAGGTAACCCTGGACGGCGTAGGCGACGAGCGCCAGGCCGAGCACCGCCGCCGCGAGCACCTCGACGGTCGTCAGCAGGGTCCCGCCCTGCAGGACGAGCACCGGGTTGTAGATGAAGAAGAACGGCAGCGCGTACTTCACCGAGCCGAACTTCATCGCCTCCATCATGGAGCGCATGACGGGGGCGCCGGCGAGGCTCGAGGCGGCCACCACCGACAGGGCCACCGGCGGCGTGATCTCGGAGAGGACCGCCCAGTACAGGATGAAGAGGTGCACCGCCACCGGGTTCATCCCCTGCTGGATGAGCGCGGGCGCCACCATGATGGCCAGGAAGATGTACGACGCGGTGATGGTGAGCCCGGTGCCGAGGATGAAGCACGCGATCGCGGTCATCAGGATCAGCGCGATCAGGCTGCCGCCCGCGATGAGGATCAAGTCGGTCGTGATCGTGCCGATGACCCCGGTCACGGTGAGGCCGCCGATGAGGAGCCCCACCGAAGCGAGGATGGTGACCAGCTCCGTCAGGACCCGGCCGCTCGACTCGATGAAGCGGACCGCGCGCGCCACCGTCCAGCGCGTCTCGCGCCGGACCATCGCGAGGACGAAGAGCGCCGCCGTCGCGTAGAACGGGGCGAGGGCCTCCTGGCGCAGGTAGACGAGCAGCACCACGAGGACCAGGAAGGCGAAGACGTAGAACCACCCCTCGGCGAACGTCCGCCCGACCGAGGGGAGCTCGGTGCGTGGCAGGCCGCGGATCCCCTTCCGGGCCGCGTAGGCATCGACCTGGAGGGCGAGCGACAGGAAGAACAGCGCGGCCGGGATCGCCGCCGCGAACGCCACGTTGACGTACGGCATCGACAGGATGGACGCCATCACGAAGGCGACGGCCCCCATCACCGGCGGGGTCAGCACCCCGCCGCTCGAGGCGTTCGCCTCGACCGCGGCCGCGTCCTCGGGGCGGAAGCCCGTCCGCTTCATGGCCGGGATCGTCACGACGCCGGTCGCGAGCACGTTGCTCACCGAGCTGCCGCTCATGCTGCCGAAGAGCCCGCTCGCCAGGATCGCGACCTTGGCGGTCCCGCCCCGCACGTGGCCGAGCAGCGCCATCGCGATCCCGGTGAAGAACCGGCCGGCGCCGGTCACGTCGAGCGCGGAGCCGAACAGGATGAACCCGATCAGCAGCGTGCCGAACACGCGCATCGGGATGCCCAGCACCGCCTCGACGCTGGCGGTCTGGTAGCGGATCGTGTCGGCGAACGACAGGCTGAAGCCGGCGATCGGGCCGGGCAGCCGCCCGGCGTAGACCGGGTAGAGCGAGAAGACGAACAGGATGAGCGCGAGCGAGAGCCCGCCGGCGCGGCGGGCGCCCTCGAGCAGCAGGAACCAGAGCACGACGCCGACCACGACGGCGGGGGTCGGGGCGGCGAACTCCCAGGCCTCCAGCACCATGCGCTCGGCGTTCCAGGCGAAGTAGAGGGTGGAGGCGATCACGGCGAGGAAGGCGAGGACGTCGTACCAGGGCACGCGGCGGCCCGCCTCCCCGCGGAGCGGGAACAGCAGGAACACGGGGGCGAAGAACGTGGTGAGGAGCAGGTAGAGATACCGGTTCTCGAGGAAGACGATCCCGGTGAAGAACCGGAGATTGAAGATCTGGTTGACCGCGAGCAGGAGCCCGGCCGCGGTGAAGACGAGGAACACCGCGCGCCAGGCCGGGCCCAGCGCGCGGTGACGTCCCGTCGTCTCAGCCACGCCGGCTTACCAGAACTTCGTCTCCCAGTAGGGGTCGAACCCGGCCTGCTTCAACTCCTCGGTGCGGATCTTCATCCAGAGCTCGGGGAACTTGGCGGTGCCGAGCTTCTGCTTCTGCGCCTCGTCCTGCGCGCGGTCCCACGCCTTGCCCAGGACCTCCTGGCGCCGGACGAGCTGCTGGTTGTAGCGCTCCAGCTCCGCGGTCCAGACCTTCTTCTCCTTGAAGTAGCGGACCGCGCCCTCGTGGTAGGGGGCGACCCACTTCAACCGCTGCGCCTCCAGCGCGAAGCCCTCGTTGCCCGGCCAGGCGGCCTTGTACACCGGGAAGAGCTCGTAGAGCATCCGCGTCTGCTGGTAGACGAGCTCGGCGTCCTGCCAGGCGTACGTCGTGACGATCGGGTAGCCGTAGGTCGCGCCCTGGTGCGGGGTGTCCTTGGAGATCGGCGGGGCGCCGATGGTGGCGGCGTTCGGCTCGAAGTAGGGCGCCGCTTTCTTGAGCCGCTCCCAGGCGGCCGGGTCGCGCGTGGGCTCCGGCACGACGGCGGCGGAGTACTTGCGCGGTGAGCTCGCCAGCTCGTAGACGGGGCCGGAGTTGGTGCTGGCGATGTAGCAGTCGGCCTTGCCCTCGATCACCGCGCGTCCGGCGGCGCCCCAGCTCGGGAAGTCGAGCTTCTGCACGTCCTTCCAGGCGAGGTTGCCGGCCGCGAGGAACGCCGTCATGTTCAGGTTGAGCGCCGGGGCGCCGACGACCCAGGCCATGCGCTTGCCCTTGAGGTCGTAGACGGTCTTGATGCCGCTGTCGGCCCCGCACGACGCGGCGCCGGTGTTGAAGGCGGCCCACGCCGCCCCGAGGATCCGGACCTGCTGCGGCCCCCACTCGGGCGCCGAGAACTCCATCACGCCCTCCTGGGAGAGGAAGAAGGCGGCGCCGAGCGCGCCGAAGTGGGCGGTGCGCTTCACCAGCGGGATCTGCCGGGCCACGTCGTTGCCGGCCGGGATCACCCGGAGCGTGGTCCCTTCCTTCGTCTGCATCGCGTTGCCGATCGAGGCCGCCTGGCTGTAGCCGGCCGAGCCGACGTCGTAGGCGGTCCAGACGAGGGTGCGCGGCACCCGGGTCTGGGCGTCCGCGAGCGTCGCCCCCAGGAGGAGGACGCTCACGAGGGCCACGAGGTGTGCTGTCAGACTGCGCTTGGTCGTCATCATCGATCTTGCCTCCTCGGGGGGAATCGCGGCGCCTGCTCACGCAGGGCACGGCGAATAT
>Ga0209342_10006837_pt1 | contig 11515 bp, 8 predicted proteins | sample RifCSP16_2_FD_184023 | JGI IMG/M metagenome (GOLD analysis project Ga0209342, IMG submission 184023) | Soil microbial communities from Rifle, Colorado - Rifle CSP2_sed 16_2 (SPAdes) (version 2) | ecosystem: Environmental > Terrestrial > Deep subsurface > Rock core/Sediment | place: Rifle... | reverse complement strand
CGGCGTGACCGGATGCCAACGATCTGGGCCGCGTTGTCCGGCTTGCCTGACATTCGATACTTGACCCGGCCCGGGCAGCCGGGCTAAGGTGGACCCGGAGAGCAGCCAGATGGATTATCCCCCCGAACCGTTCCGCATCAAGTCCGTCGAGCCCATCCGCCGCATCGGCCGCAGCGAGCGCGAGGCCGCTCTACGGGCGGCCGGCTACAACGTGTTCGGGCTGCGCTCGGATGAGATCTTCATCGACCTGCTCACCGATTCGGGCACCGGCGCCATGAGCGACCGGCAGTGGGCGGCCATCATGCTGGGGGATGAGGCCTACGCCGGGGCTCGCTCGTTCTTCCACCTGAAGGAGGCCGTGGAGGAGATCTTCGGCTTCAAGCACTTCGTCCCCACCCATCAGGGCCGGGCCGCCGAGCACATCCTGGCGGCCCTGCTGGTGGAGCCCGGCCAGTCGGTGCCCTCCAACAGCCATTTCGACACCACCGAGGCCAATATCCTGGCGCGGGGCGGCCGGCCGGTGAACCTGGTGATCGACGAGGCCGCCACACCCGCGCTGCGCCACCCCTTCAAGGGAAACATGGACCTGGCCAAGCTGGAGCGGTTCATTCAGCAGACCGGGGCCAAGAACATCCCGCTGGGTATGATCACCATCACCAACAATGCCGCCGGTGGCCAGCCGGTTTCGCTGCAAAACCTGCGCGAGGTCAGCCAGGTCTACGGCCGCCACGGCATCCCGTTCTTCATCGACGCCTGCCGTTACGCCGAGAACAGCTACTTCATCCAGCAGCGCGAGCCGGGCTATCAGTCCAAGTCGACCCTGGAGGTCGCCCGCGAGATCTTCGCCCTGGCCGACGGGGCCACCATGAGCGGCAAGAAGGATGCTCTGGTGAACATCGGCGGTTTTCTGGCGATGAATGACGAAGCCCTCTTCCAGCGGGCGCGCAATGAACTGGTCCTGCGGGAAGGATTCCCGACCTACGGCGGATTGGCCGGGCGGGACCTGGAGGCCATGGCGGTCGGGCTGCGCGAGGGGCTGCAGGAGGACTACCTGGCCTACCGGGTCGGCCAAACTGCCTATCTGGCCGAGGGGCTGCTCTCGGTGGGGGTGCCGGTGATCGAACCCCCCGGGGGCCATGCAGTCTACATCGACGCGGGGGGAATGCTGCCGCACATCCCGCGCGAGGCCTTTCCCGGTCAGTCCCTCTCGGTCGCGCTGTACATCGAAGGGGGTATCCGGGGCGTCGAGCTCGGGTCAGTGGCCTTCGCCCACACCGACCCGGCCACCGGCGAGACTCGCTACCCGCCGCTCGAGCTCGTGCGCCTGGCCCTGCCGCGCCGGGTATATACGCGGGCGCACATGGATCTGGTGGTGGAGACCCTGGGCCGGATCGCCGCCGAGAAGGACCAGCTGCGCGGCTTCCGCATTTTAGAGGCGGCGCAACTGCTGCGGCACTTCACCGCCCGCTTCGAACCGCTGTAGCTGCCCGCCACCGGGCCGCTATGGTATCCTGAGCCCGCTCTCCCGCTTCTCCGCGAAACGAACGCCAGATGACGGTTGCCGAGTTTGCCATTCCCCAAGCCCGCCGGCGCGACCGCCGCACCGCGCTGCGCTGGATTCTGGCGCATGCCTTTGGCCACCCGCGTGTGGCGGCCATGGTCTTCGTGGGCGCCTTCGGCAACGCCGCCCTGGCGGCGGCCGTGCCGGTGCTCATCGGGCAGGCCTTTTCGCTGCTGCAGGACGACGTGTCCCGTTGGCCCGAGCTGCTGCCGTTGGCCCTGATGATGGCCGGGACCCAGGTGGTGCGCGGGCTGCTGCAGTTCGGCCGGAACTTCGGGGCCGACCTGCTGGGCCAGCGCCTGGAACGGGACATCCGGGACGAGCTGTACCTCAGCCTGCTCGGCAAGAGCATGACCTTCCACAATCTCCAGTCGGTCGGCGATCTGATGGCCCGCGCCACCAACGACGTGCGCGAGATCGGGCTGATGTTCAATCCCGGATTCAACCTGGTGATCGGCTCGGCCAACTTCCTGCTGCTCCCGCTGCTGGTCGCCCCTTCCTACCATCCGGCGTTGATCGCCGTGCCGGCGCTCTTCATCCTGGGGTATGTCCTGGCCCTGTGGCAATACCTGGGCGAGCTGCGGCCGGTCTCCGACCAGGCCCGCCGGGCCTTCGGCCGAATGAACTCTCACCTCTCCGAGGCTATCGACGGCATCGAGGTGGTCAAAGGGCACGCCCAGGAGGAAGAGGAGGTCGGCCGTTTCTCGGTCAACGCCGGGGCCTTCCGGGATGCCTTCGTACGCCAGGGCGACATCGAGGCCCGCTTCCTCCCGCTGCTGCTACTGGGTCTGGCGGAGGCCGGCGCATTCCTGCAGGCAACCCTGCTTTTTCGCCAGGGCGCGTTGGACCTGGGCCAGGTGGTGGGCTTCATCGGCCTGATCCAATTGTTCGGCTTCCCCACCTTCATCTCGCTTTTCGCCTACTCCCAGGTTTCGCTCGGACTGGCCGGGGCTCGCCGCATCCTGGAGCTCATGCAGCAGGAAGTCAGCCTGGACAGTAGCCCCGCCGGCCACTCCGCCCGGCTGCGCGGCGAGATCGAGTTTCGCCAGGTGGATTTCGCCCATGCGCCGGGCGAGGACACTCTGCACGACCTGAACTTGCACATTCGCCCCGGCCAGACCGTGGCCGTCGTCGGCCAGACCGGTTCAGGCAAGTCCAGCCTGGTCAAGCTGGTCAATCGGATTCACGACGTGACCGCCGGGCAGGTGCTGTTGGATGGGGTGGATGTGCGCCAGTGGGATCTGGCCTCGCTGCGCTCGCAGATATCGATCATCGAACAGGATGTCTTCCTGTTCTCCCGAACCATCGCCGAGAACATCGCCTTCGGCAAGCCGGGGGAGGCCCAGCCGGAGGTGGAGCGGGCGGCGCAGGAGGCGCAGGCCGACGAGTTCATCCGGGGCTTCGCCGAGGGGTATCGGACCATGGTGGGCGAGCGGGGGGTCACCCTCTCCGGAGGCCAGCGCCAGCGCATCGCCCTGGCTCGCGCCTTCCTGACCGATCCGCGCATCCTGATCCTGGACGACTCCACCAGCTCGATCGACAGCGCCACCGAGGATCAGATCCAGCGAGCCATCTTCCGAGCGGCCGAGGGGCGGACCACGTTGATCATTACCCACCGTCTGTCCCAGATCCGCTGGGCGGACCTGATTCTGGTGCTGCGCCGCGGACGTCTGGTGGCGGCAGGTTCGCATGAAGATCTGTTGGACACTTCGCCTGCCTATCGGCGCATTTTCGCCCGGATGCAGGAGGATTGAAGTTGGGGTTCTTCGCCGGACTGGACGCCGAGGCCTATGACCGGAGCTACAAAGATGTAGCGCTGCTGCGGCGGCTGGCGGCCTACTTCCGCCCGCAGGGAGGCCGGGTTCTGGCCTCGGTCTTGACCATGGCGGTGATGTCGGCGGCCGGTGCCGCCTCGCCCATCCTAGTCTCGGGCGGGATCGACCTGCTGGCTGCCGGGGCCGCACCGGCCTCCCTGCTGGCCACGGCCGGCGCGCTGTTCGCCCTGGGCACCCTGGTGTGGGTCATGAACTGGATCCGCCGCCGGGCCACCGCCCGCGCCATCGCGGAGGTGATCCTGGAACTGCGGCGGGAAGCCTTCGCCGCCACAGCCGGCCACGACATGTCTTTCTACGATGAGTACTCCTCCGGCCGGGTGGTAAGCCGGATCAGTTCCGACACCAGTGAGTTCGCCCAGATGGTGGTGCTGCTGACCGACGTGCTCACCCAGTTGGCCCAGGTGGCGATCCTGGTGGTGGTGCTGCTGCGGATCGAGTGGAAGCTCACCCTGTGGCTGCTGGCGATGCTGCCGCCGATCTTGCTGGTGGCCGTCAGCTTCCGCCGGCTGGCGCGCCGGGTCACTCAGCGGGGCATGCGGGCCATGGCCAACGTCACCTCGGCGATCAAGGAAGTGGTGACCGGCATCAGCGTGGCCAAAAACTTCCGCCAGGAGCTGGCCATTTATCAACAATTCGGCGAGGTGAACCGGCAGGCTTACGGGGTGAACGTGCGCCGGGGCATTGTGCTGGCCATGGTGTTTCCCTGCCTCAACGCGCTGATGGGAGTTGGGACCGCACTGCTCACTTACCTGGGAGGCTTGAGCGCGGCACAGGGCGCGGTGGCGCTGGGCGCCTGGTATCTGTTCATGCGCAGCCTGGACCGGTTCTGGTTTCCGATCCTCAATCTGTCCTCCTTCTGGAGCCAGCTGCAATCGGGGCTTTCGGCCGCCGAGCGCGTGTTTGCCCTGATCGACGCCGAGTCGGCGGTGATCCAGGTCGAGGCCCTGCCCGTGCCGCCATTGCGCGGGCGGATCCAGTTCGAGAACCTGGACTTCCACTACCGGCCGGGCGAACCCGTGCTGCGGGAATTCTCGTTATCCATCGAAGCGGGCGAGGACCTGGCGCTGGTGGGCCACACCGGTGCCGGCAAGTCCTCCATCGCTAAGATGATCACCCGCTTCTACGAGTTTCAGGGTGGTCGTCTCCTGATCGACGGGATGGACATCCGCTCGCTGGACCTGCGCCAGTACCGGCGCCAAATCGGAGTGGTGCCGCAGAGTCCGTTCCTGTTCTCCGGCACGGTACTGGACAATATCCGCTACGCCAATCCCTCCGCCGGCGAGGGCGAGGTCGAAGCCCTGGCCCGCCGGATCGGGGGCGGGGAGTGGCTGGAATCGCTGCCAGCCGGGCTGCAGAGCGAGGTAGGCGAGCGCGGCGGTTGGCTGTCGATGGGGCAGCGCCAGTTGGTTTCGCTCATGCGGGTACTGGTGCAGCGTCCGGCCATCTTCATCCTGGACGAGGCCACCGCCAGCATCGATCCCTTCACCGAAGCCCAGATCCAGGAGGCGCTCTCACTGGTGCTCGCCGAGACCACCTCCATCCTCATCGCCCACCGTCTCACCACCGTGAGGTCCGCCGATCGGATCATCGTGCTGCGGACCGGGGAGATCATTGAACAGGGAACCCACCGCAGTCTGCTGAGAGGCGGCGGCCATTACGCCGAGCTGTACAACACCTATTTCCGGCACCAATCGCTGGAATACGTCGAGGCGGCCCGGCGAGGGGCCCGGGCAGCCTCCGCGGACGCGGCCTGAAGGAAGCCGGCCGGTGGGCGCAACCTCCCCGCGCAGGGCAATCCGGATCGCCCCGTTCGCCGTCAGGCTGGCCTACCTGCTGGCCGCCCTGGCGCTCTTCGTTCTGTCCCTGGAGAGCCTGCGGCTCGGCGCCCGGCCGCTGGTCCCCTTCATCCGAGAGAAGATTTCTATCGACAACCCGGTCAATGCGCTGGGCTTCGGCTGGCTCTTCGCCATGGCAGTGCTGTCGGGCTCTCCGGTGGCCGCCACCGCCATGACCTTCCTGGACGCCGGTGTGCTAAACGGGCAGGAGGCCCAGGCCATGATCGTTGGCTCGCGGCTGGGCGCCAGCTTCGTGGTGCTTTTCCTGGGGCTGGTCTACGTAATCCGTGGCCACCGCTCGGAGAGCAGTCTGGCTGCCGGCGTGCTGTCGCTGCTGGTCACCCAGACCACCTACCTGCCGGCGGCGGTGGTGGCGTCCTTTGCTCTATCGCGGGGATGGACCGAGGGCTGGGGGGTCGGCGTGCTGGGCTCCGCGTCATCCGTGCTGGATAGACTGCTGGGCCCTGTCACCGGCCTGCTGAATGCGCGCGTGCCTTCCTGGGGGCTGTTCCCTTTGGGTCTGATTCTGCTGCTGTTGAGCTTTTCGGTGCTCGATCGCTCGCTACCGGACCTGCGGCGGCCGGGATCCCGCTTCGGGGATCTCAGCCACCTGCTCTTTCGTCCGGCTGTCACCTTTGCGCTGGGCGCAGGGATCACCTTGATCTCGCTTTCGGTCACGGTTTCGCTCAGCCTGTTGGTGCCCCTCTCCGCCCGTGGCTACATCCGGAAAGAGAACGCCATCCCCTACATCATGGGGGCCAATGTCACCACCCTGGTCGACACCCTGTTTGCCGCGGCGCTGCTGGGCAGTCCGCTGGGCATTTCCGTCGTCCTCACCCTGATGGTCGGAGTTTGTCTGGTGTCGCTGGTGATCCTGCTGGTGGTCTTCCGCCCTTATGTGCGCTTGCTGGTCGGCCTGACCAACTGGATCGCGGGCGGACGCCGCAACCTGGTTCTGTTCCTGGGTCTGCTGGCGGCGGCCCTGATCACCTTGATACTGCGCTGAGTAGAAGGAGCCTCCATGAACCTGCTCATCTGCACCGACGGCTCGCAAGACTCGCTGCAGGCGGCCGAGTTCCTGCGGCTACTTCACCTTCCACCGGACATGGCGGCGACCATGCTGGCGGTGGCCGATTCCAGCCGTCGGGCGGAGAGGCTGCAGGCGTGTCTCAGCGAGATGCAGCAGATGCTTGAGGCGCAGGGGTTCCATCCCGAGCGGCTGCTGCGCCGTGGGCATCTCTCCAAGGAAATCCTGGAACAGGCCGAAGCGGGACACTACGACCTGGTGGCCATCGGCGCGCCAGAACGCCAGGGGCTCATGCGAAACCGGCTGACCTCCACTGCCTCCGATCTGTCCGACCGATTGAGGGCGCCGCTGCTCATAGCCCGGCATGTGCCGCCTCGGCTGGGGCGGGTCTTGATCTGCACCAGCGCCGAACGGCCGGCTCGCGAGACCATGCGGCGCGGCGGCGCGCTGGTGAGCCTGTTGGGGGCCCCGGCGACTCTGGTGCATGTGATGTCGCAGATGGCGCTGGATGTACACAGCCCGCAGGAGGATCTCATCCTGACCGCCGAGCAGGCCATTGCGAGGGGCTCGCAGGAGGGCAAGCACCTAGTGGAAGCCACCCGGTGGCTGCGGGAAGCGGGGATGGCCGCCGAGATCACCCCCAGGCTTCGTCACGGGCTGGTGGTGGAGGAGATCCTGGGCGAGCTGGAAGATCCGGAGTTTGGGCTGCTGGTCCTGGGTGCCCATTCCGCCGCCGGCCGCGGCCGCCTGCTGGAGGCCCTGCTGGACGACATCACCGAGCAGCTGATCGCCACGTCGCCCTGTTCGGTCCTGGTGGTCTGGCATGATCCGCAGGTCCACGCCGCGGATCTGTAAGCCACCTGCAAGCTGGCGCGGGCCGGATTTGGGCTATTCTGTGGGTGGACACTTCCCCCAGAGTGTCCAGGCCTCGAAGCCGCCCGCATCCTCTCTTCCTCCGGCAAACGCGGGCGGCTTTCATTTAACCCAGCGGCATGGGCCTTGCATCCCTGCACGCTCACCCAGTTTTGTTAGAATCCCGGGAACCAAACCCGGGCTCTTGTCGTCTGGGTGAGTGAACGGAGGAGCGCCAACTTGTCTGTGCGACGTTCGAGGCGGGCGGTGTGGCTGGCCGTCCCGTGCTTTGTCTGGCTGTCGGCCTGCAGCGCGGGGCTGGGAGGATTGCTGCCGGGCGCCTCGGAGCCGTCGGGCATCCTGGTGACCGATGCTCCCAACGCCAGCGCCACTGCAACTCCCTTCCAGCCCCTTCCCGAATCTCCGACCACGACGGCCTCGCCTACCAATACTGCCACTCCCACCGTGTCTCCGACCCCGGTGGATCCCTGGGAGGATTTCCCTGGCCCGGCGGAAGCCTCCGCCACCGAGATCCCCCGGCCGATGCCGCGCATCCCGCAGTCGCCGGAGGTGGTGAACGTGATGCTGTTGGGCAGCGACGAGCGCCCTTATACCGGCGGCTACCGCACCGACACGATGATGCTGATGTCCCTGGATCCGGGGACGGGCACAGCCGTACTGGTCTCCTTCCCACGCGATCTGTACCTCTACATCCCGGGCTTCCGCATGGATCGAATCAATACCGCCGACGTCCGCGGTGGGCCGGAGCTCACGGCCCTCACCATCCTGTACAACTTCGGCCTGGAGGTCGATCACTGGGCCCGGGTGGACTTCGCCGGCTTCATAGGGGCGGTCGACACGCTGGGAGGCCTGACCGTCCAGTCCACCGGCTACCTCTTCGACGAGTGCGGCGGCCGCTATTGGAGCTACGCCCCTGGAAGTTACACCATGAACGGGTTCCAGACGCTGTGCTATGTGCGTATGCGCAAGGCCAACGACGGAGACTTCGACCGGCTGCGCCGGCAGCAGGAAGTGGTGCGGGCCTTCTTCTCCAGGGTGCTTAGCCTGGATGGTCTCAGCCGGGTTCCGCAGCTCTACAGCCAGTTCATAACCTCGGTGCGCACCGACCTGCTCTTGGACGACCTCCTGCCCCTGGTACCGCTGGGCGTCCAGTTGGGCACAGACGAGACCCGCATCCATCAGTACCGCATCGACCGTACCATGGTCGACGGATGGCGGGTGCCCACGACCGGCGCAGCGGTATTGCTGCCCAAACGGGACGTGATCCAAGCTATGCTCGACGAGGCCTTCGGGGTTGCGACCCCCCTCCCCAGTCCCTGATCGACCCCGGGTTGTGAGAAATGGCCTGCTTTGCCGCATCCCGCGGCGTGTGCTAGAGTCGAAGACACCGCGCTGAGCGACAGCATGACTCTACGACCGCGCCTGGAGTTGGAGGATTCACTCGCCAGGGAGCAGGCCTGCACCATCTGCGGGGAAACTGCCCTCTCCGTTGTTCATTTGAAGGGCTTCCCGGACTACGTGACCTGTGCCCGGTGCGGGGCGGCGTTCGTGATGGAGGAGGGCGGGCCGCGGGCCATGTATGGGTCGATCCCGCCGGAATACCCTGAGACCCGAGATTTCGCACTGAAACAGTGGACGTCACTGGAAGCCATCGCCGCCCTGGCGGAGGCCGAGCGTCCTCGGCGTCAATCGCCCGATCACGGCGGCGTACAGCACCCACCCGCCGCCCCGCCCCCCGATGATCAATCAGTCTCGGAAGATCCACTGGAGACCGAGGTGGCGGTCGAGGCCCAGCCAGCGGTTGCGCCGGCTGTGGAGCCCGAACCACCCCTGGAACCCTTTGTCTGGCCTGCGCCCGCAGCCAGGCCCGCGCCACAGCCGGTGCTCGCCGCTGAGCCGGTCGAGGAGCCCGAACCACCGCTGGAACCCTTAGTCTGGCCTGCGCCCGCATCCGAGCCGGTGGCAGAGCCGGGGCCCCAGGCAGAGGCCAGCCCCGAGCCGGAGGTCCCCGAGGAGTCTCGGGAGCCGGAACCCTCGGCAGAGGCCATCCCCGAGCCGGAGGTCCCCGAGGAGTCTCGGGAGCCGGAGCCCGCGGCGCAGGCCATCCCCGAACCGGTGGCTCCCGAGGCATCCTGGGAGCCGGAACCCGGCCGCCGGTTCCGGGTTCGCTTCATGGGAGCCCAGCCGCATATCCCGGCCGGGACCTGCGCCCACTGCTTGCGCAGCTCGGCCCGGCGCAGCCTGGTGGTGGTCGGTGTGGCCTCGGGCCCGTCGGGGCAGCCGAGGCGAGCCTCCTACACCCTGCCGTTGTGCAGCAGTTGCTATGCCCGGGCGCGGGCCAAGAGCGACGAGGAGCGCAACGCGCGATTGATGGCCCACCTGATCTCGATCCTGGTCGCGGCGGTGGTGATGGTTGGCGTGCTGGCGCTGCAGCTGGTTCCCTTCGAGACCCCACTGATTGCCGCCGCGCTTCTAGGCGTCTTGGGGATCGCGGGCTACGGCCTACCGGTCTTGCTCCTGTTGGGACGCGCTGGACGCTTCCGTCCTCCGGCCGATGCGCTGCTCGTCCGCTCTACGCTGCTGGTCAGCGCGCACCCGGGTGCCGGCGAGACCCTCTTCGACTGGCGCAATCCTGGTTATGCCAGCCATTTCCTGGAGGCCAACGCAGGGGAGTCTGGCGAGACGATCTTCGAAGTTGCCGATCCGCTGCTGCGCCCGGATTCCAGCCACGATGAGCCTCCCGCCTGAACGCAGGCTCTGTCCGGATTGCGGCGCAGCCTTCTATTTGATTTCCCCGGAATCCGAACTGCCCCCGCACGGCTGCCGCGGCCCCTCCCCTCAGCCCTCCGACCCTGCGCAGGCAGAATCGCCCCCCGAAGCGCCGGCGCCGGAACCCACCAGGAACGCCGAGCCGGCGGCGCCCACCCCTGAGCCAAGCGCGGCGCGGGGTGAACTGAAGGAGCAGACTGCCCGCTACCTGCGCGAGCGCGGCTACGTGCTGGATGAAGACGCCCGCGGCCTGCGCATCTCGGGCAATCCCTCCGGCGGTGCGAGCGGATCCACCCTGAGCCCATTGGATATCGTGCGCATGGCGGCCGAGTTGGACGGTGGGGTGAAGCAAGCGACTTCCCTGCAGACCTGCCTCAAGTGCCAGGCGCGCACCCCCGCCGGCCAGCCCAAGTGTCAGTGGTGTGGCGAGGCCTTCCCCCGCACCGATACGACCGGCTAGGCTCCGCCCGACCCCCCAGTTCACAGGGGCCGGAGGCGGTCGGTTATAATGACTCTTTGTGCTCCGCACGTAGAACAGTTGATCCAATTCAGGCCAGCCATGCCCCAAGAGAAGATCGTCGTCGTCGGCGCGCGTGCCCACAACCTCAAAAACCTGACCGTCGAGATCCCCCGCGACCAGTTGGTGGTCATCTCCGGGATCTCCGGTTCGGGCAAGTCCTCGCTGGCTTTCGACACCATCTTCGCCGAGGGTCAGCGGCGTTATGTCGAATCGCTCTCGGCCTATGCGCGTCAATTTCTGGGCCAGCTGGACAAGCCCGACGTGGACTACATCGACGGGCTGTCCCCGGCGGTTTCGATCGACCAGCGGGGCGTCTCCCACAATCCTCGCTCCACCGTGGGCACGGTGACCGAGGTATACGACTACCTGCGGCTGCTGTTCGCCCGCATTGGAACGCCCCACTGCCCGATCTGCGGCCGGGAAGTCCGCCAGCAGTCGGCGCAGGAGATCGTCGAGGCGGTGGAAGCGCTGCCGCAGGGCTCACGAATCCTGGTCCTTGCCCCGCTGGTGCGCGGCCGTAAGGGCACCCATCTGGCCGTCATCGACGAGATGCGCCGGTCGGGATTCGTGCGGCTGCGAGTGGACGGCGCGGTGCGGGAGGTCGAGGAAGAGTTCAAGCTCGACCGCTATAAGAAACACGATATTGAAGCGGTGGTCGATCGCTTGATCATCCGCAGTCTGGAGGGGGAAGACGCCCAGGCCTTTCGCACCCGCCTGACCGATTCGGTCGAGACCGCGCTGCGCTGGGGCGAAGGCACACTGATTGTCGGGGACGCTGGCGGCGACGCTGCCAAAGACATCCCGTTCTCGGAGCACCTGGCCTGCCCCGAGCACGGCACCACCCTCTCCGAGATCGAGCCGCGTACTTTCTCCTTCAATACCCCCCATGGCGCCTGCCCGGAATGCCAGGGTCTGGGCAGCAAGCTGGAGATTGACCCCGACCGGATCGTCCCCGACAAGAGCCTCTCGATGACCGAGGGCGCGGTGGTGGCCATGGAGTGGGCCAACCAGGCCAAGGACCGGCAGGGCTACTACTGGCAGATGGCCGAGGCGGTGGCGGAGTACTACGCCATCGACATGGAGTCCCCAGTGGCC
>Ga0209342_10006835_pt1 | contig 11519 bp, 4 predicted proteins | sample RifCSP16_2_FD_184023 | JGI IMG/M metagenome (GOLD analysis project Ga0209342, IMG submission 184023) | Soil microbial communities from Rifle, Colorado - Rifle CSP2_sed 16_2 (SPAdes) (version 2) | ecosystem: Environmental > Terrestrial > Deep subsurface > Rock core/Sediment | place: Rifle... | reverse complement strand
CTTGACCTTGTTGCCCAGCGACTCGACGATCACGTTGTGCGACGAGTAGGTCCCAGCCGGATCGCAGGGTCCACCTGGAGCCGTTGACGCACTGCACTCGGTATCGAACGTCGAGGTCAAAACCGGCGCGGTCGGATCGGAGTAATCCCAGATCCGCATGCCGCTCCAGGGCGTCGAGATCGGGTTGTTGTTTGCGATGACGAGGGCACCGGCGCCGGCCGCCGCCACATTGGCCGCCTTGTCCGAGAAGAAGCACGTGCCGCGCCGTACGACTGCGATGTCACCAGGCGCGAGCGGGTTCAGGAGCGAATCACCGTCGCAGGCCCGACCGACCCACACGAAGTTTCCGCTCACCGATCCGGCACCCAGTGGCACGTTGTTGCCGACGAACTCGACGGCCGGGAACGTCTGGGGCAAGAGCGGCCCACTCGTCACTGACACAGCCGTCGCCGTGACCGTTCCTGCGTTCCCAGTCTGGCTCGCAGCGAAGGCATCACCGGCACTGGTCGACACCGCGACGGCCGGGGTCGTGTTCAGGTTCTGCATCGTCAGGTTGCTCGGCGGGACGGCGTTCTCCCATGCGGAGAAGTCTTCTTCACCTTCGACGACGATCGTGCCATCCTCGCTGGGCCAGACGGAGTGGCTGTTGACCTCGCCGTCCCCGCTGGTCGGGTCGATGGCTACCGATACCAGGCTCGGGCTGCTCGGATCGCTGATGTCGAGCAGCACCAAGCCGGCATCCCAATTCGCCAGGTAGGCCCGCGTCCCATCGGCGCTGATGGTCATGTCGTGAAGGAAACGGTTCTGGGAGGCGCCGAAGCCGCTGAACAAGTAACCATCGGCATCCAGGATGATGCCAAAATCGATCAGGTTCACCCAGTCCGTGACGTCTGGGCGATGCAGTTGTTCTGCGCCCCAGAAACCAACCCGGCTTGGGGAGGTCGGATCGGTGATGTCGAAGATCTGGAAGTTGCCAAACTCGGACTCGACCGTAGCCGCCACATAATCATTCTCGCCCTGGGTGAAGAGGAACAGGTTGTGCACACCGAAGTCTATGAAACCAAAACTTTCCCGCAGGAAGAGGTTCACATCATCGGTCTGGACATTTGCTAGGTGGACCGGGTTCGACGGGTCGCCGACGTTGTAGATCTCAAAGCCTCCTGGACCCCCAGCACACGGCTCGTTGGAGTGCACGAGGATGTCGCCGGAGTTCATCGTCGCGACCTTGACGTCATTGGAACGACTCCCGGCCGGTGACGGGATGATTCCTACGAACCCGGCCTTGTTCTTATTGTGCACATCCCATATCCAGACACCCGCTTCCGGGTCGCCGCCACACGGGCTGTTGAAGGTGCCGGTATAGGCAAAGCCGTCGTACGCCCAGACGTCGGTGGTTGAGCCGGCCGAGTTGCGCACGCCGCGGCTCGACGAAGCCAGGTTCTTAGTGACCTTCGCAAAAGGTCCGCTGCTAACCACATCGGCCACCGCCGTATCGTGAGCGGTCAGCGCCGCACTGGGGTCGTACCGTGCGCCGCCATCGAGCATCGAATGCTCTTGCCCCGAGCCGTCGTCGGGATCATCAGGATCATAAGCTAGAGCTGTTGACGCACTCAGCAAGAGGGTCAACGTGAGGACAATCATCACGGGGAATCTCGTTAGTTTCATCGTTTGCTTCTCCTTTGAGGATTGGAGGATCCGAGAAAGGCCGTCGCTGGGGTGCTTGGCGCCGCTTCGTCACGAAGGACGCCGTGGCTAGGCTGCCTGCTGACAACATCCAGCAATATCGGTATTGCGACCTATACCTAAACGAATCAGACTCTTGTTCTGGGTACCTCCTCTCCATTTGAATTGAGCCACGTGGGGACTAGAACGAGGATCCCATCGCACCCATCAGGCGATTCGCGTGGAGGTCTCCTGTCACAGCCTTTGCCAGACTTGTGGGTGGTAGCTCTGATCTGGATATTATAGATGGCAATACTCCGATTATCAACGGCCTGGACTCCCCTGGCTCGCACCACTCACGATGGGGATACCTAACCCAAAGCGGCCCTCCTCCCCTCCCAGGAACCTATTCCTCGCCCCGGGCGTCATGAGTATGCTGGAACCGACTCTCGGAGGAGCTTCCCATGTCTAAGCGAGCGAAGTGGATCCTGAGCGGCGGGCTGGGGTTGATCGCCGGCGTCGCCGTCCTCCTCGCCCTGGCGGCGTACTACGCAAACCTGCCCCAGAAGGTCGACGACTTGGAGACAATCGTCCTGGGTCAGTCCCGCTACGTCCCGGGCAGCCAGGCTGCCCTGCGTGTGCTGGTACGCCAGGTCGGCGGTGGAAAGCCGATCCCCGGCGCGGCGGTGACGGTCTCGATCGCGCCGGCCGGCGGCGGACGACCGGTCCCGCTCTTCCAGGGTGCAACCGACGCAAGCGGCGCGGCCGACGTGACCTTCGCCGTCCCGGCCGGCCTCGACCCGGCGCAAATTCTCATCGTCGAGACCTCCTCCGCCCAGGGTGGAGACCGCTTGGAGCAAGCCGTCACCCTCGATCGCGATTTCAAGATCCTGCTCACCACCGACAAGCCGATCTACCAACCCGGCCAGGTCATCCACCTGCGGGCGCTGGCGCTTAGCGCCTTCGACCGAGTCCCCGCTTCCGGTGACGAGATCGAGTTCATCATCGCCGACGGCAAGGGCAACAAGGTCTTCCGGAAGACAATCGAATCCTCCGCGTACGGCGTCGCCGCCGAGGATTTTCAACTCGCCAATGAGGTCAACACCGGCGACTACAAGATCACCGCCCGGATGGGGAACACAAGCTCGGAGAAGACCGTTAGGGTCGAGCACTACGTGCTGCCGAAGTTCGAGGTCTCGTGGCAGACCGACCGCTCCTTCTACTTACCCGGCGAGCGCGTGCAGGGCTCGATCAGCGCCGCCTACTTCTACGGCAAGACGGTCGAAGGCGGCGCAGTGAAGATCACCGGCTTTACCTTCGACTTCGATCGCCAGGATATCTTCAGCCTGGAAGGAACGACCGACGCCGACGGTACCTTCGCTTTCGACTTCAGCCTGCCGGATTACATCGCCGGCACCGACCTGGAGGGCGGCGCCGGGCGCTTCTATTTGGAAGCGGCCGTCACCGACCTGGCGGCGCACACCGAAAGCTCGAGCTTTTCACTTCCGGTCTCGCAAAGCCGCATCACCATCCAAGCCATCCCCGAGAGCGGACAACTCCGCCCGGGGGTGGAGAACATCCTCTACATCCTGACCTCCTACCCAGACGGCACGCCGGCGCAAACCACACTGACCCTGGACATCAACGGCGCCCAGACGCGCGTTCAGACGGGCGAGTTCGGATTGGCAGAGCACCGCTTCACGCCCGATTCACCGTACTTGTACCTGCAGATCTCCGCCCGTGATCAACTTGGCGCGACCGCCAACGCCGAGTTTTCCTTCGAGGGCCAGTGGACCGAGGAGACGGTGCTGCTGCGCCCCGATCGAGCGACCTACAAGGTCGGCGACACGCTGAACCTCGAGGTCCTCACCAACGTGCCGGCGGGTCAGGTGTACCTCGACATCGTGCGCGAGGGTCAGACGGTCAGCACCCGCTCGATCCAGGTCGACGATGGCCGCGCGCTGGCGGCGGTTGACCTCACCCCGGACCTCTTCGGCACGCTCGAGCTGCACGCCTACAAGATCCTGTCCTCCGGGACGATCGCGCGCGATACGCGTCTGGTTGTGGTCGATCCGCCCAGCGACCTGACGCTGGGTGTCGCCGCCGACCAGGAGACCTACCTTCCCGGCGACTTCGCAGCCCTCGATTTCAGTGTGACCGGCCAGAACGGCGCGGGCGCGCAATCGGCGATCGGCATCGCCGTCGTCGACGAGTCGGTCTTCGCCCTGGCCCAAGAGGATCCCGGTTTCGCCAAACTCTACTTCCTGCTCGAGGCCGATCTGCTGCGGCCCAAGTACGACATCCACGGCTTTAGCGTGCCGGATCTGCTCGGCGAAGTCCCGGATGATCCTGTTCTTCTGACGGCGATGGAAGGCGCGGCCCAGGCGTCGATGGCCGACGCCGCGATGCATGCGAGCCCGTTTTCCTTGAATCTCAACTCGCACTCGGAAAAGATTCAACGCGCTTACGATCGACAGCGGGCCTTTTTCAGCGCCCTGGCCAAAGCCCTGTTCGGGCTGGAGCTGCTCCTGCCGCTGGCCGTCGCCGGGTTGATGACCGCCAGCGTCTCAAGGCGCAAGGTGCTGGGCGGCGCGCTGGCGATCTTCCTGGCCCTGGCGCTCGGCCTGACACTATTGTTCTTCCTGATGCCGGTCCCGGATTGGGTCGGAAGCCGGCCGATGGATAGGCTCGGGTATTTGCTCGAGAACGCCCTGTATATCAACGACTGGCTCCCCACCACCCTGCTTTGTCTTGGCGGGCTCGGGATCCTCGGATTCCTGGCCCTGCTCGTTCGATCCGTGCGCGACAGGGACTGGGGGCTGGGGATCGCCCAACTGCTCACGCTGGCCTTCATCCCTGCCCTGATTGGCCTAGTGGTGGCCGGAACGATGGGCGACGTTTCCCCGTCGGAGTCGACGATGGTCTGGGGTCTGCTCGCTTTCCTCCTCGTCCCGCTGGCCTACCTCTTCCGCTCGGCTGGGTTCGCCGCGAATCGGCAGTTCGGCTGGTCGCTGGCGGCATTCATGGCCGCGCCGGCGGTCGTCGTGGTGATCCTGATCCCGGCGATGGCGCTGGGCTCAAACCTGGCTTCGCGCGGAGCCGTCCTGGGCAACGGGGACATGATGATGCGCGGCGGTCTGGTCGTAGAGGAGGCGCTCCCCATGCTGGCGCCGATGGCGACGCAGATGCCGGCGGACGTCGATAAAGTGGCCGGAGGGGGCGGCGCACAAGCCGGTGAGCCGCCGCGTCTCAGGCAATTCTTCCCAGAGACGATGCTCTGGCTCCCCGAAGAGGTCACTGACGAGGACGGCCGGCTCAGCCTGCAAATCCCACTGGCCGACAGCATCACGACTTGGCGGCTGACGGCGCTGGCCTCCACCCAGGACGGGCGGCTGGGAAGCGCGACCGCAGGCATCCGCGTCTTCCAGGATTTCTTCATCGACCTGGACCTGCCGCTGGCGCTGACACAGAACGACGAGATCAGCGTGCCGGTTGGCGTGTTCAATTACCTGGAAGAGCCGCAGACGGTGCGGCTGGTCCTGGAGCAAGAAGACTGGTTCGAGCTTCTCGGCGAGCCGGAGGTCACGCTGGACATCGCCGGCAACGACATCCAGGTGGCCTATTTCCGAATCAAGGCGACCGGTTTCGGACGTAAAGGGTTGCAGGTGACCGCGTTCGGTTCGAAGCTCTCCGACGCCATCCGCAAAGAAGTCACGGTCTACCCGGACGGCGCCCAGCAGACCTACAGCTTCTCCGACCGGCTTTCGGCCGACGGTGTCAGCCAGAGCGTGGAGATCCCCGCCGCAGCCATCGCCGGGACCCAGACGCTGACCGTGAAGATCTATCCGGGCGTGGTGAGCCAGGTGGTCGAGGGGCTGGAGAGCATCCTGCGCATGCCTTTCGGATGCTTCGAGCAGACCTCATCGACGACCTACCCCAACGTCCTGGCGCTGGACTACATCCAGACTACCGGTCAGACGGCGCCCGAGGTCGAGCTTCAGGCGGAGGAGTACATCAACCTGGGCTACCAGCGATTGACGACCTTCGAGGTCGGCGGCGGCGGGTTCAGCCTGTTCGGTGACGCGCCGGCGGACCGCATGCTCACCGCCTACGGGTTGCAGGAGTTCAGCGACATGGCCGCCGTCCATCCGGTGGACGATGAGATCGTCCGGCGCGCGGCCGATTGGCTGCTGGGGCAGCAGAGCTCGGATGGGTCGTGGGAGAACGACCAGGGACTGGTGCACGAGAGCACCTGGTCCAACCTGGAGAACGACCACCTTCCGGTGACAGCCTACATCGTGTGGAGCCTGATCGAGGCCGGTTACGATGACGACAGCCGCTTGCAGGCTGGGCTGGACTACATTAAAGAACATCGCTCGCAGGCTGACGATCCCTACGTGCTGGCCCTGGTCGCCAACGCGCTCGTCGCTGCAGATCTGAAGAGTGGGGAGATCCAGAGCTTCACCGCGGACGTTCTCGACGAGCTGGCGGGAATGGCGCAGTACGACGGCGACGCGGCCTACTGGTCGAGCTCGGTGGCGACCTTCACCGGCGCCGAAGGTGACACCGGCAGCATCGAGACAACTGGATTGGCGGCCTTCGCGCTGCTGCGAGGCGACCGGCACCCCGAGGTGGCCAACGCCGCGCTGACCTACCTGATCCGTAGCAAGGACAGCTTCGGCACCTGGCACAGCACGCAGGCGACGGTGCTCTCGCTGAAGTCGCTCCTGGAGTCGGTCAAGGCCGGGGCGGAGGACATGGACGCTACCGTCACGGTGCGACTGAACGGCGGACAGGAGCGGAAGGTCCAGGTGTCCAGAGAGAACTTCGACGTGGTGCAGCTCCTGGTCTTCGACGACATCCGGCTCGGGGCGGCCAACAAGGTTGAGATCGAGGTGCAAGGCAAAGGCGAGTTGATGTATCAGATCGCCGGATCCTACTACCTACCCTGGGATGAGGTGATCGCGCGACAGGGACCGGGCTTCAAGGGGCCGCTGACGATCGACGTGCAATATGACCGGACCGAGCTCCGGGTGGACGATACCGTCGAGGTTCAGGTGACGGTGACGCTCAACGAGCCCGGCCGAGCCGAGTGGGCGCTGATCGACTTGGGGATCCCGCCGGGGTTCGCCGTCAAGGCCGAAGACCTGGCAGCGCTGGTGACGCGGTACGAGGACGTGCCCGAGGACTACGAGTTCCCGACGGTCGAGCGTTTCGAGATGACCGGGCGGCAGGTGCTGGTATACATCGGCGGGCTGAGCTCCGAGCATCCGTTGAGCTTGAGCTACCGCATGCAGGCCAAATTCCCGCTCGTGGCCAAGGCCCCGGCCAGCCGAGCGTATGACTACTACAACCCGGAGAAGTCCGGGTTCGAGGCGCCGGTGGAGTTGACAGTAGAGGGGTAGGTTGGAGTGTCAACCGGCTGTAAGTCCGAAATGGGTCGCGGAGACCGATAATGGGGTCACTGGAGGGAACGGTGCGACGCCGGTCCATGAGTGGAGAAGGCAAAACGCCTAGGCCGCGGGGCATGCGGCCGGCAGCCAGGCCAGCATGTGAGCTGAGACATGACCTGGATCCTGCTCTTCCTGCTGCTCTACACTCTGCTTGGTGCCATGCTCGTGTCGCACAACATGAGGGGGATGCGAGTGGCCGCCAGGCTCCACGAGTGGGTGGTGTTCGTCCTCCTCTGGCCTCTTATGCTACAGTTCTTCCTTCAATTGGCGGTGATCCAGGCCAGGATTCGCCAATTGGAGCGTTGGAGTGACACACAGGCGCGCAAGCGCTGACCCCGGAGATCAACCTCCATTGATCAGCTGAATTCGAGGCGCGTCGGCGGCGGAACGGAGAGGCGGAGGGGTTTAGCCCTCCGCCTCGGTACGCCCCGCTGTACGAACCTGTCCGTCAAACCTTCGTGCCCCTCATGTCTCAAGCCGGTCCTTCAGATTGCCCAGTACGGTCTCTGTCTCGCGCTCGTTGATCTTGAGGACGAAGGCCTCCGCCAGTTTACCGAGCACGGGAACAGGCACCTTGTATTCCAGTTCCACGCTCACCCGTGTACCTTCACCCTCAGGTTTGTACTCGTAGATGAACGTGCTTTCGACGCCGCCCTTGGACTTGGTTACGATCCGCTCGTTCTTGACGAACTCCGTTGTCTCGGTCGAACCCTCCAATCGGATCCCCGCCATCTTGTAGACCCAGCGGTATTTCTTGCCGCCCTGTGGGAGCTCCTCAACATCCCTGGTTTCGATCATGCTGGGCCAGTATTCCGGTTGGTTGGTGGGATCGGAGGCGTAGGCGAAGACCTCTTCCACGGGTGCGTTGATGAGAATGTCTCGGGTGATCTTTGCCATGACGGCGACTCCCTTCCTTCTGCTGACGAGGATCGGACTCCATACAGCGGGGCAATCCCACGCGCGTGGCGTGGAGAAGGAACACGGATTGTTGACGGCACCAGATCGTGGAGAAGCTTATCTGGGTGGAGAGCTTCGATGCTGCGGAGGCCCGGCCTTTCTGGTCCTTCAGCCGGGCGGGTTTGCTGCGATGGCGCTGGCCGGCTTCCCCCGACGCCCAGTCCTGACCCCGCCCCTTCCTGCGGGATTTTGGGCTCAGCTCGTGCTTGCTCACATCATACAACCAGAATCCTGTCGGTTCAATCCGCGACGGATTCCCGGGGGCGCTAGAGGTTGCTTCGCCTCGTCCCTCATCCACCCGAGTGCGATGACACAGCGTTGACCACTCGCGTCTCGCCTGCCCTCTCCTTGTTGCCCCCTCCGGATCGGCTATACTTGCGCCTCAATCCTCCTCAGGTAGTCGGGCATGCCTATATCCCCCGGTCAGACCATCGGGCAGTACGTCATCAAGAAGAAGATCGGCGAGGGCGGCATGGGGGCCGTCTACCTGGCCGAACAGCCTGCCGTCAAGCGCAGCGTCGTGCTCAAAGTCCTCGCCTCCGACTTCGCCGCCACCCCCGGCGCCGTCGACCGCTTCAAGCGCGAGGCCGACATGATCGCCCGCCTCGAGCATCCGCACATCCTCCCCGTTTACGACTTCGGCGAGGTCGACGGCAGCCTGTACCTCGTCATGCGCTTCATGCGCGGCGGATCGATGCTCGACTTGCTGGAGGCGAAGAGCCTCACTCGGGAACAGCTCCTGGATTACCTGGGTCAGATCGCCGAGGCCCTGGACTACGCCCATGAACGCGGCGTGATCCACCGCGATCTCAAGCCGGCCAACATCCTGCTCGACGATCTGGGCAACGCCTATCTGGCCGACTTCGGGCTGGCCAAGTCGATGGAGGGCACGCGCGACCTGACCGCCACCGGCAGCATCCTCGGCACTCCCGCTTACATGTCGCCGGAGCAGGCGCGGGGTGAGAAGCTCGACGCCCGCAGCGATGTGTACTCCTTCGCGCTGCTGCTCTACCGGGGGCTGGCCGGCCGGCTTCCCTTCAACGTGCAGGATCCGTGGGAGATGATCCAGAAGGTGCTGACCGAGGATCCGCCGTCGATCCTGACCTACGCGCCACGCCTTCCGGCGGCCGTCGACGAGGCGCTGCAGCGCGCTCTGGCCAAGAACCCGGCGCGGCGGTCGGATCGGGCAACCGAGGTGATCCAATCGGTCCGGCTGTCGCTCGAAGGAGCGCTCGGGGCCTCCCCCGGCACGACCCAAGCCGGCGGGCTTCGCGCTCCCGTGTCCAGGCCGCCGAGCGGAGCCGCCGCACCTGTCTCGGTCCCCGCCGAGCGCCCGCGAACCGGCCGGAGGTGGGTGATCGCAGCCGCCGCCCTGCTGGTGATCGGCGCGGTCGTTGTCGGAGGGATCGCAGTCGGCGTCTCACTGATCTCCGGGCGGGACGCGCTCTCGTCGGAGGTGCATGTGTACCCCGCGGGCGACTCCCCGCGCAGCCTGCTATTCGACGGCGAGTCGATTTGGGTGGCCGCCTTCTTCGACAACGCCATCACGCGCATCACGGCAACAGGCTGCGATGCCACACCCGATCCGTGTGGCAAGACGCTCGACACCTACCCCGTCGACAGCGCTCCGGTGGCGCTGGCGACCGACGGCACATCGCTGTGGGTGGCCAGCGCGCTCAACAGCAGCCTGGCCCGGGTGAGCTTCGACACAGGTCAGGAAGAAGCCCGCTTCAAACTCCCGCACGTGCCCAGCGCCCTGCTCTTCGCCGGTGGGTCAATCTGGACGGCGAACTCCTTTGCCGGTACCGTAAGCAAGATTTCAACAGAGGGGGAGATCCTCGGCGACTACGCCGTGGGTCAAGAGCCCCTCGGACTGGCATTCGACGGAGCCTCATTGTGGATCGCACTCCAGGGAGGCCGCGCAATCGTCCAGCTCGATCCTGCCGACGGAGGCATCCTGAACACAATTCCCATGGACGGGCAGGCCTTCGCCCTGGCGTTCGACGGTCAGCACTTATGGGCGGCGCTGGGCGACCGGGGCGAGATCGTCGAGATCGACCCGGCGGATGGCTCGCTGCTCGGCCGCGTCTCCGTCGGCGAGCGACCGAGCGCGCTGCTCTTCGACGGCATGACGTTGTGGTCGGCGGATCAAGGAAGCGATTCGGTGAGCCGGATAGACGTCGCCACTGCGGAGAAGACGTCAACTATCGGTGTCAAGGGCGGACCGTACGCGCTGGCCTGGGTCCCGTGCGGCGAGGGCTGCGGCGATTTGTGGACGGTGAACGACGCCGAAGACAGCCTGAGCCGGGTGAGGATCAAGTGAGCCGGGAGCAACGGAGATTCGCGTCCCTCGCCTCGTCGATGGAGTATCCCCCGAGCCCTTCGGGGGAGTTCATCCCGAGCTGGCAGGTGGGCTCCGAATAAACGCTGTCGAAGGATCCTGATGATCGCCAACTGGCCAACATGACCAGCCAACCCCCCATCCACCTCCCTAACTACACTGTCCTCGGCCTGGCCGGGGCCGGCGCCATGGGGTCGGTCTACAAGGCCGAGCAGACTACGCCTCGTCGATTGGTCGCCCTCAAGGTCCTCGGCGAACGCCGCACAGATCCTGCCGGGTTGGCCGCCTTTCGGCACGAGGCCGCCCTGATCGCCCAACTCGAGCACCCCCACATCGTCCCCGTGTACGACTTCGGGGAGCAGGACGGCCTTCCTTACCTGGTCCTGCGCTACCTGGACAGCGGCACGCTGGCCGACCGACTTGCTCAGGGCCCGATCGACCTGCCAACGGCGGTCCGCTGGCTTCGAAGTGTGGCCGAGGCGCTGGATTTCGCCCACAAACAAGGCGTCATCCACAAGGACATCAAACCGAGCAACATCCTGCTCGACCAGGCGGGAAACGCCTACCTGAGCGATTTCGGGATCGCCGGTACTGTCTCGGATGCCAGGACCGGAGCGCCGACGGGAAGCGCAGCCTACATGTCACCTGAGCAAGGCCGGGGTGAGCAAGTGGATGCGCGAGCAGATGTCTACGCCCTGGGCGTCGTGCTCTACGAGGTACTCACTGGGCAGAAACCGTTCGCGGCGGAGACGGCCCTGGGGGTGATCGTGCGCCACATTCACGACCCGGTCCCCTCGGCGCGGACGGTCAACCCAGCCATCCCCCCGGCGGCGGACGAGCTTATCGAATGGGCGATGGCGAAGGACCCGGCGGATCGTCCGCAGACCGCCGGCGAGTTCGGCCAGCTACTGGGGGAAGTTCTATCTCACCCCGATCGGCCGCTGCCCGGAGCTAAGCCTCATCGGACACTAGACCAGACTCTGGTCTCCACGCCCCTCAAGCGAAGGAGAATACCAGCTCTGGCACTCGGCGCAGGCGGGTTGGGCGTCGTTTGCCTGACGGCAGCTGCACTGTTCGGCGGCAGCCGGCTGGCGCTGGTGCGCCGC
>Ga0209342_10006831_pt1 | contig 11521 bp, 8 predicted proteins | sample RifCSP16_2_FD_184023 | JGI IMG/M metagenome (GOLD analysis project Ga0209342, IMG submission 184023) | Soil microbial communities from Rifle, Colorado - Rifle CSP2_sed 16_2 (SPAdes) (version 2) | ecosystem: Environmental > Terrestrial > Deep subsurface > Rock core/Sediment | place: Rifle... | reverse complement strand
CGGGGACGCACCGGCCCGACCCGAGGCGCCGTCGAGGGGCGCCTGGTACCGCACGCTCGCCTTTGCGGCTGCGATACTCCTCTGTCTCTCCGCGGCCGTCGTCCCCGCGCTGATCAGGCACGTGAGGCAGCCCGTCGCGCCGCGCGCCCCTGCCCGGCCGCCGCCGGCGTCCGAGCCACGCCTCGAGGTGAAGCCAGACCCGGCGCCGCCCGCCGTCGAGCCGCCGAGCGCCCCCGATCCGGCGCCGCGTCCGAGTCACCGCGCCCCCATCGCCAGCATCGTGGGTCGCGAGGAGGAGGTGGACGTCGAGAAGGCGCCGCTCGAGGACCTGCTGGAGCTCGCCAACCAGCGGCGCCGGGCTCGGGACTGGCGAGGGGCCGACCAGCTCTACCGCGCCGTGAGCCGCCGCTTCCCCGACTCCGACGCCGCCGTGGTGGCCGGCGTCGCCTCCGCCTCGCTGCACCTCGAGCAGCTAGGCGACGCCGCCGGGGCGCTGCGCGACTACCGGCATGCCCTTGCGTCACAGCCGACCGGACCCCTCGCGGAGGAGGCGCGCTGGGGCATCGCCGAGGCGGAGCGCGCCATCGGCGACACCACCGCCGAGGGCGAGGCTCTGCGCGACTTCCTGCACAACCATCCCAGCTCGGCGCTCGCTCCGGCCGCCCGCCGCCGCCAGGTGGAGCTCGCGCGATGACCGGCCTTGCGCGCGCCCTCGTCGCCCTCGCCCTCGCCCTCGTGGCGTGCGCGAACCGCGACGTCGTTGCCATCGACGCCGTGGCCGACCGAAACGCGTACTGCCAGGGCACCGGCCCAAATGTCCTCGTCGACGGCACCTGCACCGGTCGCCTGGCAGAGGCGGCCTTCGGCCACGCGGCGTGCGCCTGCGGGAGCCTCTCGATCACCGCCCTCACCTCCGACGGCTTCGACTCGCGAACGGCACCGTGGGCGCCGGGTGGCGCGGGCGCCGACGTCGGAGGCAACGGCGGCCTCGACTTCAGCGGCGCCGTCGCCGTGGGCGGATCGCTGACGATCGCGGGCGACGTTCAGGCCGGGACGAGGCTCGACGTCCTCGGCGACCTCGACGTCGGCAGTTCACTGGGCAGGCCATCGTCGGCCATCGACGTCGGGGGCGCAGCGCGGATCGGCGGGGACGTGGACGTCGGCGCACTTCACGCGGCGGGGACGCTGACCATGCCGGCCAGCGCGGCTCGCCTCGGTGACATCACCCCCGTCCCGACCACCGGCGCGGTCACGGTCCCGGTACCGTGCCGGTGCGATGCCGTCGACGTCCCGGCGATCGTGGACGCGCACCGCACGGCCAACCACGACGCGGCGATCGGCCTCGCACCCGACGCCCTGGCCAACCTCCATGGCGACGTCGCGCTGGATCTGCCGTGCGGGCGGTTCTACCTCACGCGCATCCAGGCGGACGGCGGGGCCCGGATCACGTTGCGCGCCAGCGGTCGAACCGCTCTCTTCGTCGCGCAGGGCATCACGGTCGACGGCATCCTCGACATCCAGGTCGCAGAGGGCGCCGAGCTCGACGTCTTCGTCGCCGGTAGCGTCAACCTGCCCGCCACCGCCCTCCTCGGCGATCCCGCCCGGCCGAGGGCGCTGCGGATCTACGCGGACGCAGGCGGGGCCATCGATCTGTCTGCCGGCTCGCGCCTGGCGGGGAACCTCTACGCCCCGGCCGCCGACCTCGCGTCGAGCGCGCCGCTGGAGGTCTTCGGCTCGCTCCTCGTCGGCCACCTGGCCGTCGACGGGGGGCTCACCGTCCACCGCGATCGCGCGATCTCCTCAGCCGGCGCGGCCTGCCAGCGCTAGTCGACGTGCCAGAGAAGACGCCCCCTCCTTTCGGACGAGCCTGAAGATCGCGCTCCCGCGCGCAGGCCGCCCGTCCCGTCCGCTCCCCGTTTCGATCTTGCCCGTAGTGGAGCCGCCTGATAGCAACGGATCGCATCGGGACGCAGGGGACGTGCGGAGGGGGGGCTATGCTCACGGCGGTGACCAAATCCGAGAAGAGCCCCGCCACGCCGCTGGACGGTCTGCTCGATCGCCTCGGGCCGGCCTCGGGACCGGATGCGGGCGCGTCCGTGAAGGACGTCCTGCGCGCCGTTCAAGTCCCGAACACGCGGCTTCAAGCGGCATCCCCGGTGCACGAGTCGCTCGAGTGGCGCCTGTCCGCGCTGTACTGGCAGCGCGCGGGCCTTTCGCCGTTCCTCTCCAACTCCGTTCCCTACCTCATCAACAACAGCGGCCGACTGTCGGAGAACGCGGCGTGGTTGCTGTTCGAGAACTTGCGCGAGCGCCCGCCGGCGCGCGGCGCGATCGAGCTCGTCGAGCTGGGTGCGGGCAGCGGCCTGTTCGCGAAGCTGTTCCTGGACGCCTTCCGGGAGCTGTGCCGGGCGCACGGCGAGGACTTCTACGATCGACTGACATACGTGGTGTCCGACCACTCGCCGCGGAGCGTCGAGCGCTGGGGCGAGCTGGGCATGTTCAGGGAGCACGCCGAGCACGTGTCCGCCGCGCAGGTCGACGCGCTCGACCCGACCGTCGCGCTGCTCGCCGACGGGCGAACGCGGCAGCTGGGGCCGGCTCGAGCCCTGTTCTGCAACTACGTCCTCGACGTCCTGCCCGCCACGGTCTGGCGCAGGAACGCCGCGACGATCGAGGAGCTGGTCGTCAGCTCGCACCTGGTCGAGGCCGGCGAGAGGCTTCGCGCGTTCACCGAACTCGGGATGGACCAGCTCCGCGCGCTGGCCGCGCAGCGCGAGGCCTCGAGCGAGCTCCTGCCGCTCGTGCCGCTGCTCGAGATCGAGGCCGCCTTCGCTCCCGCGCGGCCGCTGCCGCGATGGGGCGACGACGCGCAGGCCTTGCTCCAGGGCTTGCCGGACGGGGACCGGCTCGCGGTCCACTTCGGTGCCCTCGACTGCCTCGAGCGGTGGGGAAGGCAGCTCGACGACGCCGGGCTCATGCTGATCAACGACTACGGCTCGGTCGACACGTCGGACACGCTGCGTCAGACGAGTCCGCAGCGCTTCGGCCCCACGGTGGCCATCGGCCTGAACTTCCCGCTGCTCGAACGCTGCCTCTCTCGGCTCGGGTTTCTGGTCGTCGCGGCGCCCGACGACGCCGCGCGAGGCATCCACACCCGGATGATCAGTCGGCAGGACCTCCCGCGGACGCGCGGAGCGCTGCTGGCGCGCTTCTCCGAGGAGTTCGGGCGCCGGCTCGACGCACCGGTGCTGGCTGCTCGCGAGCACGTCGGCGCAGGGCGCCAGGGCGAGGCGCTCGACGCGTATCGCGGCGCGCTGGAGTGCACCGCGAACGACTGGCAGCTGCTCGGCGAGGTCGCCGAGTTCGTGGGCCTCGTGGTTCGCGACCACCAGGCGGGCGTGCAGATCGCGCGCCGGGCCGTCGAGATCAACCCGTGGACCAGCGCCTGGCTGTGGAACGTCCTCGGCGATTGCCTGTTCTACCTGGAGCGGTTCTCGGACGCGCACGAGGCGTTCCTGGCCGCCGAGCGCGTCGACGCGACGGACGCCAGGGCACAGCTCAACCTCAGCCATACCTTCGCCTGGCTCGGCCGGTACGACGCCGCGCTCGCCGCCATCGCCAAGGGCCTGAGCCACGACGCCGGAGCGTACCGCTCGCGCCTGCTGCAGCAGCAGGAGCAGCTGCTGGGCGCCATCGCCGCTCGCCGGACGTCCGAGCACGAGCGCCTGGTTCGCCGGCTCGAGAAGCTGGGGGCAGCGTGACGGCACGGCGCGCGCTTGCCCCGGTGTCGGCGCTGGCAGTCGGACTCGTGATGTGGCTCGGCGCCTGCGAACGCCCGGCGCGCAACCCGAGCGCCGGCGCGAAGCAGGGGCCCGCCGCTCTTCCGGACGCGCCGCGACGCGATCCCCGGGGCGAGATCTCCATCCCCTCCGCCCTTGCACCGGACGAACGCTATGTCTTCGCGGTCGACGCACGCGGCGCGGCGGCGGGGGAGGCGGCCCGCTGTTCGCTGGCCGTGCGAGTGATGCGCGGCCAGACCGTGCTCTCGACGCTGCAGCTCGATCCGTGCTGGTCCGCCGAGGTCGCGGCGGTTCCCGCGGCCACCGTGGCGGGTGTCGGCGACCCGCTGGGCGAACCCGAGCGCTGGACGTCGTTCAGGCTGGGTCGGGGCGACGACGCGCAGGCGGTCGCGGTGAAGCTCGCGCGCCTGGGCGCGAAGCGCGAGGCGGTGGTGCTGCACCAGGTCCATCGAGGTGCGGTGCGTGACAGCGTGCTGCTGCGGCAGGGCAGCGAGCTGCGGCGCGTGGACCTCGAGGGCCGCTGGTCTGCGCTGGACGTCAGACCGGGCGGCCCCGACTCGGACCGCTTGCTGCTGTTCGCGCAGGTCCCTGGCGAACCAGGCTTCGTGTGGGCCGCCGAGCCCACCTACGACGCCGCGGCGGGTACGTTCACGCTCGATCCGCAGCGCGATCCCGGCGCCTACCTGGCGCTGCTGGGTCCTTACCCGAGCGTCGAACAGGCGACCGACGTCGCGGCGAGCCACTGCCTCAAGGGCGCGGTCGTGGCGCCTTCCGACGCATACCAGGACGTCGCGCCAGGCAAGTACATCGTGGCGGCGCTGAGCGCCGACGCGAAGCTCGCGCAGGCCGCCGTGGCGGCGGCGTGCGCGGGGAAGTACCAGCGCGCGGTCCTGGCGCTGCGCTATCGCGACGTGGTGATCGGGCGCCATGCGGTCGGCGGAGCGACGGTCGAGCTCGGCCTGGGCCGTTACGGCGGCGCCGGCTGGCCTCTCACCGCGACCCTGCGCGAGTCCGGCCGCGTTCGCGATCGACTCGAGCTCGGCTGGCCCGCCACCACGCCCGCGGTCAGGCCCGCAGCGGACGTGGATCTCCCCGCCGGAGATCCGCTGCGCCCTGCGCGTGGCGCCCTCGGCGTCGCGCTGGGAGAGCCACCGGCCCAGGAGCTGGCCGCCGTGCAGGCCGTGACGCTGGCCGCAGGCCGCGCCGCCTTGTTGGTCTCGACGCAGGCGGGCTTCGAGCACCTGCACCGCCGTCACGATCTCCTGATGGTGCGGGACGGACGGTTGCGGCTCGCGTGGAGCGCCGTGGACCCTCAGGGCCCTGCGTGGTCGACCGTCGTGGTCCGCCGACGCGGCGCGGGCGCCGAGGAGATCCTGTACATGTCGGCCTTCTACTCGAGTGAGGAAGCGCAGGTCGACCGGCTCGAGATCCAGCGCGTGGCGTGGGACGCTCGCGCGGGCGCTGTTGCGGTGACACCGGTCGGCTGCCGCGACGGTGTCTTCCTGATCGTGTCGCAGGCCTTCGCCACGCTCGAGAAGGCACTGGCAGCCAAGAGCAGCTACGCGTGCAGCTCTCCAGCCGCCACGGCGCCGACGAGCTCCGTGGGCCCGCTGGTCCTGCCCGCCCCGACACGCTCCGGCCGGAAGGGCTTCGTTCTCGCGCACGTCTCCGCGGAGCGAAGAGCGGCCGAGCAGATGGCCGCGAGGGCGGCGCGGTGCTGGCCCGACGCGCACCCCGCCGTGATCGCGTGGTGTCCTCCCGTCCAGGCCGGAGACTAGCTACCAGGGACAGCGAAAGGCGCGTCAGATGGCGGAGATCAAGGGCACGGTCGGCGATGGCGGAGCGAACGCGAAGCACGACGTCGCGCTGGTGCAGCTCATGCTGAGGCTCGTCGCCAACAAGAAGGGCGTCCCGTACTACAACCAGGCCTACACCGGGACGTACGACACGGCCACCAAGGACGCGCTGGCCGCCTTCCAGAAGGACCAGTCGATCAACACCGCGGTCGCCGCCAAGGCCCCGGCGCCTGGCGCGGCGCCGGCGGAGAAGAGCGGGCTCGTGGCGGCGGGCAGCAACACGTTCGCCAAGCTCAACGGCGCGTTGCCGGCCAAGTACGCCAGCATGCGCATCATCCCGAACACCACCACGGTGTACCTGCCGGCACCGGAAGCGGAGGCCAAGACGTCTGCTGCGGCCATCGCCACGAAGGCCGACCTCGACCCGGCGTTCCGCCAGAAGGCCGCCGCGACGGTCACCACCATGTACGCCGATCACAAGGTCGCGTTGAACGTCGTCGGACCGGGCTGGCGACGCACCTTTGCCGTACAGGCGGCGCAGACGAAGACGGGCGCCGGCCCCGGGGAGAGCAATCACAACTTCGGTCGCGCCGTCGACCTCGGGTTCGGCAAGTTCGTCTGGATCGCGGGGGACGGGTCGTTCGTGCAAGAGGGCGGCTGGCTCGGCAGCGCCAAGCTCGGTCCCGCGAAGTCGGAGCAGCTGTGGGCAGCGCGCGACGCGATCGCGCTGAAGGCGCAGGGGATCTTCCTCACCAATTTCCAGGGCGAACGAGTCCACCTGCAGAGCTTCCCGGACGGCACCACCAACGCGCGCAGGTCGCTCGCCAAGCTGCTCACGACGGTCGGCGCGCTCAAGTGGCAAGTCAAGGGTCAGTATCAGACGAACCTGGGCCTTGGAGCACACTTCGTGAACGCGGGCACGTCCAAGCAGATCTGGGCTGGCGGTTCACCCATCACCGGGGCCGACGTGGCGGCAGCCGCCGCCGGGCGCGACCTGGCCGCGCTCGCGAAGGACGGCCTGTACGCCAAGCTCGAAGCGGTGAAGAAGGCCGCGAAGGCCATCGCCACCGCCAAGGCCGGGACCATCCCGGCCGTCGCCAAGTCCGCGCTCACCGCCCAGGACATCACCCAGAACGACCTGAAGGTGGTGAAGGCAGCGCTGAAGGCGGACCTCGAGAGCGCCGACGTCAACTGGAACCAGTGGGCTCCGGTGCCCTGACAGCGCTGCTAGGATCTCGCGACGCCCAGTTTCTGCCGCCAGCCGGGGTAGAGCGAGTCGGCGTCGCCGGGGAACGACTCGAAGGCGCGGGCGAACTCGCGGTGCTCCTTCGCCCACGCGATGGGGTTGGCCTTGGCCTTCCAGCACTCGTAGGCCTGGCGCAGGGATATGGCCCCCGCGGCCGGGCCGTCCAGGTGCCCGTAGGCCCCGCCGCCGGCGGTGCTGATGACGTTGCCGTGGCCGAGGTTCTCGAAGAAACCCGGCAGCCTGAGGGCGTTCATGCCGCCGGAGATGATGGGCGTGGTGGCCTTCATGCCCAGCCACTCCTGGTGGTAGGCCGGCCCCGAGTAGCGGTCTCGCTCGATGACATACGCGATGGCGCGGTCGTCGTTCGTGCCCTCCATCTTCCCGTAGCCCATGGTGCCCACGTGGATGCCCGAGGCCCCCTGCAGCCGGGACAGCTTTGCGAGCACGTAGGCGTCGTAGCCGCGCCGGGACCTGGGCGAGGTGATCATCCCGTGGCCGGCCCGGTGGTAGTGCAGGAACTGGTTCGGGAAGCGCCGGCGCGCGGTCGTCACCGTCCCCGGGCCGCCCACGAAGCCATCGACGAGGAAGGCGACCTTGTCGGCGTCGGGGCCGAAGGTCTCGAGGATGAACTCGCCACGGGCCACCATCTCGTGGTGATCGTCGGCGGTGATGTTGGCCGAGAAGAGCTTGGCCTGGCCCGTCTCGTCCATCGCCCGCCGCATGGCGTCCCGCACCAGCGGAATCGTCTTCTTCAGCGGCGCGAAGACCTGGTTGCCCTGTGGCTCGTCGTTCTTGATGAAGTCCCCGCCCAGCCAGAAGAGGTACGCCGCCCGGGCGAAGGGCTCGGGCCGGAGACCCAGCTTGGGCTTGATGATGGTGCCAGCGACGAACCCGCCGTCCATGACCGGCCGGCCGAGCGTCCGCCAGAGGTCCGAGATGTTCCTGGCAGGCCCGTCGAAGAGCTCGATGGCCCGTGGCGGCACCCAGAAGTCGTAGATCTTGGCGTGCTCGATGTCGCCCATCCCCTGGTTGTTGCCGATCACCAACGTCAGGAAGGAGACGGCCATCATTCGCCCGTCGGTGATGTTGCGGTCGAAGAGCTCGAGGGGGAAGGCGATGCGCAGCTCCTCGGTGGCCTCGTCGAGGAGGTACACGAGGGCGTCCAGGCTGCGGGTGAAATCGTCGGTGGTGGAGACCTCGACGTTGGTGCCGGTGGACGACTCCGCCGCGAAGTGCGCCGCCGCCTCCAGGTACCGGACGCCGGCCTTGGGTCTCATCTTGTACGCCACCAGGACGTGCTGGCCGCGCGCGATGAGGTCCTCTTCCCTGAGGCCGAGGTCGGCGTAGCGCTTGGACTGGTCCATGAGGGAAACCCTATGGGCCCCCGTCCCATAAGAACAGCCCCAAGAGCTGTCTCACGCATCAGGAGAACGTGTCGCGCTCAGCCCAGGCGTTGACGAGCGAGCAGGCACGAGGTGCCCCCGAATGCCGCGCACCCACCTCATCACGCTGACCCAGTTCCTCATCGACGAGCGGCGGCGCTTCCCGGGCGCCAGCGGCGACTTCAACGGGCTCATCCTCGACGTGGCCACGGTTTGCAAGACCATCGCCCGGGCGGTGGCTGTTGGGTGCCTCGACGATCCACATGGCCATCGCTTCGAGGGTAAGGGCAACGTCCACGGCGAGCCCCAGAAGAGGCTCGACGTCCTCAGCAACGACTGCTTCCTGCGCGTGAACGAGACCAGCGGCAACCTGGCCGGGATGGCCTCCGAGGAGCTGACGGCGCCGTACCAGATTCCCTCGGAGCACCCGCGGGGGAAGTACCTGCTCGTCTTCGACCCCCTGGACGGCTCGTCCAACCTCGACGTGAACGTGCCGGTGGGCTCGGTCTTCTCCGTGCTCCGGGCCCCCGAGCCTGGCCGCGCCGCCACCGAGGCCGACTTCCTGCAGGAGGGCGCGCGGCAGATGGCCGCGGGCTACGCGCTGTACGGTCCGGCGACCATGCTCGTCCTCTCGGTGGGCAACGGCGTCCACGGTTTCACCCTCGACCCCATCCTGGGCGACTTCCGGTTGACCCACCCCCAGATGCGCATCCCCACGGAGGCCCAGGAGTTCGCCATCAACTCCTCGAACAGTCGCTTCTGGGAGACGCCGGTCAAGCGCTACGTCAACGAGTGCCTGGCGGGGACCACCGGCCCGCGCGGCAAGGACTTCAACATGCGGTGGCTCGCCTCGCTGGTGGCCGACGCGCACCGGCTCCTCCTGCGCGGCGGGGTCCTCCTCTATCCGCGCGACACGAAGGTCCCGGCAGGCCGCATGCGCCTGCTGTACGAGGCGAACCCGCTGGCGTTCCTGGTGGAGCAGGCCGGAGGCCGCGCCAGCACCGGCAACGAGCCGATCCTCGGTGTGCGGCCCACCGCGCTCCACCAGCGCGTCGGCCTGGTGTTCGGCTCGCGGAGCGAGGTGGAGCGCCTCGAGCGCTACCACGCCGAGCCGTACACGCTGCTCTCGGGCGACCCGCTCTTCGCCGAGCGCGGCCTCTTCCGTGACTGACCGAGAAGACACCTCGCGTCGCGAGACCCTGGAGGGCGTCCCATGTCCGAGCGGCACCCCATCGTCGCCATCACCGGCTCCTCGGGCGCCGGGACCACTTCGGTCACTCGCACCTTCGAGAACATCTTCCGTCGGGATGGCGTGACGGCGGCCATCATCGAGGGGGACAGCTACCACCGCTTCGACCGCGAGGAGATGAAGGTCAAGGCGGCCGAGGCCGAGGCCGCGGGGAACACGCACTTCAGCCACTTCGGCCCCGAGAACAACCTCTTCACCGAGCTCGAGGGGTTGTTCCGGTCGTACGCCGAGTCCGGCAGCGGCACGTTCCGCAGATACCTACACGACGCCGAGGAGGCCGCGCCCTATGAGCAGGCGCCCGGCACCTTCACCGCCTGGGAGCCGCTGCCCAAGGACACCGACCTCCTCTTCTACGAGGGGCTGCACGGGGCCGTGGTGACCCCCGAGGTGAACATCGCCCGCTACCCGGACCTGCTGGTGGGCGTGGTGCCCGTCATCAACCTGGAGTGGATCCAGAAGATCTGGCGAGACAAGTCCCTCCGCGGCTACTCCACCGAGGCGGTGACGGACACCATCCTCCGGCGGATGCCGGACTACGTGCACTACATCTGCCCGCAGTTCACCCACACTCACGTGAACTTCCAGCGCGTGCCCTGCGTGGACACCTCCAATCCCTTCATCGCCCGGGACATCCCCGCCGCGGGCGAGAGTCTGGTGGTGATCCGCTTCGCGCAGGCGAAGGGCATCGACTTCCCGTATCTGCTGACCATGATCGGCGAGTCCTTCATGTCGCGCGCCAACACCATCGTGGTGCCCGGCGGCCGGATGGAGCTGGCCATGCAGCTCATCTTCACCCCCTTCATCTCGCGCATGATGGAGCGCCGCCAGCGCGCGCTCGGCCGTACCTGACGGCGCAGTGTCCTTGCGCGGCGGCTCTGCCTGGACGTCATTGGCCGCTTCGAGTGGCGTGTTCCATCCTGACGGCGCCCTGGAACATGGCACCCTTCTCCACCAACAGCGATGGGGCCTCGATGTCGCCGCGGACCTTCGCGGGCTTGTGCAGCTCGACCTCGCTCTTCGCCTTGATGTTGCCGGTCACCTCGCCGTACACGACGACGGTGCCGCAGGTGATCTCGGCCTCTATCCGCGCGTGCTCACCCACGATGAGGATGTCGTCGGTGACGATCGACCCCTTGAACCGGGCCTCGATGCGAACCGTGCCTTTGAACGTGAGCTTACCCTCGAACTCCGCTCCCACGCCGATCAGCAGATCGCTCGAGCCCGCCGGGAGTTCGCCTTGCTTCATCGTGTGGCTCCTAGTGCGCGCAGGCAGCTGTGCTTGTGGTGCTCGGGACCGGCCTCTCCGACCCGTCGCGGAGGCGGAGCCCTCCTTGTACCAGATGTCCACGCGCACGCGTGAAGGTCGAGCGGGTGCGGTGCCCATTCATGGCAGACTGAACAGATGGCGCACGAGTTCTCCATCCTGGGACGCGGACGCGCGGGGCGAGCGCTGGCTGCCGCCTGGGGCGAACGCACCCGGCTCCTGTCTCATGATGCGCGTCCCGAGGGCCTGGTGCTCCTGGCGGTTCCGGACGACGCGGTCCAGGGTCTGGCATCCGCCTTTCCCGGCCGCTGCGCTCACCTGAGCGGCAGCCTGCACCTCGAGACGGTGCCCTGCCTCCATCCGCTGACCAGCTTTGACGGGCAGGCCCGGGACTGGCGAGGCACGCCGCTGGCGCTGACCGGTCCCGTATCCGACATCCTTCGCCGCGCCTTCGAGGATCTCGGCTTCCTGCCGTTCCACCTGGCGCCCGAGGCCAAGGCCCTCTACCACGCCTGCGCCGTGCTCGCCTCCGGACACGCAGCCACGCTCTGGCTCGGCGCGGAGCGGCTCCTGAGGGAGGCGGGGATCTCCCTGCCGGGCCGGGGGCTCCTCCCACTGGCCGAGGCCACGATCCGCCATCCAAGGCGATTCGGCGCCTTCGCCGCACTGCCGATGCAGGACCCGGACGCCGCGGCGGCGGAACTGACCCGTTGCGTGAAGGAACTCGGGTTCAAAGGCGCGTTGGTGAATGGCTTCACTCAGAAAGATGTCCCCGACTCGGCCA
>Ga0209342_10006830_pt1 | contig 11521 bp, 11 predicted proteins | sample RifCSP16_2_FD_184023 | JGI IMG/M metagenome (GOLD analysis project Ga0209342, IMG submission 184023) | Soil microbial communities from Rifle, Colorado - Rifle CSP2_sed 16_2 (SPAdes) (version 2) | ecosystem: Environmental > Terrestrial > Deep subsurface > Rock core/Sediment | place: Rifle... | reverse complement strand
GGCGGTCCTGAACCCCCTGTCGCACGACCACGCCGCGCTGCGCCCGGGACTGCTCCCCGGACTGCTGCGCGCGGTGGAACAGAACTGGTCGGTGCGGCAGCGCGACGTCCGGTTGTTCGAGCTCGGGGCGGCGTTTCAGCGCTCGGCAGATGGTGCCTTGTTGGAGCCCCTGCGCGTGGCGGCGGTGGTGACCGGTGCCCGGGTCCCCCCCCACTGGTCCAACGGGTTCCGGCCCCCGGATTACGAGGTGTGGGACTTGAAGGCTATGTTTGCCGAGGCAGCCAGGCTGGCGGGGCCGCCGGGCCAGACGGTCGAGACCGACGAAGGGTGGGTGTGGCGCGACCGCGACGGCCGACAGCGGGGCTGGGCCGGGGTGCTCCAGGCCCAGGGTCCCAAGTGGGTGGCCCCGGTGCTCGGCTTCGAGGTCGACGTCAGCCCGGCGGATCGGCCCGCGGTGCAATTCGTCCCACTGCCGACGACGCCTCCGGTGGAGCGCGACCTGGCCTTGGTGCTCCCCGACGGCCTCACGGCGCGCGACGTGGAGGCGGTGCTTCGGGACGCGGGTGGCCCGCTGCTGGAGCGGGCCTGGGCGTTCGACGAGTTCCGCCACCCCGAGTTGACGGGCCGCAGCGTTGCCTGGCGCCTGGTCTTCCGGGCGGTGGACCGGACACTGCGCGACGACGAAGTGGATCCCGTGGTGGAGCGCATGGTCACGACTCTCAAGGAGCGGTTAGGTGTCGCACGACGAGAGGCCTGAGTTTCTCGCCCTCGAGGAGTTGCAGGAGGTCCTGCGGGGCGTGGCGGATGAGCTGGCGGCCTGGCGGCGGCGGGCGCAGCGGGCGGAGGCCATGCTGGGCGAGGGCCACGACGCATTGGTGAATCGGGAGCGCCTGGTGGAGCTGGAAGCTGAGAACCGCGCAACCCAGGAACGCCTGGCGGTGGCGCGGGCCCGGGTGGAAGAACTCATGAAGCGGCTCCAGTTCCTCGAGGACCAGATGGCGCTGGAGGAACAGACCCGGTGACCGAGGCCAGGACCGTCGTCAAGGTCCGGATCGGGGGGGACGAATACACGCTCAGGTCCGACCGGCCGGCTGACTACACGCAGGCCGTGGCCGAGCACGTCGATCGCACGTTGCGGGACGTGCAGCAGGCCGGAGCCGCGGGGGTCGAGACGCACAAGGCCGCGATTCTGGCGGCGCTGGCCATCACGGACGAGTTGTTCCAATCGCGGGCCGGCGAGCAGGAGATGACGGAGCGCCTGAAGCGGTTGGCGGGCGAGCTGGCGCGGCTGCTTCCCCCGGCGAAGCGGTCCTCACGGGCCAGCGGCTCGGTTGCCACGCGGGAGGACGGGTCGTAGTATCCGGAGCGACGCACCGGCGCCCGGTGCGTTCATAACGGCAAACGCGGCGCCCGAGCTGCTCCAACCCCTCTTTCGGGCAGTCGCTGGAGCATAGACCTACCATGGACATCAACCTCTTCCTTGCCATTGCCGCGATTTTGGCTGGCGGTGTCGCCGCCGGCGTGGTGTTCTATATCGTGGGCCGGCGGGTGGAGCGCCGATTGGCCGAGGCGGCGGGGCAGGCAGCCGAGCAGCGAGCGACGCTGGTGCTGGACGGCGCGCGACGCGAGGCGGACGCGGCCCGGGGGGAGGCGGTGCTGGCGGCCAAAGAGGAGATCATCAAGGCCCGCGAGTTGTGGGAGCAGGAGGCCCAGCGGCGGCGCCAGGACGTGGAGCGGCAGGAGCGCCGGTTGGATGAGCGCGAGGCGCAGCTGGACCGCAAGGTGGCGGCGCTGGAGCAGCGCGAGCAGGGGGTAGAGAAGCGCGACGGCTCGGTGGCGGAGCGGGAAAAGCACGTGCGGGCCACCGAGGACGAGATGGCCCGGGCGCTGCAGGCGCAGCGGGGAAGGCTGGAGCAGATCGCCGGGATGTCGGCGGCCGACGCCAAGGCCGAGCTGATGCGCGGTCTGGTGGACGAAGCCAGGGCGGACGCGGCGGCGTTGGCGCGGGACATCAAGGACGAGGCCAAGCGGAACGCCGAGCGGGAAGCGAAGAAGATCGTCGCGCTGGCGGTGCAACGCATCTCGCCGGAGATCACCGCGGAAACCAGCGTATCGGCGGTGGCGCTGCCCAGCGACGACATGAAGGGTCGCATCATCGGGCGTGAGGGGCGGAACATCCGGGCGTTCGAGACCGCCACCGGCGTGGACGTGATCATCGACGACACGCCGGACACGGTGATCGTCTCGTGCTTCGATCCGGTGCGCCGGGAGGTGGCGCGTCAATCCCTGGAGCAGCTCATCCAGGACGGCCGGATCCACCCGGGGCGGATCGAAGAGATCGTCAACAAAGTGAAGAAAGAGGTGGACGCCAGCATCGTCGAGGCCGGGGAGCAGGCCACCTACGAGCTGTCCATTCACGGCATGCACCCCGAGCTGATGAAGCTGGTCGGCACCATGAAATTCCGGACGTCGTACGGCCAGAACATGTACTACCACTCCAAAGAAGTGGCGTGGCTGGCCGGGATCATGGCGACGGAGCTGGGGTTGGACGTGCACCTGGCCCGTCGCGGCGGCTTGCTGCACGATGTGGGCAAGGTGCTGAGCCACGTCCAGGACGGGACCCACGTGCAGCTCGGCGTGGAGGTGGCCACCAAGTACGGCGAACACCCGGTGGTCATCAACTGCATCGCCGCCCACCACGACGACATGCCCCACGAGTCGCCGATCTCGGTGCTGGTGCAGGCGGCGGACGCGGCGAGCGGGTCGCGTCCGGGCGCGCGCCGTGAGGCGTTTGAGACCTACGTCAAGCGGCTGACCCGCCTGGAAGAGATTGCCACCAGCTTCAGCGGCGTGGAGAAGGCGTTTGCGATTCAAGCCGGGCGTGAGCTCCGCATCGCGGTACTCCCGGACGCGGTGGACGATGATCGAGCCGCGCAGATGGCGGACGACATCGCTCGCCGGATCGAAGGGGAGCTCCAATACCCGGGACAGATCCGAGTGGTCGTGATTCGGGAAACCAGGGCGGTGAACGTTGCCCGCTAAGCTGATGGATGGAAACGCGGTCGCGCGCGCCATGCGCGCCGACCTCATCCCCCAGATCGCCGAGCTCAAGGAGCGCGGCATCACGCCGGGGCTGACGGTGGTGCTGGTGGGGGAGAATCCCGCCAGCCAGGTGTATGTGCGCATGAAGGGAAAAGCGTGTGAGGAGGCCGGGATGCGGAGCGACACGGTCCGCCTGCCCGACACCACGCCGGAGACGGAGCTGCTGGCGCTGATCGACAAACTCAACGCCGACCCCTGCGTCCACGGCATCCTGGTCCAGCTGCCGTTGCCCAAGCCGATCAGCACCAACCGGGTGCTGCACCGCGTCCTCCCCGAGAAGGACGTGGACGGGTTCCACCCGGAAAATGTCGGCAAGGTGGCGGCCGGAGATCCGACCGCGTTCCGTCCGGCCACGCCGTACGGCGTGCAGCAGCTTCTGGTGCGGAGCGGGGTCGAGACCAAGGGCGCGCACGTGGTGATCGTGGGGCGGTCCAACATCGTGGGCCGGCCCATGGCCTCGCTGCTGCTCCAGGATGGTCCGGGCGGAAACGCCACGGTCACGGTCTGTCATTCGCGCACCCGGGATCTCCCGTCGGTCACCCGCCTGGCGGACATCCTGATCGTGGCAATGGGCAAGCCGCGCTTCGTGACCGCCGACATGATCCGGCCCGGCGCCGTGGTGATTGACGTCGGCGTCAACCGGGTGGATGCCCCCGCCGAGAAGAAGGGGTACCGCCTGGTGGGTGACGTGGACTTCGAACCCGCCCTGGCCGTGGCCTCGGCCATCACGCCGGTGCCGGGCGGTGTCGGGCCCATGACCATCACCATGCTCCTCTACAACACGGTGCAGGCCGCGCGGCAGTGAAGGCGCCCGACCTGTTCGCGTCGGCGGGCATGGGTCCGGGCGATCGCGCCTGGACGGTAACGGACGTGACGCGGCGGGCGCGACAGCTGATCGAGAGCGGGTTCACGCGGCTGTGGGTGCGCGGCGAGGTCACCGGGTTCAAGGCATACCGCAGCGGACACTGGTACTTCTCCCTGAGAGACAAGCAGGCCCAGGTGCGCTGCGTGATGTGGCGCGGCGACAACCAGGGTCACCAGGCCCCGGCCGAAGGCACCCAGGTCTTCGTCGAGGCGGAACCCACCGTGTGGGACGAAAAGGGCGAGTTCCGTCTCACGGTCCGGGAGCTCATTCCCACGGATGCCACCGGCGCCTGGCAGCTCAAGTTCGAGCAAGCCCGTGCCGCGCTCGAGCGGGATGGCCTGCTGGACCCCGCCCGCAAGCGCCCGCTGCCACCGTTTCCCGCCCGCCTGGCGGTCGTCACCAGCGCCGAGGGGGCCGCCCTGCGAGACATCGTGTCCGTGCTGCGCCGGCGTTGGCCCGCGGTCGAGGTCCTGCTGGTGCCGGCGCGGGTGCAGGGTGAGGGCGCCGAGGGCGACCTGCTGCAGGCGCTGGCCCTGGTGAACCGGCTGCCGAAGGTGGACGTCGTGATCGTGGGGCGGGGCGGAGGATCACGGGAAGACCTCTGGGTCTTCAACGCGGAGCGCGTGGCGCGGGCGGTCGCCGCCCAGGCCGCGCCCACCATTTCCGCGGTGGGACACGAAACCGACGTGACCTTGACCGACCTGGTGGCCGATCATCGCGCGCCCACGCCGTCCGCCGCCGCCGAGGCGGCCGTGCCGGACCGCGCGGCCGTGGGGCAGGCGGTGGCGTCCCTGGCGCGCCGTCTGGGTCACGGGTTGGCACGCCGCACCGAGCTGGGCCGCGAGCGGCTGGAGCGCACCGGGGACCGGCTGGAAGCGGCCATCCGGGGGCACCTGGATGACCGGGCGAATCGCCTGGCTCGGCTGGCCGCGGGGCTGGACGCCCTGAGCCCGCTCAAGGTGCTCCAGCGAGGCTATGCCGTGGCGCGCGATGAGGCGGGCGGGGTCATGAAGCGCATGGCCCAGTTCAACCTAGGTGAGACGTTCCTCCTGACTGTGTCCGATGGCGATGTCCGCGCTCGCACGCTGGGACCTTTCGTCGAAGCGCAGGGAAATTCACCACAGAGACCGCGGAGCACGCAGAGATGACACCACCCGTTTTGTCCTCTGTGGTCTCTGCGATCTCGGCGGTGAGCCGGCGGGACGGCAGGACGTGAAATGGGGTCGTTCAAAGAGGAGTTGGAACGGCTGGAGGCCATCGTGAGGGCCCTGGAGCAAGAGGACCTGGATCTCGATCGCGCGCTGCAGCTGTTTGAGGAAGGGGTGACCCGCCTCAAGGCCGCCCGCGAGTTGCTGCAACAGTCGGAGCTCACGGTCAAACGGGTATTGGAGGCCGCCGACGGAACACTCCGCACGAGCCGCACCGATCTCTGAGCTGGGCGCCTTCTTGAGCGAGGCCCGCGCCGCCGTCGAGCGGGTGATCGCGGACTGGGGCGCGCGGGTTCGGGCCGAGGATTCCCGGATCGGCCCGGCGATCGCCTACGCCCTCGAATCTCCCGGCAAGCGCTTGCGCCCCGCCCTGGTGATGGCGGTGCATCGGGCGCTCGGCGGCGCGGGCGACGTGGCCCCGTTGGCGTCGGCGGTCGAGGTGGTGCACTGCTACTCGCTGGTCCACGACGACCTTCCCTGTATGGATGATGACGACCTCCGCCGGGGCCGCCCCACCACCCATCGGCAGTTCGGGGTGGAGACGGCCACGGCCGCCGGCTACCGCATGATCCCGCTGGCCGGGCGGGTGCTGGCCGCCGGCGCCGCGGAGCTGGGCCTGACGGAGGGCGTGGTGAGCGCCATGGCGGCAGAGCTGTTCGCCGCGGCCGGCGCCCGCGGGATGATCGGCGGTCAGATGCTGGACCTGGAGGCCGAAGGGCGGAGCCTCACGCAGGGCGAGTTGGAGCGGATGCACCGGGCCAAGACCGGGGCGCTCATCGCCGCCAGCGCCGTGCTGGGGGCGCGGGCGGCCGGTGCGGACGGAGAGCGGGTGGCCGCATTGCGGGGATACGGAGAAGAGATTGGTCTCGCGTTTCAGATCGCCGACGATCTCCTCGACGCCAGCAGCAGCTCGGCGGAGTTGGGGAAGACGGCGGGGAAAGATGCGCGCCAGCACAAGGCCACCTTCGCCACGGTCCTGGGGGCCGGCGCCGCGGGCGCCGAAGCCGGGCGCCGGGTGGCGTGCGCCGTGGACCACCTGCGGCGAGCCAGAGTAGATTCCCTGTTACTCGTGGATTTCGCCCACTTCATGGTTGAGCGGAGGTCATAGGTCCGCATGGGCCTGCTCGACACCCTTAGCGGCCCGGCGGACGTGCGCCGGATGGCGCGGCAGGATCTGCCGCGGCTGGCGGACGAGGTCCGCCAACGTCTGATCGACGTCGTCTCCCAGACCGGCGGCCACATCGGCGCGGGGCTGGGCGTGGTGGAGTTGACCGTGGCGTTGGTGCGCGCCTTCGACACGCCGCGCGACCGGGTCGTGTGGGACGTGGGCCATCAGGGCTATCCCTGGAAGATCCTCACCGGCCGGAACGACCGGCTCCCCACGCTCCGTCAGGCGGGTGGGCTGTCGGGCTTCCTCCGCCGCGACGAGAGCGAGCACGACACCTTCGGCGCGGGTCATGCGGGCACGGCCGTCTCGGCGGCGTTTGGCATGGCCGCGGCGCGGGACCTCGCCGGCGACGATTATCGCGTGATCGCCGTCGTGGGCGACGGCGCGCTGACCTGTGGCCTTCCGTACGAGGGGATGAACAACGCCGGGCATTCGGATCGGGACATCATCGTCCTCCTCAATGACAACGGCATGTCCATCGCGCCCAACGTGGGCGCCATCAACAAGTACCTGGGCTCGATCATCGCCAGCCCGGCCGCGAACCGGGTGCGCGAGCGGGTGAAGCACCTGATCGAGAAGGCGTCGCACGTGGTGGGGGGCTCCCACATGGTCGAATTCGCCAAGACCGTGGAGGAGAGCGTCAAGAACCTGTGGTCGCCGGGCATGCTGTTCGAAGAAATGGGGTTCCGCTACTTCGGGCCGATTGACGGGCACAATATCGAGGCCATGCTCAAAGCGTTCGACCTGGTCAAGACGCTGAAGGGTCCGCGCGTGGTCCACGTGATCACAGAGAAGGGCAGGGGCTTCCCGCTCAAGGAACCGGACCTCGAGAAGTTCCACGCCCGCAATCCCTATGACCCGGTGACCGGTGTGTTGCGACCCGCCGGGGACGGCCCGCCCGCCTGGACCAAGGTGTTCGGCGAGGCCCTGACGCAGCTCGCCGGTGAGCATCCGGAAATCGTGGCGATCACGGCGGCCATGCCCTCGGGCACCGGGACCAACATCTTTCAGAAGAAGTGGCCCGAGCGGTTCTTCGACGTGGGCATCGCCGAAGGGCACGCGGTGACCTTCGCGGCCGGCCTGGCCACCGGTGGCTTCCGGCCGGTGGTGGCCATCTACTCCACGTTCTTGCAGCGCGGCTACGACAGCATCATCCACGACGTCGCGATTCAGAAGCTCCCGGTGATCTTCTGCCTCGATCGGGCCGGGATGGTGGGGGCCGACGGTCAGACGCATATGGGGCTGTACGATCTGGCCTACCTGTCGGCGGTGCCCCATATGACCGTGACGCAGCCCAAGGATGGGGCGGAGCTCATCGGGCTGCTGCGTTGCGCGCTGGCGCACACCGGCGGTCCGTTTGCCATCCGGTACCCGCGTGACAGTGTCCCGACCGCCGTGCCCGCCGCGACCGCCGTGTCCGCCGTTCCGTACGGCACGTGGGAGCTGCTCCGCCCCGGCCGCGAGTGCGCCATCCTCGCCGTGGGGGTGATGTCGTATCCCGCGCTGGAGGCCGCGGAGCTGCTCGCCCGTGACGGCTTCGACGTGAGCGTGGTGAACTGCCGCTTCGTCAAGCCGTTGGACCGTGCCATGCTGAAGACCCTGGTGGCCGATCACCGGCTCATGGTCACCGTGGAAGACGGCACCATGGTCAACGGGTTTGGCGCCCAGGTGGCCGCGGCCGTGGAGGAGATGGCGGACGTGCGGGTGGTGGTCATGGGAGCCCCGGACCGGACGTTTGAGCATGCCGCTCGGCAACGCCAGCTGGCGGAGGCGGGGTTGACCGGCACGGGGATCGCCGACAAGGTGCGGGCCTGGGCCTCCGAGGAAAGCCTGTCGGTCAGATGAACGTCGGCGTGGTTGGGAATCCGCGGTACTCGCACGTCCGCGGGCTCCTCGCGCGCCTGGTCCAGGGGGCGCAACGCCACCGCTTCACGTTCTTCTCTGAACCCGACCTCGCCGATCTCTGGCCCCAGCCGGTGGCCCGGCTGGCGGACAGCGAGCGGCTCGATCTCCTGATCACGTTCGGCGGCGACGGTACCCTCCTGCGCGGCGCCCGGCTGCTGGGGGAGCGCGATGCGCCCATCCTGGGCGTGAATCTGGGCCGCATGGGATTCCTCACCACCGCCACGCCGGAGACGATGGACGACGCCTTGGAGGCGGCAGCGTCGGGCCGGTATGAGGTGGACACGCGGTGCGCGCTCGAGGGCCGGATCCGTGGCCCCGACGGCGCGGAGCGGCCGGGGCCACTGGCGCTCAACGACGTGGTCCTGCACAAGGGCGGCGTCGCGCGGGTGATCGGGCTGCGGGTGTTGCTCAAAGGCGAGGAGATCGGTCGCTACAGCGCCGATGGGATCATCGTGGCCACGCCCACCGGTTCCACCGCCTATTCGTTGAGCGCCGGGGGGCCGGTGGTCCTGCCCGGCGTGGACGCTCTGGTGATCACGCCCATCTGCCCGCACACGCTGGCGGTTCGCCCCATCGTGGTCCCGGGGGATTCGGAGGTCGCGATCGAGCAGGTGCCGCCCCTGGGCGACGAGGTGCTGGTCTCCTACGACGGCCAGGTGGGCACCGTCCTCAAACCCAGTGAACGCGTGCTGGTCCACCGAGCCCGGGCCGCCGTTCGTTTGATACGGCTCGAAAAAGAAGGATTCTTCGCGCGGATGCGGCGCAAGTTACAGTGGGGCGAGGCGAGCGACAGAGAAGGCGGCTAGTGACCTCACGCGGGCGTCTGGCGAGCACAGACGAGCACAGACGAGCGCCGACGAGCCCCGGCGACGCCCGCTCGTCCGCGCTCGTCCGCGCTCGTCCGCGCTCGTCCGGGCTATGCTAACCGAGCTCCGCGTCCGCGATCTCGCCGTCATCGCCGACGTGACCCTGAAGCTCCGTCCCGGCCTCAACGTGCTGACCGGCGAGACCGGGGCTGGGAAGTCCATGCTGGTGGACGCCCTGGCCCTGCTGCTCGGCGAGCGTGCCAACGCCGACATGGTGCGCCCCGGCGCCCCGCGCACCGTCGTGGAGGCGGCCTTCGATTTATCTGCCCCTTCTGCCACGCCTGCCACCTCTGCCGCTTCTGCCGCTTCTGCCGCCGCCCAGGAATTAGGCATTGACCTAGAAGACGATCAGTTGGTCGTCCGCCGCGATATCAACGCCGAGGGCCGGAACCGGGCCTGGGCCAATGGATCCCCCGCCACCGTGGGGGCGCTCGCGACCATCGGCCAGCTGCTGGTGGACCTCCACGGCCAGCACGAGGCCCAGTCGCTGCTCAAGCCGGCCGAGCAACGGGACATCCTGGATGCATTCGGAGACGCCGGACCCGAGCGCGAGGCGGTGGCGCGGGCGTACGCTCAGGCCGCGGAGCTCCGCGACCAGGAACGGCAGCTGGCCGACAGAGTGGAAGAGATCCAGCGGCGGGCGGACTACCTGCGACATGTGGTGCAGGAGATTTCGTCGGCTCAGCCCAGGGTGGGTGAAGACGAGCACCTGGCCATCGAGTCCAAACGGTTGTCCAACGTCGAGGAGCTCACGCGGTTGGCCGAGCGGGTGGCCGGGCTCCTGGACGGCGAGCAGGGGGCGGCGTTGGAGGCGCTGGCGCAGGCGTCGCGCACGCTGGATCAGCTGGAGCGGATTGACGCCGGTGTGGCGCGGTGGCGCGAGCTGCTGGACCAGGCCTATGCCGGCACGGAAGAATTGGCGCGAGTGGTGAGGGGATACGCGTCCGAGATCGAGATGGACCCCGGGCGGCTGGAGGCGGTGGAGCGGCGGCGGGACGTCCTGTACCGGCTGACGCAAAAATACGGGCCCACCATCCACGACGTCATCCGGTTCGGTCAAGAGACGCAGCGAGAGCTGTCGCTGCTGGACACCGCGGACGACGACCTCAAGGCGCTGGCCGAGCGCCGTGCCGCGGCGGATGCGGCGCTGGAAGAGGCCGGTGGCCGGCTCACGGCCAAGCGGACAACAGCCGCGGCCAGGCTGGCTAGGGCAGTCGAGGGCTTACTGCCCGGCCTGGGGATGCCGGGCGGGAAGTTCGAGGTCCGTCTCTCGACGGGCGGCGCGGTCACGCAGGCGGGAGCGGACGAAGTGGTGTTCCTGGTGCAGCTCAACGTGGGGCTGGACGCCAGACCGCTGGCGCAGGTGGCCTCCGGTGGAGAGCTGTCGCGCCTGATGCTGGCGTTGAAGGTGGTCCTGACGCGTCACGACAAAGTGCCCACGCTGGTGTTCGACGAAGTGGACCAGGGGATTGGTGGAGAGGTCGCGATGCAGGTGGGTGAGGCGCTGAGCCAGGTCGCGGCGTCGCGCCAGGTGCTGGTCATCACGCACTTGCCGCAGATCGCCGCCCAGGCCTCGCAGCATCTGGTGGTGAGCAAGCAGCCCAAGGGCGGCATCGCCACGGCGGACGTCCGGGTAGTGAATGGCGAGGAGCGGGTCGACGAGATCGCCCGGATGCTGGGCGGCGCGGGCGACCCGGTGGCGCGGCGGCATGCTGCGGAGCTCCTGAAGAAGCGTGCGAAGGCGGCGAGTGTAGGCGGATAAGGCGGATAGAGCGGATAGAGCGGATAGAGCGGATAGAGCGGATAGAGCGGATAGTGGGGGATGGCGCGCACAAATACGATACGGTAGGCAAGGAAATGGTGGTGGAGGCCACGGAGGCACAGGTATCGTTTGGCCGCCATGGACGCCTATCGACGATTAATTGCCTGGCAACGCTGTCACGCGCTCGCGCTGGACGTCTACAACGCAACGAAGCGTTTCCCGCGCGCGGAGCGGTTCGGGATTACGGATCAGGTGAGACGATCCGCCGTGTCGGCATGCGCTAACCTCGCTGAAGGATGTGCCCGTAGAGGCTCGAAGGAACTGATGCGGTTCGCCGGAATAGCCTTGGGTTCCTTGGCCGAGCTGGACGCGCTGTTGCTGCTCAGCCGGGACTTGAAGTACCTCGATCTCGCCGATTACGAACGGCTTCGGAATAGCTATCTGGAGGCAAGTAAGACGACATTCGGCCTGCTCCGCTCGATGCGCCGCTGAGCCAACGCTATCCGCCCCATCCGCTCTATCCGCTCTATCCGCTCTATCCGCTCTATCCGCCTATCTTCGCATGAAACCTCAGGTACAAGTGCAGCATCGTGCTCTTCGGCACCAGGCCGCCGGAGCCCGAGAAGGTTGCCTGGTAGCTCATGC
>Ga0209342_10006829_pt1 | contig 11522 bp, 9 predicted proteins | sample RifCSP16_2_FD_184023 | JGI IMG/M metagenome (GOLD analysis project Ga0209342, IMG submission 184023) | Soil microbial communities from Rifle, Colorado - Rifle CSP2_sed 16_2 (SPAdes) (version 2) | ecosystem: Environmental > Terrestrial > Deep subsurface > Rock core/Sediment | place: Rifle... | reverse complement strand
ACGCAGCCTCAGGGCAGGGAACACGTGATGGCGTTCAGCGAGCTCCTCGCAAGCGTCGACGCGGGCGAGGTCAGCTCGGTGCAGATCGAGTTGCTCGACGGAGGGCCGGGGGCGGTCTTCTGGGTGAGCATGACGGATGGCCGGCGCCTGCGCGTGGACGGTTTCTATTCCGACGAGGTCCTCCAGTCCCTTCGTGCGGCGCAGGTGGGTTTCTGGATGCGAGTGAGCGAGACGCCGGCCTGGTCGAACATCCTGATCTCCTGGGCGCCCTTCCTTCTCCTGATCGGCTTCTGGGTGTTCTTCACGTGGAAGCTCAAGTCCGGGGGCACCAACATCGAGAAGGCGCGTAGCGCCGTGATCGCACGGCTCGACCGCGAGGAGCCGCGCGTCTCCCCGGTGGACCTGTCCGGTGGTGCCGCCGCGGCGCTCGCCGAGCTGCGCGGGTTGGTCAGGGCCGAGCCTCCGGCACCCGTGCTGCTCACGGGGCCCAGCGGTTCCGGCAAGACCCATCTCCTGCGCGCGCTGGCCGCGGATCTTGCTTCCCCCTGTCTGCTGGCGGACGGGGCATCGTTTGCCGAGATCTTCATGGGGGTGGCTGCGGCGCGTGTGCGCGACCTGTTCGTTCAGGGACAGAAGCAGCGCGCCGCGTTCGTTGCCGTCGACGGCATCGACGACATCTGCCGCAGCCGGACCTTCGACAGCCGAGGGGAGCGCGACGAGCGCACCCAGGCGATGCTGCAGTTGTCGACCTCGCTCGACGGAATCGCCTCGCCCCCGGCAAGGCCGTCCTCGTTCCTGGGCCTGAAGAGGCAGCCCGCGCGGGCCTTCGCATTCGTTGGTGTCACCAATCGGCCAGACCTGATCGACCCTGCCATCCTGCGGCGCTTCGCGCGCGTCGTGCGGCTCGGCCCGCCGGACCTGGACGAGCGCGCATCAATCCTCGCGCGCCTGTTGCAGGTGGCGGGCGCTCCGGAGAGTCTCGATGGGCGCGTCGCCGCCTCGCGCACCGAGGGCTGGACGCGCGGCGACCTGCGCATCTGTGTGGACGACGCCGTGCGCATGGCTGCGAAGCACTCGCTGTCCGCAGCGGACCTCGATGCCGCCATCGCGGCGCGCGAACAGGTTCGTGCCCTGGTCCGCGCGGAGCCGGCCTGAGTAGGTGCCGAGCTCCTGGGTGGGTGGAGCAAGCCGCGCCTGCCGCGAGCGCCTTCGCGAACTGGAGCGCTGCGCTTTGCTCAGGCATGTGAGCGGTCACACAGGATGCCCCGCATGACGATGACGGTCGTTTGCGTCTGGCTGGCGGGGCGCTCCTTGTCCGCCTGCTAGAACCGGAATCGAGGCACGTCCTACGATCCAGCGCCGCCCATTGAGTTCGACGTGGAGAGCTACCGCGACTCGCGTCGCCAAGAGGGCTCGCGGTCCTCTACTGCCGTGACCCGGAAGCCAGAGGTGGAACCCAGAACCACGCTGTCGTAGCCCCCAGGAGAAGCCGTTCGACCGTGCGAGGCCCCTCTCCGCTCCGGGTCCTCACACGGTCGAGCGCGTACCGGTAGGGCGCGACCCTGACGCCCCAACGACGCCGCCCGCGGTCGCCGAGGCAGCGAGAGCCTGGCTGGAACCCTCAAGAATCGTTTGTCGCGCACCCTCAAGAACACTTGACGCTGAACACCACGGTTTCGGCGCCGGGAGGGCAGTCGCCCGCCTCATGCAATCTGGTCGAGTGCCATCCAGCGTCGCGAGAAGAGCTTGCCCCACTGCCGGGTCTCTCGCCGGCCCCAGTCGATCCACATGAAGCGCGGCGCAGGCAGGATCGTGAGGCGCCAGCAATCATCACCGAAGAAGGAGAACTCGACGGTGCTGGGAGCTACGACCCTCAGCCGCATGACGAAGCCAGCATTCCCCCAGCCCACTCCAAGCTCGCGCTGGTCGATCACTCTCAGAGTCGGCCCCAGCAACAGCATGCAGAGGTACCCGTCGAACATGCAGTCGTTTCCGAGGAGGACGAGCCATCGATCACCGTAGCTGAACTGCGCCTCGACTCTTGCGCCGGGCACGAGCCTCCCTGTCGACTGACCGTCCAACAGGAGCATGAATCGCCCCGCGTAGTGACCCTCTTGTGGTGCAACAGTGAAGCGCGAGATGGGTTGGAGCGGGGTGGGGTGCTCGGGTACCTCATCGCTCATAGCGACTGCCTCGATGTCCTACTTTCGCACCGGCGTTGGGGGCGTTGGCGGCGGTGCCGGCATCGGCGTGGGCACCTGATGCGTGTCCGCTCCGTCCCCGGGACGGGGATTCACGACGCGATCAGCCAAGTCAACCCCGAGCGCTCCCGCCACACCGCCCACGAAGATCCCGATGCCTGAGCAGATGGGCGAGCCTGGTCCGCAAAGCAGGCCGGCGACGGCGCCCCCCGCCGCACCGCCGACAAAGCCACCCGCGATGCCGAGGCCCTCACGCCGGGCTGTCTCCACCTTGTCTTGGGCGGTGGCGACGTTGTAGACCGAGACTGCGGTCGTCAGTACTACCGCCGTGCGCCCGGCCGTCTTCAGATACGGAACGGCCTTCATGAAGGTGGGGTTGGGTCGACCCGCACTTTCGGCTATGGCGAGATAGACTCGATTCGCCTCGGCGGCGCTGAGGGTTGAAGCCTCGCGGCCGAAGAGCTCCAGGCTCTTCCTCGCGATCATGTCCTCCATGGAGGGTGTCACCGACTTCCACTTCTCGGCAAACGCCCGCCCCAGCTCGCTGTCGAGCTTGCGTGACTCCTCGAGAATGACGTTCCTCATCTGGTTCGCGAACTCAGCGCCCTGCTTCGGCGTGATCTCCCCCTTGCGTATGCCTTCGAGAACCTGCTCGGACATCTTCTTGATCTCACGCGCATAGAGCTCCCGAACGCCGGCATCCTGGATGAAGCGTGTCCCGAAGTTGGCGGCCTGGACTTCCAGTTGCTGCAACGCCGCGTCGACGCGCCCGTCCTCCTTCAACCGTGGGGTCGGTTCTGGCTTTCGAACTGGTGGAATCCGCTGTCCTGCGGGTGTCGGCATGCATCCTCCTCCCAGTGTCAGAGACGCGGGTGAGGCCGCAGTGTCGCGCCGGCCGGGATCCTGCAACGGGAGAGCGAGCCATCCCGTCGTCTAGTGCCTGCGCCAGGCGGAGAGCACCGATAATCGGTAGGCGCGTGCAAGAGGGCCTCGCCGAGTTGGAGCTCGATCGCGGAAGAAGCCGCGCCGCCCTCGCCCACTCTGAGAACGTCCGCCGGCACGCGAACCGGTGGACATCCCTCGATGAAAGTGGCTTCCGCCGCCTGCAGCAACCGCCCAGCTTGTTCGTCTCCAGTCGGATGACCGAGAGGTGGCCAAGTGATGGACCCGCTGGCAAGCACGCGCTCGGCCACCCACTGCCAGTGCACCTTGGTCGTGTGCAACCTGCCCCACAAGGGAAGGCCTGGCACCGCTCCGAATCGCTGGCCGCGGGGCCAACGCGGGACGAGTCCTGGGGGCAACGGGCAGTGGACCGCTTCCACTTGGGCAAGGCCAACCCGTCGACTCAACACAGCCATCCAGGTCGCCCTGCGCAGGGCGTAGAGCTGCAACCTGCCAGAAGCCAGCCTCAGGTGGCGTGTGGCCTCGCTGGCCTCGGCGTCGCGCACCCCTGACGCGTTGCGCACATCGTCAACGCAGCTCTCCGCAACCTGTGCTGCACCCGTCCCCAGATGGTAGGCCCGCAGTTCCTCGCAGAATTCGTGTCCCCTGTCACGGGCTCCACGCAGAACCAGCCAGCCGGTAGCTGGGGCCCGGTAGGCGGCCAGCGGGAGCGCCGGAACCAGAGGACGCCTCGCCTCCACACAGGTGCGCCAGTCCTCGTAGCGGTTGCCGGCGCCCCGACGCTGCGCCTCGTCCCAGCAGGTGGCGGCGAGTCGATCACCGTCCAAGGGCGAGCGTCCCGGTGTCGTGCCATGCGCCAACGCCGCCTGACGGAGATCCCGCTCTGCCTGTTGAGCCCAGCCACGCGTCTCCTCGCCGCAGATGGTGTCACCTACCGGACACAGCAACTCCCTGGGCACGTCGTCAGGCAGGTGCTCGACACTCAGCGACGGGCGCACATCGGGCGGGACGACGACCGCCCTCGCGCGCGACGGCGCGGTCTGTCGATCGAGAGAGGAGCGCACCCATCCTCGACCTCCGCTTTCCCAGAAGGTGCGGAGCGAAAGCGCGCTCGGTGCTGGGAGGTCGCGCGTGCTCTCTTCGGTCGGCGCGAAGCAGCGAGAGGCGAGCAGAGCGAGCAGAAGCTGGTTCGCCGGTGCGACATCGCCGCCGTCGCCCAAGGCGAGAATCGCCGCGTCAACGCGCTGCCAGTCACGGAGCGCCTTGGCGAAGGCCGGGCCGCCTGCTGGACACGGCGGCGCGGGCTTCCGCGGCTCGGCGGCCGCAGCCGAGAACTCGTTTGCCGCGCCGACAGCCATGAGACCGGCGAGCACCCAGCACGTGCGCCACATCATCGAGGTGTGGCTCCTGGCGCGGGCGTTGAACTCGGCGAAGGCGACTCCAAGGGGGCCCGCTCAGCGCCCGTGGCGCAGTGCTTGGCGGGCTCTCCGACGCAGTCTCCCTGGCGCTCCACGTCCGCCATCATCCTCCGCGCGTACTCGTCGACGGCTGCCCTGTGTTGCTCTCCCAGCGACTGGAGCTTCTCGATGGTCATGCCCGTCTTACCTTCGAACGCGGGCAGCGGATGATCGCGCAGGTACTGCTGGCACGCAGTCCCGTGGGTGCCCTCGTGAAAGCCGAGGCTCGTGTTGCCGGCCCGCCTGTCTTCCTCCGTGGTGCCGCGACCGTACCCGGATGGACCTCCCGGATCGACACCGGGCCCGAAGTGGGTCTGGATGGTGAAGCTGAGCGAGGGTGGCGTCATGCGCGTGGCGCGCCCGCCGACCTCGAACCACTGGACACCCACGTAGTGGGGCGCGATCTCTGTTCCCGCCGTCTTCTCCGCCCTTGCTGGGTCGCGATCATCGGGGAGGACGTCCACGGCAACCCCTCGGATCGTTGTTACCCGGTAGGATCCGTCGGAATTCCGGACGGCGTTGTCCCCGAGTGGCGTGCTGAAGTGGATCGGGTCCAGAGGTGTGCGTGTGTTCGCAGAGGGGGTGGGAGTGGGTGGTGGCGTGGGACCGGCCCTCTTCCGCCCTTCGATGCGCGGCACCTTCTCGCCCGCCGGTGTAGCCACCATTCGCCTCCTGCTGTGTTCGCCGTGATCTAGCGCCCGCCAAACGTGAATCGAGCTAGCAGCTCCTGGACACCCACCAGGGCTTGAGACATCTCAGCCACCTGCTGGTCCGTGGCCGTGGCAGACTCGCTCACGGCCCCGGAGGCCTCGCCGGTGTCCGTCTGCTTTTCCTCGATGGCGCGCTCCAATCGGTTCATGACGTCAAGGAGGACACCCTTCAGCCTATCGAGCTCGCCCAGCGGCCGTTCGTGGGCCTCGCCGCACTGCTCCATGACGTCGTCGACTTCGACACCAACGTGCTGCTGAGCATCCCGCAGGGAGTCCTCCAAGGTCGTCTCAACGTCTTCCATGTTCTCATTGACATCCACCAGCGCCTGCTCCAGCGTGTCTCGGGCCTCGGCGAAGACCTCCTCGCGGACCTTGTGGGCGGCGCCCTTCACGGCATCGCGCATGTCCCGCAGGGCGTCCACCACGTCCTGCTCCAGAAACTCGCCCACCTCGGTCAAGGTCTTCGCCAGGTCCTCGGCCACCCGGGTGGCCTGGTCGGAGAGGTTCCTGGCCTGGCCTGCGAGCGCGTCACCCTTGGCGGTGACCTCGGGGGCTGCTGCCCGCAGCTCCTGCTCGAAGCCGGTCACCGCCTCTTGCGAGCCGGCCAGCTCTTCCCCGGCGTCGCCGTAGGCCTTGCCGATCCCCTCTTGCAGCTCGGCCAGGGATTCGGTGGCCTCCCGGCCCGCCTCGTCTAACGACGCCTTGACGGAGCGGGCTTTCTCCAGGAGGGACTGCACGGCCTCTTCGAGCGCGTGCCAATCGGACTCCATCTGCTCCGACACCCGCTGGAGCTGGCCCTCCGCGGTGTCGAAGCCCGATTGCACCTTCTCCAGGTGGGCTTCCAGTTCCTTGAGCTTGACGAACGCTTGGTCCGCTGCGGTTTCTAGATCGGCCATGTGGCTCCTTCTCCTCCTACGGAACGGCGCGGTAGCTGTCGGCGATCAGCATTCAGCGATCAGCGACGGATAACGGATGCCACTCACGGGGTCCTCCTCGGAACGGAACTGCGTGGTAGCTATCAGCGGTCAGCATTCAGCGTTCAGCAACGGATAACGGATGCCACTCACCCTGGCCCTCGCCGCGCTTGCGGGGGGAGGCGAGGCTTCGGACCCACCGCTTGCGACGGAACAGGAACCCGCGAGAGAAGCCCATGCGGCGTCCAACGCAACCGAAGCCATGATCAAACGAGCGTGCCCTGAACCATGCTAGCTCCTACGCCCAGTCGACGCCTACCGTTCGGGCGGTCTCCTTGACCTGCTCGATCACTGCCGGAAGCGGATCGGCCGCCTGGTGCAGCTCGTTGAACCGCTGCTCCAGCGCCTCCCGTTGTCGCTCGGTCTCTCCCTCGGCCTGGTTCACCGCCTGCGATAGTCCATCGAGAGCCCCCATCACCTCGGTCATGGCCTCGGTCACCTGCTGCTGCACCTCGTCCTCCAGGGCCTTGCGTACCGCCTCCTCGATCTCATTCCTCTCCTCCGGAAGCCGCCCTTGCTGCTCGGACACCGCCTGGCTCACCTCCCCCGCCAGCTCCCTGAGCCTGGTCAGCGTGGCCTCGATCCGGGTCCGCCCCTCCTCGACGGTGTGACGCATGGCGGTGGCCAGCTCCTCGGCCCCCTGTCCGATCTCGTTCTTGGCCTCGTCTATCGCAGTCTCCAGCTCCTTGAACTCCGAGAGCACCGCCTGGACCCCGGAGTCGAGGTCTCCCTGGCCCTCGCTGAGCGCCTCCTCGACCTTGTCGAGCCCGCTCTTGACCTCGGTCTCGCCGTCCTTGGCGTCCTGGCTGGCGTCGCCGAGCTCCTTCTGCAGGCCGTCCATGGCCTGGTTCGCGGTCTCCACCACGCCCTTGACGGCATCGCCCTGCTCCTCCAGGCCGCTCGTGACCTGTTCGACGCTGTCGTCGATGGCTGCCATCCCGGCTTCGATCTGGCCCTTGCCCTCCTGAGCCTCGGCGGTGATTTCGCCGAGCGCTTGTTGCAGCTCGCCCAGAAGCTCGGCCGCCTCGCCTCGCTTCTTGCCGATGTCGTTCAGCAGCTCGACCGCCACCTTGTCCATGGCCTGGCCCTCCTGGAGCAGCTCCTGGAGCTTGGCCGGGATCTCGGGAATGGCGGTCGACAGCGCGGGCAAGGTCTCTTGAAGGGATGACATGAGGGCCTCCTAACGCAGCTCGTCCATCACTCGGTCGATCTCGACGATGACGCGCTTCGAGATCTCGGAGTCGTCGATCACCGGGGGCAGGGTCTGGACCAGGGTGTCGCCGGTGTCGAGCACGCCCTTGGCGGTGTCCAGCTCGCCGTCCCACTGCTCGAAGGGGGTACTGACCTGGCTCTCGAAGGCAGTATCGAGATCGCTGGTGAACTGAGAGCCGAGCAGCTCGGCGGTGGTCTCGGCCAGGGTCTCGACGGCCTGCATCAGGCCCTCGGCCTGGGTCTCGACCTCGTGCTCGAAGTCCTGGTAGAGCGTCTCCAGGGGCTCGGCGGTGCTCTCGCACTCCTCGTCGACGTGGCCGGGGATCTCCTGAGACCAGGCCCCGATGACCTCGGTGGCGGCGGCTTCGAGCTGGCCCCGCTCTTGCTCGACCTCCCCCTCCGCCTCGCCAAACGCCTGCATGACCTCGCCCTCGCCCGCCTCCAGCTCCTGCTCCTTGCCGGCGGTGTGCTCCTCGAAGGCGCTGGCGGCCTGGTCCAGCTCGCCCTGGGCGGTGTCCAGCTCGCCGCTCACCTCCTCCAGGATGGTCTGGGTGGCGTCGTAGCCGTCTCGGGACAGCTCCTCGAATCTCTGATCCAGATCCTCACGGCCGTCCTTGAGACGCTCGCTCACCTGATCCTCGGTGTCGTCCAGGTCCTGACCCGAGGCGGGGAGCTTGCTGTCGGCGATCTCGTGGGCGGCCTCGGAGAGATCGTCGACCGAGCCGGCGACCTCTTCGGCGGCGTCGGTCGCCTCCTCGATGATGTCGCGAAGCTGCTCGCCGAGCCCGCCGATCTGCTCCTCGGCAGCGTGCTCCAGCTCTTCGAGGTGCTGGGCGAAGGTCTCCAGGTTCTCGGTGGCGTTCTCGAGCTGGCCGTTGGTCTCGGCCAACTGGCCACAGAACTGCTGCAGGTTGCCAACGCCCTCATCGAGACTGGCGGTGCTCATGATTCGTCTCCTAACGAACGGTAGCTATCAGCTGTCAGCACTCAGCGATCAGCTACGGAAGTACGCTGCTAGTCCAGGCGGGAGGCCTGCTCAAGGATGGGCTGCATGCCCTCGGCGAGGCGCAGGACCTCCTGGACCTTCTCCAGGATCTGGCGGGACTTCTCGCTGAGCGTGCCCTCGTCCTCGGTGCACTCGCGCTCCAGGGCCTCGATGCCGGCCTTGACGGCGTCGAACGCTGTCTCGGCCCGCTGTGGGGCCTCCTCGACGAACTTGCTGCGCAGCGCCTCCACCGCCACGTTGTGGGCGTCGATCACGCGGTTGCCGCAGCCGACCAGGCTCTCGGAGGCGTGTTCCAGGGCGGTCTGGATCTCCTGGACGCAGGTGGACGCCATCTCCTGGGCGTCGTTCACCAACTCGTCCAGGCTCTCGATGAAGTGCGCCTTCTGCTCGTCGATCTTCTGGCCGGCCTCGGTGGCGGCTTCCTGGAGGTCGGTGATGGCCTTGGAGACCGCCTCCAGCCGCTCGCCCAAGTGCTCGCCCAGATCCTCCACCTTCTGCGATGTCTGGTCGAAGAGGCCCTCGGTGGCTTCCTCCCGCTGGTCCAGCTCGGAAGCCAGCTCGTCCTTGCGCGCCTCCAGCTCGTCGCTGCCGGACTTGACCGCCGCCACCAGCGCCGCGACCTTGCCCTCCACCTCGTCGACCCGCGAGCGCAGGCTGTCGAGCTGGCTTTCGGCCTTGCCCTCGCTCTCCTCCAGCCGGGACTCGGCCTCCTTGAGCTTGCCCACCGCGTCCTGGAACAGGCCGTGGGCCTCCTCGGCCTCCTGTTCGACCTTCTCGGTGAGGGCGTGGACGCGCTCGTCCACCTCCGATGCCGCCTCCTGGGCGTCGTTCGCGGTCTGCACGAACTGGAGCGACCGATCGGTCGCCTCCTCGAACAGCTCGTTGATGACGGCGGTGCTCATCAGCTTCCTCCCGGCCCCGAGGGTGTGTGACCCCTAGCCTCGATTGGCGCGCAGTTATATGGGAGCGTTGACCCGAAGTCAACGGGTGCGGATAGCGAGTGTGATCTGGCCCACAGGAGTCGTTGAGCGAATGCGGTGATCGCATCCCGAGGGCTCCAAGTCCCGCCTTTGATCCGATCTGCCCGAACCGGTGTGATGCTCATCACTCCCTCCGCGCCGTCGGGGCCGCCGTTCCTGGCGCGGCCCTTGAGCAAGCCGCGTGCCGTCCGATTGACGGCGAGATGCGGCATTCTGCGGAGGCGGCTGGTGCCGTGAGGTGACACGATCGTGGCCCGACGAGGACATCCGGACATCCCGAGGAGCGGGCTGCGGTTTGCCCGCCCAACCGGTCGGTAGGCTCGGAATCCTGAACCCGCATTCCTCTTTCGCTTGACAGGGCTGCGGGCGGCAGCGTAGCTTCGCCGGCGACTTTCTCGCGACGACAAGAAACGAGACGCCCTTGGGGGCTGACCCAGGCGGTGGTCTCGGGAGGAGAGCCATGCGACGAGCGTCGGCTGCGGCCGTCATGCTCCTCGTCCTGGGGTGGGCTTCGGCTGCTCAGGCCAAGACGGGGGTGGTCTTCATTCACGGCAAGGGCGGGGCCAACCTGGCGAACGAGAGCACGGCCCGCGCCTACTGGACGGACGACATGATCCGGGCCACCACCAAGGGTTATGCGATCCCGCACCTGATCTGCCACTACGACGGCACCCAGTTCATGTGGGTGGCGGGCGGCCAGGTGGCGGGCCAGATCTACACCTGGATGATGGCCAACGCCATCGACGACATCGTGGTGGAGACCCACTCCTTCGGCGGGGTGGTGATCCGCTGGATCCTCTCCAACCCCAGCTACGACTCCCGCTACCAGCCCATCATCGACCGGCTGCGTTGGGTGAACTCCATCGCCCCGCCCAACAAGGGCTCCGAGGCGGCGGACTTGGCCGGCACCCTCTCCGGGTCCTGGCTCACCGGCTGGCTGGTCGACCTGGTGGGGCAGAACACCGACTCCACCAAGAACTGCCGCACCGACTGGATGTCCTACTACAACCAGTACTACCTGAAGGGCACCTCGGGCCGGCCGGCGCTGCCCAAGACCGTCTACAACATCGCCGGCACCGGGCTCTGGAATGACTTCGCCCACGGCGAGGACTATGGGTTAGCCACCCTGTCCGGCATTGCCGGTCTGCCTGGGGAGGACGACGGGATGGTGGCGCAGTACAGCGCCCAGGGTGTCGGCGTGGTGTGGTTCGTGACCGCAGCCAATCACCACCACAACCGGCGCAACGACTACCGCAAGATCGGCGACAGCCTCGCCACCGACTTCTGAGGAGAAGCCCATGCTGCGCAGAACGATTGCCGCCGCCGGTTTGGCTCTGATCCCAGCGCTGGCCTTGGCTGACTCGCCTCAGGTCTCCCTGGGCAGCTTCCGGCCAGGGGAGAGGGTGAGCGCCCCGGAAGACCATGCGCCCGCCCGCACCTCGCGGGCCTTCGTCACCACGGTTGCTGCCGAAGGGGAGGCGCGAATCGCGGTGCCCGCGACCGGAGGCGGCCGGCTTCTGTTGCTGGTGCACACCGCGTCGGCGAGCAAGTCCGCCGGGGTGGCCGTCTCGCTCACCACCCCGTCAGGGGACACGCTGACCGCTGGCGAGTCGGCCACCGCCGACCAGGCGATTCGCCGCTTCGCCCTCGAGTCGGCCGAGCCGGGCGATCTGGGACTCGACCTGGCAGGTGTCAAGGAGGCCTTGGAAGTGAAGGCCGCCGAGGCGGGCGTCTACACGGTCGAGGTGAAGGCCGAGGGCCAGGCGGCGGTGACCGTGGTGGCCGCCGAGCCCGAGAGCGCCCTCACCCTCGAGGCCTGGGCCGGGCCGTTGTCGCGACAGCCCCAGGAGCCGGTGGCCTTGCATGCCGAGCTCCACGACGGCAAGGCCGGCCTGGCCGGCGCCCGGGTGATCGCCCAGCTGGCGGCGCCGGGCGAGAAGACGGGCCGCGCCCTCCGGCTGTTCGACGACGGGCGGCACGACGACGGCGCGCCCAACGACGGCGTCTATGCGGGATTCCTGGCCGATCTGGACGGGCCGGCCGGCCCCTGGTCCGTGCGTTTCGACGCCTCGGGCCGGG
>Ga0209342_10006825_pt1 | contig 11525 bp, 14 predicted proteins | sample RifCSP16_2_FD_184023 | JGI IMG/M metagenome (GOLD analysis project Ga0209342, IMG submission 184023) | Soil microbial communities from Rifle, Colorado - Rifle CSP2_sed 16_2 (SPAdes) (version 2) | ecosystem: Environmental > Terrestrial > Deep subsurface > Rock core/Sediment | place: Rifle... | reverse complement strand
GCCCGTCAGCGGCGCGTCAGCGGAGCGGGTGATGCCGGAGCCACTGCCCCAGGGCCCGGAACGCCCGGCCCCGGTGGCTCACCGCGTGCTTTTCGTCCGGATCGGCCTCACCGAAGGTCTTCCCCACGTCATCGGAGAGGAAGAGTGGATCGTAGCCGAACCCCCCGCTGCCTCGTGGCGCCTGGGCGATGGAGCCGAGGCAGGTGCCCTCGAAGGTCATGGGGATGGCGTCGGGCCGGGAGAAGTAGGCGATCACGCACCGGTACCGTGCCCGGCGCCGGGGCGCGGGCGCCCCGGCCAGGCGCCGGAGCAGCTCCGCGTTATTGGCGGCGTCCTGCTGGTCGGGAGGGCCGTCGAACATCGCGAAGCGGCGCGAGCGGACGCCCGGCTGGCCGCCCAGCGAGAACACTTCGAGGCCGGAGTCGTCGGCGGCGGTGGGCAGGCCCGTTAGACGAGCGAAGTACTCGGCCTTCCGGCGCGCGTTTCCTTCGAACGAATCCGCGGTCTCCAGGCGCTCTTCGTCAACGCCCTCGATGATGCCCAGGTCCTCGGGAAAGACCAGCCGATACGGAATGTCGCGCAGGATCTGGACGATTTCCTTGCGCTTGCCGGAGCTGCGGGTGGCGACGAGAACGGGGGCCGTCACCGCCCCAGCACGCGCCGTTGCGCGGCGAACAGGTGGGCCAGGCCCCCGTCAGCCAGGGCCAACATCCGATCCAGCTGGCCCCGATCAAAGGAGGCTTCCTCGCCGGTGCTCTGCACTTCCACATACCGGTCGGGGTAGAGGGCCACGATGTTGGCGTCCACCGCCGCGGCGCGGTCCTCGGCGTAGTTCAGGTCCAGCCGCGCCTCACCGTCAACCATGCCCACCGAGACGGCGGCGACCAGGCTGGCGAAGGGGTCGGCGACGCCCGACCGCTGGGCCAGCCAGCCGCAGGCATCCGCCAGCGCCACGGCCGCGCCCGTGATGGCGGCGGTGCGGGTGCCGCCATCCGCCTGGAGAACGTCGCAGTCCACCCGGAGCGTGACCTCGCCGAACGCGAAACTCTTCAGCGCCGCCCGCAGGCTCCGGCCGATCAGCCGCTGGATTTCCTGGGTCCGCCCGCCGGGGCCGGTTCGTTCCCGCGGGGTGCGTTCCTGGGTGCTTCGCGGGAGCATGGCGTACTCGGCGGTGAGCCATCCCAGGCCGGACCCGCGCCGCCATCCGGGCACGCCGTCTTCGACCGTCGCGGTGCACAGCACCAGCGTCCCCCCCATGCGCGCCAGGCAGGACCCCTCGGCGTAGGGGTTGGCAGCGCGCTCGAGCGTCACCGGGCGCAGCGCGTCCGCCTTCCGGCCGTCGGGGCGCGTCACCGGAGCGCGCTCAGGGTCCCGAGCATCAGAGCGGAGCGCGGGCGACGGGGTTCAGGCGAAGCGTATAGGTGGTAAACGGGAGCGTTACCGTTTCGGTCCACGACGTGGAGATGTGGATCCGGCGCGGTTGGGACGTACGGTGGATCATGAAGCGATGCGCGGGTGGTGGGAGATCCAAGGCGTCCGCCTTGGCGTCCAGGCGCCGCTGGATGGTGGCGTCGTCCAGGTTGGGTGCGAGCCGGGCCACCGATTGCATCTCTTCCAGCATCTGCCAGTACCGGAGATAGACGCCGCCGATATCCAGTCCGTAGTACAGCACGGCGACGACCACCAGCGCAGTGACGAGGCAGCCGGTGCGGCTGGCTCCCCGCCGCCCCAGCCGGCGGCGGCCCATCACCACTGCGACTGCGCCCCGTCCACGATGTCGTTGACCAGTTTCTTGAGCGCCGTCTCCCGCCCCTCGGCTTCCCGCGGCGGCTGATACTCACCGTCCACCGTCAGCCCGGAGCGTTGCCACAGCATGCGCCCCTCCCGCTGATCGAAGATCTCGACGTTGATAGCCAGGCGCACGAGGCGGCGGGTCACTTCGGTGCCGGTCGTCTGCTGCGCCGCCTGGAAGGAGAGCGTGACCTCAGGCTCGTAGCGCACGACGGCTCCCCGCACCACCGCGTCGGCCGTCGCTTCCCCCGCCAGTCGGAGGCCGAGGCGGTTCTCGAACGCCTCGCGGATGGCGTCGGTGACCTGCTGGGTCAGCAGCGGGTCGGCGGTTTGGTTGTCGAAGGGCAGGATCGCCACGGTCCGGATGTGCGGCGGCAACCCCCCGCCGGCGAATCCGTAGAGGCAGCCGGTCGAGACCGCGGCCGCGACCGCCAGCCACCGCATCCTACGGGCGGCGCCAGGTACTCGGGTCGAATGCGTCAACGCGCTCCACAGCCTCCACCGAGAGGATCAAGGCCGATCCGTCCTGCGGGAAGCGCACCCGGGCTTCGAGGGGCAGACGCCCGCCGGGCCGGAACCGCACCTCCGTGGACGCCACGATCTTTCCTTCGCGCCGCACCTCGGTGAGCAACCGCTCGGGGCCCGGGCCCACCTCCACAAAGTCCATCGTGTCCGCCCGGGAAACGTAGCGCCACACGCGGCCGCCGGTACTCCGGCCCGACACCACCGCCTCATCGGGCGGGGGTTGCGGAATCCCCAGCGCCGCCCAGAACAGCGGGGCTGCCGGAAGCAACTCGCGGGTGTCGCGCTCCGGAGCCACCCACAGCGCCGAGTCCCCGACGATCACCGCCGCGCCGGACCGGCCGAAGGGGCCGCGGTAGTCGAACCGCAGCGTGTCCGGAGGCGCGATCCGCACGGCCGCCCGTCCGGCGGTGGATCCCTTCGGGTTGGCGAAGCGCCAGCGCACGTCGTAGCGCACCGGTCCGCTCGGCCGGTACGCCGCCCCCCATGCCACAATGGTATCCCGGGAGGCGGGCTCCAGCCCCGAGGGAGCGATGCTGGTCAGCCGGGGGGCGCACGCCCCCAGTGCGGGCACCAAGGTGATCGCCACCGCATAATAGGCGTGCACCGCGGCCTTCACAATCGAACCGGATCGGGCACGACGCCGAGCCGGCTCCGGACCAGGTCCGGAATCGAGGTCAGCCGGAGACCCGCATCCAGGGCGATGAGGGCGGTCTCGGCGGTGGCCACCAGCGTGCCATCGTCCGGCCGATCGATGGCATAGCCAAACACCACCCGCCGACTGGCTAGCTCCCGCACCCAACAGCGGACCGAGAGGAGATCGTCGTAGCGAGCCGACTGCCGGAAGCGGACGCTGGCGCTCACCACCGCGAGCCTCAGCCCTCGCGCCTCGATCTCGCGATAGGTCACGCCGCGCCGGCGCATATGGTCGGTGCGCGCCACCTCACACCACACCAGGTAATGCGAGTGGTGGGCGACCCCCATCTGGTCGGTCTCGGCATAGCGCACGCGGAGCTCGACCGCCGTGATCTCGTGGTTCACGACCCCAAGGATAGCGGTGCTGGGGCGCTTGCCGGTACCCCGGGGCGGCGGGTATATAGCGCCGCGTGACGAGCGAGACCGTGTTCGTGCTGTCGGACGCTCACCTGGGTGGCGTACCCGACGCCGTGACCTCCGCGCTGCATGGGTTTCTCGACGCCGTGCCGCGTTCCGGCGACCATGTGGTGATCAACGGGGACCTGTTCGAGTTCTGGTTCGAGTACGACAGCGTGATTCCCCGCCGTGCGTTCCCCACCCTGGCTCGTCTGGCGGCCGCGCGGGCGCGCGGCGTGCGCCTGACCCTGACCGGTGGCAATCACGACCGCTGGGGGCGCGGATTCTGGCAACGGGAGCTGGGGGCCGCCTTCCACGCCGGCTCGGTGGAGTTGACCCTGGCGGGTTGGCGTGCGCTGGTGGCCCACGGGGACGGGGTGGCTGAGCCACACCGAGGCGCGCGGGTGCTGCACGCCGTCACGCGTCACCCGGTCACCGCCGCCCTCTTCCGGTGGCTCCACCCCGACCTGGGCCACCGTCTGGTGGAACGGCTCTCCGGTGTGCTGGGTGAACGCACCCGGGATCCGGCCGTCCTGGACCTCGCCGCGGGGGCCCAGGACGCGTGGGCCCGTGCCACGCTGGCGGCACGAAGCGACCTGGACCTGGTGGTGCTGGGACACACGCACCGACCGGTCCTGGCCGCGGTGGGAGCGAGACGTTGGTATTTGAACGCCGGCGCGTGGATGGACGGCTTTCGCTACGCCGTGATCACGGAACAGGGGCCCGAGCTTCGGACCTACCTCCCCCAGTAGAGGGCGGCTCCGATCCCGACGCGGGCACCGGGCAGCGCCCGGCTCTCCAACTCCGCCGGGAAATCCCACAGCTCCGCTGACACGAAGGCCTCGGCCGCGGCCATGAGGTGGTTGAACGCGAGGACCACGGCCCAGTCCTGGACTTCCTGCTGCTTGAGCCGCACGGCCGCGGTGTCGGCACCGGTCAGGCGCAGATAGCGCAGCTGGTCCGACGCTTTCAGCGTCATCGTGATCGAGAGTCCTTCCCAGAACACGAACACCGCGCCCGTGACGCGACGGTGGAGCACGGCCTGTCCCCATCCCGGCAGCAGCAACGAGCGCCACATGGCGCCGAGGGGCGGCACCGGCGGGGGGTAACGGAACTGGGGGACGGGGATGGTATCGGCGCGCGAGGTGTCTTGCTGTGGCCGGGGCACATTCGGGATGGGGACCTGCGCGTGCGTCACCGGCGTGAGGGGTGGGAACGCCAGCAGCATGACGACCAGCGCGAGAGCGGGCGTCAGGCCGCTCCCCGCCATCCGCGATCGCCGATCGGCAGGCGGCCATCGCGTGGCGGGAGCGTGTGGGAATCGAACCCACCGGAGCCGCCAACGGCGTCTCCCGACGGTTTTGAAGACCGCGCAGGCCACCAGGCCCAATCCACCCCCGCGGCTAGCGGCGCCGCAACGCGATGGCGTCGATCTCCACGCGCGCGTCCTTGGGCAACGTCCGGACGGCCACCGTGGACCGGGCCGGGCGGTGGTCGCCGAAATGCCGGGCGTACACCTCGTTCATCGCGGCGAAGTCCGCCATGTCGGCCAGGAACACCGTGGTCTTCACCACGTGCTGGAGGCCGCTGCCGGCCTGCTCCAGGACCGCCGCGAGGTTCTCGAGCACGCGATCGGTCTGCTCCGCCACGTTCTGGCCCACGATCTGCATGGTACCCGGATCCAGGGCGACCTGGCCCGCGGTGTAGATCACGTTGCCCACCAGGATGGCCTGGCTGTACGGCCCAATGGCCTTGGGCGCTTTGTCGGTCGCGATGATGTCCATTTTAGAAGAGCCCCTCAATCGTGCCGTCCGGCCGCACCGCCATCCGCTCGGCCGCCGGGGCCTTACCCAGGCCCGGCATGGTCATGATGTCGCCCGCCAACGCGACGACGAACCCGGCGCCGGCGGAAGGATAGATGTCCCGCACCGCGATCCGAAAGTTGGACGGTGCGCCCAGCAGGCTGGGATCGTCGCTGAACGAGTACTGGGTCTTGGCCATGCACACCGGGGTCTCCCCCAGCCCGAACTCCGCGAGCTGCCGGGCCGCGCGCTCGGCCCTCGGGCTCAAGTCCACGCCCGCCGCGCCGTAGATCTCCCGCGCGATCACGTTGATCTTTTCCTTGATGGGCAGCTTGACGTCGTACAGCGGCTTGAAGCCGGCCTTCCCGTGCTTCAGCAGATCCACCACGACGTCCGCCAGCTCCAGGCCACCCTCCCCGCCCTTTTCCCAGACCTCGGTCAAGGCCACGGGCACGCCCAGCGCCGCGCATCCTTTGGTGATCACCGCGACCTCGTCGGTCGAGTCGGTCACGAACCGGTTGCTGGCGACGACGACCGGGACGCCGAACTTCTTGAGGTTGCGCACGTGCCGCTCGAGGTTGGCGAAACCGCGCTCGACCGCCGCCGGATCGGGCTGATGCAGGCGGTCCTTCGCGCTCCCCCCGTGGAGCTTGAGCGCCCGCACGGTGGCCACGATGATCGCGGCTTCCGGCTTGAGGTCGGCGGCGCGGCACTTGATGTCGAAGAACTTCTCGGCGCCGAGGTCGGCGCCGAACCCGGCCTCGGTGAGCACGATGTCGCCCAGGCGCAACGCCAGGTCCGTGGCGATCGCCGAATTGCAGCCGTGCGCGATGTTGCCGAACGGGCCGCAATGGACGAACGCCGGGCCGCCCTCCAGGGTCTGGACCAGATTGGGCTGCAACGCGTCCTTGAGCAACAACGCCATGGCGCCCTGGGCATTGAGGTCTTTGGCCCGCACCGGCTGCTTGTCCACGCTCGCCGCGACGATGATGCGCGCGAGGCGCTCCTCGAGGTCCTTGGGATCCCGGGCGAGCGCCATGACCGCCATGATCTCGCTCGCCGGCGTGATGACGAACCGCTCTTCGCGCGGAACGCCCCCGGCGCTGCCGCCCAGCCCGATGACCACCTGCCGGAGGGCGCGATCGTTCATGTCCATCGTGCGCGGCCAGGTGATCTGGCGGAGGTCCACCCGCAGCGCGTTGCCGTGGTGCAGGTGGTTATCCAGCATCGCCGACAGCAGGTTGTGCGCGCTGGTGATGGCGTGGAAGTCGCCGGTGAAGTGGAGGTTGATGCCCTCCATGGGCACGACCTGGGCATAGCCGCCCCCGGCGGCGCCTCCCTTGATCCCGAACACCGGCCCCAGGCTGGGTTCGCGCATGCACATGATGGCGTCCTGCCGCTGCCGTCGCAGGGCCTGGGTGACGCCCACGAGCACCGTGGATTTCCCCTCGCCCGCGGCCGTGGGGTTGATGCCGGTCACCAGCACCAGCCTGCCCCGGCGGGGGCGTTCGGCGCTCGCCTGCAGGCGCACCTTGGCCATGTGGTCGCCGTAGCGGACCAGCTCAGACGGCTTGAGGTCCAGGTCCTTGGCCACGTCCGTGATGGGGCGCAGCCGGGCCCCCTGAGCGATCTCGATGTCGGACGGGACGGATTTCCGGGGAACGGTCGCTGTCATGTCGGTTGGTGTTGAAAGTGGTGGATCCGGGTGCCGAAGCACCGCACGGCGTTCTCGGTGGTTCGTGCCGCGAGGGCGTCCATGGGCTCGCCGCGTAGCTCGGCGACCCGCGCCGCGATGTGCGCGACGAAGGCCGGCTCGTTCCGCCGCCCCCGGTGGGGCACCGGCGCGAGGTAGGGAGCATCGGTTTCGACCAGGATGCGGTCGCCGGGGCACTCGGTGACGCAATGGCCCAGTCGCCAGTTCCGGAACGTGACCATGCCGCTGAACGAAACGTACGCTCCGATACTCAACGCCGCCTCAAACACCCGTGAACCCGAGCTGAAAGAGTGAAGCACCACCGTTGGCAGATTGGCGCCGAAGGCCGTCAACATCTGCGCCATGTCCTCATCCGCCTCCCGAGCGTGCACCACGACCGGCTTCTCGAGCCGCGCGGCGAGCGCCAGCTGCGCCTCGAACGCACGCCGTTGGTCCGGCCGCGGGGAATGGTCGTAGTGGTAGTCCAGGCCGGTCTCGCCTACCGCCACCACGGCCGCATCGGCCACCGCCTCTTCGATGCGGGCGGCGGCATCGGCGTTCCAGCCGGAGGCGACGTGCGGATGGACGCCGGCGGTGGCGGACAGCTCGAAGTCATGTGCCAGCGCGATGGCGCGGTAGGTGGTCTCGAGGGAATCCGCGATGACGATGATGTGGCTGACGCCCGCCGCCCCGGCTCGCCGGACCACGTCCGCCCGGTCCGGGTCGAAGGCGGCGTCCGCGAGGTGGCAGTGCGAGTCAACCAGCATCCGGCGGTGTGAGGCTGTCCGGCTCGGGCTGGGAGCGTCAGGTGGAGGCGGGGCCGGGCGACGTGAGGGCGCCGCGCGGCGCCAAGGCGCGCGCGCCGCGAGCGTCCTCGCCGGGCCAGCGCCGCTCGATGGCGAGCAGAATGGGTGAAGCGATGAAGATGGATGAAAACGTGCCCACCACGATGCCGAAGGTCATGACCCAGGCAAAGCCGCGGATCACTTCGCTGCCCACGGCGATCAGCGCGATGGTGCCGACCAGCGTGGTACTCCCGGTCATGATGGTGCGCGGCAGGGTCTCGTTCACGCTCAGGTTCACCAGCTCGGCCATGTAGTGCCGCTTGTACTTCCGCAGGTTCTCGCGGATGCGGTCGAACACGACGATGGTGTCGTTGAGCGAATACCCCACGATGGTGAGAATGGCCGCGATCACCACCAGACTCACCTCGAGGTTCATCATGGACACGAACGAAATCGTCAGCAGGATGTCGTGCGCGGTGGCGCCGATGGCGGCGATCCCGAAGCGCCACTCGAACCGGAACCAGAGATAGACCAGCGTGGCGCCGAACGACAGCAGGATGGCGAGCAGCGCTTTCCGGCGCAGCTCGCCGCCCACCTTGGGGCCGACCGCCTCCGTCCGGACCATCTCGTAGCCGCCCGCGCCGAACGCCCGGGTCAACGCCGTGTCCACCGCCGCCGCGGTCTCCTGAGTGGATTCCACGGTCTGCTGCACGTCCGGAGACAGGCGCGCCCGGATGACGAACTCGTCCGGCGCGCCGAACCGCTGCACCTCCGCGCCCTGGAGGCCGGCCTGGTTGAGCGCGTCGCGGATGCCGCCTTCGGCGATCGCCGGATTCCGGGCCTGAATCTGGACCAGCGTGCCGCCGGTGAACTCAATGCTCTCGTTCAGTCCCCGGAACCCCAGGAGCGCGAATCCCGGCAGCGCCACCGCGATGGTGGCGACGTAGGCGTACCGCCGCGCCCCCAGGAAATCGTACCTGGCGTCCTTGAACAGGCGGAACATCAGATGGGGAGCTCCGCGAGCCCGGGCCGGCGGTGCAGCCACACCAGGAAGAACGTTCGGGTGACGAACACCGCGCTCAGGAACGAGGCCATGATGCCGATGATCAGCGTGCTGGCGAAGCCCTTCACCGGTCCGGTGCCGAACTGGAACAGGAAGAGCGCCGTGAGCACGGTGGTGAGGTTGGAGTCCACGATGGCCGGCATGGCGTGCTGGAACCCGCCATCCACCGCGGCGTGGACCGTCTTTCCCTGCGCCAGCTCCTCGCGGATGCGCTCGAACACCAGGACGTTGGCGTCCACGGCCATGCCCACCGAGAGCAGGAACCCGGCGAGCCCCGGCAGGGTGAGCGTGGCATCCAGCAGCGCCAGTCCGCCCAGGGTGAACAGCACGTAGAAGCTCAAGGCCCCCACGGCCAGGATCCCGGCGAACCGATAGTACACTACCACCATCAGCACGATGGCCAGGCACCCGACCATGGCCGCGCGTTTGCCTTTGTCAATGGAGTCTTTGCCGAGGCTGGGCCCCACGGTCCGCTCTTCCACGATGGTGAGCGGCGCCGGGAGGGCGCCCGCCCGCAGCGTCAGGGCCAGGTCCTGCGCGTCCTGGAGGCTGGCATTCCCCAGCTCGATCTGGCCGCGCTGGCCGATCTGGCCCTTGATGATGGGGGGCCGGCCCTGCACCCGTCCATCGAGGACGATCGCCATGTAGTCGTTCACGTGCTGGCCGGTGGCGCGGCTGAAGGTGCGCCCGCCGGCGCGGGTGAGCTGGAAGGTGGCGACCGCCTGGCCAAACGTGGGATCGAGCTGCGCCTGAGCGTCCGACAGCTGCTCCCCGGTGATGATGGGCCGCGAGTCCACGGCATAGAGCCCGTAGAACGACCGAGCGCCCTGCGACATGGGCCCCGCGGACCACAGGAGCTCCAGGCCCCGCGGCATCAGCCGCCGGACTTCCGGCAGATGGACCAAGCTGTCGGCGCGCAGGAAATCCTCTTCCGGCACCAGGAACTCGCCCGGGAGGCTTCCCTGATACAACAACGAGCTGAGGGCGCCGCCCGCGATCAGGGAGTCCGCGGCCGTGGTGTCGGCGCCGCGCGTGGTATCGCCGCCCAGGAGCTGCTCCACGGCGCTCACGCCGCCGGTGGACACGCCCGTGGCGCGCACGCCGGCCCGCCGCAGCGCCGCGTCCATCTGCGGGATCACGCCGGCAAAGGCGTTCTGCATGTCGGTGATGCGGAACTCGAGGAACGCCGACCGCTGCACGATCTGCTTGGCGCGGGCCGGGTCGCGGAGGCCGGGAAGCTCCACCACGATCCGGTCGGTCCCCACGCGCTGCACCAGCGGCTCGGCCACGCCGAACTCGTCGATCCGGGCGCGGATCACGGTCAGGGCGCGCTCCAGCGCGTCGGCGGGATTCGCCACCTGCCCGCGGCTCTGGTCAATCTCCAGCGCCAGGTGAATGCCGCCCTGCAGGTCCAGGCCCTGCTTGATGGGCACCCGCTCCACGGTGGTGTCGCGCATGCGGCCGTCGGCACCCCGCGTACGAATGGTGACCTCCTGAGGCCACAAACCCAGTCCCACCATGTTGAGCGGGGGCGGCCCCACACTCACGAGGACGAGCCCGGCGATGATGAGTAAACGATTACGGATATTCGCTGGCATGGCCATGGCTGATGAGGCGGGCTTAATGACTAGTGGGCCCAGCGGACCCTGTCAACGCGGCGCGTGCCGCGGCGAAATCGTGGTCGAGCTGGCGCTTGAGGGCGTCGGGCGTGGGGAACGCCCGCACGTCGCGCAGGCGCGCGACCCAGCAGAGCTTCACCAGCTGACCGTAGAGATCGGGCTCGTGATCGAAGAGATGGACCTCCAGTGAACGGCGCGCGTCGCCAAAGGTCGGCCGAGGGCCTTGATGCATCATGCCCCCACTGATGCCGCCGGCCCATTCCACGCGCACGGCATAGACGCCGTCGGGCGGGAGGAGCTTGCGATGATCGGGAAGCTCCAGGTTGATCGTCCGGTAGCCAATGGTGCGCCCCCGCCCCGCGCCGGGAACCACGGGTGCCGTGAGGGAGTAGGGCCGGCCCAGAAACCGGGCCGCCCGCTCGAGGTCCCCACCCGCGACCGCCCGGCGGATCAGTGAGGAGGAAACGCTCCGGCCGTCTACACTGACGGCCTTCACCACATCCACCGAGAAGTCGAGCTTGCGCCCCAGGGTGCGGAGCACGTTGACGTCCCCGGCGCGACCCCGTCCCATGCCGTGGTCGGAGCCAATGACCAACTCTCGCAGATGGTACCGGCGCATCAGGAGCCGGACGAACTCCTCCGCGGACAGCTGGGACAGCTCGCGGGTGAACGGCATGAACACCACGGCCTGCACTTCACTCTGGGCCAGCACCTCGCGGCGCTCGTGGGCCAGCGTGAGAAGCGGTGGAGCGGCCGGAGGGTTCACGATCTCCAGCGGGTGTGGCTCGAACGTGACCAGCAGGCTGCGGCGGCCCGACCGGCGCGCCCGATCGTCGATTTCTTCGAGCACCCGGTGATGACCCAGATGCACGCCGTCGAACGTGCCCACCGTGATGACGGATCCCGAATCGGCGTCAGGGAGTAATCCGCTCATCCGGCCAGCACCACTTCGGGATGCCACTTCCCCGCTCGGGACTGCGCTACCGCCACCAGGCGACCGTGGCACGTCAGCGCGACCGGGCCTGGATCCGCGTGCGACGCGTCGATCGCCTGTCCCCGGGCCAGGCGTTCCACGGCGGCAGGGTCCACCTCCGCCGCCGATAGATGCGCCAGGGCCGCTTCCGGGGGCGCCAGGAGGGCCCGCCCTTCCCGCACGTC
>Ga0209342_10006824_pt1 | contig 11526 bp, 18 predicted proteins | sample RifCSP16_2_FD_184023 | JGI IMG/M metagenome (GOLD analysis project Ga0209342, IMG submission 184023) | Soil microbial communities from Rifle, Colorado - Rifle CSP2_sed 16_2 (SPAdes) (version 2) | ecosystem: Environmental > Terrestrial > Deep subsurface > Rock core/Sediment | place: Rifle... | reverse complement strand
GCGCAATCGCTAGAGGTGCTCTTCCACGCGGCGGGAGAATCTGGCGATCTCGCTGCGGACCATCGCCAGGTCCGCGTCGCGCGCCGTGCGGAGGACGAAGATCGCCTTCGGGCCGTCGTTCACGATGAAGATGCGCGACGCCTCCAGCTCCAGGGTCACGGTGTCGAGGCGGTCGCGGAGCTCGCTCGTCGCGGTCTCCGCGGCGCCGAGGAGGATCGCGAACATCGCGACGAACGTCTCCGTGTGGGCTCCTTCCGGGACGGAACCCGCGATGTGCATGCCGCTGCGGGACACGAGGACGGCGTCGTGGACTCCTGGGATGCCCTCGATGTCCTTCAGAATCGACTCCAGTGCGGTGATGTCGGCCATCAGCGGCCTCGGGACCCGGGGGTCACGGGTTTCGGGCGGACAGCCGCCTTGACCCTAATGAACCTTTTCTTGTGCGCCGCGCGCCGGTTCCTCCCTTGGGCGGCGGGCGGAGTCGTTCCGCCATCCGGACGGCGGCCTCGACCGCGCGCGCCGCGTTCCCCGCGCGCGCCTCCGCCTGGCCCCACGTCATGCCCGGCCCCGTGATCCCCAGGCCGACGGGCTTCCCGGCCTCGAGCTGCAGACGCATGAGCGCGGGCGCGACGGTCTCCGCGATGAGCTCATCGTGTTCCGTCTCGCCCTTCACGACCGCGCCGATCGCGACCGCGGCGTCCACGTCGTCGCGCGCGAGTAGCATCTTGACCGCCAACGGAAGCTCCCACACGCCCGGCACGCGGACGACCGCGACGACGTTCGCGCCGAGCTTCCTCGCCCGCGCCTTCGCCGCCTCGAGCATGCGGTCCGGGATCGGGGCGTTGAACTCACTTGCGACGAGCGCGATGTTCACGAAGGTCCACTCCCAGAGGTCCCGCGTCCTCGTATCCCTGTCGCTGACCGGTCCCGGCCATCGCCGCCAGCTCCTCGGGCTTGAACAGCATGCGCCAGGCGTTCACCGCGTGCTCCCGTGCGCGCCGGTCGCACAGCCACGCAAGCTCGCGCTCGTCCTTGGCCTCCGTCTCGTACACGAAGACGCCGAGCACGTGGACGTTCGTCATCAGCTGCACGTGCTGGAGCGCGTGGTCCGCGACGTTCGCGCACTCCCGGTCGATCGGCGCGCCGCCGACGTAGCCGCACGCGACGACGAGGTCGCATCCGTCCCTCTCGATCAGGTTCTTGCACGCGACGGGCAGGTCCTTGATGCCCGGGACGGTGACGCGCAGGACGTCGAAGGCGCCGGACCGGCCCTTCAGCTCGTCCGCGACCGCGCCGCCCATGTCCCAACGGGCGAACGTCGTGTCCGCGACGCCGACGCGCCTACGCGCCGCCCGAACGCCGTCTTTCCTCGTCACGCTCGAACTCCTGCAGCTTCTCGCGCAGCTTCCAGTACTCCGCGACCTTCTGGATGATCCTGCGCGTGCCGTCGAGGTCGCCGACGAAGTGCGGCAGGCGCACGACCTTCGCGTCCCGCAGCCCGCGGGCCCGGCACTCCTCGAGGATCTTCGCCTCGTCGTGCGCCTGGTCGAACCCGAGGGCGATCACGTCCGGGCGGACCTCCGTCAGGATGTCGTAGATGTCCCCCTCGTTCCCCAGGGTCGCGCGGTCCACGGGCTTCAGCGCGGAGACCATCTCGACGCGCTGCGCCTCCGGCACGATCGGCCGGTGCTTGAACCGCTCCGCGGTGCTGTCGCGCGCGACGACCACGACGAGCTCGTCCCCGAGCTTCTTCGCCTCGGAGAGGTACTCGATGTGACCCGGATGCAAGAGGTCGAACACCCCCGTCGCCATCACACGGACCATGCGCGCCACGCCTCGAGGATCTCCCGTCCCTCGAGGAACACGAGAGTTCGCGCTTCCGCATAGCGTTTTGCGTCCTCCCGGCCCAGGGCGCGCCCGTCGTCGCCGAGCATCTCGCAGATCGTGGCCGAGGGCGTCAACCCCGCCATCAGGAGGAGCGCCGTGACGAGCTCGGTGTGTCCTTTCCGCTCCTCGAGCAGCTGCGGGGCGGGGTTCAGGAGCGGGACGTGGCCGGGGGCCCGGAACTCGTTCGCGAACGCGTGCATCGCCCACCCGTTCTCCCGCTGCCGCGCCTCCCGTGCGAGCTCCGCGAAGCGCGCGATCGTCCGTGCCCGGTCCGCGTCGGTGACGCCCGTGAAGGTGTCGCGGTGGCTGACCGTGATGCCGAACGCGCTGCGCCGGTCATAGGGGAGGGACGAGGGCACGAGGTCTTTGAGGATCGGATATTCCGCGGCGGAGGCCTGGAGCACGTCCGCGAGGAAGGGGAGGCCGAGCTTCTCGCGCGCGTCCGGCGGGACGGTCGTGCATATCCAGCCCCCCGCGTCCTTCCGCAGCGTGCGGATCACGCCGGGGGTCACGAACTCGCTCGCGATCGCGAGGTCCGTCTCCCCTTCGCGTCCCTCCGCATCGTACACGAGAATGAAACGCCCCGCGCGGAGCGCGTCGAGGGCGAGGGAAGCGGCGTCCATCCGGAGCAGAGCACCTGGGCCGTTGATATGAACTTTGTTGTATCTACCATAAATACGGTCAATGGTCCGCCGAGGGAAACCCTTTACGAACCTCTACGATATCGGCGCGTGCTCGACGAGGCCTCGGTCCGACGCGTCGACAAAAGGGGCATCGTCCGCGACCTCGCGGCGCTTCCGGACCAGTTGATCCGCGGGCTCGCGATCGGCGGCGGCCTCGGCCCGGTGGCGGTGGGGCGGCGCGTCACGGTCGTCGGCATGGGGGGCTCCGCGATCGCCGGAGAGGTCCTCGCGTCGTGGCTGGCGGCGGAACGCGGCCTCCCGCTCGCGGTCGTGAAGGACTCGTCCCTCCCACCTTGGATTGACGAGGGCGATCTGATCGCGGCCGTCTCGTACTCCGGGAACACGCTCGAGACGCTGGCGGCGGCGCGCGCAGCGGTCGTGCGGGGGTGCGACCTCGTCGGCCTCTCGTCGGGCGGAACCCTCCGCGACCTTTGCCGGGGACGAGGCTACCCGTTCGGGGCGCTTCCGACGGGACTCATGCCGCGAGCGGCGTTCGGAACGTTGTTCGGCGCCTTGGCCGGTTTGTACGATGCGAACGTGCGCGGCGAGGTCCACCAGGCCGCGGACATCGTGCGGGAGCTCGGGAAACCGCTTGGGCCGCCCGTGGCGATGGCGAAGAACCCCGCGAAGAAGCTGGCGGTGAAGCTCCGCGGCCGGACGCCGATCCTGTATGCAACGCCCACGTACGCGCCCGTCGCGCGGCGCTGGCAGACGGAGATGAACGAGATGGCAAAGGTCCTCGCGTGGGCGTCCGTCCTCCCAGAGGCGGACCACAACGAGCTCGTGGGATGGGACGGGGACGCCGCCGCCAAGAGGTTCGCCCCCGTGTTCCTGCGCGACCCGGCGGAGGCGGAGGACCACGCGCGCATGATGGACGTCACGCGTGATCTCCTCAAACGGCGAACGAGAGTGGAAGAGGTCCACGCGAAGGGTCCGTCGCTCCTCTCGAGGATGCTGTCGACCGTGCATCTGGGCGACTTCACGAGCGTCTACCTCGCGGTCCTCCGAAAGGTCGACCCGACGCCCGTGGCGGTGATCGAGAAACTCAAGGGACGACTTGCGAAGGCCTGAGCGCGCGGGACCTGTCGAAGTCCCATCAGAACATCGTATTCTCGTTCGCGGCGTTCTCCGGAACGTCCTGCATCACGTCCCAGTGCTCCACGATCTTCCCGTTCTCGACACGGAAGATGTCGACGACCGCCGTGCCGCGCTTCCCGGGGGCAGGGACGAACTGGCTGTGGACGGTGACGAGGTTTCCTTCTGCGATGAACCGCTTGAAGTCCACGTGCAATTCGGGGACGGCGTTGAGAAACCCCCCGATTCCCTCGATGAACGCGTCCGCACCGTCTCCCACCGTGGGGTTGTGCTGCTTGTAGGATTCCCCTACGTACCGGGCGGCTGCGCCCGACGGATCGCGCTGGTTGAAGGCGAGGTCGCAGAACTCCCGCACGATCCGCTTGTTCATTTCGAGCTGGGTCGTCGTACTGCCCGGGTAGCGGACATCCATCTTGCTTCCTCCCCTGCACTCATGATGAATCCTTCCCTCATGAAGGTTTCTGGGAGCAGACGCCGAGGGGGAGATTCGAACTCCCGGAGGCCTTGCGGCCAACCAGCTCTCCAGGCTGGCGCCCCACCGAGCTAGGCGACCTCGGCACGAATCGCCCATCAAGGGGCGCCGTATTAAAGGCCTTCGCGGATCAAGTCGCGGTAGAGTTCGCGGGCCTTCGCCTCGAGCACAGCTTGGTTCTCCGGGCGCTGGTATTCCTCCCACTGAAGGCGCCGCCACCAGAACGACGGGCGGAACAACTCAGCGGGGCGTACCGTACCCTCGAACTTCACGATCTCAGAGACCGCGAACGGGATGATCCTTCGCAGAGTCTCGTCGTGGGAGCGGTATCGTTCCAGATTCCGCTCCACCTCCTCTTCCAGGCCGAGGGGCTGCGTCGCCAACCTTGCATCTTCCACAACCTCGCGGGGGCCGAAGATGTCGTCTTCGAAATCCCAGTGACCATGATCCTGTCCGTGCGCAGGCCCATACGGGAAGAGTCCTCGGCCCGGGTCGATCGCCGCCAAACATCGCTCGAATTCCTCGACGTTCTCGGCGAGCGCCCGCGAGACGAGTTCCGCGAATTCATCTCGCTTCGCTCGCACAGTGCGGAGGAACCGAGCCTGCTGCCGCTCCGCCCATTTCCTCTGCCTACGCACGGGGATGCCGAGTTCTTCAAGTCGCGAGAGGGCGAAGTCCAATCCCCCAATGAGAGCGCACGTGTTCAGCACGTGGTGCCCGCGGACCGAGGAGGTGAACGCCAGCCCGTAGACCTTCGTGGGGGGCCTCCACATCTGCCTGAGATCCTTGGGGAGGGACCACCTGGTCAAGCTCCACGTTTTCTTGAACTCAGACACGAGATGGTCGACTGCCGCCACGGCCTTGAGATGGCCCGCCGTTACAAGAGCGATTCGGAGGGCCCCCCTGCTCGGGCCGCCTCCACTCGCCGTCGCCCGGAAGGATGGTCGTGGAACAGGAACTCCGCGAGGGGGTGCGGGTCCGCGACACCCAGGTTCTGGTCGTGGATCTTCACCATCGTGCTGCGGAACGCCGCCCGGTTCCCGGTCACGCGGACGGCGAACTCGTCCGCCTTTGCCTCGCTCCGGCGGCTCAGCAGGTTCACGAACGGCCCCAGCAACGTGGACATCGCCGCCACGCCCAGGCCGACGATCGGAAGGCCCGCGATGTCATGAACCCCGACCAGCCCGAGAGGCTCGACAGAGGCGCGCAGCATTCGGTCGACCGCCAAGAGCCCGAGAACGGAAACCGCTGCACCCGCCGCGGCGAGGCGGGCCATGTCTCGGTTCACGTGGTGCGCCAGTTCGTGCGCGATCACGGACTCGACCTCGTCGGCGGTGTATCGGTTCAGGAGCGTGTCGCTCAGGATGATCCGGCGCGTCCTCCCGATGCCCGCCAGGCCCCCGATCGCCCTCGTCGTCTTCGCGGATGCGACCATGCGGAACGTCCCGATCACGCTGGTCCCGGCGCGTTCTGCAAGCGCCCGGAGCCGCACCGCCAAAGCCTCATCCGTCAAGGGCTCGAACTTATAGAACAGCGGTGCGAGGACGACGGGCCCGATCCACGTGAGGAGGAGGCCGACGAGAAGGCCGAGGGCCCACGCGTACAGCCACCACAGGTCCGGCGTCGCCGCCAAGAGGAAGTACAGGACTTCGACGGTGAGCACGGAGAACCCCAATCCGATCGCGAGGCCCTTGGCGGCGTCTCGCAGCCACGAACGGAAGCCCTGCACGGACATCCCGTACCGCCGTTCGAGGACGAGGCCTCCGTAGATCCCGAGCGGGATCACCGGCAGGCAGTACAGGAAGTACACGATCACGGTGTACAGCCCGACCTGCGGGACGCCGCCGCCAAACGCGGAAGCCCAGGCCTTCACCGTGAAGGTGAATCCTTGAAGGAGCCACGCGCTGATCGCGATGTACGCGACGATGCGAGCCGCGGTGAGCGGAAGGCGCTTCCGCTTGTACGCGCGCGCGAGCCTCTGGCGGTCGAGGTCGAACCCGAGCGCGGCGAGCCGCGCGTCCCGCGCCTCGTTCACGGCGACTTCCATCCCTTCGGGTACGTGCCGGGGTCCATGAGCACGCGCTTCGTGTCCGCGGCAACGCCCTGCCGCATCGATTCGACCTGGGAGGCCGTGAGCATCGCCCTGCCGAGCGCGACGCCCTCGCCCTTGGCGGTGAGGAGGGCCACGAGTTCCCCCTTCCGGATCCGCGCGTCCATCGAGGAGATGCCGGGCACGTGGAGGTTCGCCCCGTGGCAGATCGCGTCCGCGGCCGTGTCCTTCACGATGATCTTCGGGAGGTGCTCGAGCATCCGCTCCATGGGGTGGACGAGGCGACGGATCTCGGTGTCGTCCCCGTTCTCCTTCCGGAAGACGAGGGCGTCGTGTAGGTCCGTGATCGGGTGTGCCATCGCCTCTGTGAACTTCCCGGTCCGCGTCCTGCGGAGGTCCGCGAGGTGTCCCCCGACGCCGAGCGCCTCCCCGATGTCGTTCGCGAGCGTCCGGACGTACGTCCCGGACTCGCACCTCGCGCGGAACAGCACGAGGCGCCCGTCCCGCTCTAGAAGGTCGAGCTCGTGGATCGTCCGCACGCGCATCTCCCGCTTCACGGCGGACCGCAGGGGCGGCGTCTGGTAGATGGGACCGACGAAGCGGCGGGCCATCGCGCGGACCTTCTCGTCGGGCACGTCCTGGTGGAGCTCGAGCACGCCGATGTACTCCTTGTCCCCGACGAGCATCGCGTCGAGCGCGCGCGTGGCCTCGTTGAATGCGATCGGCAGGACGCCCGTGACCCGGGGGTCCAGCGTCCCCGCGTGGCCTGCCTTCTCCGCCCCGACGAGGCCGCGCACCCACGCGCTCACCTGATGGGACGTGGGCCCCTGGGGCTTGTCCGCGATGAAGAGCCCCCGCCGCAGGAGTTCGGGGACCGTTCGCTCGGGGAGCGTCACCTCGCCCACGCCTTCGCCCCCTCGCGGATCTTCCTCACAATCGCCTCGGGGCGGAGCTCGGACGAGTCAATCTCTAGGTCGTACACGCGGACGTCGTCGAGGTCGATGCCGTAGATCGCGCCGTACCGCTCCCGCTCGGACCGCTCCCGGGCGATGATCTCCTGGAGCGCTTGCTTCTCCGACTTCCGCTCGCGGTCCGCGATGCGCTTCGCCCGCACGTCGATCGGGGCGGTGAGCAGGACGCGGAACGCGCGCACGTGCGCACGCGTGAGGAGGTGCGCCTGGATGCGGCCGTCGACGACTGCGTCCCGCCCCTCGAGCACGGCCGATCGGACGGCCGCAAGGACGATCTCGTCCAACTCCTGGTCGACGTCGTGGTGCTTCTCCGCGTGCGCGCCGAACGCGACGAGGTCCATCCCGCGCTCCGCCGCCATCTCGCGGAACAGCGCGCCCCCGGAGATAAGCGCGAACCCGTACGTCTCCGCGAACAGGGTTGCGGCGGTCGTCTTCCCGCCCCCGGGGGGCCCGCCGATCGTGATGATCATTCCGCGGCCTCGCTCCCCATCGCCGCCAAGCGCTTCCGGAACGAGACGAACTTCAGGACGCGCGTCACGATCTGTCCGATGGGGATCGCGAGGAGGGAGTACAGGAGGATCCACGCGGGGAACACGTAGGCGGCGCGGAGGTCCGTCTGGGTCTGCCAGGGCACCGCGAAGAACGCCGTCCCGGCGGACCCCACGTCGCTGTAGACGAACTGCCCGAGCCAGGAGAACACGAGGATGAACAGGAGGAAGGTGACCGCCATCGACTTCATCGGCGCGAAGCGCACGTCGAGCGTCTCGGCCTGCATGGACATCTGGACCTCGCGGAGCTTCGCGGCCTTCGTGCGGTTCCCCTGGCGGATCGCCTCCATCGTCGCCTTCCGGACCGCCGCGTCCCGCTTGTTGATGCGCGTGGTCTTCACCCAGTCCGTGAAGAAGTGCCGAACGACGGAGCTGATGATCGTCGTGAGGGAGCCGGCGAGCAGGATCGTGAGCACAGGGTACGCCGCCCCGAACCCGATCGTCGGCCAGAACACCGCCGCGGCCGCCCGGCCGAACGCGTCCCGGAGGCCGGGGTCCAGGACGACGAACAGGGTGAGGAAGAACATCATGAAGAGGAACGTGCGGCCCATGCTCGGCTTTGGCCGTTGCGGTCGGACCGCGGTGGCCTCGTCCTCTCCCATAGGTTCGCGGTACGCGGGCGGTCGTTAAAAAGGGTTCGCGCCGCGGGAGCCGCCGCGGATAGGCTTAAGACCCCTCAGACTACTCCCGTTTCGGACAGGGGAGCGGGGTTGCCCAACCTGCCCAAAGCGGCCTTCGAGGGGAGCGCCGCCGGGGGCGCGATGACACAAGTGCCCGGCATTCTCCTTTGCGCGTAAGTCCTACGTCGAGCCGGCCCCTTCGCCACCCTCGAGCGCGGCGGACAGTTTCTGCTGGAGTTGCTCGTACCGGTCGCCGAGGGACTTCTCCTGCTTCTTGATCGAGTTCACGCGGATCTCCAGCGTCTCCTTCTGTTCCTCGAGTTCCTTCTTGAGCGCTTCCCGGTCGCTAATGCGCAGCAAGAGGGAGCCCGTGCTGCGGTACACCGGCGTTTCCGCGGAGACGTTTGCGAGCTCCTCGAGCGTGCTCGTCACCTCGCGCAGCTTCCCGTCGAGCTGGATCCGCTGGGTCCCGAGGACCTGGAGCTGCTGCTGGAGCTGTTGGTACTGCGCGAGTTGGTTCTGAACCTGAGGTGGGAGCTCCTTCACGCGGTCACCGCCCGGTTTACGTCGAGCGCGACCTGGGCCCAGCGCAGGTACGAGTTGAGCGCGGCGCGGAGGGCCCCCGTGTCCTCGGCCTCCACCTGGATGACGACACGGTCCCCCTCGCCCCGGACGGAAACCTGCGCCTTCGGGATCTCGCGGCCGGCCTCGGGGCGCAGGGCGTCGCGGACCACGTCGGCCCCCCGTCCCTCGTACGTGATCACGGCGCGCATGTTACCGCGCCTTCACGACTTTCTTGACGTTCGGCCGCTCCTTGAAGAAGATCTTGGACCCGCATCGCTCGCACTGGATTCCGACCGTGTTGATGTTCGTGCGGATCGGCTCCTTGCACTTCCCGCACTTGTACATCAGGCGACCTCCACGGGCGCCTTCTCCTCGGCCTCGCCCGCCGCGGGCACCTCGGTGCGGACGGCCGTCGTCACGACGGGCCGATAGGCGCCGCCCGCGAACACGAGGCCGCACCGCCGGCACGTCCACACGCCCGTGCTCCGCCGCTTCACGCTGTACGCAGAGCACCGCGGGCACTGGTGTCGCTTCCGCTGCTCGAGCTCAACCTCGAGGATGCGGCGCCGGATGCGGACCCCGTATCGAGGGCCGAATCGCCCGACGGACCCGACCTTCTTCGTGCGGCGGCTCATTGACGGATGATCTCCCGGATGCCCTTGCCCAGCGTGCGGGCGGTGGCGATGACCTTGCGGACCTCGTCGTACGAAAAGCTCCCCCTTAAGCCTTTCTGCATCGCGCGGATGTCCCCGTTCTCATCCGTGGCGACGGTGAGGCGCGCGTCCGCGATCCGCTCCTCGTCGAGCCCCGGATCGAACACGATCGTGTCCCGGAGCTTCGCGGCGGTCACGGAGACGGGCCAGTGGTCCACGGGCAGGGGCTGATCCTCCCCGCCGATCTTGCTCCCGGGCAGCTTCGCGGAGCTCAGCGCCGCCAGCGTCCCGTACGAGGACGCGTCGAACAGGTTCCCGTCGTAGTCCAGGATGTGGATGTCGATGAACAGGACCCACACCTTCTCCTTGGGGACGATGCACAGCTTCTCCAGGTCGACGGTCTTCGTCTCGCGGATGCCGCGGTCGACGACCCGGGCGAGCTCGATCGCGGTCGGGCTAGGCGGCCCGGACTCGAACGTCGGCGACGCCATCGGGATGAGCTCGGCGCTCGTCGTGAGGACGCCGCTGTTCGGGGTGTCTGGATACGGCACGCCCGTGTTGATTTTCACGCCCACGAGGACGTCCGTGTTCCCGAGCCTCACGCGCGCGGACCCCTCCGCGGTGTTCACGTAGTTCTTCTCGATCCGCAGGGGACGGACCTCGTCCGGCGCGCGCCCGTCCGCCCGCCTCCCGCTGGCGGCGAGCTTGACGATCGCCTCGCGCATGAGCTCGGAGACGACCTCGCTGCTCATCGCGCGTCCCCCCCGAGGGTCTCGTCCATCGCCGTCACGGCGTACCGCCGTCGGAGCGCGTCCCGCTGCATTTCGTCGATTCTGGCCGTGGCGTCCATCGAGAGCTTCATCGCGCGGTCGAACTCGTCCTCGGTCAGGTGTCCGTCCATCTGGAGCAGGACGATCTCGCCCGTCCGCGCGACGACGGCCATCGGGCAGTCCGCGTCGCCGAAGTTGTCCTCCTCCTTGTTGAGGTCGACCGCCACCTGCCCCGCGATCTTCCCGGACGCGCAGCTCGCGATGAGGTCCCGCATGGGGATGCCCGCGTCCGCGAGCGCCACGCTGGCGGCGGTGATGCCCGCGCACCGCGTCCCCGCGTCCGCCTGGAGGACCTCGATGTAGACGTCGACGCTCGTCCGCGGGAACTGCTCGGTGAACACGACGGCGGAGAACGCCTCCGAGGTGACCTTGCTGATCTCGACGGACCGGCGGTCCGGGCCCGGCCGCTTCCGGTCGCTCACGGAGAACGGCGCCATGTTGTAGCGGCACTGCACGAGCGCCCGGGCGGGGTCTTGCAGGTGGCGGGGGTGCGCCTCGCGCGGCCCGTACACCGCCGCCAGGACGCGGTTGCCGCCCCACTCGACGTACGCGGAGCCGTCGGGGCGTTTGAGGACGCCCGCCTCGATCCGTATCGGCCGCAGCTCGTCGAGTCGCCGCCCGTCCAACCTTCGGCCGCGGTCGTCCACGAGCTGGATCTCCTTCGGAATGTGCTCGATGTCTTCCATGTCCTCACGCCCTCCCCGCATATGCTTCCTTGAGGAACGCGTTCACGGCCTCCGTCAACCCGACCGCCTGCGCGTGGTCCTCGATGAGCTTGATCACCCGGGTCGCGATCATCACGTCCTCCGGGTCCCCGTCGATCCAGATCCGTCCGTTCTGGCCGACGAACCCCTGGATCTTCGTGAAGCTCTTGATGAGCTGGATCATCGAGCCGTCCTTACCGATGATGCGCGGGACCTTCGAGTGGCTCACCTCGACGATCTGGCCGCCCTCGATCTTGTGGAGTTCGCGGTCCTGCATCGTACACTGCACGCGCTTCGTCTCGTCGACCTGAAGGACACGGCAGATTGCGCTGTCCCCGATGTCCATGTACCGCCCCGTGTCCCCGAAGTCGACGCGCCACGGGGACTCCGTCGCGTGCAGGGGGGCGGGGTACGGGGCGTTGATGTCGAGGAGCCAGTGGCTCGGCCCC
>Ga0209342_10006822_pt1 | contig 11531 bp, 9 predicted proteins | sample RifCSP16_2_FD_184023 | JGI IMG/M metagenome (GOLD analysis project Ga0209342, IMG submission 184023) | Soil microbial communities from Rifle, Colorado - Rifle CSP2_sed 16_2 (SPAdes) (version 2) | ecosystem: Environmental > Terrestrial > Deep subsurface > Rock core/Sediment | place: Rifle... | reverse complement strand
CAGGGTCGACGAAATGGACGACACCGTGACTTCCTATGTCGGCTTGAGGGTCCGGGACCTACTCCTGTCAGACGAAACAATCCAGGCGGCGGTGGAGGGCCTCCACTCGACGGCCAGATCGGCCTCCGCGCCGGCCGATGTTCAGGAATTCCGCAGCCGCATCTGGCTGGCAGAGGAGGGCAGTCGGTGGGAACTCGCGGCGCGAGGTCTGACCCCTGAAGAATCGGCGGCGATTGCCGATGCCTGGGCGGAAAGTTCTCTGCGTGCTTTAGACCAGGCTATGATCCATGCTATTCGTGCCGCCGAATTGCAAACCGCGATCTACCGCGCCGGCTGCAAGCTTGTGGAAGATCCTGCCTCCCCCGGAGGGGCGATTTGGCAGTGCGAGACTCCGGATGACTCGGATCGTCCGCATGATCTTCCGGCGGAGTTGCTCAGAGAGGCGAGTCTCAGCAAAGGGCTTCTGCCGGCGATGTCCTTCTCGTTTCTCCAGCGCGCCGAGCCACCGTCGGCCCCGGTCGTCTGGGGGCGGGGTGGGCTGATCTTGGCCGGGATGCTGTTCGGGATATGGATCGCCGTGATGGCGCTCGTCTTCCGTCGCAATGGTGAAGCCTCCCGGAAGATTGCGGAGAGCGCCACGGATGGGGGCGGGGCGTGACGGTCTCGGACTGCTCCCGTGGACGGTGCTGGATGAGCGGACGCCAGTCCGCAAGCTCACCACGACTATTCCGCATTCTGGCAGTTCACATATGCAGCGTGCCCGCATGATCCAGCGGGTCCTTGTCCCTTGTTCAGACACGGTTCGGACCAGGGCACGGCCAAAGTCCCGATGCTAACCCGGCCCCTCCCGGGTGGACGGCTTTGGGGTGTCGTGTGGGCCCTTTGGGTAATCCTCCTGCTATCCGTTCCGGTTACGAGCGCGCCCCAAGTCGCGGCGTTCCTTGGCGAGAATGCTGTCAGCCCTCTGGCGCTGATCCCTCTTGCGGGGATCACTGTCATCTGGTTTGTCCCCTACATTGTCCGTGGCGGCCGGCTTCCGTCCGTTTCATGGCCGCTCCTGGCGTTCGTCGCGCTGGCGATCTTGTCGGCGCTGGCCGCGGCTGCTTTGCCAATCTATCCTCTCAAAGGCCAGGACATGATCTCGCGCGAGGTCAGGGCGCTCGTGACCGTTGCCCTCAGCCTGGCATTCTATTGGAGCGCTGCCGTCCTGCCCCAAACCGATGATGAAATCGCAGCCAGTCTGCGGGCACTCTACGCAGGTGGGATCGTAATGCTTGCGTGGTCGACCGTTCAAGCATGGGTCGTCTTGAGCGGTCAGAGTCACGTCCCGCTCTGGCTGACGAACGCCCATCATCTTCTGTCGATCCGCGACCCATTGGTCGATCGGGTGACTGGGCTGGCCTTCGAGCCCTCTTGGCTCGGGGACCAGCTGGTCGTCCTCTATTTACCACTCTGGCTGAGCAGCGTGATTTGCCGGGCCCCTTCTTTCTCGAGATCGAAGGGGATCCTTTCGCTCGAACTGGTGCTCTTCTTGTGGGGAATCGCGATTCTGCTTCTGACGAAGTCCCGGATAAGCCTGTTCAGTCTCATGCTGGTTGGATTTGTGTTGTATGTCATCGGGAGCTGGCGGGCGTCCGGTCGGCTCGCACGACGCATGGCGGAGAGAACTCGGGCTTTCTTTCCCATCACACGGGGAAGAACCCTCCAAGCCGTCCTAGAAATCGGAGCTGTGTGCGGGCTCGTGGTGGCGGTCTTAGGCGGGGCACTTGTCGCGGGGAGAGTGGATCGACGCTTGCGGCACCTGTCGACCTTGCCGGATTTGCTGAGCGAGATTCGCCACTACTATCCCAACGATGTTCCCTATGAGGTGGCTAATCGACTTGCGTTCGCCGAAAGGGTAGTCTACTGGGTGGATGGGTTCCGGGTGTTCGAGCAATACCCGCTCCTGGGTGTAGGACCCGGGAATGCGGGCTTCTTCTTCGAGCAAAGCCTGCCGGACTACGGCCACAGCCTGACAGAAATCCAACGCATCTTGAGGCCTGCGAACCCCACCTTTCCGAATCCGAAGAACCTTTGGGTGCGATTGCTGGCCGAAACGGGAGTGGGTGGGTTCGCTGCGTTTGGCATCTGGTTGGGGCTGCTGGCTCTGTCGGCCTGGCATACCTGGAAGCAAGGGTCACCCGTCCGAAGATTGATCGGGTTAGCTGCCCTGCTCGCTCTGGTTGCACAAGTAGGAGAGGGGTTCAGCCTCGACAGTTTTGCCCTCCCCCAACTCTGGGTGATGCTTGGGCTCCTTACCGCCGCCGCTTGGCGGCGGGCGTGATCGGTGCCGCACACCGCAATGCCAGGATATCAAGAGGGGCGGTGTGGTAAAATCCCCCTTTGCCTCCGATACTCCTTGTTGTAGACCAGTCTATGCGCGGGCATTCTGGACCATGGATGGCCTGATGCCGTCGCAGCTACGTGGATGGCGTGATCAATCGACTAGCCGACCTCTTTCCAGCGATGTTGCTGGCAGCCTCGACTGCCCTGATCGTTGCGCCCTTGATGATCCGTCTGCTGCCCTCCCTCGGGTTGGTCGACCTTCCCGGATCCGCCGTTCATAAACAGCATCTCAATCCCACCCCCTTGGCGGGCGGGCCGATCCTGGCCGTCTCCCTCATCGCTTGCTATGCCGTTCTCCGACTGCCGATCAATCGGGAGGTGGTGGGGATCCTGACTGGGGCAGGGCTGATGGCGCTTTTGGGGGTCGCCGACGACCGGCTGGGGCTCAGTCCGCTGCAGAAGCTCTTCGGCCAGCTGCTTGCGACGGCCCTCCTTGTCTATTTCGGAGTTGAGGTTCGCATCCTGAAGGTACCCTGGCTGAATCTGCTTCTGACGGCGCTGTGGATTGTAGGGTTGACCAACGCCTTCAATTTCGTTGACAGCATGGATGGCCTGGCCCTGGGCCTGGCGGGTATCGCCGCGGCGTTTTTTATGCTCGTCACGATCGACTCGGCGCAACCGATCCTGGCCGCACTCTCGGCGGCGGTCTTCGGCGCGACGATCGGATCGTATTTTTTCAACGCTGCACCGGCGCGGATGTTCCTTGGCGACTCGGGGGCCCAGCTTCTTGGATTTCTGCTCGCGGCGATTGGCATCGCTTACACCCCGGCCAGCGCCGGGTTGCCGCAGGGTGTGACCTGGTTTACCCCAATCCTGGTTCTAGGTGTGCCGATATTCGACATGAGCCTCGTAGTCCTCTCAAGGCTGCGGACCCGCCGGCCGATCTATCGCGCGAATCGCGATCACACATTCCACCGCCTGATCTACCTCGGCTTGGACGGCACGCGCTCGGTGCTGGCGATGCAATTGGCGGCGATCATGCTGGGGCTGGTAGCATTTATTGCTCTTGATGCAAACGTCCTTGAAGCGAATATCATGTTCGGCATTATCGCTTCTCTCGGTTTGACCGTGATCGCTCTATTCCAGAAGATGGACTTGATCCAAACGACCCCGGAACAGGTTGGCTGATGGACCGCGCGCGCTGCTACCAGCGCTCCCTTGGGTCGACACAAGCTGCCGGAGAATCACCTCACCAGTGAAACTCGTCATTCAGATTCCATGCTTCAATGAAGCTGACACCCTTCCGATAACCCTCGCAGGGATACCCCGCGAATTGGATGGGTTCGATGCAATCGAGACCCTGGTGATCGATGATGGTAGTGTTGATGGGACTGCGCAGATCGCCAGAGAGCTGGGCGTCGATCACGTCGTCCGGATACCGGAGAATCGGGGGCTGGCGCATGCGTTCAGTCTGGGGATACAGACTTCCCTAGAGCTGGGCGCCGATGTCATTGTCAATACGGATGGCGACAACCAATACCCTGGTGATGAAATCCAACGCCTGGTCCAGCCGATCCGCGCCGGCGTGGCGGACATGGTCATCGGCGACCGCCAAGTGATGACCATCGGCCATTTCTCGGCGACGAAGAAATTGCTCCAACGGTTGGGGAGTTGGGTGGTTCGTTGGGCCTCCGGAACAAACGTCCCGGATGCGACCAGCGGCTTCAGGGCATTGTCAAGAGAAGCCGGCCTGCGACTGATCATACTCTCGAACTATACGTATACCTTGGAGACGATCATCCAGGCCGGGAAAAAAGGACTGGCCGTAACCTCGGTTCCAGTCAGGACGAATGAGACACTTCGCCAATCTCGTCTGATCCGCAGCACCCCACGCTACTTGCTCAGCTCGGGCGGAACGATCCTGCGGATCTTTCTGATGTACGAACCCTTGCAGGTTTTCATCACTCTGGGAGCTCTGCTATCTGCTGGCGGCTCGGCTCTATTTGCGAGGTTCATGTACTTCTACATTGTTGGTGAAGGTCAAGGCCACATCCAGTCGTTGATCATCGCCTCAATCCTGATCGTCCTCGGCTTTCAGGCTTTCCTACTTGGACTGCTCGCCGACCTCATCGCCCGTAATCGCCGCATCGTCGAGGAGATCAGCTATAGGACCCGCAAGACCAACCTCGAGGCGATGTATCCAGCCAGGGGCGGCTCGCGTGCGTCGAAAGGCCGGGGGCGCGCCACGAAGGTTGGAAAGCGGCCTCGACATGATCAATGATCCATCTCGAGAATGGCTCCATCCCGCGGTCCGCCTCGCTGCTCTCTGCCGCGGTGCGCCTTCAGGAGTGTGTCCATCGGTCACGGCCCGCCCGCACGACGGCGGGCTGAACGCCATCCCGATCTGGCCCCTGAATGATTCAGCAGGCGCCTGACCCCTTTTTCATCGTCGGCTGTGGACGCAGCGGCACGACCCTGCTGCGTACGCTACTCAACGGTCACCCCCAGGTAGGGGTCCCTCAAGAATCGCTGTTCATCGTTGACTACCTCAAATCGGTGTCTGGCGCCGGTCTATCGGTCCTCAAAGCGCTGATCGTTCGAGAGCCGGAGCTCGGCGAGTGGGGAATCGATCCGGAAGTCGGCGATCTGAAGGGGTGTGATACGGTAGCCGATGTGATCGACAGACTTCATCAGATCTATCTGGCGCTCCACGGAAAAAGCAGGTGGGGGCAGAAGACCCCGCGCTTTGTCCGCTCGATAGATCTGCTTCTCGAGTATTTTCCTGGCGCTCGCTTTGTCCATCTTGTTCGCGATCCCCGCGCGGTGGTAAGTTCGCTTATCGCATCCGATGTCCACCGGAGTAATGCCTACTTCGGTGCACGGCGCTGGCTGAGGGATGTAGGCCTGGGGATGGCGTCGGAGAGAACACACTCGGGACGAGTGCTTCGCGTGCGTTATGAAGACCTGGTCGCCGACCCCGAGCTGATCCTGAGACCCATCTCTCGCTACCTGGGGTTCGACTACGATCCATCGATGATCAGAGATGCGGCCGGCGCCGCGAGAGAATACTCGAGGTTCTATGAAGCGATCCACGCCAATCTGAGCCAGTCGCCTACGGATAGGTTTGTCAACCAATGGAAAGAACGCCTGACGCGAACTCAGATCGAGGTTGTGGAGGGGATCTGTGGCTCATTGATGGTCGAGCTGGGGTATGAACCCAGCCTCATTCCACCACCGCCGATGCCGGATCGCACAGCCGGAATGGCGCTCGACCGTGCCTGGGGTCTGCTTAGACAGGCGGCTCAGTACCTTCGGTTCCGTCGTCGCTACCTATTCTATGCAGTCTACCGCAAGTGGAGGCTTGGTCTGTTGAGGGATTTCATTCTCGATGTGAGCTATTGAGATTACCAGGCACGACAGAGGATTGGTGCATGAGGGCCGGTTCCGCCGCATGTCTCGGCCGGTGAAATCCCAAAGACTGCATCCATGCTTCCCAAGGCCGGCGACGCTTGTACGCCGTAACCGGCAAGGCGACACACTGGCCGGTGTCTAGCAGGCTGCGGAAAAAGAGGGCGGGGGAGGAGGAAGATCGTATATGTGGTGGTTGGGGCGGAGCCCCAACCACCACATATACGGATTCATTTCTCCGCCCGCGTCATTTTCAGCAAGCTGCTAGTGGATGGAATCGAGTCGCCGTTCCCGGATGTGAAATGCATCTGCTTTCGGAGTATCCAGGTCTGCCGCGTATTGTCCATGTCCGGAGCGGGTTCAACAAGCAAGGGCTCCCCTTGGACAGGCCGCGCACGAGCAGTTGCCTGATGTCCAGAATGGCTGGTCGGTAATGAGAAGCCGCATGTCAAGGAGCATTGCTCTTCTCCGCGGCGAGCACACGCCGATCTTGACGATCCTCCTATTGAGCGCAGTATTGGGGCTCGTGATCACAACTGGCTATGGCGTGTCCTGGGATGAGTTCGGGGACTTCAAATACGGTGAGGATTCCCTGAAGGCGTACGTCGCTCCGGAGAAACTGGTATCCCACGGCGATCGAGACGACTACGGCCCGTTTTACCTGATGGTCGCTTCGGTATCTGCGGATCTTTTTCGAGATCTGAGGCCGGGGTGGGTGACTGCCGACGGGAGACATTTTTCAAACTTCCTCACGTTCCTGGCCGGTGTTTTCTTCTTCTACTTGCTTGCGACCAGGTACGTCAAGCCGGTGGCCGCATTCGGGGCGACCCTGCTGCTGGGGGTTCAACCCATCCTCTTCGGCCATGGCTTCGTCAACCAGAAGGACATTCCTTTCATGGCGTTTTTCACAGCCAGCGTGACTGTTGGTTTGATTGCAGTGGATGCTTGGGCTGGGGAAAGGGGAAATGATCGATCCAGAGGTCGTTTTGGATCGGAATCTGGAACCGGAGGGACGTGGCGATCGCTCACAAACGATTGGAGGCTCGCCAGCAGCTGGTCAAAGGCCGTATTCATTCTTCTCATCGTGGCCGCGGGCGTAATCGCCTTCGATTTGTTCAGGGGTCTGGTCATCCTGCCCTGGATTCAAGCCTCCGTGACCAGTGCTTATCAAGATCAGGCGTGGGGACCTATCAACCGGGCTTTTCGGCTCGTGGCCCAAGATTACGCCAAAACGCCTCTATCGCTCTACCTCGACAAGGCCGTGATAGCCCTTCTATGGCTCAGGGTCCCGGTCAGCCTGATCGTCTTCATTCCAGGCGTGGCGACCGGCCGTCGACTCTTCGCCAGAACGATCGACGCCCAGGGGGCGGTCTGGTATCGCTCCCGGCTGTCCCTAGTCGGCGCCGCTGCCCTACTGGGGTTCTGTACCTCCATCCGTGTCGCCGGACCGCTCGCAGGCGCCATCGTAAGCCTGGCTTTCATGGCAAGACTCCGTCGAAAGTCCGCCGGGCCGATCCTGGCGTATTGGATACTCGCCGGCTTGATCGTCCTTGCGACGTGGCCCTCGCTTTGGCAGGCACCTCTCCCACGGCTCTGGCGGAGCCTTGGCGTGATGACAAATTTCCCTGGCCATAGCGTCTTGTATGACGGTCAGGTTTACTCATCAAGGTCGCTGCCCTGGCATTACCTGCCGGCCCTCTTTGGTCTTCAGCTCACTGAGCCCGCGGTCTTTCTCGGACTGGTGGGTCTGACCCTGGGCGGGGTTTCCCTTGTTCGTCGCCCAGAGAGGCGAACCGAGATCTCGCTGATCGGAATCTGGATCGGAGTGCCTGCGGCGGCAGTGATGCTGTTGCATCGGCCGATCTATAACAATATTCGACAGCTCCTCTTCATATTCCCGGCCGTCTTCATTTTGGTTGCCATCGGAGTTGAACAGGTTCTCGAAATCCTGAAAGGCAAAGCGCTGAAGGGGACAGCCATCGGTCTGGCGTTGATCCCAGGGGTGCTGGCGATCATGCAACTGCATCCCTATGAGACCATCTACTACAATTCATTGATCGGAGGGGTAGATGGTGCCGTGGGTCGCTACGAGCTTGACCCATGGTGCACTTCCTACCGAGAGGCCGCAGAATTCATCAATCAGATTGCACCCGTGGGCGCATATGTTGCAGTCTGGGGACCCGACAATGCCGGTGTCGCAACCTTTGCCAGGGATGACTTGATCCTGATTAGCGCCGAAAGGGACGATATCCTTCCCGACTTTGCCGTCGGCTGCATGGACGGCACACTCAACCCCGGCTTCTTTCCGCAGTTGGATGGAATCCTTGAGATCCACCGGGGCAAGGCGGTCCTGGCAGTCGTGAAACACTAACGATGACTACATCCCATCCCGGGAGTGGGGCGATACCTACACTCGCGACTCCGCCGAACGACCCCAAGCAGAATCCTGTGGGCAGACGCCTCCTGAATCGGGACGGGCATGCATGGCATCTCGTTCGAGCTTGATGAAGCTCTGCAAGCAGGCGGTGCAAGGCGGCCTCGTCCTGGGCGCGCTGTTCTTCCTGGGCAGGTATGTTTATCTCCGCTGGCTCGACGTCAGCCAGGTGGAAATCGGGTTTCTCGTCGGTCCCTTACTGCTCGGGCTTCTGCTGCTCCTGGGTTTCTATTTTGGGTACAGTCAGAGCTGGCAGCGGATGCTCAATTGGATAAGCAGTGAAGCCGTCAATCTCGATCGGCTCGTCCTCTACCGGGTGTTCTTTGTCTCCTTCGTCTCTCGCTACCTGCCGGCGGGCAGTCTCATCCAGTTGAGCGGGAGGGTCGAACTCCTGAAGCGAGAAGGGGGCCGGCGCAAACTCGGCGTTCAGAGCCTTTACTACGAGCAGCTGTATCTCATCGGCGGGGCGGGGCTGCTCACGTGGTTGGTGGTTGTCGTCCGTCCCGTCCCCTGGCTGCCGTCCTGGCTGACGGGGCTCAGCCTCCCCAGCGTGGCTGTGGGTCTTCTACTTTGCGCGGCTATGCTCACGGCTCCAGACGCAGTGTTACGCTTTGCGGCGAGAGTCCTGCCATCGATTTCGACACGGATGGCGGGCGCCATTCTGCCTCCCCTGCGTCTCATCCAACGTGTCGAGCTCCTGGCGCGTTTTCTCACGTTGAACCTGGCTCAGGGTGCGGCTGCCTACTTTGTTCTCTGGGCGATCTACCCGCAGGTCAATTCGATCCCCGGCATCTTCCTCGTGACGGCCGCGGCCTATCCATTGAGCCGCGTCGCTGGCCAACTGGCGCCGCTTGTTCCTGGGGGGATCGGGGTTCGAGAAGGGGCCTTCACCCTCTTGCTTGGATCCCTTGTCCCGGTCCAACCTCTGATCCTGTCCGCGGCGATCTTCCGGTTTACTTCTGTAGTCATGGAGTTCGCTATACTTGCCGTCCTGTCGGCCATCGAGAGGCTTCGTCCGAGGGCTGGCGGATCTGTTTCTAATGCGCTCTAGTCTGAAGTCCGTCGCCTGCCGGGAGCGCGATGCCCGGCCCGAGGCATCCAAGACGTCGAGGTCCGTTTGCCTTACCACCTGAATGAGCGGTCTATGGAGATCGAGAAGACGTCGTGTGATGCACGTCCCGCACTGCTGCGGCGCCACGGGCGGCATGACTTGCGCAACCCGGCAAGCCTAGGTGGCGGTCGTCCACCAGAATGAGTCCGGAAGACTGAGGTGAGTTCGCCGATGGTATTCGGTGTCGTGTGCTGGATGGTAAGCAGCCTGGGAGTCCTCCAGGTTGCCTACGCCATCCATCGGCTGCTCAGATCCGATAGACCCGCCCTTAACGTAATGTCATTCGTCTTTTTGCTTGTGTTCAGCGCGAGTCTGGTCGCCCTAGCGATGGGCCTGGTTGGTTTGCTTCGGCCTCTGCCGATGGCGGTGCTTGCAGGTGGGATCGTCGCCGTCATTGGCCGGTTCGGTCCGGATGAGATCAGGCTCAAGAGGTTCGGCCAGGATCTCAACCGTCTCTCTACCTTGGCGCGAACCTGGTGGACCGAGATGCCGGTGTGGCTGAGGTGGCTTACAGGCGTCGGCTTGGTTATCAGTGGAATGCGATTTGCCTTTCTTGTGTGGGCGCTGCCACCGTTTGTTTGGGATGCCCTGACATACCACATGACGAACGTAGCACAATGGACTCAGACCGGGCGGATCGCGGTCTTTGACACGCCTATGCTGCGGATTTATTCGCCGGCCAACTTCGAGGTTCTGGCCACATGGTTGACAGTATTCATCCATCACGATGCGTTCGTGGATGCGGCCGGGATACCCTCCTACATCTTGGGGGTGATTGCGGTCTACGCGATCGGTAGAGGACTCCACATCAGCAAAGCCTCCTCATGGATCGCCGCTGTGGCCTACGGTTCTACTCCGGCGTTGCTTCTGGCGACGACGGGCACGAAGAACGATCCGCAAGTCGCCGCGCTGTACTTGAGCCTGATGGCCATCGTCGTGAACCTCGGATGCCGGCGGGATCAAACGCATGAGCGTAACCCTCTCGGCCAAGTGGTGCTGGCCTTCCTGATCGGGCTCTTCGCCGTCGGGACGAAGGCGTACATTGTCCACCTGCTGGCGGGCGGGGCGCTCGTCCTGGCATTCAACACTCGGCGGACGGAGGGCCGGAAATCGTGGTCTGAAGTTCTACAAAGCTCGCGAGACCAGGTCAGACGCGCCCGTCCCGGCCTCCGGCTGGGGTTGGTGGCTCTCCTGCTGGCAGGGATGTTCCTCGGCGGTTATTGGAATGTGCGCAATTGGGTGCTTACCGGGAACCCTTTCTTCCCATACGGTGTGACGGTTGGCGATCAGCAAGTCCTCCAGGGAGCAGATCGCACGGCCCACCTCGGCCTCGATCGGCTTGTCTCCAATCTTGAGAACCTGGGAGCCAAGTTCGGGGATCGTCTCTCGCCGATCCTGCCGGATCTGCCTTACACGACCGGCTGGGGTTGGTTCGCCTATGGGCTGGGCTTGCCGGCGCTGGGTTGGGCTCTTCTGAGGAAGCCTGAGATCCGGCCGTTGATCGCCGGGTTCACGCTATCGCTCCTGGTGCTCTTCCTGTCGGATCGACCGAGTCCGTGGAACATGCGTTACGTGATCTGGTTCCCCGCGGTATTCGCCCTCTCATTCGCAGCCTATCTCGATTGGCTCCCGGAGTTCCTTGATGGCTATCGCAGGGCATTAATCGTCCTGTTGACGATCGCCATGGGTCTGAACTTCGTCATGACGATCAATGAGGGTCGGGTCGGCCCGGAGGATTTCCAGGCGATGCTTAGTCGCTCAATCTGGGAGCGGGAGGCAGCCTATCTCCGCTTGACAGTGCCTGAGGAGTACGCGCACGCGTTGGAATTCGTCCCGCGAGACGCGATCCTCGGATACAACGTCACGGGGAATGGATTCATATACCCGCTGTACCGGGCCGACTTCTCGCAACGGCTTGCGTATATCCCGCTCACAGGAGATGAGACCTGCGACGAAGTGGCACACGCGCTGGAGGTACACGGCACGCGCTACCTTTTTATAGCGCCGGAGCACACGGACGATGGAGTACTTGGTCTCTTGGGGCGCTGCGCTAGTTCACAAACAGTGATTCGAGAGAGGGCGAGAGGCTTGTATGTCGTCAAAGAGCCGGAGTAGAGTCACGGGCGAGGCCTGGCTGGTCTTAATCAGCATGATCCTGGTGACCCTGTGGTACGCCTCGAACCAGCTGCTCTACTCCCTTTACTTCACCTACCAGATCGCCCGGGGTCTCTTCCCGGGGATGGTGCCTGACGT
>Ga0209342_10006821_pt1 | contig 11532 bp, 15 predicted proteins | sample RifCSP16_2_FD_184023 | JGI IMG/M metagenome (GOLD analysis project Ga0209342, IMG submission 184023) | Soil microbial communities from Rifle, Colorado - Rifle CSP2_sed 16_2 (SPAdes) (version 2) | ecosystem: Environmental > Terrestrial > Deep subsurface > Rock core/Sediment | place: Rifle... | reverse complement strand
CGCAGGTCGTGACGGTGCGCGCGGCGCGGGCGGGGGAGGTGGCCTGACATGCGCCTCGCGATGAGCATCGACCTCGACCTGTGCGTCGGCTGTCAGGCGTGCGTGTCCGCCTGCAAGGAGCAGTGGGACAGCGGGCCGGGCGCGGCGCGCGACTGGGTGCACACGATCGAGACGGGGACGCGCGGCAAGGACCTCGCCGTCACGTTCTACCCCGGCCTGTGCATGCAGTGCGAGGCGCACCCGTGCACCGCCGGTTGCCCGACGGGCGCCACCTACGCCGATCCGAGGACCGGGGTGGTCGTGGTGAACGGGGACGTCTGCATCGGCTGCGGCAGCTGCGTCGCGGGCTGTCCCTACGGCGCGCGCCACGTCGACCCGGTGAAGAAGGTGGTCGAGAAGTGCAACCTCTGCTCACCGTTCGTCGCGCGGGGAGAGCTCCCCGCCTGCGTCGCGACCTGCCCCGCCGAGTGCCGGGTCTTCGGCGACCTCGACGACCCGGCGAGCCCGGTCTCGCGGGCGATCCGCGAGAAGAACGCGAGGCCGCTCGTGGCCGCTGCCATCGACGTGGGCCCGAAGATCTCCTACGCCGGCGACGTCCACCGTGAGCGCATCCTCGCCGCGGGCGCCGTGCGGGCGCCGGAGGAGAGCGGGCTCACGGAGGCGTGGCGCGCGACCCTGCCCGCCGTCCGCGAGGTCGTCCCCGCGGTGGGGCTCGCTTTCGTGGGCGGCGGGCTCCTCGTGAACCTCAAGGCGCGGGCGGACAGGGTGAAGAGGGAGGAGGCGGGCCGGGCGGCAGCGACCGCGGATTCGGGGGTATCGGGGGCGGAGCCCCCGATGTCAATGACGGCGGAGCCGGCGGCCGCGAGCGGAGCGAGCGAGCGCGCCGAAGGCGCTGCCGCCAGGATCTCGCGCAAAGACGCCAAGAAGCAAAGAGGTTTCCCCCTTGGCACCTTTGCGCCTTTGCGCGAGTCCTTTTCTTCCAGCACTGCATCTCTAGCGCGCCACACCGTCGGCATCCGCCTCCTGCACTGGTTCAACGCGCTCTCGTGGCTCCTCCTCCTCGCGACCGGCACCGGCCTCATGTCGGCGCCGGGCTTCGCCATCTTCGGCACGCGCTTCCCCCGCCTCGCCGCGGGTCTGTCCGGCGGGGTGGAGCGGCTCATCCGCTTCCACGTGCTGTGGGGGCTCCTCTGGGCGGCGGCCACCGTCCCGCTCTTCCTCCTCGTGAAGAAGGGTCCGCGCGAGGTGCTCCGGGAGGTGCGGCTCACGAGGGACGATCTGACCTGGTTACTGGCGAAGCCGCTCGCCATGGCCGGCCTTCGCCGGCAGCCGCTCCCGCCGCAGGACAAGTACAACGCCGGCCAGAAGATCTTCGCCATCCTCGTCCTCGTCGCAACGGCCGTCATCGTCGCCAGCGGTCTCGTCATGGCGTTCCACCTCGGCCCGGCGCGGGTGGTGGCGGGGGCGATCGTGGCCCACGAGCTGGCGATCGCCTTGGTGCTGGTGGGGATCGCCGTGCACCTCACCATGGCCGCCGTGATCGCCGAGGAGCGGCCGGCGCTCCGCGGGATGCTCACCGGGCGCATCGACTACGAGCACGCGCGCCATCACAGCCCGAAGTGGGTGGCCGAGATCGCAGGCCGGACCCCCGCGGGCGGCGAAGGAGAACGGACGTGAACGAGACGAAGGGATTCTGGAACCCGTACGTGGCCGGGATCGCGCTCGGCCTCGTGCTCCTCGCGAGCTTCTTCCTCACCGGGCGGGGGCTGGGCGCGAGCGGCACCTTCAAGCACGTCGCCGCGGTCGTCGCGCACGAGGCCGATCCCACCTGGGCGGAGGAGAACCGGAACATCGGGCCCTTCTTCGCCGACCCGCGCCGGAGCTCGCTCGACGAGTGGATCGTCTGGCTCTCGCTCGGCGCGGCCCTGGGCGGCGCGGCGGCGGTCTTCACGGCGCGGCGCTTCCGGATCGAGACGGTGATGGGCCCGCGCGCGACGCGCGAGGGCCGCTGGGTCCTGGCGATCGCCGGCGGGGTCCTGGCCGGGCTCGGCGCGCAGATCGCCCGCGGGTGCACCTCGGGCCAGGCGCTCACCGGGGGCGCGCAGCTCGCCCTGGGGAGCTGGATCTTCATGTTCTCCGTCTTCGGCGGCGCGTACGCGCTGGCGTGGTTCGTGCGCAAGCAGTGGATCTGACGAAAGGTACGCACATGCCGGGACCTCTCACGCAGGCGCTGTCGCTCTCCCACCCCGCCGAGATGATGATCGCGCTGCTGGTGGGCTTCGGGTTCGGGTGGGTGCTCGAGCGCGCCGGGTTCGGCCGCTCCGACAACCTCGCCGCCATCTTCTACGGCCGGGACTTCCGCGTGCTCCGCGTGATGTTCACGGCCATCGCCACGGCCATGCTCGGCCTCTACTCCCTCGACCTGACCGGGATCCTGCCGCTCCCGTCGATCGGGATCCTCGACACCTACACCGGGGGGCAGCTCGCCGGCGGCCTCCTCGTCGGGGCGGGGTTCATCGTGGGCGGGTGGTGCCCGGGCACCTCGATCGTCGGGCTCGTCTCGGGGAAGATCGACGCGCTGCTCTTCATCGCCGGCCTGGTGGTCGGGTCGCTCGCCTTCACGATGGGCGCCGACTCGTTCGCGCCGCTGCAGGACTCGGGCGCTAAGGGCAGGGTCCTCCTGCACGAGTTCTTCCGCGTGCCCTCGGGCGTGATGGTGCTCGCGGTGGCGCTCTTCGCCGTCGGCGCCTTCTGGGCGGTGGGGAAGATCGAGAGGGCCGTGCGCGCCGGGCGCCCGGCGCGCGCGCCCGTCGAGCAGGAGGAACGCCTCGGCACGCCGCCGGCAGCGGGCGTGGCGCAAGGAGGCAAGCCATGAAGTGCTTCGATCCCCGGCTGGGCGCCGGCGTCCTGGTGGCGGGCGCCGCGCTCTGCGCCGCCGTGAGCCTCGCCACCGGCCACTCGGCGAGGGCCGAGGTCCCGCCCGACCTCTCGGCGCGTCCGGCCGACGCGGCGCTCGAGGTCTGGAAGGCCGCCGCGCTGATGGTGAATGAGGACGCCTTCGTTGCCGATCTGCGCTCGGCCGACGCCCACGCGCGCTACCACCTCCCCGGCGCGCGGAGCATGCCCGGGGCGAACGCGTCCGATGTGCGCGCCGCAGCGGGTGCGCGCTCCGTCCTCGTCTACGCCGGCAAGGACGAGGTGGCACAGAAGGTGACGGCAGAGCTGCGCAAGGGGTCGGCGCGGGTGTGGTACCTCGCCGACGGCGCGCGCGCCTGGTACCTGTCGCTCCAGCTCCCGGTCCCGCTCTTCTCGGAGAGCGGTCCGCCCGACGGTTACCCGGAGGCGCTGCGCACGGTGACGGCATGGTTCGAGAAACCCGACGCGGCGGCGCGCTCGCGAGTGGAGGGGGCGCTGCAGGAGCTCGCCAGGGCCAACTACCAGCCGACGCTGCTCAAGGCGGGGAAGAAGGCGGCGGCCGCGTCCGGCGCGAAGAAGAAGATCTCGGGTGGCTGTGGGTGAGGTGATCGGTCGCCGCGACGACCCCGGGTCCGCGGCCCGGACATTCGCGGCGAGTTACCCACCGTTCTCCGGCGGAACGCCTGCCATGTTCTCTTCTCTCTTTGCAGCTTTGCGCCTTTGCGCGAGCCCTTTCTGGCGCCCCGGTACAGGCGAATACGACCGCCCGGGGAGGGTGGCACGCCACACGCAACGCCATGAGTGCTCCCCGCCTCCTCGTGGCGGGGTGATGCGTCGGTCACCGACGGGCCTCCACCGTGGCGCGACAGCCCCCTCGTCTCACCTCCTCCATCACCAAGGGACACGGCGTCCTCATAGTCGACGACGACCGGGACATCCGCGAGACGTTGCAGGCGATCCTCGAGCAGGAGGGGTACCATGCCTCCACCGCTGGAGACGGTCGGGAGGCGCTGGGGCGGGCCCGCGAGGAGCGACCAGCAGTGATCCTGCTCGACCTCTTCATGCCCGGGATGGACGGCCTCCGGTTCCTGCGCCACCAGCAGCGCGATCCTGGGCTAGCCTCGATCCCGGTGTTCGTCATCTCGGCTGCCGACGATGCGCGGGAGCGCGTCGGGGCGCTGAGGGTCGCCGGGTACCTCGACAAGCCCTTCGAGATCGAGCAACTCCTGATCGTCGTGGCGCGCTTCTGCCGCTGAACGTGGCGCCGCGCGTTGCTGGCGCACGATGTGGCACCTATACTCGCGCCCGACACTCAAGGGGAAGCCAGTCGGCGGCGTGGTCAGGCGGTTCCCGCTCTTCCTGGCGAATCGGCGCGCCTGACCGAGCAGACCTCCGCCTGCGCCGCGCGACGGCGCACGCCCTTCGACTGCCGCCGCGGACGCCTAGTTCGTGCCCGCCGGAGGATCCTTCACCACTGGTGGCGCGGGGTCCCTGACGCTCTGTGCCAGGGCGTCCTTGACGCTCGGCATCTTCATGACGCGCTCCCGCGATATCTTCCAGGCCTGCTGGACCACCCAGGAGAGGGAGCGGTCCTGGCGGATCGCCTCCGTCTGGATCTGCCGCAGCATCTCCTCCGGGAAGTACAGCGACTGCTTCCGCTTGTCGTTCGGGAACATGCTCGACTTTGTACAGCATGGGAACTCGGGCCGCCAGAATGCAACTCGGTCTCCCCCGTCGGCGGCGAACCAACCTGCGACTATACTGACCGAAGACCGGAACCCGGGGAGGGAACAGATATGAGGAGATGGCTTGTCGCCGTAATGGCCGCCTGCGTCGCGGTGGGCAGCGCCGCCGCCCAGGAGTTCAGCGTCACGAGCCGCGACTTCGAGCCCGGCGGAATGCTCAGGGACGCCCAGGTCTACAAGGGGTTCGGCTGCGACGGGGGCAACGCCTCGCCGGAGCTCGGGTGGAAGAACGCCCCGGTGGGGACGAAGAGCTTCGCCGTGACCGTCTACGATCCAGATGCCCCGACGGGGAGCGGCTGGTGGCACTGGCTCGTCTTCGACATCCCCGCGACCGTCACGCACCTCCCCCCCGGCGCCGGCGATCCGAAGAAGGGGCTCGCCCCGGCGGGCAGCGTGCAGTCGCGGACCGACTTCGGGACCGAGGGTTACGGAGGGCCTTGTCCACCCAAGGGCGACAAGCCGCACCGCTACGTCTTCACGGTGTACGCGCTCAAGGTGGAGAAGCTGGGGACGCCGCCCACCGCCAGCGGGGCCATGGTGGGTTTCGGGTTGAATTCGCAGGCGCTCGCGAAGGTGACCGTCACCGCGCGCTACGGTCGCTGAGCGATGCCGTTCTAGTCGATCCGACAGCTCCGCAGCCCGCCCCACAGGTCGTCCAGCAGCGGGCCCGTCGCCCCATTCTCCGGGTTCAACATGAAACGATAAGTGAACCCGAGGTGCCCCTGGGACCTCATGCAGCGCCGGCTGCCGCGGTAGTACTCGCAGCCATCGTTGAAGCAGACGTACAGCTCGTCCACGCCGTAGTCGATCTCGAAGACGGTGACGGGCGGGGAGTAGCGGCCCATGCGCTCGTCGCAGTAGGGGCAGTGCGGCCTCCCCGCCTCGTCGAAACGGATGTCGTCCCTGGTCTTGGCGGGTGCCGGCGGCGGGGGGGGGAAGGGCGGCGACGCGAGGTGAATGGGGGCCACCGCATCCCGGTAGGCGAGGACGAGGTGGACGGGTACGGAGCGGTGGAGCTCAGGCGACCGCGGCCCCTCGTGCCACTCGAGGCCCTGCGGCCCCTGGAACAGCGTGAACGCCGCCGGCCGCGAGAAACGAGCGCCGGAGAATTCGAGGAAGGCCTCGGCCAGCATGATGTGCTCGCGGTCGGTAGCATGGGCCCAGAGGCGCGTGTGTGCGCCGTCGTAGCGCGCCTCTCCGAAGCTCACCGCGACGAGCCCCTGCGGGCGCACCACGCGACCCACCTCCCGGAGCACCTCGAGCGGCCTGCGGAGGCCGCCGATCTCGAGCGTGACGAGCGCCGCGTCGAATGACCCGTCGTCGAAGGGGAGGTGCGGCTGCTCCCCGAGCGCCCGGGCCAGATCCAGGCCAGGGCGGCTGCCGACGAGCAAGCGCTCGGCTGTGAGCGAGGGGGCGGTGAGGTCCGTGCCTGGCGGGACGAGGTCCGCGGAGGTGCCGAAGAGGTCGAGGACGTCCGGGAAACCGCCCCCGCCGAGGAGGCGCCCGTGAGCAGCGCGCAGGACCTCCTCCTGCGCCGGGCCGAGGACGGGGCCGGGGAAGAAGGCGGTCCGCGGGACGTGATCGGCGCAGCCCGCCGGCTCCAGGGCCGCTGCGCCGAACACCTGCTCCGAGGAGATCTCCGAGCGAGCCAGCGCGCGAGCGATCTCCTGGGCGTCTATCTGTAGCTCCACCCCGCTCAAGGTCCAGGTCCAAGTCTAGGTCCAGGTCCAGGTCCGGGCAGGCTTCCCCTCGGCCCGCTTCACGCCGGCGCTTGCTCCAGGCCGACCTCCTCCACGGGGCGCCAGTCCTGGGCGTGAGCCCAGCGCGCCAGGCTGTGCCAGCCGACGTCCGGATGCTCGCGCCTCAACGCCTCGATGTCGATGTCGAACCCCACCCGGTCGAGCCACTCCCACATGCGGGCGAGGTCCTCGTTCTGCGCCCGCACCCTGGCGAGCGAACCCTGGGCAAAGGCCACCTGCATGCCCGAGGCGTGTGAGAGCGCGGTGGCCATCTCCGGTCCGGTGAGCTCGTCCGAGGCGATCTCGATGCGCTTGCCGACGAACTCGGCCGGGCGCTCGATGGCCAGCCGCACGAGACCAGCGATGTCGTCCACCGCGACCATCTGAAGCCTGCGCGCCGCAGGGAGCGGCATCGAGAGCCTCCCTGCGCGCACGCCTGCGAGGAGCGCCGGGCCGAGCAGGTTCTCCATGAAGAAGGCGGGCGCCACGATGGTGAAGGGGACCCCCAGCTCCTGGAGGTAGAGCTCGACCTGTCGCTTGCTGTCGAAGTGAGGGACGCCGGTGACCCAGTCCGTGCCCGCGACCGAGGAGTAGACGATGTGCCTCACCCCCGCGTCCTTCGCCGAGTAGGCGGCCCAGCGGCCCGCGCGCAGCTCGGCCTTCGGTCCACGGTCGAGCGGTGTCATGAGGAAGAAGGCGTCGGCCCCATCGGCGGCCCGCTCGACCGACTCGAAGACCTCGAGGTCCGCGGCCATGACCTCCGCCCCGAGCTCGCGGAGGCGGTCGGCCGCCGGCGATCGAGGCTCGCGGGTGAGGGCACGGACGCTGTGCCCCCTGTCGAGCAGGAGGCGGGCGACCGCGCCACCTTGACGTCCGGTCGCGCCAGCTACGAGAACGGTGATGGGCTTCGGCATGACGACCTCCGGGCAGCAGTTGAGCCCCGGGGATAGCGCCATCCGCCGCTGGCCGCGCGCCTCACAGGGGGCGGCGCAGACGGTCAGGCGGTTCCATCAGGCCCGCGGCCGGGTGTCGTCCTCGGCAACCACACGCACCCGGAGTGGCCGGTCGTTGAACGGTCGGTCGAATTCGCGCCGGAGCATGAGGACGAGGCTGTTGCGCTCGGAGTGGACGACGGAGATGACCTCGGCGGCCAGGCCGATCTCGTTCATCCGCAGCTCGAAGAGCGCCGCGGTTCCGTCGTAGCTCGCTCGGCTGGGGTTCGACATGCAGTGCCCCGCGGCGACGAGCGTCTGGAGGAGCCGCTCCTCCTGGCCCGGTCCGGCCCCCACGAACCGTACCCACAGCCCCCTGCTCACGAAGGTCGAGCTCTCGAATCCCACCTGGCGAGCGTGGCGGGTCACGTCGACCACCAGCACGATCCCCTCGGCCTCCGCCCGCGGATCCTCGACCCAGCAGAATGACATGCGCACGCTCCCTGCCCCGGGCCGTTCACCGCACCGACAACGGTTAGAAGAGAGTAGCTAGGCTCGCCGCTGTCTCGTCGCTCACCTGAATTGGGGGCTTCTGAGGGCGGGCGTCTTGCGGCTCCGGCATCCGTGACTATCTCGGGATGTGCAGAGTTATCGCATGACGAAGGGGGGACAAATGGGCCGACTTGGAATACGTGGCGTGGTGGTGCCCGCGCTGGCGTCGCTGGTCGTCGCGGGCAGCGTCCTGGCGCAGGCCGGCGAGAGCGGGGCCGCCTCGGGCGCGGGCGCTCGGGAGGGCACCATGGGTGAGGCCCGCCCTGGGACCATGGGCGAGACCATGGAACGGGGTCGGGCCGCGATGGGCGAGGAGATCCAGGGCACTGTGAAGAGCGTCGACAAGAAGAAGAACTCGCTCACGCTCTCCGACGGGAAGGAGCTGAAGCTCGACCCCAGCGCCGCGGTCGTCAAGGACGGCAGGACGGCGAGCATCAAGGACATCAAGGAGGGCGATCAGGTCAGGGCGAGCTACGAGCCGACCCCGATGGTGCACCAGATCACGGTGACCTCGCCCGCGAAGTGAGGGCCGGTTCGAGTGGGCCCCGAGCCCGTGAGCGCGCCCGGCTCGTCGGGCTCGTTCACGGGCTCAGCTTCGCACGAGGTCTCCGCTGGCCTGATCCAGGACCGCGCGTCAGGTCGCCGCCTCGCCGGGGCCCGGGATCACGGCTAGTAGATAGAGGCGGCGGAACTCCAGCTCGAGGTGCCCGTCCCGCTCCGCCAGGGCCTCGAACGTCCGCGCCATGATGCGCCTGAACGCCTCGACGTAGCCGCCCGGAAGCGCGTGGCCGTAGCAGTCCGGGTTCAGGTAGCCCGCCGCCGCCCCGGAGTCGAAGATCGCGAGCGCCTGCTCGGGAGCGTGCCGCGAGCGCGCGCTGTCGATCCGGTCGCGCGGTTCAGGAGAGGTGCCCCGTGCCGCACCCGAGGTCGAGGACGTCCTCGCCCTGGCCGAGGTCGAGCAACGCCAGGAGCACCTCCGCCGCCGCCTTCTGCACCGTGGAGTCACGCTCGTACCGGTGGGAGATCTCGGTGAAGTCGATTCGCGACATACGCCGAGATTACCGCACCTCCTGACTACGCCACGAACTGTGGCCGATGCAGCGTCGCGAGGGACGGCGGGGAGGGCGTATTCCCCTGAGATCTCGGCACGTTCACGGAGGATGCTGGCTTCGTCAACGGTGCTGCGCAACCGACGCCGGGCGGCCGGGTTGATGGTGGCGTGAACACGAACACGACCAGGAGAGCCCGCATGAAGCCACCCCGCCTTCTCGTTGCACCGCTCGTCGCGCTCGTCTCGATGGCCTCGGCCTGCGGTGGCGCAAAGAGCAGTGAATCCAGCTTCCAGTCCGCTGCGCCCAGCTACGAGGCGCTGGCGATGGACCTGACGTCGAGCGACGCCACGGCCGAGGAGCTCACCACCGGCACCGCCGCGAGCGCGCTCACGGTCTCCTCCGGCGGCGAGGCCGCGCTGATGCGCCATCCCATCTTCGACGTCCCCTGCCATCCGCACCTGTTCTACCGTTCCCACGAGGTCGTCCAGCGCGTGAACCGCCACCTGCGGCACTTCCTGCGCCACCTCGACTTCATCACCCTGCGCGACCCCGACAGCGCCACGGACGACACGAGGGTGTGGGAGCGCATCGCCAACGGCATCGACGCGAAGTTCACGATGACCCAGCAGAGCGAGACGGTCTACACCTGGACGCTGGAGATGAAGAAGGTGGACGACGAGGAGTTCGTGACCGTCCTCTCCGGCCAGATCGACCGCGCCGGCGCCGAGGGCCCGCACCAGGGCACGGGCGACGTCACGCTCGACCTCACCAAGCTCGCCGGCGTCACCGGCGCGGGCTTCCAGGGAGTCCTCACCTCGCACTTCGAGGTCTTCACCGGAAAGCGCCTCGTGGTCTTCGACGCGCAGGACGTGGTGTGGGACGCGGACGAGAACACCAGGAACCTCGGCACGCCGCGCGACGCCCACTACGTCTACTACCGCGAGCCCGGGAAGGGCGGCAGCCTCAAGATCGAGGAGCAGATGGTCTTCCTCTGCCCCGCCAGCACCTACCTCGCCCCGGCCGACGTGAAGCTCGTCTCCCGCTGGTACCGGACCGAATCAGGCGCGGTGAACGGCCGCTCCGACGCGGAGATGACCGGCGGTCAGCTCGACACAGGCAACAAGATCGTCGGCCTCACCTGCCACCAGGGCTCGGCTGACGGCGCCGACCAGGCCGAGCACGCGTGGCTCATGAAGCTGGAGGACGCGAGCGGCGCCACGGTCGCGGGCGGCATGAGGGACTCGAACGGCGATCCGGCGGTCACCTGCGATCCCGCGCTCAACCCGCCCGACGGCCTGGTCCCCTCGCTCGACGACAACCTCACCGACTTCGACATGACGGGCATCGTCTTCACCGACTCGGAGCCGTACCCCTTCCCCAACATGTAGTCGGTGAGCATCAGCCGGCCACCGGCCGGAAGCGAGGCGGGCGCGAACGAGCGCGTCCGCCTCGCCTCGCTTCTGGTCCCTCCTCCGTTCACAGCGCGAACGTCACGCCGGCGAAGCCGAGCTTGGCGGCGCGGCTCGCCCAGGCCAGCCACCGAACGTCTGGGAAGGCGTAGCGGGCGAGGTCGAGGACCGCGACCCCGAGGAGGATCGAGTTGACGGCGTGGCGCGGGGCCCCGGTCATGGCGTACGCGCCGTAGAGATCGCCCTTCTCGGGCTCGAGGCCGACCCAGTTCGCGGCGACGTAGCCGATCGACGTGAGCGTGTTGAAGGCGAGCATGCCCTTGCGGAAGGGCGCCTCCTCGTATCGCAGCGCCGGATTGAACGAGAGGATCAGCTCGTCGGAGACGTGCTGCATGTGGAAGCCGGCCATGAGGATCGTGAACAGCCCGCGCCGGCCTGCGTCGAACCGGGCGGTGCCTCCCTGGACCGGGTACGCGCAGCGGTCACCTCTGCACGTGACGTCGGAGGTGATGGAGAAGAACGGGACGACCCCGCCGAATGACACCGACTCGAGGTGAGGGGTGCAGCCGAAGGAGAGGTTCGCCACGGCGTGGCCGCTCTCGTGCAGGGTGAACGCCGTGAGCGAGCCACCCAGGAAGAGCGCCACGTCCTTCGCACCGCGCTTCCAGTAGGAGCTTCCGCCGCGGACCTCCGGCGGGGCGATGGGCGACGGGGCGATGGCCGAGGGGGCAGCTGGCGACGGGGCGAGCTCAGACGAGAGAGGGGCGACGGGCGCGACGGGTGAGGGGGCTACCTCCGACGACAGAGCGGCGGCGAGCGCGAGGACGGCGATGGCGGGGGCGAGCAGCATGTCCCCACCAGACTACAGGATCGGCGCCTCGCAGCCGAAGCAGCGGGTGGCCTACACGCCCGAGGGCCTCGGCGCTCACGCCATCGCGCTCTCCCGCGCTGGCTCGCTCGCCGGCTCCGTGGCCGGGCCCTGCCCAAGCCCGCGCCCCTTCCACAGATAGTAGACGGCTGGGTAGACGAGGAGCTCGAGGACGAACGACGTGACGAGGCCGCCCACCATCGGCGCCGCGATGCGCTTCATCACGTCCGCGCCCGTGCCGGTGGACCACATGATCGGTAGCAGGCCCATGAAGGCGGCGAACACGGTCATCGCCTTCGGCCGCACGCGCTTCACCGCG
>Ga0209342_10006820_pt1 | contig 11532 bp, 13 predicted proteins | sample RifCSP16_2_FD_184023 | JGI IMG/M metagenome (GOLD analysis project Ga0209342, IMG submission 184023) | Soil microbial communities from Rifle, Colorado - Rifle CSP2_sed 16_2 (SPAdes) (version 2) | ecosystem: Environmental > Terrestrial > Deep subsurface > Rock core/Sediment | place: Rifle... | reverse complement strand
TTATTTTAATTTTTGACATCAATCTTATAGTTTTGTAGTCTTTTTAACGATAAAATTAGTATTAAACGCACTCAGATCATGCGAGTGTCTTAACAAAAAATAAAAGGAGGAGAAAAAAAATGATTAAACTTCAACACATATTTCCAATATTGGTTCTCGCCGTCCTGTTATTCATGACGGTTGATACAATGGGTGCATCACCCATGGATCAGGCTAAAAATGAGCTTTATACAGCGATATACCATGGAAAAGCATCCGTTGACTCTGATTCAGCGGATGCTATGAAGGCACATCTTAACCATGCTATAAACTGTATAGAGGGACCTCAGGGTAAGAATTTTGATTCTTCCGAATTAAATCCATGTAAGGGTCAGGGTAATGGAATAATCCCTGATTTAAAAGCTGCTGGGGCACCCGCAACCTCTGCATTGGGGCATGTTCAAGAGGCTGATAATATAGCCGTATCCTCATTAGGAGTATCTGACATAAATACGCTTCGAAGCAATATAAACGAGGTAGTTAAGCATTTAGAAGAAGCTAAGGCTGCATTGGGTATGTGAAAATCCAGTTATACCATTTGCAATCGAAAATTCTTTAAAATGCCAGCGGAATACCTTTCCTGCATGTCCCCGATGAATTCGTCGGGGATTAGCGGGAATCCAGTATTGAAGTTGTATATGGATGCCCGATAAATACATTCGGGCATGACAAAGACTAAGATGCTCCTAAAGTGAGAAAAAAAATTTGAACACTTAACGATAATAGTGACAGACACATATTTGTTTGGCAAATAATTCAATCCATCAAAATTATTTAAGTTTGCGACAAACCCTATTCATTCTAGCTATTTTTCTTCTCCTTATTGTTTTTAAAATATCTTCTCTGAGTTTATCATACCAGGGCACAACAAAGATCGAGGTAACCAGTAAAGAACAATCTCAAATGATAAAGATTCTTGCACTTGGGGATTCTTATACTATTGGCGAAGGAGTTAAACAGTCAGAAAGCTGGCCAATGCAGCTTGTATCACAGCTTCGGAAGGACAACCTAAAAGTAGATACTCCACAGATAATTGCTGTTACCGGTTGGACTACCACAAATCTCATGAGTGCAATTGAGAAATCGAGATTAGAAGAACAGTATGACCTTGTTACATTGCTTATCGGGGTTAACGATCAGTTTCAGGGCTTCAGTGAGGAAAGTTACACTATTGGTTTTAAGAAGTTGTTTGTTAAAGCAATCGAATTGGCTGGGGGGAGACCTAACCGGGTTATTGTAATATCAATACCTGACTATGGCGTGACACCATTTGGCAAGCGGTTTGGCTCTGCTAGGATTAGAGCTGAAATAGAGAGGTTTAATGAGATCAACAATAAAATTGCGGTTGAAAAGGGTGTCCGTTACGTAAACGTAACAGAAATATCTCGAAGGGCTGCTGAAGATCCAACTCTTTTAGCATCAGACGGCCTCCATCCGTCTGCAAAGATGTACGCAGAATGGGTAGAATTGACCGTACCAGTAGCTAGAAGTATGCTTGAAGAAAGTAATAATTGATAAATAAGATGTTACACCCCTTTCTGTACAAATCTTTAGGGCTTCGAATACACAGAGGAATTCACAGTTGAAAAGCTAATGAGGGATGCTAAAATAATGCAGTTTTACTAAGGCACAAATCAAATTCAAGGATTGGCCACCGCAAGAGAAATTTTAAAACACTACTAAAATAAGATAAGGAGGAAAGACACAGTGAAGATCGTTGTTATTGTGAGACAAACCCCTGATACAGAGGCGAAGATTAAGGTTGCCTCGAGTGGAAATTCAATTGATATTGAAGGGATAAAATGGATTGTAAGCCCATATGATGAATTTGCAATCGAAGAGGCAATCAAAATTAAAGAAAAGCTTGGAACGGGTGAGGTCATTCTCATCACAATGGGACCTCCAAGAAGTGCGGAGGCGTTACGCACAGGGCTCGCAATGGGTGCTGATAGCGCAATACACATAAAGGATGAGAGTTTTGCATTCACAGATCCTTATGCAATTGCAAAGGTAATAGGGCAGGAAATCAGGAGCCTAGGTGGATTCGATTTGATTCTTACAGGCAAGAAGATGATTGACGAAGAAACTGGGCAGGTGGGAATTCATGTGGCTGAGGATTTAGGGATTCCACATATTGCAATAGTCACTAAGGTTGAATTATCTTCGGACAAGAAAAAGGTAACCTGCCAAAAGGAAATCGAGGGTGGACAGGTTGTCGTTGAGGTTCCTCTTCCAGCGCTTCTAACCTGTGAAAAAGGGCTAAATGAGCCTAGATATGCTTCGCTACCAGGAATCATGAAGGCAAAGAAAAAACCAGTCAAGGAAGTTGCCACTGATAATATCAATGTTGAACCACTGGGTCTTACTAAGGAAGCTCTTGGTCAGGGGGGTGCGCGAATTAAGGTTACTAAACTCGAGGTTCCCCAGGTACAGAGAAAATTAAGAGTGATTAAGGGAGCTGAGGTTCCTGAAGCTGCAAAAGAGCTTGTAAAGCTTCTCAGAGAAGAGGCAAAGGTTATCTAGAATGAAAAGCAATCGGCTATCAGTAATCAGCCATCAGCCTAAAGCTTTTACTGATTACTGAGGGCTGATATCTATCGGCTATCTAATTTAAGGAGGAAACAAATGAGTAACGAAATTTGGGTAGTGGCAGATCTTACTATTGACGGTAAGGTTAGAAAAGCAACCTTTGAAGGTTTATCTGAGGCAAGAAGAAAACTTGCAGGAAAACTCGGAGGACAGTTATGCGGAGTCCTTCTTGGCTCTGGTGTATCAGGTCTTGCATCGGAGTTAGGGAAATACGGGGCAGAAAAGGTTTACGCTGTTGACAATGAACTCTTAAAAGATTACACCCCTGAAGGATACTCAATAGCGCTCTCGGAATTGATTAAAAAACATGAACCCCATATTGTAATTACAGGAAACACCTCTATTGGCCAGGATTACTTTCCTAGGGTTGCAGCACGTGTAGGGGCAGGGCTTACTCTAGATGCTATTGATTTAGACCTTACAGATGATAAAAGACTTAAGATTAGACGCTATATGTATTCTGCAAAATCCATTGCCACGGTTGAATTCCTGGACCATAAACCCATGATGACTACTATACGACCAAACGTATTTAAACCAGAAGAGGCGGCTAAAAACCCAGAGGTTGTAAACGAGTCCATTGATATTAAACCTGAACGAATCTTAACAAAGACCGTTGAGGTCAAGAGGAAGGAATCTACACGACCAGAGCTAACAGAGGCGGATAGAATCGTTTCAGGCGGGCGCGGTATGGCGAGCGGTGATAATTTTTACCTAATTTTCGATCTTGCTGATGCGATTGGTGCCGCCGCTGGTGCCTCACGTGCGGCAGTAGACTCTGGGTTTGTTCCTTATGAAATGCAGGTTGGACAAACTGGGAAAGTCGTATCCCCAACACTTTACATTGCAATCGCAATATCTGGCTCGGTTCAGCATTATGCGGGGATGGGATCTTCTAAGGTGATTGTTGCAATCAATAAGGATCAGGATGCACCGATATTTCAGAAATGTGATTACGGTATCGTAGCTGATCTATTCCAATTGGTGCCTGCGCTTACGGAAGAGTTTAAAAAACTCCTTGCACAGCAGTAAGTTTTCCAATCTCCGTGGGTATAAGCATTAATACCGATCCGCGATAGCAAATTTCGGACTTCGTCCTAAACTAACATTCGAACTTGCAGCCTTGTAAGAACAGAAACTTATACCACTTCGCTTACATTTTAAGTTGTGCAAGGTTTCTGCCACTTAATTGCCCCCCGTATATTCCTGTTTATCTATTAAAATCAAAAAACCTATATGATTATAAAAGTCGAATTTTTTCTGGTTTTAAAACTTATTGGATTTTAAATCATATTATTTATTACCTTGATTCAAAATTATCTTAGATTGTATTGTTTCTGCTTATCCATCAAAGCCAAGATACCCATGGCATTAAGTTTAGGGTCTGTAGAATTTCCCCTCAGATTTCTGCGATATGACCCGCGTATATATCAGATCACAGTTTTATCCGCACTTCTCGTGTACGGGATTGGTTGGCTCGACTTTGAAATTAGCGCGGTAAACGCTAGTGTAATTTTGCTCTCCGTTTTGCTCACCCAATATATTTGTACTTATGTTTTCAGGCTACCCAAATACGATCCTCGAAGTTCGCTTATTTCAGGTTTATCCCTTTGCCTGCTCCTTCGTACAAATTCTTTGCTATTAGTTATTGTGACTGCTTTTATCACAATCACGAGTAAATTCACACTGCGCTGGGGGGAAAAGCATATCTGTAACCCGACTAACTTCGGTCTTATTGCCATGATGCTTCTAACTGACCAGGTTTGGGTTTCGCCTGGTCAGTGGGGAAGTGCAGCCTTCCTTGGCTTTCTTATCGCCTGCCTAGGTGGGCTTGTTGTAAATCGTGCATCTCGAAGTGATGTGACCTACGCCTTTTTGGTGTTCTATATTACTTTTCTATTCGGTCGGGCACTTTGACTTGGCGATCCATTGAGTATACCCCTTCACCAAATTCAAAACGGTGCTTTTCTAATCTTCGCATTTTTCATGATCTCTGATCCAAAAACCACGCCTGATTCAAGGGCAGGGCGGATTTTCTTCGCGTTCCTCGTTGCAGCCGGAGCCTTTGTAGTTCACTTTGTACTCTATCAAACGAATGGGCTTTTGTGGTCCCTGGCGTTTTTTAGTTTGTTTACGCCATTAATTGACTTTCTTCTGCCAGGTCATCGTTATGAGTGGAAAACGGTTAATAACAATTTAGTTGTTAATCAACATGGATTTACACTAATAAAATGATGTATGTGAAGCTGATGCTTGTTGAAAACCCAAACAGGTGATTAACATATAAGCCCACTAGTCTTGCTGGCAGGTGGTAATGATGTCACGAGCAAGCCTGTCCTGAGCTTAGCCGAAGGAACTCGTGACCTAACCTTTGGTAATTTGATAATACTCACTTTGAGAACGTCAATAGGCGGGGTTTTCCAACCCCGCAAGACAGGACATGAATGTCCTGTCTATCCTGCAATTGTGCATTGGGTTCTCTAACCCCACGAGACAAGAATGTCTCGTCTATCATCACTACACAAAATGGGCAGCCCACCAGTCTTCCTGGCATACTATCGCAAGGTTACTCAAATATACCTCGTATAATATAGACCGTCGGACTACGAGTCCGCAGGTCTAGGGTTTAATCCACCTCCAAGCGACTAATCAAAGGCATCCACGATGCCCCCTGAAATTTTTCTTGATTACTATTTGGCTTGTTCTATAATCTGTTTTGGATGGATAAAGCACAGGGAATAATAAAGATAGATTTTGAAATAAGTGAAGATAAGCATAAAATAAACTGAGCTAAGAAAAAGAATATGAGGAGAATGGGAAATTTAAATAGCTGAAATGGAGACCAAACAATGGATTATTTTCGTAAAACTTATATTGAGTATTTGGAACAAGGGATCAACATAATTGAAAGTAAAGTTGATGAAGTACCAGATAGGGAATTAAAGAATGTTAAACTGCCTGATAAAGTTTATGGTTTTAGGTTTTTTGATATCATCGTGGCACAAGTTGAGGTTGATGGCGGGTTAATTGAACTACGCAGTAAGCGGATTAATGAATCGCCTGTTTATTACCACAAAGCTCGTGTTTTGACACATAAGGAGGTTACTGAGGGTATTCCGAATAACGAAAAGCTGTTATTGTATATGAATGTAAACGGATGGGATAAAGTCATTCAAACACGCACTGGGCAATTTCTAGAGTTTAGAGAGGAGGATGTTATCCTAGATTAAGTACATAGGAGGTCAGCGGGTCACAAACAATACTTGTGACCTACCCAAAATAGGCTTGGTATGAAACAAAAAATTGAGTAAACCACCATCTGTGAAAATAAACGAGTAGCCAACCAGTCTTGCTGGTAGGCCTAACAGTCAACGAGCAAGCCTGTCCCGAGCCGAAGCCCTGAACGCAGTGAAGGGTCTCGTCGAGGGGACTCATTGACTACCCATTGGTAGTTGGTAATTTGCAATCGGACATATGGATAGGCGGGGTTTTCTAACCCCGCCAGAGAAGATAGGAATGTTCTTCGCTTCCCGATGTAAACCTAGAGGTTTCCGCTATAAATTGTAGAGGAAGTCCTCCGGTTAAACCGGAGGATAGCCTTCCATATAATTTAGCTCGGCAACGGGTAAAACTCGTATGTCTACACTGTGGTAAACCCTGAGCCTGATCGAAGGCTCAAACCGTTACCTCGATTTTTTGAACAAGTTCGTTTAATATGTTAATTTGATTGCATCAGGCTCATAACATGTTTGGTATTGGAACTAGTGAAATACTGATAATTCTTTTGATTGCGCTTATCATTCTTGGACCGAAGGAGATACCTAAGATTGCAAGGACACTTGGGCGAACGATGAGGGAGTTTCAGAGGGCTACCGATGAACTTAAGCACACCATAGATTCTGAGATAGAGATTGACGAGGAAGTAACAGACAAAAAACCTCAAGAAAATACAGTAGAAGAAAAAAAGATAGCTGATTCTTAAGGATAGGAACTGTAACCAAGAAAGAAAATCTTTCTTGTATATGTAAATTTCGATTTGATTTTTTTGGTCTCTTCTTTTAAATTATTTGACTACTATTCTTTAACACTTTGGAGGAAGCATTATGCCTAAGAAAGGTAATCCAACACTAAAGAATAACGGATATGAAGCTGCTCTTAAGTACCCACTATTTGATTCCATATTTAATCGTCGCTCACGTCGTTTTGGTCTCGGTATGGAGCTTGCTGACAGTTCACTAGAATTTAAATCCTCTGCACCGCCTATTCCTTTAGATGAGGTAGAGGAGGCCCTAATTGTATGGGCAGGAACCGGGCTAACAGGGCTTTGCCTAGCGGATTTGCCTCCGGAGACAGGTATTGACCTTCTATGTCAGTGGACTGGACGCACCTGGCCCTCTGCATGTAACAACCACGGAACAGAACTATTCTTTACAAATGATAAGGGTCTTTATTTTGTAAACGTAAAAGGAATGCTCCCAAAAGACAAAGAGGTTGATGTCTTTTTCAAAATGAATCGTGAAGAGAAGATCAAACGTCTCCTGGAGCTCTATCGCGAGAGTTTGGTAAAGCTAGAAGATGGTAGAGCCAACCTCCCTGACAAGATGCCGGGTCTATTTGATTTTAACCAGTGGAATACAAACAAACCTGGTGCGACGACATTCATTCCGGTAACCGACGTAACGGAGGAATATTTGAATCTCCTCCATTTATATTGTAGCAGCTCCTACGCCTTTCAGATTATTGATGACCTTACAGGGAAACCTGCAGGAATGGACCATTGGATTAAGCAAGGAAGGATTAAAGAAAATGTAAAGCTTTCCCTTTTTGATCTTGAAGTAAGAATCCTTACAGGACTTAACGTTGAGCAGGCTTTTATATGTCAGAATATGAGTCTGGTACTTCAAGCCCTCGGTCTTGCAGGCTGGACGTTTAGCGGTTTCATACCAAGGTTCGCCATGGGCGCTGCCCCACAGCTTTTCAGGGGCTTAGGGTTCAGATTCATTCAGCCGAAGAAGGGGTCCATTGATCCTCCTCAGACGGTACCAGTTGGAAGAGATGGTGTGTTTCAGGGATATTGTCCTCCTTATTACAAGGATATGAGTGAGGCGGTTGATGCTTTTCTAGAGCATAAAGAGAGTGCTTGGAAGCCTGATAAACCGTTCCCTTACCAAGAGCCCGAGAAACAGCTTATGAAAGCTCCTAAACCTACTAAAAGAACCATTCAGATTGTTAAGGACGTTGCCAATTATATTTACGATACATACGGAAGGTTCCCTGCCTTTGTTGATCCCATGTTTATGCGCCTTGTATTTCAGGCACAGCATATTGACCTAGATTTTTATGATAAATACTATCCGCCCGGCTCATATTCTGATATGCATCTTAATCACTTCCGCCTATTTCATCCCGACATGGAAGATCCTTTCGCACATAAGACGGAGAAAAAGAGGGTTAGGGCTAGTCAAAGCAAAAAAGAAAAAAGGGGACGCAACCCTTTTTAATCCTCAATTTTCTCTCTTGGTCGCCCTTGCGGCCTGTACTGTAATATCCGACCCGCAATCCTTTCCAATCTCTTGATGAATTCATCTGACCCACAGGGCAATCCTTTCTCTATGTTTCGTCTTATTAATTTGATTTTCTGTGGTTCATCTCCCTCAGCTAACCACTCAGACCAATTCTCGATTTGCTCAAAAATCTCCATCCACCTTGAACTTCTGGTTAATATTTTATCCTCTTTTAATTCACAATGACCCGCAGCACTAGACCATTTGTACTCCTCCGCTTTACTTACCAATCTTGCCTTTACAGGATTTCGCTCAACATAACGTATTGCAGCCCACTGATATTCCTCATCCAATGGTGATGAGAAATAACGTCCTTGCCACAAATGCCCCTTCCATCCATTTTCACGATTAATCCTTTGCGCATAGCGCATGTGTAGGGGTCTGAAAACTCTATGTAGCCCTTCATCCGTAGATGGAACTGCAACAATATGTACGTGGTTAGTCATAAGGCAGTATGCTAGGACTTCAACTTGATGCTTATCGATATACTCTTTAAGCCAACTAAGATAAGAGATATAATCATCATCAGTAAAAAATACATCACTTCGTCTATTGCCTCGCTGAGTTATATGATGTGGAATGTGAGCAAATATAGTTCTTGCAATACGGGGCATGAATAAAGTTTAGCATCAAAAAAGGGTTGCGTCCCCTTTTTTATTATAAGACGAAGAGTGGAAGTCAGGTGGGGGCCCTACCGTCAACGACGCAACGTTCGGAATCACCAAATATTCCGGATCTCAGATGGGCACTTGCGATACTAGTTCGGATGCCCCATTCCCATCATGTTCCAATAGCCCCTACCCAGTAGATAATTTGTGTAGTAAGCCAGTAGCCAATTCAATCCAGCAAGCCTTTATGCCTCAGCCATCCCCATCCCCTCTCCCATCAGGCTGTACTAATTAGAGAATAAGGGGTCACTCCTTGACTATTGCAAAAAAGGGGAGTATCTACGTGCCTCCCCTTTATCAAAAAAATTTTCTATGCAATTTTTAAAAATTTAAGGGTTATAATATATATAAAATTTTTTATTGCTTAGATGGATATGGATGGATAAAAAACTAACTCTTGAGAATAAAGCTCTAGCTGGCTTAGTTCTCAAAGAATGATTAAGGTATTAAATATAGGCCTCCACCTGTCAAGTTATTAGGTTTTTCCCTTCCAAATATTACATCTGAGTAAGGGAGGTTTAACATGTTTAAAAACAATTGGATTAAAGTCTTAGGGATCTTTGTTTTATTTGTGTTTGTCGCTTTAGGGACTATTGGGGGTTGCCATGATAACAATGGAGGTGGAGATGGTGATTTAGACGGGGAACCGCCCGGAGACGGTCAATCCCACACAATCAATGTCACAAACAGTTGCACCCAAACAATTTGGGTCGGAATTTTTGCAAACTCGGGGTCAGTCACGTCAATAACGATAGGAGGCCGAAATATAACAACGGTTGGCGGTTTTGAGTTGGATAGTGGAGAAACGGCGGTAGTTGCGGCTCCGCTAACCTGGACAAGCGCCAGGATTTGGGCGCGGACTGGTTGCACATTCAACAGCTCTGGGACTATATGCCCTACTCCTACCACGAACTGTTGTGATACAGGTGGTTGCACGGACAACAGTAGTCCACAACAATTTGTGCTGAATTGTGTGTTTACTGGGGCTAATCCCGCCACGTTGGCTGAGTTCACCTTTACCTCTGGACAGGCAGATAATTATGACGTCAGTTTGGTTGATGGCGGTAATGTTTCGGTTGAAATTGTCCCGAATTCGGATACGTATGACTGTGAATCGGATCAGTCTTGTATATGGCCAAATAATTTGCCGGATACAAACAGTCCGAATTGTTCACAAGACTCCGATTGCCAGAGCATCTTTGGGACGAACTCGACTGCAGCTTGGAAGTGCGACACTAGCCTTGATGGTGGATTAGGATTATGTGTAAACCCTTTCAGGTGCGGAAGCCCAGGATGTACAGACAGTGGTGGTTGCGCCCCCGTCGGTATTGAACAATCCTTATTGCCCTCTTGCCAATGGGACCCTAATTCCGATTTAGCAATCTCCGAGGGTAGTTGCCCGACTCCACTTCAGATTATAAACAACCAGAGCCAGTATGTAGGCTGCATTAGTCCTCAGGATGCGTGTACCCTAAGTCAACAACCTTCAGGTATCGACTGCGGTTCGAATCATGTGGCTCTTTATGGCTGTACTCCGCCCAATCAGGGATCCTGTTTCAGTACAGGTGCTGAATCGAGTTGTTGTGGGTGCCCGACGTGGGCTCCGCAAGCAGCATGCGTGAGCGATAACATTACTTGGCATACTGAAGTCGAAACCCCCTACGTTCAGTTTTTTAATGCTGCATGCGGTACGGCTTACAGTTTTCCCTACGATGATCAAATCAAACTCTTCACATGCACGGCCGAAAGCGGCAGCATAACTGAATACACCGTCACCTTCTGCCCCCCTGTGTCGCCGATACCGACGCCTACCCCAACCCCAGGTCCAGTTCCAACATGCCCGCCTGGACCACCATGCGATATGTGCAGTTCGCAAAATCCATTCTGCTGCCCTGCAACAGGAGGATGCGCTAGTTCAGTTGGAGGTTTATCGGGGTGTATAGATACTATCTGCACAATAGAGTAAAAATGAGGAAAAGGGGTCACATCTTGACGGGCTGTTGCCCAAATCCTCTTCAGGTTAAAAAAAAGAATTGAGGGTCAGGCATGAGTAATTGCAAAAACAAAATTAATTAATAACTCAACAACTCATGCTTGACACCATTTTTTTATTTTTGGCTGGTAAAGATTATGTAACTCTAAAACATTAAGAATTTTGTTTAAGGGTTTTCTTGTTCATCATCATTATAGTTATAATATAAGTAAGAATAAATTATGGGGTTTGAAAAATGGATAACAAAGAATTTCAAAAAACAGTATTAGAAAGTTTCACCAGGTTGGAGGAAGGACAAGTTGAACTCAAGCAAGAAATTAAATTCGTTCGTGACGATCTTAATTCAAAAATTGAAATGATAGCAAATGCAGTAAAACAGTTAGTTGAAAAGATAGATACCTTAGTTCAAAGATGGCTACCAAAGAAGAATATGAAAAAAGGTTTAGGGACTTAGAAATTAGGATCAGAGAAATAGAGCAAAAAATAAGTTAGCAGAGAATTTGGGGTCAGAATTTGGGGTTAGGTCTTGGATTGTGAATTATTTTTGATTCACTATTCGGCTATCCGTCGTGTAGTTTAATGCTAAAATTTACACAATTTCCACAAAGTACCCCTACCTTAAGCAAAGGCAGTCTTCCCCAATTGTAGGGGCAACCCTTGCGTGTACGATGCCATGACA
>Ga0209342_10006818_pt1 | contig 11533 bp, 12 predicted proteins | sample RifCSP16_2_FD_184023 | JGI IMG/M metagenome (GOLD analysis project Ga0209342, IMG submission 184023) | Soil microbial communities from Rifle, Colorado - Rifle CSP2_sed 16_2 (SPAdes) (version 2) | ecosystem: Environmental > Terrestrial > Deep subsurface > Rock core/Sediment | place: Rifle... | reverse complement strand
AAATACTATGACATTCTACGGTCAGTTCTTAACTGATAAATATATTCAAGAATATTTCCCGATGAATTATATCGGCACCTGTATTGAAATTGGAGCCACCGATGGAATCGGATTAAGCAACACTTATTATTTTCAAAAAAAAGGTTGGCAAACTCTGTGCATCGAACCTAATCCATTTTTCTTAGCTAACTTAATTCAAAATCGTCAAGCTGTTGAAAATGTGGCGTGTGGTTCTGAAAATCTAAACGATCAAGAATTCGTTGTTTATGTACTACAAGGCAACAACCAAACCGCAATCAGCGGTTTAAAAACAGACAATCGATTGGTAAAATCCCACAATCATTTAATTCAAGACAAAAAGATCATCAAAACACACGTACGAACGCTAGACTCAATTTTAGAGAAACATATCATCAAAGATGGCCTTCTGATGTCATACTCAGTCCTTGGGGTAAAGATAGACCAACATTAGAAGATTTATTAAAGCGACGGCAACCCATGGAAGATCACATTAAATCAGTTTTAAAAACTCAGGGATTACCGTCACGAATTATTGAAATGATTATTGGGTATTTGCGGTGTCATGATTATGAAAAGCGTTCAGCTTCATATCTGATTAACGCTGTTCCTCGCGGTTTAACTTCCTCAGCACGTATCGATTATCTGTTTAATCGAGAGTGTGACTGTCTAAGCGATTTCACAATTTTAGACTCATTGAATGAAATTGATCGACCACCCGAATTGGAAATTGGTTCCCAAGTAATCGGAAGATTTACAAAGACCACTCCAGACACCTGGAAACTCACCGAAGTTTTTTGTGCTCCGAATCCGCCGTTGCCAATTTTATCGCTAGGGTGGCATGAAGTACGTTTAGTCATTGAGCGTCGCTCTCAAATAAATGTAAATTCAAAAATCAAAGTAATAGTTCGTGGAACCATCCTCAATCAGCATCGTCGATTACTCCATTTCAGCAACACAATTGATGGTTTCAGTGAAACTTGGAATTTGCGATGGAGAACCAAGTATAGTATGTTTGGACTGCGTGCCGGTCCGTGATCTAGCGTTTAAAACACAGTGTTATCTTTTGAATTAGTTTTTGAAGTGACGATGGCTGTGAAAAATGTTCAGGGGAAACAGCATCCATGGCGCTCCAAACTTCCCAGTGCACACCCCATTCTGTATACGGATACAGCACGTGTCCGTCTCCATTCCAACTAGAACCCCAACTGTTACGAATAATAAAACCTTGGGCGTTGTAACCCACCACAGCTACGGCGTGACCACCATTACGAACATCGCTTGACTTGACTCGCCAAAACTCTGGACGGTTATCGTAAACCGGAAAGGCAATAATACACGGTCCGAAATGCAATAGGGCTTCTTTTAAGCCTTGAATAGAATTGATGCGCGCGTATTCCTTAATGCGATAATTGGCCATCTTATCAATGGCTGGACGAGGCACTGATTCCGGTTCAATGCTCCCTTGATAAGGGAAATCAAACTCGGGTGCGATGCCTTGATTTAATAAAATATCCATAGCGTCTCGCAAGTACATACCTTCGGCTGGTTTATTGAGGCGATAGAAATACACAGAATTAGGTGAAAAATACTCTTGACATTGACTTTCGATTCTTTCGTGGTATTCTTTGATGGCCGAACTAGCAAATGCCGCGCATGTACCTCGGCGACCTTGATTACGAGGACTGTTAAGGAATGGACGGAGATCTAAAGTCTTTGGTAGCGAAGCCACCGGTTGGTCAGAGCGACTCCTGGCTAATTGTCGGGTGTTCTCAAAGATTTGATCGCGGGGATCATCGGGGGACGGTCTAATAGGGTAAATAAAAGGTTCAGAAGTCGTATCGGTTGTGGAATTTGTATTCATTGTGTTCTATATCTAGGATAAACATTTTTTCAGCATATCTATATTTATAATCAATCCAATTCTTAGATATGAAGGGTTCTAATATTGATCTATATTGAAAGTCGGCAATGAAGCCATTGTTTTTGAGTTTCTCCGCTTCGCTTTTAATTTGTTTTATTCGTTTAATTTGCTTAATAATTAGACTCTGAATTCGAGGCGGAAATCGTTTTAAAAGTGGCCTAATGACGTTTGTGGGTAAATAGTCGTTTTTGTCGAGTTTTTCCATCTTCGGGTAAAATTAATGAGAAAATTCAAAATCATTTTTGAACTTTTGCAAAAAATTATTTCACCATCGGTTTTGTCATCTTCGATAGAGCTATATCGGTTTCGGTGCGAGCGAGCGCGTGACCTTCTGGGCGGACTTTAGCCCATTGATTTTTGATTCTTTTTGATTGAGCCGGACTAAAACGAATATCATAAGTTGGATCACGCCACCGCCATAAAGCTTGAACATCGGTACCATATTTTTGGCTTAAATTTTGATAAAGTTTGACGACATCATAACAAACACAATGATCATCAACTGTCAATCTAATTAATCGTAAAGGATCAATTTGCTTTTGTTGTACAGTATCTAAGTTTTCACATGGTTGACAAAGTATTGATCGTCGAAGTGTCCGTTGAATTGTTCTGGCAGCGCGCTCAGGTTTCTTGGCTTCTTGTCGTGCTAGAAAATCAGCCTTTTTGCTTTCAAGCATCTGTTCTAAACCCCCATAACGTTTTTTGATCTCCCGTTCTCGTCCAAGTTTCCATAATTCTGATTTGGTGGGGTCGATGCCATATTCTTCTTGCCATTCTTGTTTATACTTAATTAATACAGCCTGACGTTCAGCCTCTTTGGCTTCTTTTAGAGCCAAGCGAGCTAATTCTTTTGTTTCCATTTCACTTAATTCGGCTAATTCTTGTTCAATCTCGTCTGGGGTGGGGTCCAGTGATTGATCCTCGTCAAAATAAAATTCATCTTCGTTCATAGTAAATGTCTATATATTGACCAAGAGTTTTTGTCGATTCAAAACCTCTATTTATTGCGCTAGAAAGGGTGAGCCATTTCATACTCAGACTTCGCAAAGTTTGATTGAAATCAACAAAGTAGTCGATCCAATCAAAGAGACTTAACAAGTCTTAATAGTTCTTTTATTAAGTCTTGTTAGTTTTATTAAATCGGTACTTGAAACTAGCAGTAAAATTCAATTTTTTTCACAACTAATAATATTAACGATGTCCCAATAACCGTAATAATCAACTTTGGTTTTCTTAACAATCCATCCTTTTGATCTAAAAAAATCTAAATGGTCTTCTAACAACTTGCTAGAACAATGTGTTCTAGCAAAACCACGTTCTAAATTATAGATTACACTATTTTTACATTCATTAAATTGAAAAATAACTTCTTTGTCGTGTTCTTTGATTTTATCAAGGCGTTGTTTCTCAATTGCAGATTTTACTAAAAGATTCGCACTTTCAGCAGAAGGAACATTGTCATTGTCAACAAACGACATTTTTTTAGTTTGGTAAAATAAAAAAAATTTTGAATCAATTTTTTAGTTGGTAAAATAAAAAAAATTTTGAATCAATTTTTTAAGTCTTTTCAGTAATTTCGATTTCGCCTTTGACTGGACGATAACAACGACCTTTAATAAAATTATAAGTTTCTTCATGACCTAAACGTGCTTCTAAATATTCAATTCCTTTTAAGTAATCAAAATAATTGGGACTAGCCGTCATTTAGAATTCGGCTTTTTGGTAGAACTTTTTGCAAAAAAGTTCAAAAATGATTCATAAAATTTTCAGCTTTTTAGTTTCGCTAAAATTAAAATTATCCGTGATAATTTTTGATCGAACTTTTTTGCAAAAAGTTCAATGGAAACCATAATCGACACTGGTCGTTCCAAGTTACTAAGATTTCCACAGTTTATATCCACGGATAAATTAGCCGAATACACCGGACCGTGTTTACAATTACCTTTAATAGAGCGACCCATAATTAAGATTTACGGCAAGATTTGCCATCAACAGCGCAATGTTGGCTTTTTTGCTAAGCCTGGAGTCGACGGCTACAAATACAGTGGACAGCAAACTGATGTCATTAACATTGAGGATTTTCCCTTTTTACAAACCATTATGGACGAAGTTAATACCAAATTAAATAGTCATTTTAACGGTATTTTAGTTAATTTATATGAAAATGGTGAACGCTACATTAGTGCGCATTCTGATGATGAAAATGGTATTTCTCCGGTTGGTGTGGCTTCGGTGGCATTTGGAGCAGTGCGAACCTTTCGTATTAGGTACAAGGAAAGTAAACAGATTTTAATCGACGTGCCACATAATCCGGGCGATCTGTTGGTTATGGCTGGAGATTTCCAAAAGGAATTTACCCATGAAATCCCGATCCAAAAGAAAGTGACACAACCACGTGTATCTCTAACATTTAGATTACATAAGTAAAAATGATTCAGCTTTTTGGTCGAACTTTTTCGCAAAAAGTTCAAAATTGATTCGTGATTTAAAAATAATTTTAAACCACTATTCAAATGTCAGACTTCGACAATATTTCTGATGACGAGTTTCCAAAGAAGGAATCACCGAAAATGACGTGCGAAGAGGCCCGTGTATTAAGTGAAATAAATTGCCAGAAACTTGATGAAGAATTACAAACACGTTTGTTGGATGAATGTGAGAAACTTATCGAAAAGGCTGTAGCGAAGGGCGCACAAGATGTAGATTGCCCTAGCCGTTTGACCAAAGAGAGCTTAGAGAAACGATTTGGACCTCGTGGATTTTATATTGTTCCGTGGTTTTCAGATTGGCGAATTGTATTTCAACCGCCACCGTCACTAGGACAACGTTTCATTTCATTTTTCACTCACACCAAATAAAAACAATAAAATTGATATAATTTAAAACGACCGTTTGTACCACTTTGACTAACGTAAGAACTTTTGGGCAAAAATGCAACCAGTTCAAATTACTAACGGTCAGTTTCCGCCCGAAAACGACATTCCGGAATTTAAAAATTATCCATTCGAACTAGATGATTTTCAAAAATGGGCCATTGACGCCATTAAAAGTGATATTAACGTTTTGGCTACCGCTAAAACCGGTGCCGGTAAAACCGTGATTGCCGAATATGCCATTCGCAAATGTTTAGCCGAAGGTCGTAAGGTCATTTATACTTCGCCAATTAAATCACTATCAAATCAAAAATTTAAAGAGTTTAGTCAAAAATTTCGCACAGGACCAGCTTCTGGACTCGGAGCCAATCCAATCGGCATTATTACCGGAGATATCAAATTCAATCCCGAAGCCAGTTGTTTAATTATGACCACCGAGATCTTACGAAATTTGCTTTATTATCACGAAGTGGTTTTAGATCATATTACCGGATTGAGTTTGAAAATGGATGTGGGTCGAGAGGTCGGAGCGGTTATTTTCGATGAAGTTCATTATATTAATGATCGCGAACGCGGCCGAGTTTGGGAAGAATGCTTTATCCTTTTACCTCGGGAGATTGAGCTGGTCTTATTGAGTGCCACTATTGATCGTGCCGAAGAGTTTGGTGGTTGGCTTCAAGCCTTAAAACAAAAACCGTTGCGATTGATTCAAACCGAACGGCGAGTTGTGCCCCTTAAACATTATTTGTTTTGGAATTGGATTTCCAATCAAAAAGCCTTAGATAAATTAGAACGTGACGACCCGGTTGGGCGAAAACTTCTCGAAAAATTTGGAAGTTTAGAATTGGTGCCAGTTGGGGCTGAAGGGGAATTTGATGTTGAGACTTATCGTGAAGTTTACAGTTTACAGCAAAAATATGGACATTCGTTGATGTTGGGTTATCGAGAAATTCTAAATCAATTAGTAGACTTTTTACGAGATCGGCAAATGTTACCAGCTATCTTTTTTACCTTGTCTCGGCGAAAATGCCAAGAATACTCCAGAATGATTAGTCGTAGTTTAAATGACGGCGATGAGCAAGCCGAAGTCGATCGCATTATTGAACGTGAATTACGGAAATTAGAAAATTTTGAACGTTATCGGCAGTTAGAGGAATTTGTGGACCTAAGAGCTTGTTTAATTAAGGGCCTGGCGTATCATCATTCCGGTTTAATTCCGGTTTTTAAAGAAATTATCGAGATTCTGTATGCGCAGAACTTAGTTAAGGTCTTGATAGCTACCGAGACCTTCGCAGTGGGAGTTAATATGCCTACTAAGACAGTGGTGTTTACGGGTTTAACGAAGATCGATGACTCTCCAAGTCACAGCGACCGAGGAAGTGTCCGCGGCTCGAGTGCAATTAAAACCAGCGATTTCCGTTGGATAGAAAGTCACGAATATACTCAAATGACTGGCCGAGCCGGGCGAAGAGGCTTAGATAAATTAGGACAAGTGATTTTGTTACCAAACCTTTATCAATTGCCACCTGTCGAAATTATGAAACATATGAAGCTAGGCGCACCTCCGCGAGTGGTCTCGCGATTTAGTTTGAATTATCAATTGATTTTGCGAGTAGTGCTCAATAATACCGCAGATTTGGCGACTGTGATCAAGGGCTCACTGTGGTTTCGGGAAATAGAATCGGAGATAACCGCATGTCAACGAGACCTAACAAAATTAAGAGAATGGAAAGCAGAAATTGAAACACGCCCGGAATCAAAAGCGAAAATTATCAAAGATAATTTTATTTTTAGCGAAGCTAAAAATTTAAAAGATGTATTGATCGAAGGTTTAAAATACAAAGAATTGCTTAAAAATTGTAATGAAATGGACATCGGTGGCTTGACGATCAAAGTCAATCCTAAGATTTTGAAGAAAAATCGGCAATTGGCCGAGCAAATGCGAAACGCGCCAGGATTTGCCGAGACTTGGAAGCAATTTCAAACTGAGATTGAACCTAATTTGAAACGCCTAGAACAATTAGAATCTGAATCAATTAGTAGTGATGAATTGATTTCCGGACAATTAGAAAAAGTCTATCGTTTTTTGAGTGATTATGATTATATTAATTGGACACCTGGTGTTTTGAAATTAGATGCATCTGATCTCCTAACAAAAGGAATCTTAGCTAGCCGAGTTAGCCAATGTCAGGAAATGCTACTGGTGGAAATGTTAACATTTGAAAATAAAACTAATATTAACAATGAAATCACAATTGAAACTCGGGTCGGGGTTTTTGAAGACTTATTGGCTGAAGAAGTAGTCGCGGTCTTGGCGAGTTTTAGCGACCTAAAATTAGAGTCAGAAATTGGAGCACTAGATAATAAATTAGTCTCAAGTGGGGTAATTAAGGCGGTTCATCAGAGTCGGGAGATTGCCGACACCTTAGCTCGAGAAGAAGAACGACGAGGCTTGATGGGACTGGATAGTAATTGGGAATTGAGCTTAAGTTTGGTGACTGGGGCTTATATTTGGGCTCGGGGTGGTAGCTGGGCTGAGGTTTTAGCGGTCTGTCCGACCTTTTCCGGTAATTTAGTTAAGGAACTTCTTAAGGTTAATCATTTAAGTCAGGAATTAGCGGGCTTGGCCAAAATCATGGGGCATCAACGACTATTAACAATTTGTGAAGAAATTCCGGCTCGAATATGCCGAGGCATAGTTAATGTTGAATCCTTGTATCTGAAGTAAGTGTGTTGGCTAGTTTTGGCTAGGATTCAGCTTTTTTGATCGAACTTTTTGCAAAAAAGTTCACTTTGTTGATTGTTGACCTTTCTTTAGAATACAGCCACCGTTGCCCCAAGTTGTAAAACGAGGATCGTCAACGGCTTTAATAATAACCTTCCAATAATGATCGTTTTCTTCAAATAAAAAAGATCCAACTTTATCCGGATCATGAATATCGAGTTTATTGGCTTCAGCAAAAACTTGCCAAGGTTGACGACAGGTTTTCGAATTGGATTGACATTTTGAATAATCACCTTGGCAAATCGGACATTCCCCTATCAATCTGTAAACATTTAATTGATGATTAATTGGCAATGAGCTTATCTGCGCCCCAACACCGCTTTGCTTAACATAATCCACAATTCGTTTGAGCATATAAAGATTTTAAGAAAAAAAGCTTTTTGGTCGAACTTTTTGCAAAAAGTTCAAAAGTGAATTTAAAATTATCACAATATTTTTAACCAAATAAATGGGCGACTTAATTAATGTCGCAGGCACAATTAAAATCAATCGCCATTACACACAGGCTTGGCTTGATTACGACTTTCTGAATGCCTCAGAAGTTTTAATTGAAAATTTTGAAAGGATCGGTCGCGTTTTTACAGGCGATCTCGTTAAATTAGTTAAAAATAAGACCGTGACTGACTTGGCCGGGCAAGGCGGTGCACTATCCGTTCAATTGATTAAACCAGGTGATCGTCGACGACAGATAGTCGGAGTTTTACTATTAACAAGTCAACAACGATTTCCGGCTAATAAGCGCGGCATTCCCCGATATCAATTCAGTCCCTTAGCCAGTGACCTCCCGGAGTTTTTAGTGGCTTCTAAGTTACGGACAGCCGACAGCACTGGTGTTGTTAACAATCAATACGTTATTATTGATTTCCAAGAATGGCCGATTAAGCAAGCTAGGCCTTTTGGACAAATTGTTACTGTCCTAGGTGCCGTCGGTGATTTTCAAGCTGAAATTTTAGCCCGACTTCATTATCGAGGAGTTTATTTACCCAAAATCAAATTAGATCAACCAGCACCGGCCATCTGTCGAAGCTTAGAAATGAGCCTTAAAAATTCGGGATTAGACAATCGGAATGATCTGGAAGTGTTTTCAATTGATCCTCCGGGGTGTCAGGATATTGATGATGCTTTTTCTTGCCGACCGATTGATAAATCAACGGTTCCGATTGATAAATCAACGGTAATGTTGGGAGTGCATATTGCAGATGTTAATTTCTGTTTGGAAAGCTTGGGAATAGATTTACAAACCTTGGTGGATCGGCCAAGTAGTGTTTATTTGCCGAATCAGGGTTTGGGGACGGAAGTAAGACATATGTTACCAGAATTTGTGGCTATCAATGGGGCTAGTTTACGAACCGGACAATTACGACCAGCTGTTACAATTTGGTGGGAAATTGACGTTGAAAGTGGTGAGATTTTATCGGAACGATTAGATCGGATTTTAATTCGGAATCGATATGCTTTTAGTTATGATGAAGTGGAATTTGAAAGTAATCAGACTTTAAAATTAGTATTTAAAGTCAGTCGGATGATGGCTCGACGATATTTGGCTGACACTGCTGATTGGGATTCTCATAAGGTAATTGAAACTTTAATGATTATGAGTAATTGGAAAATGGCCGAGCGCTTGAAGGCAAGCGGAGGCGGTATTTATCGAATTCATAGCTCTGGTGAAACTGAACCGAGCCTTGAACCAAAGAGTGAAACACCAGTTGAAATAGCGCCAGATTTAGCTCAGGCTTTAAAACAATTGCGAATGGATTCGGCAGAATACACCAACACACCGGGATCGCATAGTGGCCTAAATTTACCGATTTATACTCATTTTACTTCACCGATTCGGAGATTAGTGGATATCATAGTTCATCGACAATTATTGAAATTGGAGATTTTTTCGAATCCGGCGAAGCTAAAGCTTCTGGAACCGATTGAAGTTGATTTGTATATGATTAATGATTTTAATCGACGCGTTAAGAGATTAGATCGGGACCTGACTTGGTTGAAATTAATGGAATTAGCCCGAGCGCAACCAGAAGGATATTTAGATATTTCAGCTTGTTTAATTGACCACCGAAATGTTTCTTCTTTTTATTTAGATTTGAAGGAGTTTCCAGAAATAGACAAACGATTTCAGATTATGGAAACCAATTTGGTGCCAAGTGAATTAGAACATTTGTTTGAGATTGAGAAAAGTAATTCAAATTTAATAGTTAAACGAAAGTTAGACAACGCGGAATGGCAATTTCAGTTTTATCGACCATTTTCGATAAAATTATATGCTCATCCAAAGAGCGATCACTTTAATCAGAAACTAGGCATTGAAATATCGGGATTTTCTACTTTTTTGAAAGGGTAAAACATCAATATTTAAAATTAGCCTCGCTAATTTTTGAATTTAATTCTTTGTTGAATTGCTTTGTGTCCTTACTTCTTAACGACGACTGGGCGACGAGCACGAACTGTCGGCTTCTTGAGCGGTACTGGCTCTTGTTCGGGCTCAGGCTCCGGTTCGGGTTCATCTGATTCTTGGTCATCTACTACACCCGGTGGCGCTACTTCAACTTGTGGTTCGGTGGGCGTCGAACCCTGGCCAGGCGTCTTAACCTGGCTGGGTGTCGACGTAGTCTGGCTAGTTGTCGTAGTCTGGCTGGTCATCGCACCTGTCGCCTTATCTTGGCTGGTCGGTGAAACCTGGTCAGCTGTCGCCTCAGCCTGGTCAGCTTCGTCGGTCGTCTTAACTTGGTCAGTTTCGTCATCTCCGAGGACAACCGGATGATGTTGCGTGTCTTCGTCGTCCTCGCTATCGACATTCAGGAGACAATGCTCGGGCAACTTCGAAGCTTCATCTGGGAAAACCATAATCTGTTCGGCCTTCCAGCTAGCTCCGAAACCGGTCGTTGTTGACCAAATTGAATTACAGACCATCAAAACACTAACTGTAACTCCAGCCTTTAGAGAATCATCGTCAATGGCCAGTGACTTCTTATTACGATCATAGAGTTTGCATGTGAAAGTATCCATAGTTACCTTACCTTCGGGATCAGCAGTCGGGTTATCAGGATCATCGACTAGCATCTCAGTGTGGGGTAGCTTGACTCTGATTGTCGGGTGATATCCTTCTTTCTTGGGCATTCGAACCATCGGGTGGAACTTCTCTTTAATAACCGGGGCACTTTGTGCCTTGCCATTTTTAGACTTGGTGAACCAGGTTGAAGGATTATCAAGCCCAGCTTGTTCAATAATATTATCAAAAACGCGACATTGATCTAGAAAATTCTGGCAAACCTCACTATCATCGAAACTGATATCCATTTGATAACCCTTACCGTTCATACCGGTTTGGAGACCGAAGGGAGCTCGCATCTTGGGCGTCTTCACTCGCAACTTGTGGTCACCTACGCGGAAACCGACTGATAGGCCACCGCTGGGATTGGTGAAAACCTTATCGCTAAACTTGAAGCTTTTGGATTCGGGCATCCAGTCTTGGTGGCGGTTAACGTGAAACTCGTTGGACATCTTGGGTGTTGTTTTGTAATATAATCAGAAGGTTTTGAGCAGACCTCAAAAGGAATCAATTTTGAACTTTTTGCAAAAAGTTCGATCAAAAAGCTGAATTCTAGCAAAAACTAAAGAGTCAATCAAAAACTAAAAGTTCTATTAAAACTTATAAAGTCATTAAAAGGGTAAATACCGGACGCGGTTAAGACGATACGGCATACGATAAGGACCGACAGGTCCGATATGATCAATATCGGGATATTCTATTGCACTCACCGGTGATAATAAGCCGTATTGACTGGTATCTGTACCGACTCGAGGGTAATAATCACGATAATGCCCTCTAACTGGATTAAACGACCGATAATAATAAAAACCTTCGACAGTCTGGGACGATAAATAAACAATTAGACCTAACAGAATTAAACTTATAACAAAGTT
>Ga0209342_10006816_pt1 | contig 11533 bp, 8 predicted proteins | sample RifCSP16_2_FD_184023 | JGI IMG/M metagenome (GOLD analysis project Ga0209342, IMG submission 184023) | Soil microbial communities from Rifle, Colorado - Rifle CSP2_sed 16_2 (SPAdes) (version 2) | ecosystem: Environmental > Terrestrial > Deep subsurface > Rock core/Sediment | place: Rifle... | reverse complement strand
GCTCCGTCGCCTTGACGAAGGTATTCCCGCCAATACGGTCCGTGGCGACGGTGCCTGTCCCCTTTGGTGACGGACCGTCAACGCGCCGCATGGAAAAAGGGGGACAGGCACCGTGGCCGCGACGTTACTGCCAGCGCTACGCTTATTAAGGCGACGGAGCCAGTCCCCCTTTTTCCGCCGAACCCGCGCGGTGGCATTATGTTGCCGGCGGCTTCTGCTTCGTCGGCACGGCAGGCGGCCCGATCGGCTCGCCGTACGATGGTTCCTGCACCGTCTGCAAGATTCGCTCAATCACCTGGTCAACGCCGACGCCTTCCGCGTCCGCGTTGAAATTGGTGAATAGCCGGTGACGCAGCACGGGATAGGCCAGATACCGCACGTCGTCCGCGCTCACGGCAAACCGCCCGTGTAAAACGGCCCGGGCCTTCGCGCCGAGAATCATGTTCTGCGCCGCCCGGGGCCCCGCGCCCCACGCCAGCCAATCGTCCACGAACGGCCGCGTATCCGTCTCCTTCGGCCGCGTGGCCCGGGCGATATCGACCGCGTAGTCAATCATGTGCTGGCTTGCCTGGACTTGCCGCACGATTTGTTGGATCCACAAAATGTCCTTGCCGCTCAGCACCGGCGCGACCTGCTGCGCAATCGTCTGCGTGGTGGCCGCCACGATTCGCCGCTCTTCGTCGCGGGTCGGATAGCCGATCTGGATCGACAGCATGAACCGGTCCAACTGGGCCTCGGGCAGCGGGTACGTCCCCTCCTGCTCGATCGGGTTCTGCGTGGCCATCACGAAAAACGGCGGCTCCAACGGATACGTCTTCCCCGCCGCCGTGACTTCCTGCTCCTGCATCGCCTGCAACAAGGCGGCCTGGGTCTTCGGCGGCGTGCGGTTGATCTCGTCGGCCAGCACGATGTTGGCGAACACCGGCCCGTGGACGAACCGAAACGCCCGGTGGCCGCCGGCCGCGTCGAAGTCGATAATCTCCGTGCCCGTGATGTCGCTGGGCATCAGGTCGGGCGTGAACTGAATGCGGCTGAACCGCATCTGCAACGCCCGGGCCAGCGTCGAAATCGTGAGCGTCTTGGCCAGCCCCGGCACGCCGATCGTCAGGCAGTGCCCCCGCGCGAACAGACAGATGAGCATCTGCTCGATCATCTCGTCCTGACCGATGATGACCTTGTGGACCTCGGCCAACAACCTTTCCCGGGCCAGCGTGATTCGCCGAACCGCCTCCTCGGGCGTTAACTGGGGGGCCCCCGAAGTCGATGAATTGCTCATGAACGCCACTCCTCGCCGCAGACGGTAGGGTGGGGCGATCGCGCCGAAACGTCTGATCTAGCCAACACGCTTTGCCGCGATCGCCCCACCATTTCGCATGTTGCCTTCCACCCCGAACACTTTGTAGTTTATCATACGCCCTACCCGGTATACCATATACAATGGTGATATGGGAGACGTTTTCCATCGAGGTTTTTCGATGATTCTCCGCCAAGCAGCCTGTTTTTGCCTAAGTGTTTTTCTGTCGGCCACTGCGGCCTCCGCGGCCGAATCCTTCCGCGCCGCCGGCGTCGAGTTCAACGCCGCGCGGGAAGTGACGGTTTCCGCCGAGTCTGCCCCATCGGTCGTGGCCGTCGAGTTTTTGCATCACGGTGAAATCTCGGCCGATGGACGCAACGTGGCGGTCTTGGCCGCGAACCATGAACTCGCGCCGTTTCGCGTGCTGCAAGTCGGGCCGGGCGACTTCTGCCGGATCGCTTTCCAGAGGGTCAAACGTCAGACCCGGTATCAGATTCTCTACGGCGGTGATCCGCCCGAGCGGGACAAACTCCCGGCCTGGACGAACAAGGACGGGCTGTTGCTCGAAACACGGCGCTACGTGCCGTGCAATCTTCGGCGTTTCGAGTCGGTCCGCGCGGCCTTCGAGTCGGCCGAGCCGCTAGCGGCCGGCTACGTCGACACGGTCCAGCACGCGACCAATCCGTTTCGGCCCGAGTGCGGCCCATTCATGAGCCGCTATCACGGCCGGCTCCACGTCCCGCGCGACGGCGAGTACACTTTTTGGACGTCGAGCCAGGATTGCAGTTTCCTGTTGATCGACGGGCGCGTTGTCGTCGACGCGCCGGGGCGGCACTGGCCGATCCCCCGCGCCCGGCCGGGCAGCGGAAGGACTGTCCAACTATCGTCCGGTTTGCATGATTTCGACTATTATCACGTCGCCGCGGGCCGGGCCACGATGATGGTCGCCGCGTGGATCGCCGGCCGCCCGGACAACAAGACTCGTCCAATGCTCCTTCCCCCCGAGGCATTCCGCGCCGGTGCGATCGCGCAGGTTGCCCCAGGCCCGCCGTCCACTCACAAAACTCGCCTGTTGCCCGATTTCGACTTCACCGTCACTGGCGACGTCCCGTTGCCCGACAATCCATCGCCGTTGGTCGGCGCGACGTTCAAGGACCGCTCCTCGCAGACTTTCGCCCACGGCGGCGTGCAATGGGATTTTGGCGACGGCCAGACGGGCGACGAGCCCCGTCCGACGCACGTCTTCCTGAAGCCGGGACTCTATCAGGTCACGCTTTCGCGCCGCCACGGCTCGCAGACAACCAGCATTACCAACCGAATCGAGATCGAACGTCCCGTGCGCACCTGGGCAAGCCGCGATGTGCCGCCCACGTTGGACGATTACTTGCCGGTGCTGAAAACCTACGACCCCAAGACGCTCGACGCCGCGTCGCTTGGTCAGTTGGTCGAGACCTACCTCTGGAAAACCGATCAAATAAGTCTTGCACTTGAAAAGCAACAAGCGGCTGGTTCGAAACCAGCCGCCGAGAAATCCCGCGTTAGTGCTCCTCGTCGTCGTGACCGATCGCGCACAATTCGTGCCCGCCGAGAATCCAAACCGGAACCACCGATCGACGCCGCCAGCACGGCCGCCGCGATGCGGCAGTATCGGCAGTTGGCGGTTGACGTCGTTCGCGTCGCCTTGACCGACGGGACCGCGGCCAAGGGAGACGGGCCGCTCCACAAGCTGATGCAAACCATCACGCCCGTTGCCCGCTTCGACCTGGGCGATTCGCAGGCGACCATGCGGCTTGTGGAAGCCGCCGCCGGCCGCATTGCGAATCCCAAACAGCGAGCCGAATGTCAACTCCTGGCGGCCGACGTTGCGGTGAACGATTTGTTGGACACGGCCCGCGGCCGGGCGCTGCTCGAAGCGGCCCAAAAATCCATTGCCTCGCGTCCCAGCCCCGCCGCGAGTCGTTTGCAGCGAGTCTGGGGCGATTATTATGCGATCGTCAGCGACGGCGCGGCGGCTCGTCGTGCCTACGCCGACGCCGAGCGTCTGCTTCCCTCGCGGCCGGCAATCAACGAGCAAACGGCCCGTCGCGGCGCGCGGAGCCGTTCGACCGAGCAATTCCTTCGCGCGAGCCAATGGCCTCGGGCCGCGCGAGAACTCGACCAATGGCAAAACGAGTTTCCCGCCGACAAATTGAATGGCACGCTCGCGCTGCTCCAGGCCCGATATTGGTCCGGCCGAGAAAAATACGCCCAGGCCGCCGCGCTGGCCGAGGGGCTCGTGGCCGTCAATCCCGATTCGCCTTATGCCGACCAACTCCTCTACCTGGCGGCTCGTTGCGAGTCGAAACAAGGCCGTCCGTCGCGCGCCGTGGCCTTGCTGAACCAACTGCTCAAGGACTACCCCGGCAGCCCGTTGGCGCCCGAGGTGAAGCGGAGGTTGAACCACGATGAATGAGGGCGTCCAAAAATTCAGCGTGTGCCACTGCTTGCGAGTGTCTCAAAAAAGTCTGCAAGCATCGCACGACACTGCTTGCCGGAAAACGTCAACCCGCCGCAATGCCGCAAGCAGTGCCATGATCCACGGCTTGGAACGCCTTCTCAGGCAAGCAGTGGCACACCTACTTGTGTTTATAGCGGTGTTATTTCTTGTCGATTATGCAACAGCCGCCACGCTGACGATCATTTTAGACAACGCTCAAGAGGTGACGATGGTCGGCGCATTCCGCCGCTGGGACGCCAACGGCAATCCCCGACGGCCGGTGAATCCCAAGGCCCGCATCGACGTGCCCGAGGTCGACGCCAAAGCAACCCCGCGAGGCAACGGCACGTGGGTGTTCGAGAATCTTCCGCCGGGTAAGTACGATCTGGTTCTGTTGGGCAAGAACCGTCTGCGGATCGAAGGTTGGGAGTATGCGCCCGTGCTTGAATTCGATCCTTTTCTTCCGCCCACGGCGACCACGACCAAGGAATCACGCGTTCGGATCGCCGACGATATCAAGCAATCTCGCCACTATGAGAACAAGGTCGTGCTGTTGGCCGCCGGCGGCGACGACCGCGTGATCCGCACGCTGGTCATGCTCGTCCGCGACCTGTCCACCAGCTACACGCCCGGCGCCGGCACGCTGCGATTCGAAATCTGGCAATATACGTCAAGCTACGGTGCCTGGGTCAAGGAAAAACGCACCCGGGTTCTGCACCGCCTGCTGATGCCCGGGGCCGAAATGCGACGATGGACTTGGGTCTGGGAGTCCGCGTTCGGAGCCGTCGAAATTGCGAACGACCCCGTCACGATTCGCTACCACGTACCTGGACCAAACGATCTCAAGAAGAAACCGGGGCTGCATCCTTACTGACGCGAGCTTTATCCGCCCAACCCGCCGTACTGTTGCATCGCCTGATACAGCCACGGGTGGGTCCAAGGGTTCCACGTCGGGTAACTCGCCGACAACGCCGACAACGCCAGCAAAAGAATCGCCGCCGCACGGGTCCATCGTTGCGTCGAAAAGACATCGAGCGTCGGCAGCATGGCCACCAGCCACAGCGGCGCGAGCCAGAACACCCAACGAAATCCGCTGGTCGATCCGCCGTAGTTGCGGCCCTCTTGTTCGATAAACAAATAGAAAACGAGGCACACGATCGACACCACGGCAATCATCGCGGCCAACTCGCGCAGTCGCGGCTCGTGACGCCGCCGCAGCCAGAGGCCCATGCCGACGAAGCTCAACACCCACATGGGAGTCAGCGAAAATATCCCGTGGTGCCCCAGCAGACAGTGCCAGGCATAAACGCCCGTGCGATGCTCGCGACGGTCAAGGCCCGTCGGATTGCGCCAGTGGCTTTCCACGACCCGGCCGCCCCGTTCGTAGGTGTAGTCATACCAATTGTCGCCCTCGACCCGGTGCATGTAGGGTGGGCGTAAACTTTCATGGGCAATCCAATTCGTGCCAAAAAAACCGGCGCCGACCAGCAGGACCATCGGCGCGAATCCCAAAAGTGTCTGCCGTGGGGCCTTTACCAACAGCGCCGCGCCCATCAGGGCCAATAGGCACAACGCGGGCAGTTCGTTGGCCGTAGCAAAAGCCCCAAACAGGCCCGCCAATGCAAACCACCGATATTCGCGCCGACCGTCGAGCCATATCCGCACCAGTGCCCATAAGGCGATCATCACGCTCACGGCGGCGATCAGGTGGTTGTTCAACGTCACGGCGAACGTGGTCAGAAACGTGGCCAGCGAACCGGCCGCAACCACAAAAATGCGCCCCCAATCGGTCGCGCCGAGCCGTTCGACCAACAAACTCAACACCACCAGCGCAACGATCCATCCGACGCCGTTGACCAAAATCAGCATGAATCGCCCGATCGCGTAAGGATGCATCCCGAGCGTGGCTCCCGTAAGTCGATGGATCACCCAATACGGTCCGGCCAGCAACGTCGGCAACAGCGGTGGTTTGCTCGAATAAAAATGACCGTCGTGCTTGACCATGTCGATGGTGTCCCAGCCCGGCTCGTCCACCAGCCGATCGATGGCGTAAGGATGGCCCGGCACGCGAAGCTCATCCTCGACCAGCACGCGCACCGTACACCATCGGCTGCGGTCGTTCGCGCTTAAGAAGGGTCGTTCATAGCGAATGGCCGAGCGAAGTCGTGTCGTCTCGGCGGCCAGAGCTTTGTCGAGCGAGTCGCCCTGGAGCCCTTTGGCTAAAAGTGTCTTGCGATATTCCGCCAATCGCTGCTGAATTTTCGCCTCTTGGACGCCGCGGCGATCCACCGCGTCGACGGCCAGAATCCGACCGAGCATCATGCCGGCGCTCACGGCAATCAAAATCACGTACACACCGCGACGCAGCACGTCGCGCGATCCGGCATCGGTTGAATCGGTCATGAGTCATGCGAGACGGGAGGAATGGGGGGTGGATTGCCGGGCCCGTCCGTCTTCTCGGAGATCGAATACGTGTCGATGTCATGTTTGTGATAGGCAAGAATCAACTCGCCCAAAAAACCGATCGACATCAACTGGCCGCCGAAGACCAACAGAGCCACGCTATAAATCATAGCCGGACGCTGATGAAGCGGCAAGAATCCGGAATCCGGCGGCAACATTTGGGTAACCACCCAATAAACGGCCAAGTAAATCATTCCCAAAGCGCCCAACGCGAACGACGCAAGGCCAATGGTCCCCAGTACGTGTTGCGGTCGCTGCCCGAAACCCGTGAGGAATTTCACCGTCAAGAGATCGAGAAATCCTTTGACGATCCGGCCCACGCCATACTTTGAATGCCCGTGCTGCCGCGGACGATGGTTCACCACCAATTCGCCCACGCGATAGCCCCGCGCCGCCGCCAGCACGGGCACGAATCGGTGCAACTCACCGTAGAGCCGCACTTCGTCGAAAATCTGGCGGCGATAGCACTTCATCCCGCAGTTGTGATCGTGCAGCACGACGCCCGTCAACTTACTGACCAGCCAATTGAACACCCGCGACGGAATCACTTTGTGCCAAGGATCGTGCCGCACCTTCTTGTAGCCGCTCACCACGTCGAGGTTTTGTTCCATGAGCGAAAGAAAACGTGGAATCTCGCGAGGATCGTCCTGCAGGTCGGCGTCGAGCGTCATTACTAATTCACCCCGCGCGGCGGCGAAACCGGCGCTCAGCGCGGCCGCCTTGCCGAAGTTGCGACGAAAACGAATCCCTCGCACCCGCGGGTCTTCCTTCGACAGCCGCCGCACGACGTTCCACGACTCATCGGTCGATCCGTCGTCGACAAACACAACGTCCAGCCGGTAGCCCTCGGCCTTCGCAACCTCGACCAATTCGGCGTGCAATGCTTCGAGGCTCTCGGCCTCATTGAACACGGGTATGACGATGGAGAGCATGGCGGTTCTCGCATTATAGAATTCGTAGGGTGGGCATCGCCCACCGATCAGCAACATCGCAGTTGTTTGAGGGTGTTTGGGAATTCAGATTGCACAAGAAAACTATTCTAATCGATCCTCGCTACGGATATCCGCCCCTTTCCGACTCACAAAATAGAGGATTCCCGAGGCAGCCAACTCGGCGGCCAGCCAGGCCAATCGCAGCAAAACGGCGGCGGTTACCGCAACCGCGTTGCTAAACGGCCGACCCAGCAATTGCGTCAAAACCATTTCACGGATTCCCACTCCCCCGGGAATCAGCGACAAAAAGCCCGCCACCATCGCCAACGCCACGCACGCAAGGTAAAGCGGAAACAAAGCAACGAGTGCAACCGGTTCGGGCTGAGTTGCTTGGAGCGCGGCCCAGAGGCTTACTCCCAGCATGGCCCAGCACGCGCTCATCGCCACGAAGCCCTCGAAGAGGGTCCGCCACGGCCACGCCCGCACCTTTGCCGCCACCTCGGGATTCGACCGGCCCACGCCGGCCAGCATTGCGAGTCGCCAGAAGAATGGTGGAAGAATCGGCACGCCCACCGCCAACATCAGCCCGATCGACAACATGCATAAATAGGTTTCTTCGCGGTACCAAAAGGCCAGTACGCCGGCCGCCCAAAACGCTCCGACCGACATCATCAAGAGCGTCTCGAAGAAAACACTCGCGGCCGCCACCGACGTATCGACTCGATGGCCACGAATCAGTCCCGTGCGAAGCACCACGACCATCGCCTTGCCCGGTACGTATTTGCCCAGATGACTGATGTAGTACGCCCGAAGCGATTCGAGCAGTCCGGCCTCCTGGCCCAGCACGCGAAGCACCCTCCACCAGAACAGCGCCGCCGGCAATAGGCCGAAGAGATAGACTACACCCGACGCCACCAACCAACCCGGCCGGACGCGCAAGGGATGTTCACGCAGATCCTCCAAACCACTGAAAATCGTTTTCTGTACAAACAAAAAGACGATCGCTACGACCAACAGCTTGATCGCGATAAGGCACCATTTTTTCCAGACGGCCTTATCAATCACGCAAACCTCCAAGAAAATCAGCCGCCCATTGCCCCCAGTTTTCCGATATTTCTCATTTCGCCAATTCACTTTCTCATTCGCCCCATTCTGCCTGCAAAGCCTTGTTGGCACAAGACGAATGATAGGGATAATGGAGCCATGATGACCAAGCCCGAAGGAGCCCTGAATATGTCGCGGATGGTGTCGTTCCTCGTCCTGGTGGGCGTGTTGGTGGCCATAGCCGTTTTGTTTTTCAAAGTGATGGCCGGTTTCATCCTGCCGTTGTTCATGGCCGTGCTGCTGGTGGTCATGTTCCGGCCGTTACACGAGTGGTTTTGCCAAAAGCTGGCCCCCCGACGCCGCCTGGCCGCCGCGGCCACCACGGTGTCGATCCTTTTGATCTTTCTCGTCCCGATGCTGGTGATCTTCCTCGAAGCCGGCCGCGAATCGATGGCTTTGTGGCAACAAGATTCGAATCATGCCGCCCAGACGGGAAAGCGGGTGGACAAGGCCCAGACTGGCGAGGAGGTCGCCGGAAAGGAGCAGCGCACGTCAACCGTTTTAGCTGACAAGCTCGCGGACAAGCTTAAAAAACTCCAGGACGATCTTCATCAGCGGTTTGGTATCGAGTTGCCCAAGGACAGCGTGAAGACCCTCGAAACCGACATCAATCAGCGGCTTCAGGAGTGGATCGCGCCCATGTTGCTCGTGACCACACGATACGCCGTCAGTCTCGTCATCGGGCTGGTCATCATGATCGTCGCGCTCTATTACTTTCTGCTCGACGGTTCGAAGATGATCAACACCGTCATGCGACTCTCTCCGCTCGATAACCGCTACGAATGGCAGTTGATCGAGGAATTCGACCGCACCAGCCGCGCCGTCGTCCTGGCCGCCGTCGTCTCGGCCGTCGTCCAGGGAATCCTCGCGGGCATCGGCTATTATCTGGCCGGCCTGGAAATCATCTTCATCCTGACCGTCCTTACCATGCTGCTGGCGATGGTTCCCTTTGTCGGCGCGGCCGCCGTTTGGATTCCGTGCAGTATTTGGCTGCTTTGGGAGGGCCACACAACGGCCGCCATCCTCTTGGCGCTCTACGGCCTGCTGGTCGTCTCCCTGGTCGACAACATCATCAAACCGGCCATTTTGCACGGCCGGTCGAACCTCCATCCGCTGTTGGCCTTGTTGAGCGTGCTCGGCGGCGTCAAAGCCCTGGGCCCGATCGGCATCTTCGTCGGTCCGATGGCCGTCACGTTCCTCCATGCCCTGCTGGTCATGGTCCACAAGGAAATCGACCTGATGGGCGATCAACCGCCGGCCGATGTTTTGACCAACAAGAAATCAAACAAATGGCTTCCTTCGCGCAAAAGCGGCTCGGCGAAGTCTCCGCCCAAAGAACCCCCTCGTCCACCGGAAAAAAGCTAAACTCATTTCGAGTCGATCGAGGCGAGTTTCGTGCGGACCGTCGAAATGAACAAAACCCGTCGGGCCCACGGGTTGATTTCAAAACAAACCCCACGGTATCGTGAGTGCAAGTCATGGCCCCGCCAACCGACGACGTCGAAAATCCGTGGAGCAAGCATCTCATGGCAACGGAAGAAGTGTCGGAACGTTTGAAACGAGTCTGCATGGCCTTGTCCGACGCGAGAGTTCCTTTTGCCTTGGTCGGCGGGCAGGCCGTGGCGTTGTGGGTGGCGACGAAAGATCCCGTCGCCGTACGCACGACCAAGGACGTGGACATAAAGACCCTGAATAAATCGCGTTTTTCATCATGAAAGCTCCTGGTGTGATCGTGTAAGGGCACCGTTTTTACGTTCCCGGCCCAAACGAAAGGTTGTGATGGAAAGATGCCACCCCCCTGTGCGGTAGGGGCGTGCGTATCGAGGCAATTTATTCCATGGGCACAATGAAATCTGTAGGAATCTCCCTGATTTTAAGGGCTTGTTGAAATCATGCCAAGGAATATTCAGCAGCCCCCTTGTCAAACGTCCGCTGATCGAGACAATGGACCCTGTTGCCAATCGAAATCGACACCGCTCGCGTGGCAAAACGGCTTGGTGGCTTACCGGCCGTATTTGCGGGGGACAAAGTGTCCGCGGAATTTTTTGCAGAATTCCTGCAAGAGCCGTTGACACATGTCGAAGAAGGTGTAAAATCGAATGGTTTACGGCCTAGGGCGGAAACAAAACCCCCTAGACGTCTTGATCTTTGACAATTTGGTAGTCAACTCAATTTCTGATTTTCAGTCGTTGTAAGACTGGACTATATCAGGCGTCGTACTCCTGTTGACCATGGGAGGCGGCGCCGAAGGACAAATCTTTTTGACGTTGCTCACATGCTGTGTCGGCCCAACCGGCGAGGGACTCGTCCCAAAACCGACGGTCGGCCCAGTCAAGCAATAATCTCGAAGGGTTTGATCCTGGCTCAGAATGAACGTTGGCGGCGTGGATTAGGCATGCAAGTCGAGCGAGAATCGTAGCAATACGAGGACAGCGGCGAACGGGAGAGTAACGCGTGGACAACCTACCCCAAGACCCGGGATAATGGCCGAAAGCCAGGTAATACCGGATAATGTCTTCGGACCAAAGGTGTGATTCCGTCTAGGGATGGGTCCGCGTCCTATTAGCTTGTTGGTGAGGTAACGGCTCACCAAGGCTGCGATGGGTACCGGGTGTGAGAGCATGACCCGGCTCACTGGGACTGAGACACTGCCCAGACACCTACGGGTGGCTGCAGTCGAGAATCTTCGGCAATGGACGCAAGTCTGACCGAGCGACGCCGCGTGCGGGATGAAGGCCTTCGGGTTGTAAACCGCTGTCAGTTGGGAGGAAATCTAGTGGGGTTCTCCCCATTAGTTGACCTATCTTCAGAGGAAGGACGGGCTAAGTTCGTGCCAGCAGCCGCGGTAAGACGAACCGTCCAAACGTTATTCGGATTCACTGGGCTTAAAGGGTGCGTAGGCGGCCATGTAAGTTGGGTGTGAAATCACCCGGCTCAACCGGGGAACTGCGCTCAAAACTACATGGCTTGAGGGAGTCAGAGGTGAGCGGAACTTAGGGTGGAGCGGTGAAATGCGTTGATATCCTAAGGAACACCAGTTGCGAAGGCGGCTCACTGGGTCTTTTCTGACGCTGAGGCACGAAAGCTAGGGGAGCGAAGAGGATTAGATACCCTCGTAGTCCTAGCTGTAAACGATGAGCACTTGGTCGGAGAATCCTCCATAGTTTTCCGGCCGTAGCGAAAGTGGTAAGTGCTCCGCCTGGGGAGTATGGTCGCAAGGCTGAAACTCAAAGGAATTGACGGGGGCTCACACAAGCGGTGGAG
>Ga0209342_10006813_pt1 | contig 11538 bp, 10 predicted proteins | sample RifCSP16_2_FD_184023 | JGI IMG/M metagenome (GOLD analysis project Ga0209342, IMG submission 184023) | Soil microbial communities from Rifle, Colorado - Rifle CSP2_sed 16_2 (SPAdes) (version 2) | ecosystem: Environmental > Terrestrial > Deep subsurface > Rock core/Sediment | place: Rifle... | reverse complement strand
TCGCGTCGCGGGGCGATCATGGGGCGATCGCAGATCACGGTCACGTCGCAGGACGACGGCATCGCGTCGACATCGCGCACGAGGGCCACCACCCGCCGCAGCAGCTCTCGTCCCTCGATGCCCTCGGCCGCCGGATCCGATTCGGGGAAGTGCTGCCCGACGTCGCCCAGCGCCGCCGCACCCAGCAGAGCGTCCGCCACGGCGTGGCATACGACATCGCCGTCCGAATGACCGAGCAGTCCGTCTTCACCGTCGAACAACACCCCGCCCAACCACAGTGGGCGTCGTTCCGAGAAGCGGTGCACGTCGAACCCGAGCCCGCTTCGAGGGATCACCTGCTCAGGCATCCGATCCCCCGATCCGAGCCTCGGCTCGCGCGAAGTCCAGCATCGTGGTGATCTTGAAGTTGCGAGGATCGCCGGGGATCGCGACGACCGACCCGACCTGCTCGAGCAACATGGCATCGTCGGTCACGTCGTACCCGGCTCGGATCGCCTCCTCGTGCGCGTTGCGAAGGGCGGCGACCAGGAACGCTTGGGGGGTCTGGGCAAGACCGAGATCGTCGCGCGCGACCGTGTCCACGACCCGAAGCCCGTCGAGGCGCTTCACGGTGTCGGCCACCGCGATGACGGGGATCGCTCCATCGGCTCCGGCAGCGACCGCCCGAACGACCTCCGTGAACAGGTCGGGCGGGGCGAACGGTCGCGCCGCATCGTGCACCGCAACGATGCGAGGACCGTCGAGCACGGCGAGCGCCGCTCGGACGGAGGCCTGACGGGTGGCCCCGCCGTCGACCACGGTGGCCGGGATCGGCAACCCCTCGAGACAGGCGTGTGCCTCATCCTCGTAGCCGACCGGAGCAGCCACCACGATGGCTGCGATGGCGGGGGAAGCCGCGGCCGCCGCCGCGGCCACGGCCAGCATGGGTCGGTCGCCGATCGGCAGGAACGCCTTGGGCCTCTCGGCGCCCAGCCGTGTGCCCGCGCCGGCAGCCAGGATGACGGCGGCGGCCTGCGTGTCTGGATCCATCCGCGCAGCATGTCAGACCCCGGCCCCCGCAGGAAGCCGGTCGCGACGCCTACGACGTCGCAGGCTCCACGGCCGCCGGGTCCTGGGCGGCGTCGGTCCCGGCGGCCAGGGTCGCGAAGATCATCCGCCCCGTCGTCGTCTGGATCACGTTGCGCACGCGCACGGCGACCTGCGATCCGATCGCGCGAGTCGCGTTCTCCACGACCACCATCGTGCCGTCGTCGAGATAGCCGACGGCCTGCCCGTGATCCCGGCCCTCACGGACCAAGCGGACGTGCGTTTCATCGCCGGCGCTCACCGGGGTCCGGAAGCGCGACGCCAGCGCGTTCACCTGCGCCACGGGGACGCGAAGCGCCTCTGCAACGAGCGCCAGGTTGTGGTCGACCGTGATCAGGGAGGCTCCGTTCTCGCGCGCCAGCCGAACGAGCGCGGCGTCGACGTCGACCACGCCACCCTCTTCGTACAACTGGATCTGCACCAGTGGGGACTTCTGGAGTTCCACGAGCACGTCGAGGCCCCGTCGTCCGCGCGTCCTGCGCTGCGGGTCGGAGGAGTCCGCGATCGCCTGGAGTTCCCGCAGGACGCCCTCGTGCACCAGTAGCGTTCCCGAGATGAACCCTGTGGATACGAGATCGGCCACCCGGCCGTCGATCAGCGCGCTCGTGTCGAGCACGTGCAGGTCGGCGACCCCGCGCGCGCTCACACGCGGCTTCATGCCGACCAGCGCGAAGATGTCCTCGTGCTTGGCCTGCCCGAGCCGGATCCCGAGCGACCCCATGACGATGAACAAGAAGAGCATGGCCGGCCAGCCGTAGGTCGCGGGGAAGAAGAAGATCGGGATCGACATGAGCCCGGCAACCAGCAAACCGACCACCAGTCCGACCACCCCGCCGGCGATCTGTGCGGCCGGGCGGCGCCGCAGCTCGTGTTCAAGCCCGGACACCGCCTCGAGGGTCAGCCGGCCGAAGACACCCCCCAGCACGTACCCACAGGCCGCGCCCAGGAAGACGTACAGGAGGGCTTGGCGCTCGGTCACGTCGGCACGGGCGGTGCCGATCTCGTAGCCCACCGCGCCGATCAGCGCCATGAAGATGAGACGGACGCCCTCGACCAGGCGTCCGCGGAGCCGAACGGTACGGCCGTCTTCCTCGCTCACGTGCCCACCCGATCCAAGGGGGCCCGACGCCCCCTTTGGACAGGCATCGGAAGGCCCAAGGAGACACCTAAGCGCGAGTTCGGAGCGGGATCAGGCCTCTGCGGCCGCGACCTTGACGCCGTGGGCGTCGTCGAGCACACCGTCCAGGACGGCCTCAGCCTCGTCCTCGGACTTGCCGGTCGCGAACGCCAGCTCCGAGATCAGGATCTGCCTGGCTTTCGTGATCATGCGCTTCTCGCCGGCGGACAGACCCTTCTCACGGTCGCGGATGGCCAGATTCCTCAGGACCTCCGCCACCTCGTAGGGGTCGCCCGAATGGAGCTTCTCGAGGTTGTTCTTGAACCGACGGCTCCAGTTGGCTGCGACGGAACTCTCGTCCTCGGTCAAGACCTTCAGGATCTTCTTGGCCTCGTTCTTGCTGACGCAGGCACGAAGACCCACCTGGTCGGTGGAATCGGTCGGGACGAGCACGGTAAGGTCCCCGTAGACGACGCGAAGAACGAGGTACTTGCGCTTTTCGCCCAGGAACTCCTTCTCGCGAACCTCTTGAATCACCGCGGCACCGTGCTCGGGGTGCACAACCGTGTCGCCTTTCCTGAACGCCACGAACCCTCCCAGTGGAGAAGCGGAACCGCGCGGCTGCGCAGTGACTAGTTACGAGGGTAACACGGGTACCCCTTCCGGCGCAACCGAAACCTGCAGGTCAGAGGGCTGTTTCGCGCCGTGCATCGGTCCGAACGGTCTACGACGCCCGGCGGCGCTCACCTGTTCCTGCAGGTGAGAGGCCCCATCGCAGTGCGTCGGCGACAAGGCCCACGGTGACCACCCGGACGCCGTCGACGGCGCCTGTCAGCGCGGCTGGCGCGAACACCAACGAGCATCCAGCCGCTTTGGCCGCCCGAAGCCGCTGCTCCATGCCCGGGACCGGGCGCACCTGGCCGGTCAATGCGACCTCGCCGGCGAAGGCCGTACCGGCGGGGGGAGCCACGCCGGTGGCGGCGGAGACGAGGGCCGCCGCCACGGCGAGATCCACCGCCGGATCGTCGACACGCACACCGCCCGCCACCGCCCCGTAGAGCTCTGCACGGCCCAGTGGGAGGCTCGCGCTCCGCTCGACCACGGCAGCCACCTGCTGGAACCGTCGAAGCTCGAGCCCGGTGACCTGACGCCTGCCGGGCCCGTCGTTTCCCCCAACCAGCGCCTGGATCTCAACGGCGATCGCGCGTCGCCCTGCGAGCGGCAGGGCAACCGCGGCCCCGGAGTGTCGTTGCCCCGAACAGAGTAGATCCGACGGGTCGATCGCTATGAGCCCGGTGGTGCCCATTTGGAACCAGGCTGCCTCGCCCTCGGTGCCGAAACGATTCTTTCCCCCGGACACGACACGCAATCCGGACCGAGGATCGCCCTCGAACGTCAAGACGACGTCGACGGCGTGTTCGAGCGCACGCGGACCCGCCAGATCGCCTTCCTTCGTCACGTGACCGGTCAGGACCACCGCGATGTCGTCCTGCTTCGCCAAGGCCACCAGTGCGTCGGTGCATGCGCGCACCTGCGCCACCCCGCCCGGCTGTGTCGTCGCCTCGACGTCTCGCAGGGTCTGCACGGAGTCCACCGCGAGCACCTGAGGCCTCGTCGAACGTGCGGCGGCGATCACCGCGTGCAGATCCCGCCCCGGCGCAAAGGTGACGGCATCTACGGGTACGCCGAGGCGACGTGCCCGAGAGGCCACCTGGGCGCGCGATTCCTCGCCCGACACGAGCAGCCCCGGATGCCCCGCGGCGGCCATCGAGGAGAGCCATTGGAGCAGCAGCGTCGACTTGCCGATCCCCGGGGGCCCTGCCAGCAGCACGACCGACCCGGTGACGAGCCCCTCCCCGAGCACCCGGTCGAGGTCCGCGAGGCCCGTCGAGACCCGCGGAGGCTCGACCGCTCCTGGCTCGATCAACGGCCCGACCTGCAATGATTCGCCGCCGCGACCCCGCCCCAGTGACGCGGGCACCTCCTGCTGGATCTGCCCCCAGGCGTCGCACCCAAGGCAGCGTCCCGCCCACTGCGCCGAGCGTTGCCCACAGGCGCCGCACACGTACCGCACCGCTTTCTTCGCCATGCGGGCACCGTATCGACCACGTCTGACACGACCCGACCGAGAGCCGACGACGATCGTCCCTTGGGCGGGCCCGCCCGCCTGGGTCACCCCGGGCTCGCCCATCCCAAGCTGTGTCAGTGGCAGGAGGTAGCCTCCGAACCTTCGGCGGGTGACGCCCTTCGGGTCTGTTCGGGACCGAAGGGTGCGAGTCGATGCCGGGACCCTCGCCCAGGCGAGAACGATGCCGATAGTGAGTGGGTGAGGTGGAGCCGATGCGGGTCGTCAAGATCGAACAAGCAACCGAGCAGACCCCAGAAGCGGGGTCAGAACTCGAGCTCCTCCAGGCCGAACACCCGCTCGTCGTGGTGATCTGGCGCGACGCGTTCTTCGACTTCGACCAGTCAAACGCAGAGGATGTCCGACCCGACTATCTGGTGCACACCGTTGGGTTCCTGCTGGCCGATGGGCCCACGTTCGTCTCACTCGCGCAAGAGGTCTTGCCCGACGGCGACGGCTTCCGGGCGGTCACCCACATCCCGAGGTCGATCGTGGAACGGGTCGTTCCACTCCGGCAGGACCGCAACGAGGCTTCCTGAGCGGTCGGTTCCGGTGTAGTCTTCACCGGTCGGGGACGTGGGTCCCACGACCCGCACGGAAGGAGGGATGACAGATGAACATGACCTCTGTCTCGGTGTTCAACGCACCGCGTCCCTCCTGCATGCGCTGACCCCACCCGCTTCGGCTCCTGCATCGGGACGCGGATCTCGCATGTCCGCGATCTCACGAAGGAGCATCTGCCTTGCACGACGAAGCCTTCGAGCACTTCTTCGACGAAGGGCTCATCGAAGCGGTGCTGCTGCCGCTCAAACACGGGAAGGAAGCCAGCGTTCACCTGTGCCGCGCGAATCCGCGCACCACGGGAGAGGAGCTGGCGGCGCTGAAGCTGTACCACCCCTTGAACAAGCGGGACTTCCGCGACGAGGGTCTGTACCGCGACGGCGAGTTCATCAAGGAGCGGCGCATCCGCGTTGCCCTCGACCAGAAGACGAAGTTCGGCCGTGAGGTCCAGGGCGGCCTGTGGGTCTCCCGCGAATGGGAGACCCTCACGAAACTGTCCGGCCTGGGCGCCCCAGTGCCGCGGCCGATCGAGTGCACGGACGACGCGATCCTGATGACCTATGTCGGCGATCGCGCGATGCCGGCACCGCGGCTCCACGAATACGGCTACGACGACCGCGAAGAGCTCGAGGCGTTGTGGGAACGGATCCACGACGCCTTGGAGCACATGCTGTACCGCGACGTCGTGCACGGCGACCTATCGGCGTACAACGTGCTCGTATGGGACGGCGAGGTCGTGCTGATCGATTTCCCGCAAGCGGTCGACCCGAAGAAGAACCGGCACGCCGAGGCCTTCCTGGAGCGCGACGTCCGGCGCATCGGACAGTGGTTCGAACACCAGGGTCTCCGACTGCCCTGGGATCGGATCGCCGGCGATCTGTGGAACGCCTGGACGTTCGCCGACCTCGTGCCGGAGGAGCTTCGGGGCCTGTCGCTCTGACGCCGGAGGCGTCATACGCACGTGGATCGACGCCGAGTGGACCACCCCCAGATGCCGAGAAACCCGGTCCCCAGGTGGGGCCGGGTTTCGGCCTTGATGCCCCCGAAGGGGCGGAACGCAGGTCCGCCTATTCGGGGGAGCCTGCGAGCTCTACGGGCGGCGCGTCGGGCGGCACGAGTCCGAACGTCGAGTTGAACACGATCTCGCCGTCGACCTCATCCACCAAGATCGTCTCGCCGGCTCGGAACTCCTTGTGCAGGAGCTTCTCCGACAGCGGATCCTCGACGAGGCGCTGGATCGTGCGGCGCAGCGGCCGAGCGCCGAGCGCCTGGTCCCAGCCGCGTTCGGCCAGGAACGTCTTGGCGGCGTCGGACAACTCGATGTCGACGTCCTTGGTCTTCAGCTGCTCTTCGACGCGGCGCATCAGCAGATCGACGATCTTCTTGACGTCCTGGGTCGTGAGCGAGTGGAAGACGATGACCTCGTCGATCCGGTTGATGAACTCGGGCCGGAAGGACTTCTTGAGCTCTTCCTCGACCTTGCCCTTCATCCGCTCGTAGTCGCCCGTCTCATCCACGTGGGCAGCAAACCCGATCGACATGCCCTTTTGGATGTCCCGCGTGCCCAGGTTCGAGGTCATGATGATGATCGTGTTCTTGAAGTCGACCGTGCGACCCTGCCCGTCGGTCAGGTGTCCGTCTTCGAGGATCTGCAACAGCGTGTCGAACACGTTGGGGTGCGCCTTTTCGATCTCATCGAACAGCACGACCGAGAAGGGCTTACGGCGAACCGCCTCGGTCAACTGACCACCCTCGTCGTACCCGACGTATCCGGGGGGCGAGCCGATCAAACGCGACACCGTGTACTGGTCGTGGAACTCCGACATGTCTAGTTGGATCAGCGCATCCTCGTCGCCGAACAGGAACTCCGCTAGCGCCTTGGACAGCTCGGTCTTGCCCACGCCCGAGGGTCCGAGGAAGATGAACGATCCGGACGGGCGACGCGGGTCCTTCAGACCACTTCTGGTGCGGCGCATCGCGCGCGACACGGCAGAGATGGCTTCTTGCTGGCTGATGATGCGCTTGTGGAGCTCATCCTCCATGCGCAGCAGCTTGTCGGTCTCTTCCTCGGTGAGTTTGAACACCGGGATACCGGTCCACACGGACAGGACCTCGGCGATCTCCTCCTCGTCGATCTCTGACAGCACGTCCATCTCGCCGGCCTTCCAGGTCTGCTCGCGACGGCTCCGCTCCTCCTGGAACTGCCGTTCCTCGTCGCGAAGCCGTGCAGCGAGCTCGAAGTCCTGACCGTCGATCGCCGATTCCTTGCGCAGGCGAACCTCCGCGATCTTCTCGTCGACCTCTCGTACGTCGGGCGGCGCGGTCATGCGCCGGATGCGCATGCGGCTGCCGGCCTCGTCGATCAGGTCGATCGCCTTGTCGGGCAGCTGCCGGTCGGAGATGTAGCGGTCGGCAAGATTGGCCGCCGCCACGATCGCGTCGTCGGTGTAGGTCACGCGGTGGTGCGCCTCGTAGCGGTCACGTAGCCCCTTGAGGATCTCGATCGTGTGGATGACAGTGGGCTCGGCGACATCGATCGGCTGGAACCGCCGCTCGAGCGCCGCGTCCTTCTCTAGGTGCTTGCGGTACTCGTCGCGGGTGGTGGCGCCGATCGTCTGCAGCTCGCCTCGTGCCAGCATCGGCTTGAGGATCGAGGCGGCGTCGATCGCGCCCTCCGCGGCACCGGCGCCGACCAACGTGTGGAGCTCGTCGATGAACAGCACGATGTCGCCACGCGTCTTGATCTCCTTGAGCACCTTCTTCAGGCGCTCCTCGAAGTCACCGCGATACCTCGAGCCGGCGACCAGCGCGCCGAGGTCGAGCGTGTAGATCTGCTTGCCCTTGAGCGTCTCGGGGATCTCGCCCTTGACGATCGCCTGCGAGAGGCCCTCGACGACGGCGGTCTTGCCGACGCCCGGATCGCCGATGAGCACAGGGTTGTTCTTCGTGCGACGAGACAGCACCTGCATCACGCGCTCGATCTCCTTCTCGCGCCCGATGACGGGGTCGAGCTTGCCCTCGCGCGCGAGCTGCGTGAGGTTGCGACCGAACTGGTCGAGCACGGCGGACCCACCCTGCGGCTGCTCTCCTGTACCACCGCCGGGAGAGACCTGCTCACCCTTGCCGCCGGTGTAGCCCGATAGGAGCTGGATCACGGTCTGGCGCACGCGGTTGAGATCGGCGCCGAGCTTCTGCAGCACTTGCGCGGCGACGCCCTCGCCTTCGCGGATCAGGCCGAGCAGGATGTGCTCGGTGCCGATGTAGTTGTGGCCGAGCTGCAGCGCCTCACGCAGCGACAGCTCGAGAACCTTCTTGGCGCGCGGCGTGAACGGGATGTGCCCCGTCGGCGCAGCCTGACCTTGGCCGATGATCTCTTGGACCTGCTCGCGCACGGCGTCGAGCGAGATGTTCATCGACTCGAGGGCCTTGGCCGCGACACCCTCGCCCTCGTGGATCAGCCCGAGCAGGATGTGCTCGGTGCCGATGTAGTTGTGGTTGAGCATCCTCGCCTCTTCTTGGGCGAGAACCACGACGCGCCTGGCGCGATCCGTGAAGCGCTCGAACATGACCTTCGTCCTCCGGGCCGCGGCCCGTTCCCTCTCACTTCCGACCCTCGCGGCTCACGGGACTCCGTCCTCCCCACGAGGTGCGTCGGGCGCCGGGTCGTCCCCAGCGCCGCTGCACCGAGTATACCCGTGCCCCCCGCAACGCCCGGAACCGACATAAGTCGCAATCCCAACCGTTTCCCCATCCTTCGGCGCGACGACGGCCGCGCATAAGACCGGAAGCATCGACCCTTGTGCGTGCTCATTCCGGGCCAGACGGAATCCCCCCGGATGGGCGATGTGGTGCCCGCTTGCGGGCTGGGAACCTGTCAAGCCCTGGCGACATCGTGCCGACATCCATGGCGGGAAGGAGGTCCCCCACGTCCCCAGTGGACCTCATCGGTGGAGAGGTGGCGCCAGTGCGTGTGCTCGTCGTAGACGATCACCCAGCGTTCCGTAAGGCGTTGTCGTCTGCCCTGAACCTGGTCGCCGACATCGAGGTGGCGGGCGAGGCGGGGGGCGGCGTCGCCGCATGCGAGGGCGCCGAGAAGCTCGACCCGGACATCATCATCATGGATCTGTCGATGCCCGACCTTTCCGGGATCGACGCGATGAAGCGGATCCATGAGCGGCGGCCCGATCTGCCGGTCGTGATATTGACCGCTCACGCCGACGAGGGCGTGGAGCGCGAAGCGCGCGAGGCAGGCGCCTCGGGGTTCCTGGCCAAGGGGACCGGCCTGCACGACCTCGTGATCGTGCTGCACGAGGCCGCCGAGCCCGAAGAGGCCTAGTTCGTCGCGGCCGCGGCCGCGCGATACTGGCGGACCAGGGTGCACAACCCCAGCAGCAATGCGCGCGAGAAGGCCGGGTTGTCCAGCAGCGGCTGGAAGTCCCACGAGACGACGGCCAGCGTCGTCAAGTCCGTGACCGCGGTGACGGTGGCAGACCTCGCGCCCCTATCGATCAAGCCGATCTCCCCGAAGTACCCACCGCGGCCGATCCGGTGTACCGGCACCCCCTCACCGGTGACCTCAGCCTCGCCGTCGACGATCAGGTGGAATCCCACGCCCGAATCGCCCTGTGTCGCGATCGCGCGGCCCGCCTCGAAATGGACCTCCTTCATGCGACCCGCGATCGAATCGAGGTCGGCGGGCTCCAGATTGGCGAACAGCGGCACTGAGCCGAGCAATACGGACATCTCGCTACGATCCATCGATCTCCCTCGGATGTTCGGTGACGGCGGCCACCATGCACCGAACGGCCGGCGCGCGCAAGTCAGGCGCCCGTGACCGACTCGAACACGCCTGTCACCCGGACACGATCACGGCCTCCCCGGGCAACGAAGCGGCAGGTCAGTCCGGCCGCTGCGCCGGGAACATGATCAGGTCACGGAGGCTGGCCGCGTCGAGCAGGAGCAGGAGCAGTCGGTCGATTCCCATTCCGAGCCCGCCGGCCGGCGGCATGCCGTGTTCGAGTGCTCGGAGGAAGTCCTCGTCGAACGGGTGGATCTCGTCCCCGAGTACTGCCTTCATCTGTTGCTGCAGCTCGAACTTCGCACGTTGCTCATCGGGATCGGTCAGTTCGCTGAAGGCCGTCACGAGTTCGACCCCGGCGATCACGAGGTCGAAGTGTTCGGTCAATCCGGGGTTGTCGCGGTTCGGGCGCGCCAGCGGCGAGACCTCCCGTGGGAAGTCGCACACGAAGGTCGGCGTCACGATCGTTCCCTCGACCAGTTTCTCGAAGAGCTCCTGCACGATCTTGCCCGGCCCCCAGCCGTCCTCCACCGGCACCTGGTGGCGCTCGGCGACGCCGCGGAGGTCGTCATGCTCGAGCGTGATCGGCTCGCCGACCGCCTCGGACACGGACCCGAGCACCGTGATCCGCTCGAATGGCTTCGCGAGGTCGACCGTGCGGCCACGCACGGGGATCGCGAGCTCGTCGGCATCGCGACCGACGATGGGGTTCACCGCCCGGCAGCACGCACGCACGAGCGTTTCCGACAGCTCCATCATGGTGCGGTAGTCACCGTAGGCCTGGTACGCCTCGAGCATCGTGAACTCGGGGTTGTGGTCCCGGTCGATCCCCTCGTTGCGGAAGATGCGACCGAGCTCGAAGACCCGCTCGACCCCGCCCACGAGCATCCGCTTCAGATAGAGCTCCAGGCTGATCCGCAGCTTCATCGGGATGTCGAGCGCGTGGTGATGCGTCGTGAACGGCCGCGCGTTGGCTCCCCCTGCGACGGTTTGCAGCGTGGGGCCCTCGAACTCGACGAACCCGCGCTCGTCCAGCACGCGACGCATCGTCTTGAGAACCGCGGCCCGCGCAAGGAACGCCCGGCGCGGCGACTCGTCCGCGATCAGATGCAGGTATCGACGACGCTGCTGCAGGTCCGGATCCTGCAGGCCCGCCCACTTCTCCGGCAACGGCCGCAGGGCCTTGGTCAGCATCGCCCAGCGCTCGACGAACACGCTCAGCTCGCCCTTGCGCGTGGTGCCGACGTAGCCGGTCGCGCCGATGATGTCGCCCAGATCGACCTCGTGGAACTCCCCGAACGTATCCTCGGGCAAGTCGGCCTTGTTGACGACGAGCTGCAGGTCGCCGCCGCGGTCGCGCAGGGTGGCGAAGACGAGCTTGCCCATGTCACGCTTCAGCACGACCCGACCGGCGACCGTTACCATGTCCCGCGTACGGGTGTCGGGGGCGAGGTCGGGATGTGCTATGCGAACGTCGTCGCTGGACGACGGCTCCGACACGCCGAGCACCTCTGCTAGCGTCATCGCGAACGCCCGTCGGTTGCCCAGCCGCTGCAGGCTGGCGCGCCGGGCGGCGAGCACCTCCGCCTCCCGGCCCGTCGCCTCGCCGTCGGTCGGCGTCGCGTCAGTCATCGACGTTCTTCTCATAGACCAAGCGCAGCCCTTCGAGGGTGAGCCACGGCTCGAAGTGATCGACGGTGCGGCAGTGGGGGATCACCACGGGCGCCAGCCCTCCGGTCGCGATCACGGTGGCATCGGGCGCACCCAACTCCTCGCGGATGCGATCCACGATGCCGTCGACCTCGCCGGCCGTGCCGTAGATCAAGCCGGACTGGATCGCCTCGACGGTGG
>Ga0209342_10006812_pt1 | contig 11539 bp, 12 predicted proteins | sample RifCSP16_2_FD_184023 | JGI IMG/M metagenome (GOLD analysis project Ga0209342, IMG submission 184023) | Soil microbial communities from Rifle, Colorado - Rifle CSP2_sed 16_2 (SPAdes) (version 2) | ecosystem: Environmental > Terrestrial > Deep subsurface > Rock core/Sediment | place: Rifle... | reverse complement strand
TGAAGCCGAGCGCGATGGGCTGATGACGCCGGGGACGTGGATGCTGCCGCATCTGCCGTACCCGCCGGCGGAGCCGCGACACCCGGACTCGATGGGGTTCATCGAGCTGTTCCCGCTCTCCCACGTCTCCCCGCTCATGGCGTCCGCCGACCAGGAGCAGTGGTGGCAGCGCTTCGACCTGCCGTACCGGCCGAAGATGCTGCTCAACTACGGCGCCAACTCGCTCATGAGCGTCGGCAACAAGGAGACCGTCGCGGAGACGCTCGGGAAATTCGACTTCATCGCCTCCTTCGATCTCTTCCTCAACGAGTTCTCCGATTTCGCCGACATCATCCTGCCCGACGCCAGCTACCTCGAGGTGCTGGACCCGCGCCCGAACTTCCCGTTCATCTTCAACCATCCCGCGGGGCCGGGGATGTGGGGGTGGCCGATCCGGCAGCCGGTGGTGCCGCCCACCCACGAGCGCCGGAGCGCGCGCGAGGTGCTGCTCGGCGTCGCGTACCGCATGGGGCTCGGTCCCGAGATGAACATGGCCCTCAACGTCTTCTACGGGCTCGACGGGCCGCAGATGCTCGATCCGAAGCGGACCTACACGTTCGAGGAGGTGGCCGACCGCGAGCTCCAGCACAAGTTCGGCCCCGAGCACGACCTCGCCTGGTTCAAGGAGCACGGCGTCATCACGTGGCCGAAGAAGGTGGACGAGGTGTACTGGCGGCCCTTCGTCGACGTGCGGGTGCCGATCTACTGGGAGTTCATGATCGGGCTCGGCGCCAAGATCCGGGCGATCGCCGCGACGCGGGGCATGACGTTCGACCCGGCCTACTACAGCCCGCTGCCCGAGTGGCTGCCGTGCCCCTCGCACGAGGTGAAGGACCCGCGGTACGACCTCTACGCCTTCTACTACCGCGACGTCCTCCACACCAACGGCTTCACCATGGAGAACCCCTGGCTCGATGAGGCCTCGCGCATGGACCCCTACTCGTACCGGATCGCGCTCAACACGGAGACGGCGCGCCGGCGCGGGATCAGGGACGGCGACACGGTGTGGGTGGAGTCGGCGACGGGCCGGCGGGTGAGCGGCCGGGTGAGGCTGACCGAAGGCATCCACCCCGAGGGCGTGGGCATCGCCGCCTGCGCCGGCCACTGGACGCGGCACCAGCCGGTCGCGCAGGGCAAGGGCGTCTTCTTCAACGACCTCCTGGAGGTCGACTACGAGCACACGAATCCCGTCAACCTCAACCTCGACCTCTGCGCGAAGGTGAGGGTCGCGAAATGAGATACGGGATGGTGATCGATCTCAAGCGGTGCTTCGGGTGCTACGGCTGCCAGGTCAGCTGCAAGGCCGAGCACGCCACGCCGCCCGGCGTGTTCTTCGCGCGCGTGATCAAGCGCGAGATCGGCGCCTACCCGAACGTGCGCAAGGTGTTCCTGCCGGTCCTGTGCATGCACTGCGAGACCCCGCCCTGCGAAGCCGTGTGCCCGACCGGCGCCACGTCCAAGCGGGCCGACGGCATCGTCGACATCGACCGCGAGCTCTGCGTGGGCTGCCGCTACTGCATGCAGGCCTGCCCGTACGAGGCGCGCTACTTCAACGACGAGCCGCGCTGGTACTTCGGCGGGCAGGGGCCGACCGAGTACGAGGCGCTCGGCTACGCGAAGCATCCGGTCGGCGTCGTGATGAAGTGCAACTTCTGCGCTCACCGGCTCGCGCAGGGCGAGCTGCCGAGCTGCGTCGTGACGTGTCCGACGAGCGCCAGGACCTTCGGCGATCTCGACGACCCGGAGAGCCAAGTGAGCCGCCTCATCAAGGAGCGGGGCGGCGAGCCGCTGCACCCGGAGCTCGGGACCGGACCGTCCGTGTACTACCTGCCGGCGTAAGGGGAGGCTGCTCAATGGGTGTCTTCACGCGCCCCTACGACACGCTCCTCGACGACTTCCAGGAGACCGCCCGGCCGCAGCGCGAGTGGGTGGAGGGCCGCGGGCTCCTGCTGATCGCCGGCCACTTCCTCTCCGGCGTCGGCGCCGGCGGCTGGGTGTTCGCGAGCGCCTTCGGCTACCTGCCGGGCGAGCTGGCGAGCCTCGGGATTCTCGCGCTGTCCGGCCTCGCCCACCTCCTCTTCCTCGGGCGACCGGAGCGGTTCTGGCGGATGGTGAAGGTTCGAACCTCATGGGTCGGCCGCGGGTTCCTCGGCCTGAACCTGCTGCTCGCCTCCGCGGTCGCCTACCTCGCGGTCACGCTCGCCAGCGGGCGCGCCGACACGGCCGCCGCGCAGGTCCTGTGGGGGCTCTCGCTCCTCGGAGCGGCCGTGGTCATGCTCTACAAGGGCAACGTCTACGCCGTGTGCCGCGCCATCCCGTTCTGGAACTCGTCACTGCTGCCGATCCTCTACGTCGCCTACGCGCTGCGCGGCGGCGTCGCGCTGCTCCTCCTCTTCCTGCCCTGGCGGAGCGGGGGCGTGGACCAGGGGCTGCTCGAGCTCCTCGAGCTCTGGATCGGCCTCTCCGCCGGCGTGTGCATCCTCTTCTACCTCACGATCATGGCCAGCGCGTCGGTGGGGGCGCGCCGCTCGGTGGAGGACCTCCTGCGCGGGCGCGTGGCCGCCGCCTTCTACGGGGGCGTCGTCGTCTTCGGCCTCCTGATCCCCCTCCTGGTCGGCCTCTGGAACGTGGTCACGCCGGTCTCGATGGGCCTGCTCGCCGTGGTGGGCGCGGCCTCGCTCGTCGGCGACTTCTACGTGAAGTACGCGATCGCCAAGGCGGGGCGGTACCTCCCGCACGTCGTGGCCGGCCGATGAAGGAGATCCGCTTCCACGGCCGGGGCGGTCAGGGGGTGGCCACCGCGGCGGAGATCCTCGCCGCCGCCATCGTCCGCGACGGCGCCCACGCCGCCGCCTTCCCGATGTTCGGCTTCGAGCGCCGGGGCGCGCCCGTGGCCGCGTTCCTCCGCCTCGACACGGCGCCGATCCGCGAGCGCACGCAGGTGTACGCGCCCGACTGCCTGATCCTGCTCGACCCCGGGCTCGTCCGCACCGGCGTCATCTTCGACGGGTTCAAGACGGAAGGCGCGCTCGTGGTCAACGGCGGGGCACTCCCGCCCATCCCGCCCGGCGCCCGCGTGGGGCTGGCGGGCATCGTGCGTGCCACCGCCATCGCGCTCGAGGAGCTGGGGCGTCCCGCCGCCAACACGGCGATCCTCGGCGCCTTCGCCCGCATCACGCGCTGGGTCTCGCGCGAGGCGCTGCTCGAGGTGCTGCCCGACTACTTCGACGGCGAGGCGCTCGCCGGTAACCGCCGCGCGCTGGAGCGCGGCTTCCAGGAGGCGACGCTGGTCGCCGTCCCCGAGGAGGCCCATGCGATTCCATAGTCCGTTCGAGGGGGCGTGGGCGGACCCCGACGCGCTCCTGGTCATCCGCACCGGGGACTGGCGGCTCGCGCAGCCGGTGGTGCGCGCGGCGCGCTGCTCGCACTGCGGCCTCTGCTACCTCCTGTGCCCGAACCAGTGCATCCGCGATCGCGGCACCCACTTCTCGACCGACCTCACCTACTGCAAGGGGTGCGGTGTGTGCGCCCGCGTGTGCCCGGCGGCGGCCATCGTGATGCGCGAGGAGGACGGCGCATGACTCCCGGCGTGCTCCGCGTGGAGGACCCCGTCCGCGTCATGGACGGCAACAAGGCGGCCGCGTACGGCGTGCTGCTCAGCCGGCCGGACCTTCTCGCCTCCTATCCGATCTCGCCCCAGACCCCGCTGCTCGAGCAGCTCTACAAGTTCCGCGCCGAGGGGCGCCTGGACGCGGAGACGGTCGAGGTCGAGGGCGAGAACTCGGCCCTCAGCGCCGCGGTCGGCGCCGTCGCCGCCGGTGGCCGCGCCTTCACCGCCACCTCGTCGATGGGGCTCATGTTCATGTACGACGCCTACCTCTACGCCTCCGGGCAGCGGGTGCCCGTGGTCATGAGCGTGGCCACGCGCGAACAGTGCGCGCCCCAGACGGTGTCGAGCGGCCAGCAGGACATCATGATGGTCAAGGAGGGCGGCTGGATCCAGCTCATCGCCGAGAGCTGCCAGGAAATCCTCGACTCGATCCTGGTCGCGTATCGTCTCGCCGAGGACCCGAACGTCCAGGTCCCCGTCAGCGTCTGCTACGACGGCTATTACCTCTCGCACCTCTCGGAGCCGGTGCGCGTGCCCCGGCAGGAGGCGGCGGACCGGTTCCTCGCCGCGGTGAACAGCAGCAAGCGGCCGGTGCTCTCGACGGAGGCGCCGCTCACCTTCGGGGCCTTCGTCCTCGGCGATCTCTACGCCGAGTACCGCTACAAGCACTGCCAGGCCATGCAGCGCGCGCTCGACCTCGTGGAGGCGATCGACGGCGAGTTCCTCACCGCGTTCGGGCGCGAGTTCGGGGGGAGCATCGAGGCGTACCGCACCGAGGACGCCGAGGTGCTGTTGGTCGGCACCGGCAGCGCGTGCGGCACCCTCAAGGTGGCGATCGACCGGATGCGCGAGGCGGGGCTCGCCGCAGGCCTCGCGCGCGTCAGGATGTTCAGGCCGTTCCCGCGGCGGCGCCTGGCCGAGCTGATGCGCGGCCGGCGCGCGGTCGGGGTGCTCGACCGCTCGGTCTGCTTCGGCTGGAACGCCGGCCACCTCTTCGTGGACGTCAAGGCGACGGCGGCGGACCTCGACGAGTACCTGCCGATCGTGAACTTCGTCGGCGGGCTCGCGGGCAGCGACCTCCGCCGCGAGATGCTGGAGGACGCGGTGCGGACGACCGTTGCGCGCGGGCGCGGCGAGCCGGGGCCCGAGGTCGTCTGGCTCGGGCTCGAGTGAGCGCGATGACCGCCCCGCGCCATCACCTCGTCGTCGGCGCCGGCACCGCCGGGCTCAGCGCCGTGGAGGCGATCCGCCGTACCTGCCCCGGCGACGCGGTCACGATCGTCTCCGCCGAGCCCGATCCGCCGTACTCGCCCACCGTGCTTCCGCATCTCCTGGCCGGGCGCATCGACGCCTCCCGGATCGCGCTCCGGCCCGAGAGCTTCTTCGCCCGCGACCGCTGCCAGCTCCGCCTCGGCGCCGAGGTGACCGGCCTCGACGCCGAGCGGCGCCAGGCGCGCCTGGCCGACGGCGCGACGCTCGCCTGGGACACGCTGCTCCTCGCCTCGGGCTCGGAGGCGCTCCGGCCGGAGCTCGCCAATCCTCACGGCGTCGAGATGCTCGGGTTCACGCGGCTCGCCGACCTTCGCGCGCTCCGCGCGCGGCTCGGCGACCGCACGCGCGTCGCGATTCTCGGCGCCGGCCTCATCGGGATGGAGCTGGCCGAGGCGCTCGTCCACGTCGGCCGCGGGCTCCGGGTGACCGTGGTCGAACAGGAGCGGCAGGTGCTGCCGAGGAGCTTCGACGCCGAGCTGGCCGCGGGGATCGCGGCGCTCTTCGAGAGCCGGGGCGTTGCGCTCCGTCTCGGACGGCGCGCGACCGCGCTGGAGCGCGCGGACGGCGCCGTCGCCCTCACGCTCTCCGACGGAAGCGTCGAGCTCGTCGATCTCGTGGTGGCGTGCGTGGGCGTCAGGCCGCGCGCGGGCTTCCTCGCCGGCTCCGGCCTCGCCATCGGCCGCGGTGTGCTCGTCGATCGGAGGATGGCGACGAATCTTCCCGGCGTGTACGCGGCGGGCGACGTGGCCGAGGGGCCGTCGGCGGACGGGACGCCCGGCATCCATCCGGTGCTGCCGACGGCGGCGGGACAGGGCCGCGTGGCCGGCTCGAATATGGCGGGGCGGGACGCCGAGCACGAGGGGTGGCTCCCGGCCAACGTCTTCAATTTCTTCGGCCGCGTGGCGATGACGGTGGGCGCCACCGAGCCCGAAGCGGGGTGGACGACGGCGGCGCGGGCGACGGGCGCGCAGCGCGGCCGCCTGCTCTTCGACGGGGCGCGCCTGGCCGGGGCGAGCTTCGTGGACGTCCCGGCGGACCCGGGGGCGCTCGGCTGGGTGATCCGGCAGGGCGTGCCCGTGCGCGAGCACGCCGAGCTCTTGCTCGCGCGTCCGGTCGAGGCGGCGCGGTGGCTGGCCGCGCGAAGCCAGCGGGAGGTGGCCTAACATGGCGACCCAGGCGCTGCCCATCTTGCGCGACACGCTGGCCATCGACTTCGGCGCCTGCCCGCCCGGCTGCCGCGCCTGCGCCGAGGCCTGCGCCCGGGCGCGGTCCGCCACGCGCATCACGGCGCTCGATCTCCCCGAGGTGTCGTTCCACGGCGCCGTGACGTGTGGCCAGTGCGGCGAGCCCGCCTGCCGCGACGCGTGCCCGACGGGAGCGATCGTCAAGGACGAGGCGGGCGTGGTGCACCTCGACGAGGCGCGGTGCGTCGGCTGCGGCGCGTGCGCCGTCGCCTGCGTCTGGGGCGGCATCACCTACGACATCGCCGCCGGCCGGGCGGCCAAGTGCGACACCTGCGGCGGGCGGCCCGCGTGCGTTCCCGCCTGCCCGACGGGAACGCTCGCGTGGATCGAGACCTCCAAGCTCGCGCGCCGGTTCGGCAAGCCCGATCCCTTCACGCCGGGCATCGGCCTCTGTCCGGGCTGCGCCGGCGAGCTCGGCATCCGCCTGACCTTCAAGCTGATCGGCGAGGACGCGGTCGTCTTCGCCGCGCCCGGGTGCGTGTGCGCGATCGTGACCGGGCTCAACGCCTCGGCCACCACGCGCCTGCCCGCGGTCATGGGGCTCATGACGAACGCCCCCTCGCTGGCCACGGGGGTCTCCCGCCAGCTCCGGCGGACGGGCAAGCGCACGCGCTGCGTCGCCTTCGTCGGCGACGGCGCCACCGCGGATGTCGGGTTCCAGACGCTCTCCGGCGCGGCCGAGCGGCGCGAGAACATCGTCTACATCTGCTACGACAACGAGGGGTACATGAACACGGGCGTCCAGCGCAGCAGCACCACGCAGCAGGGCGCCCGCACGACGACGACGCCGGTGGGGCGCGAGCGGAGCGGCAAGGAGCAGGCGGCCAAGGACGTGCCGCTCCTCATGGCCTTCCACAACGCCGCCTACGTGGCGACGGCGAGCGTGGCCTTCCTCGACGACTATGCCGACAAGCTCGAGCGCGCGCTCGCCGTCGACGACGGCCTCGCCTACATCCATCTCTACTCGCCCTGCCACGTCGGGTGGGGCGCGCCGGCGGACTCGGCGCTCGAGATCGCGCGCCGCGCCGTCGAGACCCGGGTGTTCCCGCTCTGGGAGGCCGACCACGGCCATTTCCGCCTCACGCACCCCGTGCGGCGGCCGCGGCCGATCGCAGATTTCGCCCGGCTGATGGGCCGGTTCCAGCACCTCGGCGCCGGGGAGCTGGAGGCGCTCGGTCGCGCCGCCGAGGAGCGCTACCGGAGGATCGAGGCGCTTTGCACGGCGCTGCCCTGATGTTCGACCGAAAGCTTCCGCTCTGGTACCAGCTCGGCCAGATCTTGAGGTCCGAGATCCTCGGCGGGCAGCTCGAGGCCGGCGCCCGCGTCCCGCCCGAGGTCGAGCTGGCGCGGCGCTACGGCGTGAGTGTCGTCACCGTGCGCCAGGCCCTCAGATCGCTCGAGGAGGAGGCGCTGATCTCCCGCCAGCGCGGGCGGGGCACCTTCGTCACGCCGGGCCCGCACCGCCGCAAGGAGTTGCGCCTGATGGGCTCGGTGGAGTCCGTCATCGCCCAGCAGATCGCCGAGGAGACGGTGGTCCTCGAGCAGAGCGTGATCCCGGTGCCGCCGGCGGTCGCCGGGCACTTCGGCGGCGAGCGGGAGGTCCATTTCTTCCGCCGCCTCCGGCGCGACCAGGGGCTCCCGCTCAACTACGCGCTCAACTACGTGCTCCCCGAGTACGGGAGCCAGATCGACGTGAAGCTGCTCGGGCGCTACCCGATGCTCCAGATCCTCCGCGACGTCCTCGGGGTGAAGCTCTCCCACGTGCAGATCGCGATCGAAGCGCAGCGCGCGACCCAGGAGGTCGCTCCGCCGCTCGGCGTCGACGTCCTGAGCCCGGTGCTGCTCTTCACGGGCGTGGTCGTCGACGCGCGCCACCGGGTGGTGGACGTGGCGCAGATCTATTACCGGGCCGACCGCTTCGCGTTCACGCTCGACCTCGACGTGAGCCGCTGAGCCCGCTCGGCACGCCCTGCGGCACCGCCCGCACCGTCCACGTCAACGGCCTGATCCTGGCGCGGGCCGAGTGGGGAGGCGGCCCCGGCACGCCGGTCGTGCTCCTCCACTCGCTTGCAGCGCACCGCCACTGGTGGGACTGGACGGCGCCGCGCTGGGCGGTGGGCCGGCGCGTGGTCGCGCTCGACTTCCGCGGCCACGGCGCCAGCGCTCACGCCGCGCCGCCCGCCTACACGTTCGACGACTACGCGGGGGACGTGGTGGGCGTGCTCGACGCGCTCGGCATCGAGCGCGCGCGGGTGATCGGCCACTCGCTGGGTGGCTTCGTCGGCGCTCTCGTGGCCGCGCGCGCTCCGGCGCGCGCGGAGGCCCTCGTCGTCGCCGATATGCTGACCTCGTGGACGGCGGACCAGGCGGCGGCCGCCGCCCGCCAGGCGAGCCGGCCGTCGTCCGAGTTCGCGAGCCCCGCGGAGGCCGGGGCGCGCTTCAGGCTGAAGCCGCCCGACACCCGGGCCTCGAGCGAGGTGCTCCGCCACCTGGGCGAGTCCGGTGTCCGCGCCACGGCGTCGGGCGCCTGTCGGCTCGCCTTCGACCGCGCGGTGTTCCTGCATCCGCCCGTGGATCCGTGGCCGTTTCTTCCGAAGATCGCGTGCCCGGCGCTGGTGATCCACGGCGAGGGGAGCGCGCTCATGGACCGGGCGGCGGCGGAACGCGTGGCGGCGGCGATCCCGCGGGGCACCGCCGTCACGCTCCCGCAGAGCTTCCACCACCTCGTGCTCGACGCGCCGGAGGCGTTCGTGGCGGCCGTCGACGGCTGGATGGCCCGGGCCGTCTCCGCGCCGGGCTGATCGGCTTCCAGGGAGGAACGCGATGAATCTCGGCGGACCCGGAGTGACCCGCTATCACCACCTGTTCGAGCCAGGGCCTCACCGTCGACCCAGTCCGCCTCTCGCTCGCGAGAACGGATTGACCCACGGAACGCCCGTCCATTCGACGTCGCGCACGTTGCGGGTGGCCAGTGTCAATCCGTGGACGCGGGCGGTGGCGGCGAGCAGGGTGTCGATGACGGATGCGCTCCTGATCGCCGTGAGGCGTCCCCACTCTTCCGCCACCGCCCGGTCGACCGGCAGGATCCGGTCGCCGTGATCCCGGACCAGTCGCGCGAGCCAGTGCTCGAGGAGGGCGGCTCGTCGTGGTTCGCGCTGACGGACGGCCTCGACGCCCCGACGGATCTCACCCACGACCAAGACGCTGAGGGAGAGATCCGCGTCATCCACAGAGGCGATCCACGCGGCGACCGCGGGATGGCATCGAGGCCCCTTGCGGAGCTCGGACACGACGTTGGTGTCGAGAAGGTAGGTCACACGCGGACGGAACGGGCCCGGTGGCGGCGACGGGAAAAATCACGGTCGCTGCCGACGTTCGGCATCCGCCGGAGCCATTCCTTGAGGTTCGTCGGCCGCGCTCCCGAGCGGAGCGCCGTCCGGAGGATGTGGCGGTGCTCGGCCTCCATGGAGTGGCCCTGGCGGACAGCTCGGGCCTTGAGCGCCGCGACGATCTCCGGTTCCAGGTTGCGGACGATCAATTGGGCCATGTGATAGCGATGATAGCACTGCGCTCAGGAACAGAAGCGAGTCGCGCGACTCGCTGTACTTGGTGGTGCCGAAGCGGGGACTCGAACCCCGACACCCTTGCGGGCACATGACCCTGAATCATGCGCGTCTGCCAATTCCGCCACTTCGGCCCGAACGGCGTCAGTCATAATACCGTCCGGGCATGCCAAGTCAAGCCAGGGAGACCCCGGGCGACCGCGCCATCGCGACGAACCGGCGCGCGCGCCACGAGTACGAGATCCTCGAGACGGTCGAGGCAGGGCTCGTGCTGCGCGGCACGGAGGTCAAATCGCTGCGCGCCGGCCAGGTGACCTTCAAGGACTCCTACGCGACCATCCGGAACGAGGAGGGCTGGCTCGTCGGCTGCCACATCAGCCCCTACAGCCACGGCACCGACGCCAACCACGACCCCGAGCGCGATCGCAAGCTGCTCCTGCGCCGCCGCGAGCTCACGCGGCTCACCGGCAAGATCGCCGAGCGCGGCCTCACCCTCGTCCCGCTCCGCCTCTATTTCAAAGGCGGCCGCGCGAAGGTCGAGCTCGGCCTGGCCCGGGGCAAGAAGCTCCACGACAAGCGCTCCGCCCTCCGCGAGCGCGAGGTGCGGCGCGAGATGGACCGGGCCGCCCGCGCCGGCCGCCGCGGAGACTGGTCGTGACGCCGCCGCTCGACGAGCTGCGCGCCGACCTCGCCGCCGAGCAGGCGGCGCTCGACGCGCTGGTGGCGGACCTCACACCCGCCCGGTGGGTGACGCCGACGCCGAGCGAGGGGTGGGCGGTGCGCGACCAGATCGCGCACCTCGCGTACTTCGACGAGGCGGCGGCGCTGGCGATCGCCGACCCCGAGGGATTCACCCGCGAGGTTGCGGCCGCCATGGCGGACGTGCGCGGCTACGAGGCGCGGTACCTCGAGCGCGGCCGCGCGCTTGCCCCCGCCGACCTGCTCGCCTGGTGGCGGGAGGCCCGCCGCCACCTCGCCGGGGCCGCGACGCGACTCGAGCCGAAGTCGCGCGTGGCGTGGTACGGGCCGCCGATGAGCGCGATGTCGTTTCTGAGCGCCCGCCTCATGGAGGCCTGGCTCCACGGCCACGACGTGACCGACGCGCTCGCCCTCGCCCGCCTCGACACCGACCGGATCCGCCACATCCTGGTCATCGGCGTGCGGACGCGGGCGTTCTCCTACTCGCTGCGCGGCCTCACCCCTCCCACGGCCCCGGTGCGGGTCGAGCTGGTCCTTCCGTCGGGCGCGCGGTGGGAGGACGGGGCGGCGGGCGCCGGGAACCGGATCGAGGGGCCGGCCGTGGATTTCTGCCGCGTCGTCACCCACCGGCGCCACGTGGACGACACGCGCCTCGCGCTCACCGGAGCGGGGGCGCGAGAGTGGATGCTGATCGCGCAGGCGTTCGCCGGTCCGCCCGCGCCCGGCATCGTGGAGCGCGGCTCCTGTTCCGGCGCTGGGACGAAGGTCGGTCCCGTCACCAGGAGCGGCCCCCCCTGGCCGAGGGCCAGCTCTGCTCTCACCGCGTCTCGCACTTCGCGCCACCACCTCCGCACGTCGCCGAGGTCCGCCCGCTCGCGGAGGCGGTCCAGCAGGTGGTGGGTGAAGATCCCCCCCTGGTGCGCGTCGCTCTCCGGCGCGCACCCGCTCCACAGGACCAGGACCTCGCGCTTCGCCACCTGCGCGAGGTCCCTGAAGTCGCCGCCGAGGCAGGTGTCCAGCACCAGGACGGACCTGGCCGCCCCCAGCACCTGGGCGATCCACGCGATATCGAGCACCGCCAGCCGGCCGGCGCCCTCGTCCCGCCCGGCCTT